>Ga0208827_1000995_pt1 | contig 12759 bp, 9 predicted proteins | sample Sb_taG_5_FD_187709 | JGI IMG/M metagenome (GOLD analysis project Ga0208827, IMG submission 187709) | Peat soil microbial communities from Weissenstadt, Germany - Sb_50d_8_FC metaG (SPAdes) (version 2) | ecosystem: Environmental > Terrestrial > Soil > Wetlands > Peat | place: Germany: Weissenstadt... | reverse complement strand
AGAAACCTGCTTGGGCTGAACTGCGGCGTAATGTTGACGTTGAAACCGCCATAGGCCGACAGCAGCGTGGGGTTGCGGCTGTTTCTTTCCAGGCCCTTCTTGTGAGCCAGGAACATGGTTATCGACGTGCCGTCCTTGGAAGGATAGCGCACCTGCTCGACCTCGTAGCGCGACCAGTCCAAATCGGCCGGGACCTTTTCCCACAGGTCCGTCTTGCGGTCTCGCAAGTCCACGTGATAGACACCCGTCGGCATCGTGAACGAATCAAACCCGAAGAACAGCTCGTTACCGTCCCATTCGCCGCGTAGGCCGCCCACCGTACCGAGAGTCGGCAGCTTTACTTCTTCGATCAGCTTGCCGGCATCGTCGCAGAGCCGCAGACGTGAGGAAGCCTGGTGCATGTACAAGGCCGCCAGCGTCTTCCCAATGACGGCGACGCCCTCGAGCACGTCCTCGCTTTCCGGCAGCAGCTCCGTCCATTCCTTCCTCTCCGGCGCCAGAGGATCGACCTGGAATAGCCGATAACGAGGTGCTTGTTCGTTGGTGTGCACGTAGAATCGATCATTGCGCACGACCACGGTAAAGAGAGCCGGAACTTTCTCGACAAGGGGAACAAACGGTGCGCCCGCCTTCTGGAGATCCTTGAAATACACCTCGGACATCGACCAGCCCATCTCCACCGTCACGACCAGCCAACGGCCGTCTGGTGAAAGAGCAACGTCGGGCCAATCCTCCGGCTGCCTTTCGGCTCCGAAGGTGTCCTTGTCATGCGCGGGATCCGCACCGAGAACATGCAGGAACACATGGCGATGGTACTTCTCTTCCTGCTTGGGAACTGTGCCGGCCGCGGGATAGCGCGTGTAATAAAACGCCTTGGAGTCAGGGAGCCAGGCCACCGAACAAGCCTGGGTTCGCTCGATGATGTCCGACAAGTTCTTCCCGGTTTCCACGTCTAGAACGTGCAGGACCGATTGCTCGCTGCCGTTGGCGGAGAGACCATACGCGACATAGCGCCCGTCCCGGCTGGGAAACCACCAATCCAGAGCCACGGTGCCGTCGGCGGCGAGAGCATTTGGATCGATGAGAACGCGCTGTTTGCCCTGCAAGCCTTCGCGGACATAGAGGATCGCCTGATTTTCTTTGCCCGTGCGCTTGGTGTAGAAGTAATGTCCCTTGGCCGGCTGAGGCGTGCCTAGCGAGCCGATGCTCAGAAGATCGTTTAGCCGGCGGCGGATAGCCTCTCGGCCGGAAAGGTGGTCGAGGACGGAGTGGGTTAGATCGTTCTGTTTATCGACCCAGGCTTTGACCTCGGAACTCTGACCGTCCTCGAGCCAGCGATAGGGATCGGCGACGTCGGTGCCAAAAAGGCGTTCCGAGGTCTTCTCCTTCCGGGTAGGAGGGTAGCCAGGCCTATCCCAGGCGGCCGCCAACATGGGCGCCAGAGATATGCCGACAAGAACCAGCGTTGTTATTATCGAACGAGCCGTCATTGCGCTAACCTCGCACTGCATGGAAGCTGCCTCAAAGCCCTTGGTCCTGGAAGGGAGCGGGCAGACTAAGCCCCTCGCCACCACAGTCCGGGGGTTCTTGCACAAAAAGCCCGATTTCCCGTTCCCAATCAAAAGGTGTTCAGGTCTGGCGATTCAAAGCAACAGGTTCCAGGTCTTCGTCAGGGCTGTCTAAGTGATACAGAGTGCGTTCCTTATCTTGGATCTCTACTCCTAAGCCTCCACCCAGATACGACCAATTTTTCTTGGGGTAGCGAGCGGAGTAAGCATCATCATCGATGACAAAAACGATGACCCCAGGTTTGCTCGCATACAGCACGCTATCTCCCACACGAATCGTTTTGTCTGTACCGTTGTAGTTCATCCAGTTGTGGGCACCCCTCGCCCTTCGTCCCTCACCCCTCGCCCCTTATAATTGCCGCTACGTCTGCGAAGCGATTCAGAATATCACAAAAAAGGAAGCGCTCCCATGTTCGACCAAGCTGCCGTGCAATCCGCCATCCGCCAGTTCGGCTTCGACGGCTGGCTGCTCTATGATTTCCGTGGGCTCAATGTCCTTGCCCGCCGTGTGGTCGGCCTTGGCGAGGAGGCCATGCTGTCGCGCCGCTGGTTCTACTTCGTGCCGGCGGCCGGCACGCCACGCAAGCTGGTTCATCGGATCGAGCAGCAGGCGCTGGCAGGCCTGCCGGGAACGCAGCAGGTTTACCTGCGCTGGCAAGAGCTGGAAGCGGGCGTCGCGGACCTCGTGCGCGGCTCGCGCAAGATCGCCATGGAGTATGTGCCGCGCAATGCCAACCCGTATGTCTCGCGCGTTGACGCGGGCACTGTCGAGCTGGTTCGATCCTGCGGCGTGGACGTTGTTTCGTCCGGTGATTTGGTGCAGCTTTTCGAGGCATGCTGGGACGACGAGCAATGGGCCATGCATCTGGAGGCGGCAAAACACACACGCTCCGCCTACGATGTCGCATTTGCCTACATTGCCGAGCGTGTGCGCCGCGACGGTTCCGTGCACGAAACCGAGGTGCAGCAGCGCATCATGGACCACTTCGCCGAGCACCATTTGGTGACCGACCATCCGCCCATTTGTGCCGTGGGAGCCCATAGCGGCGATCCCCATTACAGTCCTGGCCCTGGGCCGGCCGGATCCATCCGCGCGGGAGATTTCGTCTTGATCGATCTGTGGGCCAAGCTCAATCGTCCTCGGTCTGTCTACAGTGATCTGACCTGGACCGGTTTTGTCGGCGACGCGGTGCCGGCGCAGTTCGAAAAGATTTTCCAGATTGTGGCCAAGGCCCGTGATGCAGCGATCGCCAGGGTGCGCGATGCCTTCAGCAGCCACACGCCGCTGCAGGGCTGGGAGGTGGATCAAGCCGCCCGGAACGTCATCGACAAGGCCGGCTACGGGGAATTCTTCTGCCACCGGACAGGACATTCGATCGGTCAGGAGACGCACGGCAACGGGGCCAACATGGACAACCTGGAGACACGCGAAGAACGCCGCGTTCTACCGCGCACGTGCTTTTCCGTCGAACCGGGAATCTATCTCCCGGAGTTCGGAGTGCGCAGCGAAGTCAACGTCTTCGTGGATCGCGACCAGAAGGTCCACGTCACCGGCGGCGCCTCTCAAGAAAAGATCGTGCCCATTTTAATGAATCGATGAACGCCAACACCTCTCCAATTTCAGCCGATCGATCGGCAGAAAGAGCTGAAAAAAAGCGACTATACTGCGTGAGGTCAATACTGATACCAATAGGCCGTAGCCGCATTCGCCAGAATGCGGGGGAAACTGTGTGAGATAGCCCGCATTCTGGCGAATGCGGCTACGGGGCGCTGTCTCATTCTTGACCGGGCTCAGTATAGAAGCCATTAAATCACGCAGAGCTTTCGTTAACCTTTGTTTACGATTTGTTAGCCGGTTCGTTAACAGAAGTTTACGAAATTCAGACCCTGAGAAAGTGGATTTGGATTTTCGAAAAAAGAAATTTGCGAGGTGGCGAGCGGTCCGTCTGCAGCGACAAAACGAGGATCGTGAGAAGGAGATGTACGGCCCCTCTGCCATGGCGGCCGGGCCCCTGAGACGCGCGTACTCCTAGCCACCGTATGACGGCTTTGAGACGCGCGCGAACCGTCATCTGATCTTTGTTACTGCGCCTGTGCAGGTTGGAGGGGCACGTCCATTAGCCCGTACTTTTTCATCTTCTTGTACAGGGTGACCCGGCTGATACCTAACGAATTCGCGGCCCGGGCTCTACTATAACCGCAATTCACCAATGCCCGTTGAATGATGGTGCGCTCCGCGATTTCCCGATTATGAAGGAGGGAATCGCCGGTGGATTGGCCGTTGACCTGGTTCGTCGAGGCGTACTCTTGCACGGGTTGAGGCAGATGCTGCACCTGCAGTTCCGAACCGGAACTCACCAGGACGCCCTGCTGCACGACGTTTTCCAGCTGACGGATATTGCCCGGCCAAGGAAACGCTTCCAGGGCAGCCATGGCATCCGGGCTGATGTAGAAGAGTTCTTTGTGGAATTTGTTGTTGAAACGCGCTGCCATGCCGCGCACGAGAGACGCGATATCTTGCACGCGTTCCCGAAGCGGCGGCAGATGAAACGACATGACGTTCAAGCGATAGTACAAATCCCGCCGAAACTTGCCGCGTTCCACCGCTTCATCCAGGTTCCAGTTGCTGGCAACGATGATGCGCGCGGTGCAAACCTGGGTCTCATTGCTCCCGACGGGCTCGTACTCGCCCGTCTCGATCACGCGGAGCAGGTTCGCCTGCTGCTCCATCCCCAGCGCATCGATTTCATCGAGAAGGAGCGTGCCGTCGCCTGCCGCGGCAAACTTACCCACCTTGGGACGGTCGGCCCCTGTGAAAGCACCCTTCGTGTGTCCAAAGAACTCGCTTTCGACAAGATTGGCCGCCAGGGCGCCGCAAGGCACGACCAAAAAGCGGTGATCCTTGCGCGGCGAACACTCATGAATGAGGCGAGCGAGGTAAGTTTTGCCGGTTCCCGTCTCGCCAGTCAACAGGACGGTGACATCGTGTGAACCGGCCAGAGCGATGCGCTCGACCATCGGCAGCAGCGACGGCGTCCAGCAGAGGAGTCGTCGCCCGATAATCTCTTCCAATGACTCTTCGATGGACTCAGCAAAATTCCGGCCCCGGCCGAGCCTCTCTTTGGCCAGGCCCGCTAGCAGAGAGCCGTCTTCGGGCCACTGTGAAACCTGGGCGACCGAACCGCTCAGTGCGGACAACTCCTTGGAATGTGCAGCGCCATCCGCTGCCACAACAAGAATCACCGGCGGCCATTTCTGGAGGGAGATTTCCCGCACCAAACGCACAACGGTCTTGATGTCCGTGGGCGAGCCCGCGACCAGGACCAGCACGCCATCCGTATCGGGTCCCAAGATTTCCCGGATGGCTGCGAATTTACAACCATAGGGAGTGAGTCCCAGAGATTTCTTAAGATACGTCCCAATGGCATTGGCAAGGCGCGGGTCATCAGCTACCAACGCCAAACGATTGCCTGACATCACCATACCCCCCTCATCGAGGCCCATCAGGATGGATCACCTCCAAGCCGTCAATATCTGGCAGATCTCAATCCCGCTGATCCCTAGTTCCTGAATCCTGACCTCATGCCTCTGGTTCCACACTGGGCGCCTTGCAACCAAGTCACCGGAGACCATCCACCGCATTCGGATCGGATGCCGAGCATTCTTGCTCAGAAGCCGCTCCGGCCGATGCATGGTCTGCGCCCGACCACAGCTGCCCATCTATTGTAAAGAAGATAGCCTTCTAGCGGACAGCACGGTCCGGGAATACGATTCCATTCGGCAGGCCGAGTCCGTTCGGAATGGGGAATACGACGCACCAGAGAAACTCTCAAGAATGCACGAAGGTCTTTCGGCACCGATAACGCAACAGCACTGGTGCGTGGGGTGATCCCCGATTGCAGTGCCTTCCAATCCCAGGGGAGTGTTCGGGAAAGTTTGGGAAGAAGGCAGGCGAAGGCAGACGTGGCCTCGCGCCAAGGTTCCCCGACTCGGTGGGGGAATTTGGGCAGGCCGCAAGGCCGCCCAGCGACAGAAGGTAGGCAGACGGGGCCCACCCGCGTGTAAGGAACTGACTTTAGGCGATAACTAGAGCATTGTCAAGGAAATAAGGGCAGGGTCTCCGTATTTCTTCGCAATTATTCAATTCCCTGCCTACGGGCGCGCAGCTGAGCAATTCGTCGTCTCAAATCGGCGTTTGTCATCCTTGTTCTTGTGATTTTTGGTGCTCCACCTCAGCTGCCGTGGGCGTGTTTAGATGGCCGCTGAATCCGTTGTTCTCCTGTGCAAAAAGCACCTGCGTATCCAGCAGCGATTGCGCGATGTCTCGGATTTGTCGGCGTTGCCTCCGGGAGAGTACGCGCAAGCGTTGATACGCCTCCTCCTCGGAAATCTTCAGCCGCTGCACGAGGATGCCCTTTGCACGTTCGATAATGATCCGGTCGTCCAGCCGCTGCTGGAGATGGGCGACCTGTTCCTTCCAACGCGTACCGCGTTCCTTGGCAGCGAGCGCGGAGACCAGAGCCAGCCAAAGCGCATCTGGACTGGGGGAGACGGGAACGAAACCAATCGGATGCTGTTCGGCCAGCGCACGAAACTGCTCCACGCGGTCGATTCCTGCGATGATAACCATTCCCACGCCAAGGCTTAGAACATCTTGAGTGTGAGTACCTTCAGGCCAGGCACGTTCATTGACAACGACCAGGTCGAGAAGGTCGGGGACGAGCTTACGCATGGCTTCGGCGAAATCGGGTTGGAACGAGGAGGAGCCCAGCAAGCGCAACCGTCCACCAGAGCGCTCCTCCAACTGCTTGAGGATCGCTTCCAAGGGCCCCGTGCCCGCCGCGCTCTTTTCGTCAACCAGCCAAACCCGCATCGCCAATCCTTATTTCATTGCTAGTTCGATGAACGCTGCATCTCAGGGAGCCTGCTGAAAAAGGGGTCTGACCCCCTACGAGGCATCACTGATTTCCCACTTTCTTGGGGATCTATCGCCCTTCGTTGAAGGGGTCAGACCCCTTTTTCAGCGGGCTCTGAGGGAGATAGCATCTTCGCGAATCACGGACTGAAGGACCTGTGGTCCAAGCCCCCCCATGCTGCCATGAATGCGACCTGTGTATGAAAGCTCCAGGCGACAATGCCGTCCCGCCGCTATTACTTTACGCGTCCAGGGTGCCGGCCGGCTACCTGCGTGTGTCCGGCTACGCCTCCGGTTCCCCAAACAACTATGGCATACCATTTGCACGAATGCGGAGCCAATATCGAACACGTTACCGCAGTGCTAGGGCTTTGGGCTCCGTTGCCCGGTCGAAAGAACACCGAAGTGACACGATCTTCCTAGCCGATTGCGAAGGGGCCTTGTACCCTTCGTGCACGACCCAAAGTGCCTGATCCGTCCGGTCCTGCCTGGAGTCTTGAGGGTCCGGCTGGTTGGCCCTCCGTGCGAAACCTCTGGAACCCGTTAACGAACTACAAATGTCAACCATAGGCCACAATTATACGTTGTCCAGAGAAAAGGAGGCCGCTGAGGCAGTTACCGCCCCAGGCCAGGAGCGGCCGGGAATGGTTTTGGCGCGCCGTCCTCGCGGCGTGTCGGGTCACTTCGTGCGAATAGCGCTCCAGGTCCACAGGAACGAGCAATCAAGATCGGACCACCCATGACCTCCAGCGTTCGGGAGAAATCTGGACCACAAGCTCCGGAGGATGAACGGGCCATCATCCTCCGAGAAGGTCTGGATGCACTCCTGGAGATGACCGGAGCGAGCGGGGGGTGGATGAGCCTCGCCGGTCCGGGTGGCGGTCTTAGCGTTCCATTGCGGCGGGGGGCTGTGTCGGAAATGTGGTTCGCGCTGCAAGATGGGCGACTGCCGGTCTGGGGATTCGAAGTTCGCGAGGGCCCGACGCTGCTGAACGACCTACCCGCTTTCCCGTTCTTCGGTGAACCTCCGCTTCGCAATCTCCTCTCCTGCCCCCTAGCGCGGGACGGCGCCGTCCTTGGCCAGGTGGTTCTTGCCAACAAATCGACCGGTTTCACATCTCACGATGCCATCATCGTCCAAGCGAGCGCTCACATTCTTGCGAAGGTTCTGCTCCGCAAACCCTCGACACGGCCTAGTGAGATCCCGACCGCCTGGCTAAAGTTCTGTCTCGACAACGCAAAGGAAGGCATCCTGGTTTTCGACGATGCCGGGACGCTGGTCTTCGCGAACCGGGTTTGGTCGGAATGGACGGGCTATCCGCAGGAGGAGCTTTGCAATCGGCCGGCACCCTTTCCTTTCTGGCTCAGCCATGGTGATTTGATGGCATTGGACGGGCCCAGGCCTGTCCTGTCTCAGCCGGCAGCATCGATTTTGCCCGAACGCTATGGCCTGGATGTGCCCACGCCAAAGCTGGGATACCTTCCATTCCGGCACCGCGATCATCGCCTCTTCTGGTGCCAGGCCGAAACAGTTGCTCAAGAGTTCGACGGACGCAGAGTCACGATCGGTCTGATGCGCCGGCTTCCTCGGCATGGCGCGTCCGCGATTGATGCGCAAGGCTCTGCGGTCTCTTTCCAGGCCCTGGCAGAAGCACTGCCGTGTGCCGTTGCCCTGACGGATCGCGACGGCGTGGTGATCTGGGCTAATGACGCCTATATTCGAGAGATCGTCTCTGCGGCGCAGCCCGTGGGGCAGTCGTTGCAATCACATTTCATTACTTCCTCAGCGGTGGCCGCGGAGAGGCTCCTTCGCAGTGCTCGCGCTGCCGATGATTTGAACCAGGGCCAGCTCCTGCTGCAACGGCTCGATCACGCGGGCACTCTGCATCATCTGCTTACTTACTGGCAAAAGGTTGCCCTGCCGGGGGGCCCCGGTTTCCTCTTCGCCCTGGCGGAGGATTGGGAAACGCTCTGGTACCCCGGCATGAAGCATCCGCCGCCCAATCATCTCGCGGATTGTCCGGAAGCCGATTGGCTGATTCTGCTGCTACGCCCGAATGGAGCGATCGACTTCTGGGATGAACGGTGGGAACGGCTCACCGGTTTGAGCTCCAAGGACCTGGCCGGCGCCTCCAACGCCATGATCCTCGATTGGCTATTCCCGCGCCAGTTGGATCGCGAATTTGTTTCGGACCTGCTGCAGCAACCCGCGCAACGCGGCGTGCAAACGATCCTCGAAGTTGCCGGCCGAGATAAAAGCACCGCCCTCTGCTGCACTTTCCTGCCGGTAAAGGGTTCCGATACGAAGAACTGGCTGCCTGCGCTCGGCACGCGCGGTCGGGATCAGCCGGGAGCTGGGCAACCGTCGTCGGGCCCGGCTGAAGACGCTTGGCTCCTGCTAGCTTGCGAGCCTCAAGAATCTATCGGGAAAGAGCAAACGATCCGGACGTACCTGCGCCAGTTCACGCGCGGATTGAGCCATCTCCTGAACAATTACCTCACGGTACCGGTCGGTCTGGCCGAGATGGCCCTGGATCGGAGCGATCTGCCTCCAGGCCTCGCGCAATGCTTCACCCGGATTATCGAAAGTTGCATGCGCGCCGGCCGTTTGATCACCTCTTTGCAAGATCTATCCATTGATTCAGCGGGCGAAAAACAACGGCTCTCGCTCGCGGTGGCAGTACAGGAGTCGGTGGAGGAGTTTGTCAAAGGTGATCCGGAGCCTGCCTGTACGCTGACCGTGGATGTTCGCAGCCCCGAAGCGCTGGTAGAGGTCAACGTGCGCATGCTCCGGGTGGTCTTGCGGCACCTGCTGACCAACGCCGCTCAGGCCGTGTTTCAACAAGATGAGCGGCGTATCGACGTTCGCGTCCATGCCGACGATGCCGAAGTGCATTGCGAAATACAGGATTCGGGCGAAGGGCTGGCGGTCTCGGACTGGACCGCGTTCTTCACCCCGTTCTATTCCACGAAGGGCCCCTTCGCCCGCGATTCTGCACATGCGACCCTCGATGCCGCCGGCCTCGGCCTGGCGGTCAGCCAGCACCTGGTAGCGCTGCACGGCGGCCGATTGGAATTGCGCACCAACAACGATCGGGGCGCGACGGCGATCCTGGATTTGCCGCGCTGGGTGAAGCAGTCCGGCAGCGACGCCACGCGCGCTGTTGCTCACGACAAGCGCTCTGCCGACATGCCAGTCGAAGTTCCCGGCGTGCAGTCTCGGGGCGGGTAGAGATGATAAGATGACAGACCAAGGAAAGCTCCGTTCTCTCTCTTGGTCCTTATGATTGACGCGCACATTCATGTCGTGCCTCCTTCCCTTCCCGGCGTCGGCTCTCTCAGTCCGTTATTGGAAAGACCCCCGGAAGCCGTCGCGCTGGTCCTCCGCGAGGAAATGCGCTCCACCGGCCTGAGCGGGGCCCTGGCGATGGGCTGCTGGCGCATCTCGGAGAGCGATCCCCTGGGCACGGAGGTTACCTTGCGGCTGGCGAGCCAGGTTCCGGGACTCCATGCCATCGGCGTGGCCGACCCCACGCGCACGGATGCGGACCACCTGCGCCTCGTGGACGACGCTTTGGCGGCAGGTCGGGTGCGGGCATTGAAGGGATATCTGGGCTACCTCCATGTCGGCCCTGATGACCCGCGGTACGTGCCCTATTACGAGATGGCGGCGCGCCGCAACGTCCCTTTCATTTTCCACACGGGGGATACCTACTCGCCACGTGCCAAACTTCGTTTTGCGCATCCGCTGCTGGTGGATGAGGTGGCCGTCGATCATCCCGACGTTCGTTTTGTTCTCGCCCACGCCGGCAATCCCTGGCTGAGTGAAGCCGCCGAGATCGTATACAAGAACGTCAATGTTTGGGCCGACCTGTCCGGACTGATGGTCGGCGACCTGTCCGCCTTTACCGCGGCGGAGAGAGAGGACGTGCGTGCGGATACGCGCAGGAACATCGCGCAGATGTTTCGTTACGCGGAAAGACCCAACCGTTTCCTGTACGGCAGCGATTGGCCGCTGGTGCCGATGTCGGCCTACCTGGAGTTCATCCGCTCGGCGATTCCCGAGATCTTCCATCCCTTGGTATTCGAGGACAACGCACGCGCTCTTTTCCGGATCTAAGGGATCAGAAAGAGTTGGGTGCATTGTCGCAATGGTTGCTAAGTTTTTCGTTTAGCCGCGAGCCAGCGGCGAGCGTGCGATCAGAAGGCGACCGGATCCTGTCTGTTCACGCGCTCGCCTCTGGCTCGTGGTGAAACGGTTTTTCGGGCGCTGCAGTAACGGGAATGCACCCGAAAGAGTTGAACCGTTCGACAGTCGGCGGTAAACTCGCTTGTCGCCTTCCGCCATTGAACGAACCCACCCGCATGGCCCTACAGAGCCCGACCGAGTTAGAATCCAGCCGAAGCATTGCCCTGGTCCACTAGCGCTTGCAGTCCTTTTGCGTGGCTGGCCTTGGGTGGGAAAGTGAATCCTGAGGCAACCCGGAGGTGCATTGGCATGCTTTCCATCCTTGGTCCCGGTAGCCGGCTTTGCGACGGCATCACGCGCCGGGAAATGCTCCGAGTGGGCGGCCTGGGGTTCACGGGGTTGCTGTGGTCTGACTTGCTAAGATCCCGCGCCGGCGCGGCCGCGCCAACCCGCAAGGTCCGGTCGCCTGGAGCGGGTACCTTTGGCAAGGCCAAGGCCTGCATTGTTATCTTCAATTATGGGGGACCTTCTCATCTCGACACCTGGGACCTGAAACCCGATGCTCCCCGCGAAATTCGCGGGGAGTTCAAACCTGCCGCAACGCGCGTGCCCGGCATCTCGATCACCGAGCATCTGCCGCGCCTGGCCAAGCTGGCAAACGAGTATGCCATCGTCCGCTCCGTCACGCATCGTGATAACGATCATGCCATCGGCGCCTATCTCGCCTTGACCGGCTACTCGCATCCCAAGAATGCGATCCTCGGCATCGAACCGCCGGCGACACCGCAAGACCTGCCCTCGGTCGGCTCCGTGGTCAGCAAGCTGCGCCCGGCGGACAGAGCGATCTTTTCCTACGTCACTCTCGGCGATCTGCGCCACTTCGGCAACAACGACAGCCTAGGCCAAAATGCGGGCTGCCTGGGGCGGGCCTACGATCCGTTCACGTTGCCCTTCGTGCGGCCCATCGATGGCAGTCTCGATCTTCGGGGCGTCACATCTGTGCTTACCAAGGTCGATGGCCCGCAGATGAATGGCCGGCGGCAGCTCGTCGACTGCATGAACCGCATCGCACCCGCTCTGGAAGCCACTGCCGACATGCGCAGCCTGGAAGACTTCTCGCGCCGGGCCTATCAGCTACTCTCCTCGTCGGCCACGCGCGAGGCGTTCGACCTGGCAAAGGAGCCGCTAAAGATTCACGAACTCTACGGTCCCAGCCGTTTTGGACAGAACTGCCTCTTGGCGCGCCGGCTCGTGGAAGCAGGAGTCCCCATGGTCACCCTGTACTCGGTTGGCAATCGCGATTGGGATACGCACAGCCACAATTTCCGCTTGTTGAAAGACACCCTGCTTCCCCCGCTGGATCAAGGGCTGTCCGCACTCCTACAGGATTTGACCAGTCGAGGACTTCTGGACGACACGCTGGTAATCTGGATGGGCGACATGGGCCGGACGCCGCGCATCAACCGAGACGCTGGCCGCGACCATTGGTCGTTCTGTTATTCCGTCGTCATGGCCGGCGCGGGCATTCGAGGCGGCCAGGTATACGGCTCGTCCGATCGCAATGCCGCATACCCGTCTACCAACCCGGTCAGTCCCGGCGACTTGGCCGCAGGCATCTTTCATTCCCTGGGCATTGACCCGCGTGCTCAGGTGCGCGACCAGCAAGGCCGGCCTCTCATCGTCAGCGCGGGGAACCCCATTCACGCATTGCTCGGATAGCCACGCAGGCGAGCGCTCCGTCATTCCGCCCGCAAACAAAAAAAGCCCATCCGTCTTTTCGGATGGGCCTAGAGCGGCTGGCGTCCTTAACGCCTTACTTCTTTTTCGCTGTCTTCTTCTTTGCAGGTGCCTTCTTCTTTGCAGGTGCCTTCTTCTTAGCTACTGCCATTACCGACCTCCTTGAAAAAGTGAAGGGTTAACCACGGACAAACCTTAGCATATTGCCCCATACGCCGCAATAGTTTACGGCAAGAGTCTGCGCTGGAGAGTGTGCGAGCTACGGGGAGGAGGGCTGCTTCCTGATCACGCGCTTGGCCGCGATTCGCTTTACCTGATCGGATGCTGCGTCCTGTCCGTGCACGCGCTTC
>Ga0208827_1000993_pt1 | contig 12780 bp, 8 predicted proteins | sample Sb_taG_5_FD_187709 | JGI IMG/M metagenome (GOLD analysis project Ga0208827, IMG submission 187709) | Peat soil microbial communities from Weissenstadt, Germany - Sb_50d_8_FC metaG (SPAdes) (version 2) | ecosystem: Environmental > Terrestrial > Soil > Wetlands > Peat | place: Germany: Weissenstadt... | reverse complement strand
ACGTCCGGTCCATGCGTGATGGCCGGCTGTGGCTGATCCGGGACACCTACGCCGCCGAGACCGCCTGGGCTCCCCGCCACGTCGGCCGGGAACTGCGACTGGCTCGGCTCGGGGCGGCCAACGCCGACCTGGGCGCTATCCGCGCCGCCGCCGAAGCCGACGCCGCCCGTAAGGCCGGCGACCATGCCCGCGTTGGTCGGCACGAGGAACTGGCCGCCTCCTACCGGGCAATGGGCGACCGCTATCGGCAGCAGGAAACCCTCTTCACCCAGACCATGACCGACCGAACGGAGTGGGAGCACGCCACCGAACACTCCCGCCGCCTGGCCGTCGCCGCCGACGCCGAACTGCGCCGCCGCCATCCGGAGACGAGCATCGAGCCGCTGCACTCCGCTGAACCGGCCCCGGCCAGCGACACTGACCGCGAGCAGCTGACCTTGGCTCCGGACCAGCAGATCGGCGAGATACTTGCTTGGATCCGTGACCTGGCCGCCCAGCGCCAGGCGTTCCGCGAGAAGATCGAGGAATACCAGGGGCTGATGGTGCCCAGCGAAGACCCGGACTGGGGCGACCTCGGCCAGGCCTTCCCCGCCTGGCGGGCACCCGGCCGGGATGCGATCTTGCAGCCTCCTAAGCCACAGCTCACGCCTTCAGCCAAGATCCTCGCGCTTGCCGCCGAGCGTGGCATCGAACCCGAGGCTGCTGACTGACCCCCAAAACTGCCAACCCCCGAGTGTGCCCGCCAGCGGTAGCCCATATGGACGTGGAAAGCGTCGTCAGGGAGACAATCCGTCCCCACCTACCGCTACAAAGCACGGTCCAATTATTTCCATCGGGAATGAAATCAGTCGTCCTGCAGGTTGGGTTCCGCGTCTTCCCGAAACTCTCGAGCAATGTCAACTAGTGATCCCTTACCTGGCACATACCAGTACAGCGTCCCTTGGACCTGCTGATCATTCCCCATGGCTTCTCGCCGCATCAAACGGACCAGGCTCGTGGGAGCGTACGCATTACCGTCAGCATTCCAGATTAGAGGCCTGCTTTTATTGTTCTGCCATACGGCTTTGGCGCGTTTCGGCTCCTCATCGATCCATCTTGGCAACTGCTTACGTTCTGAAGTGGTGACTGGGCGGAACTCCAGGATCGTGCCGTCGACTATAGCGCCCGAATCGACAATTGCCCGCACTGCGCGAGTCGGCTGACCGACCGTGCTATCTGGCTCTCGGTCGACCCGAGACTCTGAGTAACTAGGCGGCTCATCGCCACTGATAACACGCTCGTACAGTCCCTTGGTTACCAACTCAACGCGCTCAGTGGTACGCACAGTCGTGCTTAGTTGGCTGTAACGGCCATACGCACCGTCGATCACAACAACCATCCAGCCAAGTGCTTTTCTCACACGTTCTCTTACCTCGGCCAACCGCACCTCCCAGGCCGCGGCCGCAGCATCGCCCTCGGCGTCAATGTCACCGGTTTCCATTGTCTGGAAGAGCACATGTGTGAGAAGCAGGTCGCCGTGTGCAGCAGCACCAGCGATACGACCAACCAAGTTCTCTCGTTCCTCGGCGAGTGCATGACGCACCGCCCGCAGCAAGCAGACGCACCGCCACACACGGCATGCGCTGGGTCTTTCACCAAATAGTGAACTATAGTAACGATCCTCCCATAGAACGGAAGCGTCACGTTTGGCTCTCGCAACAAGCTCACTAGAGGGTTGCGCGGCGGCCAGCGCTAGGGCTGCCTCCGTCATTGTGCAGCCCTGATCTGGTGGCGGCTCCGGCTCTCCACGTTTAATCACGTAGTTAAGTCCCAGGGACAATGCAAAATCATGGCGCAGGTCAGCCTGTTCAGGCTTGCGTGAACGGAAATCCCTCTCTTCAGTCGGGTTCTGCGTGTTCGCGGCGATAGTGATTCTGTCGCCGAAGCCTTCGGGTGTTTCCTCCAGTGAAATAATTCGTACCAGCACCCGGCCGGCGGCCGCTTTGCTTGGCTTTAGCTGTATCGCCCGATAGACGGCGCTCACAGTTTGCGCGCCATTGATTACGCTCGCGCCTTCCAGGCGGAATGTCGCATTGCCGCCGGCGATTGGAGCACCCTTACCGTACTTGCGCATCCGGTCACAGATCAACGTAATACCATTGCTCAAGTACCAGAAGTACTCTGGCTCTCTAATCAAAGTAGTTCGGATTTTCTCGTTGACGTCGCTAATATCGAGGGCGTCCCGGATGTTGCGAGCGGTAAGATGCCGACCATATCGACCATACCATTCGGCGATCTCCTCGGCAGAGACGGTGCCGTAATAAGCCAGGAACGGCTCTGTAACCTTCCCTACGCTCTGGACTTGAACGTTGAGGTCGACCTTACGTTCAGCGTGATCACCAAGGATCTCGCGATGCAGATCCCGCAAATTGATAATCTTGTAGTCTACAAGGTCATCGTCGAGATTATGCTTACCAATTTCTTCCTCTAGGAGCGCCCTAGTATTAGGATGCAGATCGTTGCCAGTGGCCAAGGCCAGCACAATAATTACCTTAGGAGAAGGGCTGTTAAGTGCGGCGTCTATGTCAGCTGCGTGCCGATCAATCTTGCTTCCAAAGCGATCGAATTCTAGCTCCAGCAGGTAATCGAGGCCACGCATAATAGCCGAGACGTCCGCTTCGCCAAATCCAGCGGTTCCCTTGTGGCTCCATTTTGCTTGTACCAGGATGAGATGTTGACGCTCTCCACGCTGTTCAACCGCGACCGCGTCGATCCCCCGGTCTGTAGCGCAGTCAATCACTGCTCGGGCGGCGGCCTCATCCGAACAGCCGGTTTCCATCTTCACCGCGAGCGCGGCGACCGCTCGGCTAAGGAATGCCTGCTCCTCATCTGGCCGTCCCGTCCAGTCGGACATGTCGATCAATCGCTGGAACCGCTCACTGATACGGCAGCTGTAGTTCGTGACCGTGGGGTTGTTGCTGCAGGTCAGGGCGGATGACCGCGTAGAGATGCGGCTGCCGCGATCATGATGGGTTTGTGGAACACGATCAAGACGCGGCAGTCGCTGCTGCCACGGTAGCCGATGATGCCCGGTCCGCGCTGCTGGCGGACCTGCTGGGGCAGGTGGCCGGGTGCTTTCCCCGCCGGGAGACCCGGCAGTCCTGCAGCCAGATGCTCGGCGGGCTGCTGACGGAACTGGACGATCACAACTGCTGGACGATCGCCGAGGCGATCGGGCATCGTGGCCCGCACCGGCTGCAGCACCTGCTGTCCCGGGCGGTCTGGGACGACCAGCAGGCCCTGGACATCGCGTCGGCGTGGGCGGCCGGTCACCTCGATGACGGGGACGCGGTGCTGATCGTGGACGAAACGGCCGATGAGAAGTCGTCGGCCGACGCCGTCGGCGCGGCGCGGCAGTACAGCGGCACCGTGGGCGGTATCGCGCTGTGCCAGGTGGCGGTGACCTTGACCTATGCCACCAGCCGCGGGCATGCGCTGATCGGCCGGGCGCTGTACCTGCCCGGGGCGTGCGCTGCGGATGAGGAGCACCGCGAGCTGGCCGGGGTCCCGGAGGCGGTGATGTTCGCCAGCAAGCCGCAGCTGGCCGCCGGCCTGCTGGACCGTGCGCACTGCCTGGGGATCCGCGCCGCCTTCGTGGCCGGCGACGAAGTGTATAGCGGTCGTGAGCTGCGCCGCGGCATCCGCCAGCGCGGGATGGGCTATGTGCTGGCGGTCCGCGCGAACCACACCGTTAGCACCGGCTCAGGCCGCACCGTGACCGCGGCTGCGGCTGCCGGCCTGATTCCCGCCCGCGCCTGGCACCGGATGCGCACCGGGTCCGGAACCAAGGGCACCCGTCACTACGACTGGGCGATGCTGGAGGTGACCGGCGACGATACACCGGACGGGCACGGGGAGGGGCACAGCGTGCTGCTGGCCCGGCGGCACCGCTATACCGGCCAGCTGTCGTTCTACCGGTGCTGGACTCCCGGGCCGGTCCCGCTGTCCCGGCTGATCGCCATCGCATCGGCCAGGTGGAAAATCGAAGAAGATCACCAGCTCACCAAGCAGGTGGCCGGCCTGGACGCCGGGCAGGTCATCCGGTGGAAGTCCTGGCACCGCTGGACCGCGATCTGCCTGCTCGCCTATATCTACCTCGCGGTCACCGTCGCCTCCCAGCGCCAGCACGAGGCCGGCCCAGACCCGGGCACCGGGCTGATCCCGATCACGGTTCCGGAGCTGCTGCGGCTCCTGCGCGACATTGTTGTCCCGCCACCCCGGCGAGACCGTGCCCACCGGCTGCACTGGTCGGACTGGCGACGCCGCCACCAGTACCGCGCCCGCCAAGCCCACCGACGCTGGAACGCCTACGCCGAGACAACGCCATGATCACAACGAACTACAGCTGCCGTAACTGAGCTGCCGCCTCAGATTGCGCACCTGTACCGGGTATGGCACAGACCCACTCCCATCTAAATCATGAACCTCATCCGCCCCTAACGGTAGCTGGCGGCAAAGGCTGTGCGGACAGCTTCATTCCTTACCCTACTCAGCGAACAGAGTGAGTTAGGAACCTCATTACACTGGCACAAGGCTAAACCTGGGCATCGGGCGCTCCTCTTAACGTGACAGTTCTGAGGATTGGTTCCTAAATTATACTAAAGTACACATTACGTACTTATACCTCAAACGGACATGAAGCGCTACAGAGCTTGGTAACGCCCTCCATCCGGTACTGCCAGCCGTCCGGAAGGCGCGAGCGAAGCTAGCGCCCTGCAACGGCAGGCCCTCGGCGCCCTTAGCCCGGCTCCATCCGGTCATACCCGTGGCCTGCTGACTTCGGCCTCTCACGCCTCCCACGCGCGCTGGCCTCAGTCGCCAGGCGCGGCGCACCGAACGTGAGCCCTTGAGCCCGTACTGAAGTTGTCACAGGCCATCGGAGGGGCAACCTACAACTGTCGGTGGGGCGCGGTACGGTCTCAGTCATGGCGGACAGAGAACCGGCAAAGGACGCCGCGTACATCCTCCACAGGGGAGACGCGCTAGACGCGTACAACCACTGGCCCGTTCCGGCAACCATCGCCAGCGACGGCGCCTACGGTGTCCGAGGTTTCCACGGCGACACAACTGGGCCTGACGGACTAGTTAAGTGGTATAAGCCGCATATCGAGGCATGGAGTAAGGCTGCCCATTCAGCCACAACCGTCTGGTTCTGGAACACCGAGGTGGGATGGGCGACCGTGCACCCACTCTTTGTCGCTCATGGGTGGGACTATGTCCAGACGGTAACATGGGATAAGGGAGTGGCGCATATCGCGGGCAACGTCAACGGAAAAACCATCCGGCGGTTCCCGGTTGTGACCGAAGTCTGCGTCCTGTACCAGCGCCGTCTCGAACTGGGCGGACCAGATGGCCCGATGCCTGTGCAGCAGTGGCTCCGTCATGAATGGCAGCGCTCAGGCCTTGCACTATGTAAAGCCAACGAGGCGTGCGGGGTGAAAAACGCAGCAACACGAAAGTACCTCACGCAGGACTGGCTCTGGTATTGGCCGCCTGGACTTATGTTGGAGCGTCTCGCGGCCTACGCCAACGAGCACGGTGCTGCATCGGGCTGGCCGTACTTCTCACTCGATGGCATGACGCCAGTGACAGCCAAGGCATGGGACGCGCTGCGTTACCGCTGGAACCATGCTCACGGCCTCACGAATGTCTGGAGCAGGCCACCGTTGCATGATAGTGAGCGTTTGAAGGGGACGATGCGGCGGGCAGCGCCGCGTGTGTACAAGCCGACAGGATCAAGTGCCGCACATCTGAACCAGAAGCCACTGGAATTTATGGAGCGCATGATTTATGCGGTGACAGAACCGGATGATGTTGTCTGGGAACCGTTTGGCGGCCTAGCGTCGGCTTCGGTGGCAGCAGTGGCACTCGGTCGCAAACCCTGCGTAGCGGAGATAGATGATCACTTTGCTCGACTGGCTGAGGAACGACTCCGACTGGCTGTGCAAGACCGCGATGTTGAAGCCGAACGAGAGATTGTCACGATTTAGCCACTGTAGCCATCGGCCTGTGGCCGTTCGCTGTGTCACGGCATGATCCTGTTGTGACTCAAATGGCCTCATCGATACCGCCCGCTCCGGTGCCAGCCGAACTACCCGAGAGTGACCGTAGGACGAAGCTCCTAACGTACGTACGGGAGGCGATTCGTGCGTTGCCATTCTACTTCGCGTCAAAGACAGTCATCGAAGGGCTGGATGCTAGCGATCTGTTCTCACTGAATGCGGTTCTTGGCGGCACCATCGAAGTGCAGACAGTGAATACACTCAATCGTATCAGGAATGTCTGGGATCCAGACGATGAGTGGGCGGATTACGGATTCGAGCGTTTTAGTCAGACCTTCCCAGATGTTCGCCTGGTCAACAGGCGTGACGTCGCGGCGACACCTGTACTTGGCATGGAACTGAAGGGCTGGTATCTCCTGTCGAAGGAAAAGGCCCCGTCCTACCGCTATACGGCGACACGGGACGCCTGCTCAGAGTATGACCTGCTGGTGGTCGTCCCGTGGCACCTAGCCTATGTACTCTCGGGGACACCCGTGGTGCGGGATCCTTATGTTGAGCAGGCTCGGTACGCCGCCGAGATGCGGAACTACTATTGGCGGTATCAGCGGGGTACTGCTACGGGTACAGGTATCATCTCGCCTCCAAACGTACATCCCTACCCGTCGCCCAAGACGCATACGTCCGACAAACCTGAGAAGGATTCCGGCGGCAATTTCGGTCGGGTTGCGCGTGTCCACGGTCTCATGGATGATTTCATAGCGTCGGCTCTGGACACCCCAATCTCCGGCATCGAAGCGCGACATTGGATTGACTTCTTTAGGGTATTCACTGACGCTTCCGACCCAGAACAGGTCGAGGCCAATATGAGGCGCCTTCTGACCCGGGAAGCTACGACTGGCGATACTGCGCGCGCTGAGATCATCGTGCAGCACATACGGGCCGCCCACAGCGCACTCGGCGGAGAACCGCTGCCAGAGGTTGAGTAGCGACCACTGACCGACGTTCATGTTCGGCATCGGTCACTCGATCTCGGAGCCTGATGTCCCCGCTGGAGGCATACATCTCAAGTCGTAGCACGACAGAATGCTCTCGGGTCCCTGCTGGAAGTGCTGGCCAGGGTCCGACGACCGAGACCGCCGGGCAGTACAAGGTGAGCCGCCACGAGCAGAACCAGTGGGCTTCTCCTTGTTGGGTGGTGGGTTTCTGGAAGCCAAAGTTCCGGGACCGTTCGGCCAGATGACTTCACTGCGTATGCGCAGCCCAAGCCTCACCAATACCCACAGCGATCTGACCGTCTGTTTCCTTGAAGCTTGGCGCGGGGGTGTGCGACAGATTTGTAGGTAGCAAGGTCAGATTGCGTAGCTGGCGAGGGTCAGCGCGTCGCGTCTGGTTGTGCGGTTCTCGTCAGATCCCTTCCCGGCGTCGGCGGGTGTCCCAGCCGTGCCCGCGCGCCTGGGCAGGGTCGCGGCGGTCAGGGAGGCGGCCAGCCACGGGGAGTTGATCCCGAAGTTAAAGGACGGGAATCCCTTTGAAATTCGGCTCAGCCAGCTCCTTGTCCGAGCTCGCCGGGGTGACCCCGCCGCACCGCATCACCGCCCTTCACCCGCGCCGGGGGCGTGAATGCTTTACGTCCAGCCTCGCATCGAGCTTTGGCAAGTGATAGGAAGAGGGAGCGCCGTCCAGGTCAGCCGAGGACGGTGGCGCGCGCGGACCGCCGAGGAGGCGTCACCGTGAGTGATCGTCTCACCGATCGTCTCGTTTCACTCCGCGCGCCTGCGCGTAGCGCGCGTACAAGGCCGAGGAGACAAGCACAGAGTTGCTCTCGGCACGCGACGCAGCCGCGTCGCCGACCATCCGCGAGCGCACCGTCCGCGGCATATGGCGGGCATGGGGACTACCGGGAAGCGATGGAGAGTGAAGGCAGGAGGAAGCGACATGCTGGAGACGGCTTTTACGAGGTTGGTCGGGTGTTCGGTTCCTATCCAGCAGGCCGGCATGGGCGGTGCCGCCACCCCCAAGCTCGCCGCGGCGGTGGCCGACGCGGGCGGGCTGGGCATGGTCAACATGGTGATGGTCCCCGCCGATGACGTGGCCGTCGCGGTGGCCGCGTTGGCCAAGAGCACGACCGGGCCGGTCGGCATCAACTTCCTGATGCCCTTCCTGGACGTGGCGGCGGTGGAGGCGGCCGCTCCGCACTGCCGGGTGGTGGAGTTCTTCTACGGCGACCCCCAAGCCGGACTGGTCGAGCGCGTGCATACGGCCGGCTCGCTGGCCGACTGGCAGGTCGGATCCGCTGACGAGGCGAAGGCGGCTGTGCAGGCCGGATGCGACTTCGTCGTGGCCCAGGGCACTGAAGCGGGCGGACATATCCGCGGGACCGTGGGCCTGCTCGCCCTCCTGGACGAGGTCCTCGACGCGGTGGAGGTCCCTGTGCTGGCTGCTGGCGGCATCGGCAGTCCCAGGGCCATGGCCGCGGCGTTGGCGGCGGGGGCGGCCGGCGTGCGAGTGGGAACCCGGTTCGTCGCAACCGCCGAGTCCGGTTCACACCCGGCCTACATTCAGGCGCTGGTGGAGGCGTCAGCGGCGGACACCGTGATCACCATGGCCTTCTCCGGCATGTGGCCCGACGCCCCCCACCGGGCGCTACGATCCGCGGTGGCGGCGGTGGAGGCCTTTGAAGGGGAAACTGTCGGCGAGATGGACCTGGGGCCAGCAAGAATGACCATCCCCAAGGGCGCGACTCCCAGCCCGACCAAGGACACGACGGGAGCGATCCCAGCCATGGCGCTTTACGCCGGCGAGTCGGTCGGCAACGTGGTGCAAGTACAGTCAGCGGGTGAAGTGGTGCGGGAACTGGCAGAAGGCGCCGAGCGGCTACTCCGGGCCTGGTACGGCAGCCGCATTTCACTAGCTGACCAGGGCCATCTCGACGTCGCGGGCGAGTCTGGCGCGTTTGTGGAACCATCGTGAGCGAGCCTGGTGGCGGCGGGTCCATGCGTCCCAGTGGATGACGTGCCACCGGGGCAGGGGCCGGGTGGTGAGGCCGGCGAGCAGGCGCTTGATCTCCGGGATGGTCAGCGGGATCATGCCGGGTTCCGGCGGTGGCGGCTGGTCGGGCCTGACCGGGGGCGGCGCTTGGGTGTCGGTGCGGTCTTTCACCAGCGCGGCAGTGACGGCGCAGATCGCCAGCGCGGCCATGACCAGCACGGCGTGGCGGAGGATCGCGGTGTACAGCCGGGCCTGGCACTGGTCGAGGCCGAAGCAGTCCTTGCCGAATTCGAAATCTTCTTCTACTGGCCATCTCAGCCCGGCGGCGCGGATCAGCCGGGTCTTGGTCAGGATCTGCCCTTCGGGCACGAAGCAGTAGTGGAAGGCCAGCTCGCCGGTCCCCAGGTGGCGGCGGATGAGCAGGTGGTGGCGCGGGGAGGCGGTGGCGATCCATGCCCAGGCGTACCACCGCTCGCCCTTGGAGCCGTTGCCGGCGGAGCGGACTTCCCAGCGCCGGGGGTGCTTCAGCAGCGCCGTGACCGCTTGGGCGCAGGTCATTGTCGTGCCCGCGGCCAGGGTGATCGTGAAGTTCGACGGCACCCGCAGCACATAGGCCTGGTCGTTGTCTTCAAAGTGCTCGCGCAGCTGCGTGCAGTTGCCGTACACCTCGTCCCCGCAGTAGAAGTCCGGCCGTATCCCGCCGTCGGCGGCGTCCTTGCTGATGTCGATGGCCAGCTGTCCCTTGGTGCGGAACTCAAGGTCCGGCGGCAGGCCCATGAGCAGGGACTTCACCGGGTCCTCGAGGTGCTCGCGGGGGATCCACTGGCGGGCGCCGATCAGCGCGTGCCCGGTCTTTTCCCGCACGTACGACAGGTGCACGGTGTTGATCCCGTTCGCGACCTGGCCGGCGCACCCCAGGTACTGCCTCTTCACTCCCGCGGTGGCTTCGCCGGCCTTTTCCTGCCCGGTCTCGTCGATCGCCCCGATCACCAGGCCGCGGCGCCGTTTCCCGCGCCGGGCGGCCTGCTCCAGCCCGGCCACCGCGAACCGGCGCACCACCGCCATCGCGGCGAAGGTGTCCCAGCCGGCGTGATTGAGCAGCCGCTGGGTCTTATCCGGCGTCCGGTCCCCGGCGTGCCGGGCGATGCTCCACCCGTTCCGCTCCGGCAGCTCGCTCATCACCGCGGCGGCGTACTTGCCCGCCTGCAGCCACGGCTCCACCCGCGCGAAACACGGCCGCAGCAGCTCCAGCAGCTCAGCCCGTTTCCGCAGCGCCAGCCGGGCGCCTATCCTGACGGCTGCAGCCGTCTCTGATCTTGGACTCGTCACACAGACATGATCACGAGGCGGCTGCGCTCACATCCGCCCATCCCGTAACAAGATCACATTAACCACGCCAGGCGCCTTCGCCCAGCTCACGGCACGAAGTGCGGCTGCCGTACTGGGGATAAGGGCAACCGGGGATCGAGGAAATACCCGCGCGCGCATACCGAGCGCGATCTTAAGCTGCGCGTCCTGGGCGGGCCGCCTTCCGGGCCCGGACCGCGCCCGGCCGCTGCCGTCCAGCTCGGCGCGAAGCTCAGGCGGCTGATATCTGGTTGCCCCGTGCGTACCAGATCTGGTCTTCGGGCCGGCTGGCCTGCTGGCAGCGCAGGGTGGTGATGGCGTCTGCGCCGGCGGTGGTCCAGTGCATGCCTGACTGTTTGAGGCGCAGCCCGATGACCGTTTTGCACCCGGCTTCCACGACGCCGGAGCCGACGAACAGTCCCCTGGACCTGAACCAGTGATAGCGCATCCGGGGCGCGTTGTTCTCGAAGTAGCCCAGGGCGGTGCCGAGCTCGTCTTTCTTCACGCCGACGAGGGGGTAGGCGCGGGCGGCGGCGCAGATGCCGTCGATGTCGCCGTGGTCAAGGTCTTCCATCCGGGCGGCGAGCCAGTCATCCTTCTGGTCCCCGAGCATGAACTCAAGGGAGCGGGCGAGGTCGTGCAGGTGCTCGCGGGCGTGATAGAGATCGACGATCTGGGTCGCTTCGGGGAATTTCGCGGTGGCGATGTTCCAGATCCAGGCGGCGCCGTCGCCGAGGATGGTGAACTGCCGGACGCGGCCGGCGCCGCGGCGGATGCCTTCTGCTTCCACGAGGCCCGCGAACATGCCGGCGGGCTCGAAGGTGGCGATGTAGCTGGATGAGTCCCGGTCCCGGACCGGGTACCCGTCGTCGTCCACCTTGTCCTGGGTGAAGAACACGGCGAGCTTGACCTCGCGGGTCCGGGCGCGGCCGTCCTCGCCCTTCCCTACCCGCCCGGCCGTTTCCCTCGCCGTCATCGGGACGCCGGTGCCGTCGATGACGGCATACAGCTTGTCCGGCAGCGGGTCCGGCGGCAGCGGCACGAGCTTCCGGGCGGTGATCGCCGCGGCCCGGTCCCGGACGGTTCCCGCGGCGGCGGCGCCGCTGGCCTCGGCCGCTCTTTCGACGCGCTTGGCGGTCAGGTGAACCCCGGCCAGGTCCTCCAGCAGGCCGGCGGCCCCCGCGAACGGCCCGGCGGCTGCGGCCCGGTCGTTCATCGCGGCAAGTCCCGGCGACAGGGACGCGCCTGCCACGCCCAGTTCCGCATCCCGCGGCGCGAAGCCGTGCCCGCAGGCCGCACAGTGGTACCAGGCGCGCGTGAGGGTCACCGGCCCGAGCACCGTGTCGATGACCTTGTGCCGGTAGGCGACGAATCCGGCCTGGTGCCCGTTGCCGCAGCCCGCCCGGGGACCGCGGTATCCCGGGTCAGCGGCCAGCAGCTGCCCCAGCATGCCGCCGCCGAGCTTCAGCACCCCGGCGCGGATCACGGCCTCGGCAGCCTCCAGCCCCGCGTCACCGCAGCCCAGCGACCGGGCCGCTTCCGTCGCCAGCCGGGCTATCTCGGCGGATTTCTCCTGGGCGAGCGCCTCGAAGAGCCCCTTTTTTCGCCCTCCGGCACCGAGGGCGCATCCGTGCCGGCAACGGGCCTGGCCTCGCAGATCTTCTCGCTCACCTCCGCGATCTGCTCAATGATCGCCGTGAACTCCGCATGCCGGGTCACCTCGCGGCGCACCTTCTCCACCTCGGCCGCCACGAGCTGCCGGCCGATCGTCTTCCGGCGGCCCGCCGACCGGGTCCACAGGAACCGCGGCCCGTGACCGGGATGATCCGGACCGGCACACGCGCAGTTCGGCTTCCCGCACTTGCGGTAGTTCTCGCTCACCGACCCCCGGCGGAAGTCACCGACCATGCTGAGCTGCACATACAGGCGGTCCCGCTCGGCCTCCAGCTCCGGGAGCGACGGCTCGGTCATGGGAACCTCTCATCTGGTTGTGAATGTCACAACCAGACTCCCATCATAACCAGCCCAGATATGGGACCCCTACATATGTGTCGCACACCCTTGGCGCGGGCGAGCCGCAGTGGATTGTCAGTGCCGACCTCTAAGGTGTGTGGCGTGAACGAGGCGATACACCCAGTGGTAGCAACCCAGTTGCGACATCAAGTGCTGACCGCTGCTGCCATGGCGGCGCAAGCGCTCACGGATACCGAACAGCCGCCGGAGGGGCGGCTCCAGACCCTGATGGACGCCCACGGACGGATTCTGGCCGCGCGCGGTCCAGCTGGTCGTATGACTTTCTCCTGCTTCCGTGAGCTACTCACCGGGGATCTCGCCCAACTACTGCCTGACGGCGTGCCGGCGGAGGAGATGGACGGTGTGCGGCTGATCACGCCAGATGGCATGT
>Ga0208827_1000976_pt1 | contig 12909 bp, 8 predicted proteins | sample Sb_taG_5_FD_187709 | JGI IMG/M metagenome (GOLD analysis project Ga0208827, IMG submission 187709) | Peat soil microbial communities from Weissenstadt, Germany - Sb_50d_8_FC metaG (SPAdes) (version 2) | ecosystem: Environmental > Terrestrial > Soil > Wetlands > Peat | place: Germany: Weissenstadt... | reverse complement strand
CGTCCTCGCCGCCCACTGGCTGCCGGTCCTCTCACCGCGGTGCTACCACCTGGAAGGGCGGAGACTTCTCGCTGAACTCCACCGTGATTCGTTGTATCCCATGATGGGCAAGACGCTTGGGTGGCTGGGGCTTCCCTACGGTCAGCCCCAGGGCCGAAGCCTGTGCGTCTGGGGCGTCGCCTCCGGCTCCGCCGCCAGCCACCCGAATCCTGGCAGCTCTGGAATGGTGGAGTTCAGCGAGGAGTCTGGAAGGGCGAGGGGGGGCCAAGGCCGCCGTCCGGTTCGTCGACGCCCAGCGCGCCGACAACACGTTCGTCTTTCGGACCGATGTGAAGAGCTATTACGCCAGCATCGACCACGATATCCTCCTCACCATGCTGGACCGCCATCTGCCCGACGGGCGGGTCCTCGACCTGCTGCGGCAGTACGTGCGAAGGACGATTTACGACGGGGGGCTCTACGAGGATGTGGAGCGAGGGATTTCGCTGGGCTGCCCGCTCTCTCCCTTGATGGGGGCGTTCTACCTGAAGCTTCTCGACGAGCGCATGGGAGACAACGGGGCTGCCGTACGCCGGTTCATGGACGACTGGGTGATTCTCGCACCGTCCCGCTGGAAACTCCGGGCGGCGATTCGCCTGGTGAACGAGACCTTGGCGGAGCTTAAGCTCCAGCAGCACCCCGACAAGACGTTCATCGGCCGGGTCAGCCGGGGGTTTGACTTCCTGGGCTATCTGTTTACTCCCGCGGGCTGGAGGTCGCCTCGCGCGCGGTAGAGCGTTGCGTGGAACGTGTGTCCCGGCTTTATGAGCGCCGTGCGGACCTGGTCCGCATCGGGGCCTACGTTCGGTGCTGGCAGCGCTGGGCGAGGAGCGGTCTCCGGGAGATGGGGCGAAGCGTGTCCGAGCGAGCGTGGGATTGCGTGAGCCGCGCACTTGGTCGCGGCGTGTTGCCCCACTGGCCTCTACCTCCGCTGTTGACGGCGTCTGCGGGACCAACGGAAGGCGACGCCTGCGCAGATTCCACTAGCCGCCATCCAGAGGGTTGATGGCTCGGGGACAGCGACGGCTGATGCTACAGTGAGGACCTGTGAAATCCCGTAAAGTGGAATATAGCCTATGGATCTCCTGTACGTGGGGTCTTTTGGGCTGCCGGTGCAACACCGAACATCGGTTTGCTCCTACCGGCCCCCGCCGAACGTCGAGCGGCCGGGGCGCGACCGAGGGCAAGAACACATGATGTTAACATCTCAGAGGAATTCCGGTCAAGTGATAGCCGTTCACAACCCGAAAGCGGCAGGTGGCCGGGGCAAAGTCTTCGTGCCCCGGCGGCCCTGGACGTAGGTTGGGTCACCGGTCACACCCCGCCGTCCACGCCGGCGGGATCGGGTCGGGAACCAGAGCGCTTCCTTCCTGCCCCTTGAACCACGCTGCGCTCGACCAGCGCCAATCGCGCGCCCGATCCACCGACCCACGACGCACCGGGTTGAGGTGAATGGAGTCGATCCTCGCCGAGAGGGTACTCGGTTCGATGATATTGCGATCGCAACCGCCGCCCGGTTGCCAGAAGTGCCGCTCCGTCCGTCGCCCGCGATGCTGGGTGATGCGGGGGAGCCACTCCGGGGCATGTCGGGCGAGATACGACGAGGCGCGACGCCCGACGGGCTCCTCGATGGCCCGTAGGATCGATGCCATCTCGTAGACCGGATTTCCTGGCCCACCAGATCTTGGCGAGCGAGACGGTCCACCTGCTCCCGCCCCAGCCGATCTGATGCCGCCGCTCGAGGAGCGCATCTTCGATGATGGCCCTTCCCTCACTTCACGATCGTGAGGGTCGGATACCTCGGTCGGTAGAACCGCCCCTTGTACCGCCGCAGCAGATACTCGAGCACGTAGTCCTCCTTCTGCTTTTCCAGCAAGAAGGCGGCTGCGATCGACTCGCTACCGTGTTCCTCTGCCAGGCGGCGGACGAAACCTGGACTGAGCGATTGGCTCGTCACCCATCCCCGTATCGCCACTTCCTCGCCCCCCGTCAGTCCTCTGCCCTTCTTCTTCAGCCCCGAGAGGATGTCGTTGAAGTCCGGCATGATCTCCATCCCCTCGATGGGGTTGAAATACACCCCGATTCCGTTCTTCGACTCCAACAGGTCGCGCGGGATGTTCATCTCGGGCGAAGCTACCTTCAACCCATGCTTCTCCACCAGCCGCTTCCGCTTGTCCTCTGGGAGCGCAGCGAACTTCGCCTTGGCAGATTTCTGCCAGTCGGCAGCCATCATCAGACCGTCGGGGTAGACAACCCAGTCCTTGCCGCGGCTCGCCACGAATTCCTCGTATTGCTGGCGGACCATCTCCCGCGCCTTCTTCAGGTCCTCCGGGGAATAGCGGTAATAGATCGTGGGCAGCTTGCGATAATGCTGCTTCGCCAGCTCGATCGCAGCGGCGTCCAACCGATGGAACATCTTCTGGATTCCGGACCAGTACCATTCCCCGTCCCAGGGGACCAAGCTGCCGTAGACGAACTCACCACGGGCGAACGGGTTCCGCTCCAGGTTCAAGCGGACGCGGTACTTCACATCGTTGATCAGGTTCAAGACCTCGATCTTCTCCTTGTTGCCCGATAGCACCTTGAACACGGCGTTGTGCCGCTCGGACCACGAGAGCAGGTCGACGCGCCGCTCCGGAGAAAGGTCCAGCACGCTGGCGAGGACTTCAAGCGCCCCAAGCCCCGCCCATTCGGTGCATTGCTGGCAGAGGAAGTCGTCGATGGCCCCGATGTCTGAAAACTTAGCGTTCTGCTCTTCAATGTACCGCTGGTGGAAAATGCGGAAGAGATACGATCCGGTGCCGAGCCAGACCAGCTTTCGCTTGACTTCCCAGCCGTGCTTGTGGGGAGTCCCCAGGAAGTGCTTGACGCCCGAGTCCCTGGGGAGATCGGCGAACTGCTCCTGTAAGACTTCGGCGGCGACTTGCGCCAGACGAACCAGATCGGTGTGGTCTGGGCGAAGGAGCAGATCGGGAATCAACTGCGGATACAGGATCCAGAGAAAGTGCTGGAGGCGGGTTGGGGAAATCGCATCCAGGGGAAACACGGTCCTGGGCTCGAATAGGAAAGGCAAGGGCGTCCCGAAGAACTCCGTGTTGTATCGTTCCAGACTTCGCCAGATGCCGGTTTCGCAATGGAGGTCCTCGACGAGCTCGACCAGAATCCCCGCCAATGCCTTGAGGTTCGGTCTGTCGAGTCTCAGCGTGTCGTGGGACAAGCCCTTCTGCGCCTGGGTGAGCGCCTTCACGATCGCGTTCTGAACCTTGGGGAGGTACTGCTCCACCGAGCCTTCGTGGCCCTCGGGGCGAAACGGGAGTTTTGACATCGCTTTTTGGTTCCTTCGCCTGTACGGACGGAGCGAATCCTTGGTTGTCCCCCAGCGTATCGGACGGGGACCGGTTCGCTCAACCCGGGATATGCCACCGTCGCCCTCTCCGCCGGACGCCGAGCAATCCGCCTTGGTCTCTTCGTAGGTCGCAACGTCGATCTCGATCGACGAGCCGACAAGGAGTGCGCCTCGACATGGGCCGCTGGGGTGGCCGGGCGATCGCATCACTGCCGCTGCTGATCGGCGGCTTTTACGGCGCACTTCCATCACAGCCCCGTTCAGAACCTCGGCTGACCCGACTAATATGGACACCAAGCCCATGCCACAACGAAAACCTGCCAGGGGTGCTGAGCGATGGCGAAGAAAAAACGCAAACTTCCCAAACGAATCCTGAAGCGACCAACCGAGCCGATCCCGATGGAGGAACCGGTTCACGAACTCCCCGACCGGCGTGCCATGGAAGGGGTCATGCGGGGTCTCTTGGGTGGGCTGGCCGGCTCCCATGAAGAGACACCGTTGAGCAAGGCGCAGGACCTCATGTACAAGGCGTTCGAGTCGCACGACCCCATGGAGCGGGTCGAACTCGCCAAGAAGGCCCTCGACCTCTCCCCCGACTGCGCCGATGCCTACGTGCTGCTGGCCGAGCAAACCAAACGCCGCAAGGAAGCCCTGGAACTCTTCGAGAAGGGGGTCGCCGCTGGCGAGCGGGCGCTGGGGCCGGAAGCGTTTCAGGAGAACGTGGGGCACTTCTGGGGCCTGATCGAGACCCGCCCCTACATGCGTGCCCGTGAGGGACTGGCGAGCCTCCTCTGGACGGCGGGGCGGCGGCACGAAGCGATCGGTCATCTCCAGGACATGCTGCGTCTCAATCCCAACGACAACCAGGGGGTACGATACACCCTGGCCGGGTGGCTGCTGGCCGAGGGCTCGTACGAGGAACTGGTCCGGCTTCTGAAGCAATACGACGAGGATTCGGCAACCTGGGTTTACACGAAGGCCCTGGTGGCCTTCCGGCAGAACGGGGACACGACCGAGACCCGGAAGCTGCTCAAATTGGCGAAGGAGGCGAACAAGCACGTCCCGGCCTACCTGTTGAGCCAGGAGCCCTTACCGCTGGAGCGACCCGGTTATTACAGCCCAGGCGATCGGAACGAGGCGATCCTCTACGCGGTCAGCGCCCTGAGCGGATGGAAGGAGATACCGGGAGCGACCGCATGGCTGAAAGCGACGGAACAAGGAACGAAGCGGTCGAAGGCCCCAACCCCCGACTCACAAGGCCCAACCCCTCCGGTCAAGGAAGAACTGCAACATCTCTCGCAAGTCTTTGATGTCTGGCAGGCGGATTTCCGCCCGACGCCCAACTGGATCACGATCGGAGGCGAACCCGCACGGCCGTGGGTCGTGCTGATCACCAGCCTGAGCGATGACCTGGTCCTGGCCCATGAGATCGCCTGGGAGCCGCCGTCCTCCGGCCTGCTCTGGGATGTTCTGGCCAAGGCCGTGAGGAAGCCAGCGGCGGGCGAACCACATCGCCCCACCGAGTTGCAGGTGCGTCCCGACGAGCGGTGGGACGAACTGAAGCCTCACCTCGACGAGATCGGGATCACCGTCGTGCCGGCCGAGCAACTGGACCATTTGGACGTTGTGTTCAGGGATATGGCCCGGCACATCGGCGGCAACGTCCCTCCCGGCCTCCTGGAGATGCCGGGGATCGGTCCCGAGCAGGCGGCCGGTTTCTACCGAGCGGCGGCTGGGTTCTACCGGAGAGCCCCCTGGCGGAAGCTGGGTGACGAGACGGCGATCAAGGTCGAGTGCGACCGGTTCGAGAGTGGCCCGTGGTACGCCGTGGTGATGGGGCAGTCGGGGCTGACGTTCGGTGTGGCCCTCTACGACGACTTGAAGACGCTGGAGAAGCTGTGGGCGGGTGAGATGTCGGACGAGGAGAACTCACGAGAGACGGTGGCCTTGACGGTGACGTTCCATGACGAGACGGGTGTCCCCGGCGCCGACCTGGACGCCAGCAGGAGACTCGGCTGGGAGGTGGCAGGACCGGAGGCGTACCCGTCGATCTTTCGCAAAGAGCGGGGCCTGAGTATACGCCCCCCGCTGGCGTGGGAACTGGTACTGATGGAAGGATGCCTGCGTGCGATCCCGGCGTTTGTGGCCCGGCACCGGCCCGATGATCTGTCAAAGCACAAGATGACGGTCCCGGTGGCGTGGGGCGACTTGAGCTTGACCTTGTCGTGGGTCGAGGATTGAACGAGAGCAGAAGGCGCTTATGCGCCGGGACAGGGGATGGCCGCACGGGATCGTCAAGCGGGTGGATCATTGCGGCGAAACACGCTGGCCACTCGCGGTCGATTCGCGGTCGTGTTCCGCGACTTCGGCCTGGATGCTACCGAATGCCACGCGCTGATGTCGCAATGCCACGCCGAGAGAATTCGACAGGACTTGCGAGGCAAGCTCGCGTGCAGCGGTCACCAATCGCGAATCTTCCGGAAAAGTGATTGATCATCTCCCCGGCGTGTTCTATAATTGCTATTGAGATTCAATCTCAATTAACGTCGAACCGAATCTCAGGCCGATAGAATGTTGATGGTGGCGCTGCCCCAAGAGTCACGGACCCTCTGAAATGTGCGAGGCCCACGCATGAAGGCATCGGGTCAGGCAAGAGCGAAGGAAACTCAGGTCGATCTCATTCCCCTTTGTCGGCTCCGCGCAGGAGAGGGGGGGTGCGTCGGAGAAGTCCTGGGCACGTGCGGTATGGTCCATCGCCTGCGGGAGATGGGGCTCTATGATGGCGCCCGGATCCAGATGATCCGGCCTGGAAGCCCATGCATCATCCGTCTCCAAGGGCAACGGCTTGGCTTTCGCATGGATGACTGCGCGCACGTGATGGTCCGCGTGAGTGCCGTGGCGTCTTGACTGACTCGATCGGTCAAGATGAGCGGCACGCCGACCCGTCTATTCCCTCCGGTTCCATGATGCCGTCCGCCACCGATCGCAGCACCTGGACGATTGCCCTGATCGGCAACCCGAACACGGGCAAATCGACGTTGTTCGGTGCGCTCTGCGGCGTTCAACAGCGGGTCGGCAATTATCCGGGCGTGACGGTGGAAAAAACGCTCGGCGAGCTGGTCCACGCTGGCCGGCGGTGGATCCTTGTCGATCTGCCCGGAACCTACAGCCTGGCGCCCCGGTCGCCCGACGAGATGGTCGCGGTCGATGTCTTGCTGGGCCGGCTGGCGGATGTTCCGGCGCCCGACGTCGTGCTCTGCGTGGTCGCGGCGAACAACCTGGAACGAAACCTCTACCTTGTCAGCCAGGTTCTCGAGCTGGGCCGGCCGCTGGTGATCGCGCTCTCGATGGTCGATGTGGCGCAGGACCATGGATTGCAGATCGACACCCAGCGGCTGAGCCGGCAGCTTGGCATTCCCGTGGTGCCGATCCAGGCGCACCGCGGCCTGGGCCTCGGGGACCTGAAAGACGCCCTGGCCGCGGCGGGCCAGCAACCTGGCGCGATTCCGGAGAGCCCATTTCCGCCAGCCTTTCGCGACGAGGTCGACCGGCTGGAGTCGTTCCTGGCCAAAGGTGATGCGCCCGCGGCGCAGAGTCGCTTGCCCCGCTACCTGGTCGAACGGCTCTTGCTCGACACGGGGGGTTACATCGAGGAGCGAATTCCCAGCAACGGCGACCAGGCCGCGATCCGGGCGGAGCTGAGCGCAGCGCGAGAGCGGCTGGGCCAGGCCGGCTACCCGGTCCCGGCCGTCGAGACGATGGCGCGGTACGGCTGGGTTGCTCGCGTGGTCGAGGGCGTGGTGGAACATCCGGTCGAGCCCGTCAACACCTCGGGTGACCGGCTGGATGCGGTCCTGACGCACAAGTTCTGGGGAATGGTGATCCTCGCCGTCGTGATGCTGCTCATGTTCAGCGCCGTGTTCGCCTGGGCGAAGCTGCCCATGGACGGAATCGAAGCGGCTATCTCGTGGCTGTCCGGCCACATCGAGGCGAGCCTGCCGGAGGGTCCCCTGCGCAGCCTCCTGGTGGATGGGATTCTCGGCGGGATCGGCGCGGTGGTGATCTTTCTGCCCCAGATCTTCATTCTTTTCCTCATCCTGACCAGCCTGGAGGAGTGCGGCTACCTGGCAAGAGCCGCCTACCTGATGGACCGGCTGATGGTCCGGGTCGGGCTGAGCGGGAAGTCGTTCATACCTTTGCTATCGTCATTTGCCTGTGCGATCCCGGCGGTGATGGCCACCCGGGTCATCGAGAACCGGCGCGACCGCTTGACGACGATCTTGATCGCCCCCCTCATGAGCTGTAGCGCCCGTCTGCCGGTTTACACCTTGATGATCGCGGCGTTCATCCCCGAACGGCAGTTCGTGGGGGGGTTGCTCGGGCTTCAGGGTCTGGTTCTCTTCTCGATGTACGCCCTGGGAATCGTGATCGGAGCCGCGGTGGCCCTGCTGCTCAAGCGGACCTTGCTGCGCGGCGCGACCCCGCCGTTCCTGATGGAGATGCCCGCTTACAAGTGGCCGTCGCCGCGCGTGGTTCTGCACCGGATGTTCGACCGCGGCTGGGATTTCTTGCACAACGCGGGCACGATCATCTTCGCCGTCTCGATCGTGATGTGGGGTGCGCTCTATTACCCGCGAATCTCGCCCGGCGAGCTCGCGCCTCTGACCGCCGCGCGCGACCGGCTGGAGCGACAGCGGGACGACGCCCGGGCCGCGGGCGACGCGGCCAGGGAACAGGCCGCGAGTGCCGGCCTGGCTGGCGTTGCCAACCGCATGGAGGGAGCGCAAAAGCGGCAGAGCCTGCTGGGCCGCGTGGGCCGAATGATCGAGCCGGCGGTCAAGCCGCTGGGTTGGGACTGGCGGATCGGCAGCGGCGTCATCGCCTCGTTCCCCGCGCGCGAAGTCGTGGTCGCGACGCTGGGGGTCATCTTCGATGTCGGCAAGGAGGTGGACGAGCCGGAGGGCTCTCAACGGTTGGGCGCAGCGCTCCAGTCGGCCACCTGGCCCGACTCGGGCCGTCCGCTCTTCAACATCCCCGTCGCCCTGTCGATCATGGTCTTTTTCGCCCTCTGTGCCCAGTGCGTCTCGACTCTGGCCGTCATCGGCCGCGAGACCGGAACCTGGACCTGGCCGGCCTTCACATTCGGCTACATGACGGTGCTGGCCTATCTCGGCGCACTTGTCACGTATCAGGTCGGGAGCTACTTAGGAATCTGAAGGAGAGTCGTTCATGGAATTCGGCTGGCAAGACCTTGCAGCGCTTGGCATCGTCCTCGCGGCCGCCGGATACCTGGTCAGGCTCGCCTGGAACGCCGTGACCCGCAAGCAGGCAAGCGGCTGCGGATCGGGGTGTGGAAGCTGTTCGACCCAAACCAGCTCACAGTCAGGCATGCGGGATCCGCAGCCAGAGCAGATCGTTTCGATCGGCATGATTGGCCCCATTCGGCCGATTTCAGAGCGAGAGAATCTGCAGCACCTGGAAATCGATCGCTCCGCCGTCATCGTTGAGTTGCTCACAAAGGAGCTGCCGCTGCCCTCGCTCGCCGACGTGGTCGGGCCTCTGCACGACAACTTCCGGCAGAGCGGCATGACCGAGGAGGAGGTCGACACCCTGATCGAGGAAGAGGTCAAGGCGGTGCGAGCCGAGCGTAGGGCGAGGCAAGCGCCGTGATGGCGACGGAGCCGCTCAAGGCCGTCTTACAGATCCTTCCAACGATGAGGATTATGTTTGCCGGGAATAAGAAATGCGATTTCACCATCTGAAAGTTCTATTATGTATGGTATACCATTCTGGTCCATGTACGACTGGTAACGATGAACCCAGTCTTGGGGGCAACAGAGGATTTTCCAGCTTCCAAAAATTTCCGATCTTAGTGGATCTATAATTTCACGTTCCACAATATCTTCATCAGACGAGCTAAAGTGTAACAAGCCTCCGTTGTCCATAAAATGACGTATATTATGTTTGCTCATTCGTCTCGCAAGACGGACATTCCACCCAGCCTCTAAGAAGGCGAAAGTGACGGTGCCCATGCTAATAACTTATGACCCCGCGAAGCCCCTCTTACCAGAGTTCAATCGGCGACCGGTTGCTCGTCCTCCGGTTGTGGGAAGAAGACATCGTTGTCCCTCGCGTGCGTAAGTATCTGATCGATCCAAACTTGGCGGATCTTGGTCAATTCGATGCGCAGCGCCGGCCAGTCAAGCTCCGAGAGACCCCCGTTTAATGAGTCAGTTGCCCACATGAGTTTCTCAATTCCGGCGTGATAGCCGTACTCCTGGACTGCGGATATTCGTGTAAAAACTACGTCCCACAAGGCCTCTTGCTCTGACGCCTTGGGATCGTCGCCTTCCGCGACCAGGATGGACCGAGCATCGAACTGTGGTTCCGCGTCGATTTCATACACAAGTGCCAATACAAGCCTATACGAACTCCGCCAAGTCTCGCAGGTGTCCATGTACCGTCGAACGAATGCGGAGTAAGTCAATGATCGGCGACCGTCGGTTCCACCGGTAAAACCCTGGATAAAGGCCCAGTGTGGCTTAGTCTTGTAGTATTGAGCAATCGCGTTTAGCAAAGGATCGTACGATCCCCGCTCCCATGCAAATCGCTCGCTGTACCTGATGCGGTCGATCGGTTGTCTTGTTTTGAGGGAAGCAAGGCCGGAAAACAATGCGAACTCCGAAGCGTGTTCTCGAACGCCCTCCTCGACGACGAATTGAGGGAGATCCTTTCGATGTAAATACTTGCACGTCGTCTCGCTGGGCTGCCAGATCACTGAATCATGTCTGAGACAAAACCCGGCTCCTTGACCAACGTGAAGACTTTGGGCGCAGTTGTGAATGCAATTCCGGCAACTAAATAGCTCGTCCATCATGACACCGTTGCAAAGAACCTTTGAATCTTGCCGCGCGCCCAGTCAATGAGATCCTTTCTGTGTCTCCAAAATCCCTGATCTTTGCCAGATCGAGCGAGATGCTGGTAAACTGTGTTCGCTACCCTCTGGCGTGAACAATGTGCTCAGCGTATGTGCAGACCTTCGACAGGTCAGGTGGACTGATTCCATCCCGTTGATCGCGCCGGAAATACGGGCGGGTCGAGACAGATTGGGATGGAACGACCTGGCTCATGGACGCTCCGCAACAGAAGATCCAAGCTTCCAGTCAGGCTGCGACACGATGAGTCAGCATAGCAAACAAAGTGGACGGGAGCTACGACGAGACATTCAGCGGTGAACGCGCCGATGTTCGAGAGCGAAGTGCAGGCGATCCGCCGATGCGTTCAGGGGAACGCACCGTTCGGTACCGACCCATGGGTTATGAAGACCGCCACCACATTGGGCCTGGAGTCCGCTCTTCGGGCGCGGGGCAACCCTCGACTGACAGGCGACAGGGCAAGTGATGCCTGACAGGCCCTCCTTGCCCGTCTTGTCCAACCTGCTGGGACAATTCACTATGTCCCTTCGGCCTCCTGCGGGTCCGTAAGCCAGAAGCGGTCAGCTGGCCAACACCGCAGGTCCCATATCCGATTGGAGATGAACTCCCGAATTCTTGTCCGCAGATTTCGCAGATGAACGCAGATAAGAGAAGCGGGCGGAAGACCCAGTAGGCGATCAACTGCAGGTCATGGGTTCATCAAGATCGTCGTTTGGGAATCATGACAGATCAGGCATCGTTCAATGACGGCGGTTTCCGGGTGCATAATCAATGTGAACTTCCGACCATCTTGTCGCTTCAGGCGCTGATGGTCTCTCTGCGCCGGAATCCCGCATCCAGGCGATACCTGAAACGGCTGAAGCCGGAGCTCCAATGAATCGCGACCTCAGTGATTGCAGTGACCCGTAATTGAACCATGCCCAGGTCTTTACCGTGTCTCGATCAACTCCCAGGTGCCGGGCTACTTCAGATATGGTCGCCATCGCTTGCTCCAGATTGGGTTCCCTCTAGCGCGCGCTCCGAAGGAGATATTCCTAATTGTTCTGGTAGATTGCACGATCCAGGCAAACGTGCTTTCCGCAGACCGGACATCTTACCAGAACAGTGAAGACCGAATCCCTTTGTTCGACGTTATCTGGAATGAACGTTGACTTCTTCTCCCATGAACCCCCGATCCTCACGCCACATTCCCCTCCTCCTGCCCCCGGGCTCGTTTGAGGTATCGCTCGAACAGCCAGTCGAGGAAGAACCGCGAGAAGTTGGCGTCGTCGTTGATCTGCTTGTAGAACTTGAAGTGGGTGTCGATCAGCTCCTGGATCTTGTCGTTGGCGACGTGGTCGAAGGTCAGGCGGGCGTTCTCGGGGACGTTGACCTTGACGCTGGTCTGGAGAGCGGCGTCCTCGTTGAGTCTCGATTCCAGGTGCTCGATGATCACCTTGTCGGCGTCGGTGAAGTCGGTACCGAAGCGTTCATTCAAGTCTTTGAGGATCGCCGAGAGTGCCTCGATCTGCTCGGGCTGGGGGTCGAAGACCTGCTTCTCCTTGAGTGGCTCCAGCGGGTGCGTCCCCTTCTCCAGGGGCAGTTTGCCGGACGAGGTTTGCTGGAGCCGGTAGGAGTCCATGTCGATGTTTTGCTGAATCTCGACAGGGAGTTGCTCTCGGTTGACCGGGAGCTTGCGGAGCAGGAGGCGGCCGAATTGGTAGAGCTTCTCCAGGTCGGCGTCGGTAAACGTGATGATCTGCGAGAGAAACGCGTAGAGCCGCGCGTAGTCGCCGAGGTAGCTCCTGAAATCGCGCTGGTCCTCGGGCGTCGCGGCCTCGTAGCGATCAACGACTGGAGCGAGGGCCGCGTACAGGGACTCCTGGGTCGCCTTGGGGTCGAAGTAGATGCCGGCGAACCGCTCGACGTCTTCGGTCGTGTAGAGGTGGAACTCGCTGAGCTTGGTCTGAAGGTCGTAGAGCAGGTTCGGGTCGGTGGCCTCGCTCAAGAGGGTCCTGTCGTAGTAGGGAGCGAAGGCTTTCTGGATCTCCTCAGCCTCGTTGGCGAAGTCCAGAACCATCGTGTCCTCCTTGCCCGGATGAACGCGATTGAGCCGCGACAGGGTCTGGACGGCGTTGACCCCGCCCAGCTTCTTGTCCACGTACATGGTGTGCAGCAGGGGCTGGTCAAAGCCCGTCTGGAATTTGTTCGCCACGATCAGGAATCGGTATTCGTCGCGATTGAAGGTCCGGGCCGTCTGGATTTCCGGGAAGCCGTTCATGTTGGCCTCGGTGTGGTCGATCCCGGCGTCCCTGACGGTGCCTGAGAACGCGACCAGGGCCTTGAAGGCGTAGCCCTTCTTCTTGATGTAGGCGTCAACCGCGTGCTTGTAGCGAACGGCATGGAGCCGCGAGCGCGTGACGATCATCGCCTTGCCCTTGCCGCCGATCTTGTGGTAGCCGTGCTCGGAGAAGTGATCGACCATGATCGCGACCTTCTTGTCGATGGTCACCTGATGGAGGTCGACGAACGAGCGCAGCAGGCCGCTCGCCTTCTCCCGGTCGTAGCGGGGGTCGTCCTTGATCTTCTTGAGCAGGCTCCAGTAAGCCT
>Ga0208827_1000973_pt1 | contig 12922 bp, 10 predicted proteins | sample Sb_taG_5_FD_187709 | JGI IMG/M metagenome (GOLD analysis project Ga0208827, IMG submission 187709) | Peat soil microbial communities from Weissenstadt, Germany - Sb_50d_8_FC metaG (SPAdes) (version 2) | ecosystem: Environmental > Terrestrial > Soil > Wetlands > Peat | place: Germany... | reverse complement strand
CCTCGAGCAGCCGGGTCAACCCCTCCCGCAGCAGCGCGGCATCCTCGGCGATCACGACCCGCATCAATGTCCTCTCAGGCTCGCAGTGTCTTCAGGCTCGCAGTGTCTTCAGGATCGCAGTGTCTTCAGGATCGCAGTGTCTTTCAGGCGCGCAGGGGCAGCTCGACGGTCACCGTGGTCGGACCGCCCGCCGGGCTGACCACGTCGGTCCGCCCGTCCACCGTGGATACGCGCTGCGCCAGTCCGGCGAGCCCGCTTCCCCGCGCCGCGTCCGCGCCGCCGATGCCGTCGTCGCTGACTTCAAGGCGTAGCACCCCGGTCCGTTCGGTATAAATTTTGATTTTGATCTGATTGGCGTAACTATGCTTGGTCGCGTTGGCGATCAGCTCGGCCGCGCAGAAGTAGGCGATGGTCTCGATCGCCGGTGCCGGGCGCGTACCGATGTCGGCGGTGACCGACGCCGGGATCGCGCTGCTGGTGGCCAGCGAGGCCAGCGCGCTGGCCAGGCCGCTGTCGAGCACCGGCGGGTGGATGCCGCGGGCCAGGTCACGCAGGTCGGCCAGGGCGTCCACCGCGTTGCGGTGCGCGGCGTCGATGAGTTCCCTGACGGTAGCGCCGTCGTCACCGTCCAGCTTCTCCCGGGCCATGCCCAGGTTCATGGCCAGTGCCGCCAGCCGCATCTGTGCGCCGTCGTGCAGGTCCCGCTCGACCCGGCGCAGCGCCGCGGCCGAGTCCTCTACCGCCAGCGTCCTGGTCCGCTCGAGCTCGCTGACCCGCTCGGCCATGCTGCTCGGCCCCAGCAGGCTGCGGACGAGCGCGCGATCCCCCGCGTTGATCGCGCGGGCCAGCCAGGCCCCGGCCACCACGCAGGCCGCGCCGGCGATGGCCGCCGGGTAGGTGCCTAGAAAGCTGTGAACCTCCAGTTGTCCGCCGAACGGCACCGGCACCACGGCCACCAGCGGAGAAAGATTGCCTCCCGAGTGGTGGCGGAACAGGATCCAGTCCACCGGATAGCTCAGGTCGACCAGCCCGAAGACCGTGAGCACGACCGTGTAGAGCTGCACGGCGGCGACCGGCAGCTTGATCAGGCTGTACCAGACGCCCCGCCAGGCGGCCCGGTCCCGCAGCCGCCGGTCCAGGCGGCCGAGGACGCCACTGCCCGGCTGGAACCGCGGCGGCGCCTCGACCTGATGGCCGAGGAGCCACTTGATCAGGCGGCGGTGGAGCGACCCGAGCCGCCGGGAGACCCGCAGCGAGACGGTGACCAGCAGCAGGCCGATGACGGTGCCGATGATGGATGCCGAGACGGTGAAGCCGGCCGTCAGCAGGATCACGGTGATCCAGAACCCGGCCACTCCCGCCAGCCCGCCGATGCCGCAGTACAGCAGCTCACGGCCGGTCCGGCGGGTGAGCGGGGCACGCAGGACGATGCCCGCCACCCGCCGGAGCTCCTCTTCCATGGGCCTTATTGTCCCCGCTATGCGTCGCGGCGGGCCAGTGCCCAGCTGCCTACGGCCAGGGCGGCTGCGGCGTAAAGACAGAGCATGCCGAACCCCAGGCCGGGCGACAGGGCGTGCGACTGCGGCTTGACCGCGGTCAGCGAGTTCTCCGCGATCAGCATGGGCATGAACTGACCGACCGAATTCTGGATCGAGGTGCCCAGCGGCACGAGGATGAGCGGGAGCACGAACAAGATCCCGACCACGGCGCAGATCGCGCCCGCCGTGTGCCGGATGACGGCGCCGAGCCCGAGGCCGATGAGCGCGATCAGGCCCGGGTACGCGCCGGCCATCAGCACCGCGCGCAGCACGCCCGGCTGGCCGAGCGTGGCGTGCGGGGCCGGCGACCTCAGCACCGCCTCACCCACCGCGAAGGCGGCGAACGCGAGGACCTCCCCGGCCACCAGCGTGACCGCGCCGAGGACGGCCGCCTTGGCCGCGAGCAGCAGCGGGCGGCGGGGCACCGCGGCGAGCGTGGCGCGGATCATCCCGGAGGAAAACTCCGTGGTGATCGCGAGCACGCCGAGGACCCCCAGGGCAAGCTGGCCGAGCGCCAGCCCGGCGAAGCTGTTGTTAGTCGGGTCAAAGGACGCCTGGTCCGCGGGAGACATCGTGGCCCAGTGCTGATGGGCCATGACCAGGATGGCCAGGCCGATCATGCCGGCCGCGAAGACGAGCAGGACCCAGGCGGTCGAGCGGACGCTGCGCAGCTTGAGCCACTCCATCCGGGCCACGGAACGGAATCCGTAGCCGCCTGCGGTCCGAGTCGCGCCGCGGGTCAGTGTGGCCGTGGTCATGACAGGCTCCCCCGATAAGCGATGTTGCTGGCGGAATACTCGGTGCTGCCCTCGGTGAGCTGGAAGAACGCCTCTTCGAGGGAGCTGCTGCGGGCAGATAGTTCGGCCACTGTGGTCTGCGCGAGCAGCCGGCCCTGGCCGATGACGACGAGCTGATCGGCGGTCTGCGCGACCTCGCTGATCAGGTGGCTGGAGACCAGCACGGTACGGCCGTGCGCGGCCAGGTTCTTCAGCAGGTTGCGGATCCACCGGATGCCTTCGGGGTCCAGGCCGTTGACCGGCTCGTCGAGCAGCAGCACCGCCGGGTCGCCGAGCAGCGCGGCGGCGATGCCCAGCCGCTGGGCCATGCCCAGGGAGAACTTGCCCGCGCGCCGGTCGGCTTGCCTCCGTGTTTCGAGCTGAGCCATACCTGTGATCTCGAGCACGTCGTTGACCCGGCGCCGCGGGATGCCGTTGCTGGCGGCCAGCGCGGTCAGGTGCGAGCGGGCGGTGCGTCCCGGGTGGAACGCCTTTGCCTCGAGCAGCGCGCCGACCTCGCGCAGCGGGCTGCGCAGGTCGCGGTAGTTCTTTCCGTTGATCCGCACCGTTCCGGCGTCCGGCCGGTCCAGGCCGAGCATCATCCGCATCGTGGTGGACTTACCCGCGCCGTTCGGGCCGAGGAACCCCGTCACCGTGCCCGGGCGGACGTCGAAGCTGAGGTTGTCCACGGCGGTCGTGGAGCCGTAGCGCTTGACCAGGCCGCGTGCCTCGATCATGAGAAACCCTCCAGTTGATCTGGCGTGCCCGGCCCCCGTCAGGCGGGCACGCGCGGCTGCGTGTGGTGTTCACGCTACGGATCAGGCACCCCGCGGAGAACGCGGCCAACACCCCTCTTGGAGGTGGGGTTTCCCCCCGCACGGCTGGCGGTTTATTCTCATCTGGGGTCTTTAGTGGTTTGTGTCGCTATCGGGGTGCGTGTTCATGCGGGTGGTCGTCGCCGGAGCGGGGATCGGCGGGCTCTCCGCGGCGCTATCCCTGCACGCGGCCGGCATTGACGCCACGGTGATCGACTCGGCGGCCTCGCTGCGGCCGCTCGGCGTGGGCATCAACCTGATGCCGCACGCGGTCCGCGAGCTGACCGAGCTCGGCCTCGGCGACGCGCTCGAGGCGACCGGCATCCCCACCGCGGAGATGGCGCACTTCGACCGGCACGGCAACCGGATCTGGGGCTTCGCCAGCGGCCGGAACATCGGCTACCGCTGGCCGCAGTACTCGATTCACCGCGGCGAGCTGCAGATGATCCTGCTCGCCGCGGTCCGGGCCCGGCTCGGCCCGGACGCCGTGCGCGCCGGCACCGCTTTTACCGGTTTCTCTGAGTCCGCGTCGCAGGTGGCGGTGCGGGTCCGCGACCGGTCCAGCGGGGTTACCTCGGTGCTGCGGGCCGACGTGCTCGTCGGCGCCGACGGGCTGTACTCCGGCGTCCGGGCCCAGCTGCATCCGGGCGAGCCGCCGCCACGCTGGGGCGGCATCATGATGTGGCGCGGGGTGGTGGAGGGCGCGCCGTTCCTGACCGGGCGCACGGTCGCGGTCGCGGGCGCCAACGCGGCGCTGAAGTTCGTCGCCTACCCGATCTCGCGGCAGGCCGAACGGCGGGGCCGGGCGCTGATCAACTGGGTGGCCGAGGTCATGCTGCCCGCCAGCCACCTGGATGGCGCCGACTGGGACCGGACCGGGCGCGTCGAGGACGTGCTGCCGTGGTTCGCGGACTGGAAGTTCGGCTGGCTGGACGTGCCCGCGCTGATCACCGGGGCGCCGCGGATCCTGGAGTACCCGATGGTGGACCGCGATCCGCTGCCCTCCTGGGGGACGGGCCGCGTCACGCTGCTCGGCGACGCGGCCCATCCCATGTACCCGATCGGGGCCAACGGCGGCTCGCAGGCCGTGGTGGACGCGCGGGTGCTCGCCTGGTCGCTGGCCCGCGCGGCAACTCCGGCCGAGGGCCTGGCCGGGTACGAGGCGGCCCGCCTGGGAGGCGTGAACGCGATCGTGCTGGCCTGCCGTGACATGCCGGCCGACCGCCTGCTGCAGATGGTGAGCACGCGGGCGCCGGACGGCTTCGACCGGATCGAGGACGTGCTGAGCGCGGCCGAGCTGGCCACCTTCGACCAGGCCTACCAGGCGACCACGCTGCCCGACGTGGCCGCGCTCAACTCCCGTCCCTCGCTGACGCCCTGACGCTCCTGTGCTGGCCCCGTTCGGGCGTCACCAGTGGTGCGTCGTGGCGTAGGAGTGGTTGACGATGATCTCGGTGTCCTCCGGCGGCGTGTAGACCGACTGCACCGCGACCCGGCCCGGACCGAACAGCCTGACCCAGATGCTGCGGTAGCTCCACCGGCTGTGCCAGAACGCGAAGCCCATGTTCCGCGGGTACTCCAGGTGCAGCGCCGTCCGCACCGACACGTCCCGGTACAGCAGGGAACTGGGCTGGATCAGCAGGCTCTGACCGTGCTGCAGGTCGCGGATGAAGACGTTGCCCGGCGCGTGCAGCAGCAGCAGGCCGGGTGCCCCCTGCGCGCCGAACACGTCGCCGTACTGCCCCATCGGGTAGTGCATCTCGCGGTCATCGGAGTCCTGGCCGGTCTCGTACCAGATGTCCGACGGGTACCAGTCGTACTTGATGTTGCCCGTGGCGCACAGGAAGCGGTGCTCACGGACCCAGATCTGCTGGCCGTGCTGCAGCGGCAGGGCCACGACCTCGCCGGCGTGGTTGTCGGACAGCGCGACGTGCCCGGGGCCGCGGGCCTCCACCATGACCAGCGGCAGCCCGGCCATCTTGCGGTTCCACCCGCCGCGCATCGGCATGTTGGTCAGCCTGGTCTGCGGCTCGGACCACAGCAGCACGTGGTGAGAGAAGTAGACCCAGTCGTCGGGCGCGAGGTTGAACTCCGTGACCGGGACGCGGGTGCCCGCTATCTGGACGTGGGACTGGCCGAACTGGAGCCGCGCCATGTCCTTGATCGGCGGCTGCTCGACCCAGCCGGAGTCGCTGACCGAGGACCTGATGTCGACCGGCGCGCCGCACATCGGGCAGGTGGGCGAGTTCGGGTCGCTCGGCTGTCGGCAGTACCGGCAGATGTAGGTGTTCATGGTTTCTCTTGGGCTCAGTCCGCGTGGTGGTGGACGTACATCGACTGGATGCCGACCCGGCCGGGCCCGGTCATCTCGGCGAGGTACATGCCGTGTCGCAGCATCCCGGTCTTCAGCGGCATCTGCGCCGCCTGCATCTGCACCGTGGAGTCCTTGTACAAGAGCCCGCCGGGCTCGACCAGGATCTTCTCGCCCGGCCGCAGCGTCCGCTCGAGCACGTCCCCGTTCCCGTGCAGCAGCAGCATGCCCGGGTAGCCGGTCGTGACGAAACGGTCTATGTACATGCCGTTGCCGCCGTGCAGCAGGTTGACCAGTCCCTTGATCCGTATGAAGGAGTACTGGACGCTGTGCGAGGCCACCAGGAACGCGTGCTCGCGGACGTCGAGCTCCATGCCCGGGTGCAGCGGCAGCACGACAAGCTCGCCCGGTGAGTTGCGGGAGAACGCGATGCGGCCCGGTCCGTTGGCCACGGTCACGATGTGCGGCATGCCGCCGACCGTGCGTTTCATCCCGCCGCCGGTGTTCATGGAGGAGAGCGGGACCGACTCGTCCTTCCACAGCAGCACGTGATGCTCGAAATAGAGGCCATCCTGCGGATGAAGGTTGATCTCGGCGACCGGAACGAGCTCGCCCTCGACCTGGCAGGTGCTACCGGAGAACCGGAACTCCGTCATGTCGCGCAGCCGGGGCGCCTCGCGCCAGCCGGAGTCACTGACCTTGTCCCTCTCGTCGAGAGGGGCGCCGCACGTCTGGCAGCTCGTGGTGCCTGGCTGGTTCTGGGCGTGGCACCACCCGCACTGAATCATTTCCACGCTCGGAAGATAGCAGGAAAGGACCTCTGACAACGCCTTATGCCGCAATCGAGAGAACCGGTATGGTTGCCTGCATGGCACTGCTCGGGCGGGAATTCATCGCCGTACCTGACGACCGCAAAGGTCAGATCGTCTTCAAATGGCCGGACATCACCATCCGTCGCTACACGCGTGCGATCGTCAACGCGGACGAGATGGCGATGTTCGTCAACACCGGCCAGGTCGTGCAGACCCTCGGCCCCGGCCGACACCAGATCGACGCCAACGAGCTGCCTGGGCTCGGCGCGATCATCGATCATGTCAGCGGCGGGAACGCCTACCGGGCCGAGCTGTACTTCGTGGGCACCCGCGAGTACACCGGCTTCAAGTTCGGCGGCCGGGTCGACGACGTCCAGGACCCGCGGACCGGGCTAGTGGTGACGCTGCGCGTGTTCGGTGATTACGCGCTGCACGTGGCCGACCCGGTGCGCCTGGTGACCAACCTGACCTCCACGGTGGACGTCACGGACAACGAGCGGATCGCCGGCTGGGTGAGCGACCAGCTGCTGAAGGTGCTGCGGACCCACGTCACCACGCAGATCATCCGCAACGGGTGGCCGATCCTGGGCCTGATGGCGTACTCGGCGGAGATCGAGCAGGCCACCATCGAGGCGGCCAACGGCCAGCTTGTCGCCTACGGCGTGCAGCTGACCCGGATGGGCAACTTCGACGTCAACCTCTCCCCCGAAGACGAGCAGCAGCTCAAGCAGCTAGCCAAGGACACGAGCTACTCCCAGCTGGCCGGCGGCTTCCAGAACTACGCCCAGGGCGAGATGGCGCTCGGCGCGGGCCAGGGCATGGCCAAGGGCGGCGCCGGGGTCGACGGGGCGTTCCTCGGGGCCGGGTTCGGGCTGGCCAGCGCCTTCGGGGCGCAGCAAGCGGCGGCCCAGCAGGCCCAGCAGGCGGCCGCACAGCAGGCCGCGGCTCAGCAGGGCATGCCGCCGTACGGTCCTGGCGGCCCGGGGGGCGGCGCGCCTGCGTACGGCGGCCAGCCGCAGGACGCACCCTACGGCCAGGGCGCCCCGCCCCAGCAGCAGCCACCCCAGCAGCAGCCACCCCAGCAGCAGCCACCTCTGCAGCAGGCGGCTCCGGCTCCGCCTCAGGCCGGGCCGGTGTGCGCGTCCTGCCAGGCGCCCAACCCGGCCGGCGCGCGGTTCTGCATGGGCTGCGGCCAGCAGCTCGCGCCCGCCGTCCAGCACTGCACCGAGTGCGGCACCGAACTCCCGGCCGGCGCCCACTTCTGCTCCGGCTGCGGCACCAGAGCCGGCGGCTGAGTACTACGCGGGACCAGCCAGGTCCGCCGATCTCAACCCACCGCCACCACATCGGCTGACCTCAGTCGGCTCGCCGCGGGCGTCCTCCCGTCGCCTCCGCGGGTGGATTTGGGTACGAACTATTCCGTTGCGGCTCATACCGGCAACACGCAAAATCAACCCCACGGGTTGATGTTCGCGCTGCGGATCCGGGCCATGCTTCAAGGGTCCGGTCAGGCTTCGGGGGTCCCGTCAGGATGGCGAGGAAATATGACGCTCAAAGATGCGGAATCGGCCAACGGCACGCAGACCGCGCCGGCCGCGCATTCGGTAGATCTGCGCAAGACGTACGGAGCTGGGCAGGCTGCGGTGCATGCCCTGGCCGGTATCAATGTGACCTTCGAGCGCGGCCGGTTCACGGCCGTCATGGGCCCGTCGGGCTCAGGGAAGTCGACGCTCATGCATTGCATGGCGGGGCTGGACCGGCCGACGTCGGGGCAGACGTTCGTGGGCGAGGAGGACATCGGGAGCCTCGATGACGCCGGGCTCACCCAGCTGCGACGCGACCGGATCGGGTTCGTATTCCAGTCCTTCAACCTCATCCCTACGCTGACCGCGGCCGAGAACATCACCCTGCCTGCCGCCCTGGCGGGCGCCAGGGTCAACCGGGAGTGGCTCGATTACCTGGTGGAACAGCTGGGTATCGGCGACCGGCTGACGCACCGTCCCAGTGAGCTGTCGGGCGGTCAGCAGCAGCGTGTCGCGTGCGCCCGGGCGCTGATCAACAAGCCGGACCTCGTCTTCGCCGACGAGCCCACGGGCAACCTGGACTCCAACGCCTCCGCGGACCTGCTCGCGTTTCTCCGGCAGTCGGTGACCGAGCTTGGCCAGTCGATCGTCATGGTGACGCATGACCCGCGGGGGGCCGCGTACGCGGACCGGGTCATCTTCCTGGCCGACGGGACTGTGGTGGGCGAGCTCGAACAGCCGACCGCCGATTCGGTCCTGGAGAAGATGCGGACCCTGGGCGCCTGACATGAGAAACGTGACCATCAAGGGCCTGCTGGCCCACAAGCTCCGGCTGGCGCTCACCGCGCTGGCGATCGTGCTCGGGGTCACCTTCATCTCCGGGACATTCGTCCTCACCGACACTTTGAACAACACATTCACGGTGCTGTTCGGCAACATCTACCAGAAAATTGACTTCCAGGTCCGCGGGGTCGCGCAGCTGGGCAGCGGCGCGAACGCGACGCGCAATGAGCTGCCCGAGTCGCTGCTGGCCACGGTCCGCCGCGTGCCCGGTGTCCAGGCCGCCCAGGGCGAAGTCGGGGGCTACGCCCAGTTCGTGACCCAGGACGGCAAGGCGATCCAGACCGGTGGCGCGCCGACCCTCGGCGTCAGCTTCGATCCGGATCAGCAGATCTCCGATCTGCACATCATCGCGGGCGGCCCGCCGGTGACCTCCGATGGCGTGGTGATGGACGCCGGGACGGCCCAGAAGTACGACTTCACCGTGGGGCAGCGGGTCCGCATCCTGTTCGCCGGGCCTCCCCGGACGTTCACCATTACCGGCATTGCCCAGTTCGGGTCGGCGAACAACCTCGCCGGAGCGACCCTGGCCGCGTTCACGCTCCCGACCGCGCAGGCCGTCCTTCAGGAGGTGGGGCACCTGGATAACATCAACGTGGTGGCAGCCCCGGGTGCCAGCAAGCCCGCGGTCCAGCGGGACATCGCCAGGGCCCTTCCGCCCGGGGTCGAGGTGGTCACCGGGCAGACCGTGGTGAACGAGCAAACGAGCTCGGTCAGCCAGGCGCTTTCGTTCTTCTCCACGGCCCTTCTCGTCTTCGCGTTCATCTCCCTGTTCGTCGGCGGGTTCACCATCTTCAACACCTTCTCGATCATCGTCGGCCAGCGGACGCGAGAGCTGGCTCTGCTGCGGATCGTCGGGGCGAGCCGCCGCCAGGTATTCCGTTCGGTGCTCGCCGAGGCGGCCATCGTGGGACTCGTCTCTTCGGCGATCGGCCTCGGCCTCGGCGTGCTGGCCGCGTTGGGGCTAGAAGCGCTCCTGCGCGGGTTCGGGATTACGCTGCCGACGGGATCGCTGGTGTTCGCGCCGCGTACCGTCTTGGTCGGGCTCGCCGTTGGCGTCGGCGTGACGGTGGTGGCCGCGGTCGGCCCGGCCCGCAATGCCGTGCGCATCCCCCCGGTCGCCGCGCTCGACGACCGCCAGTCCGGCGGCGATGCCTCGTCCCGGCGCCGGTTCGCCTGGGGCACGGCCCTGGCCCTGGGCGGCGCGGTCATGCTGGCCATCGGGCTGGCCAAGCCCGCTATCCTGCTCGTGGGCGTGGGCGCGGTCGGCATCTTCGTCGGTGTCGCCATGCTGGCCCCGGCGGTCGCGCGCCCGCTGTCGAGCGTGATCGGCCGTCCGCTGGCCCGGGTGCTCGGGGAACCCGGCAAGCTCGGGCGGGAGAACTCCATGCGCAGTCCCCGGCGCACCGCGCAGACCGCCTCGGCGCTCATGGTCGGTCTCGCCCTGGTCGCCGCGATGTCGGTGTTCGGCGCCTCGGTGTCCAGGTCCGCCACGAGCAGCGTGGATCAGGCGATCAGCGCCGATCTCATCGTGAGCACGGCCAGCGGATCGGGACAACTCAGCCAGTCGGTGCCGGCCACGGCATCGGCCGTGCCGGGCGTCACCACGACGACCACCGTCTACCGGTCACAGTTCGAGGTGCAGAATTCGCTGGCCACGCTCACCGCGGTGTCGACACAGCACCTGGCCGACACGCTCATCCTGCGCATGACGGCGGGCAGCCCGGCCGCCCTCGCGCAAGGCGAACTGCTCATCGACTCCACGACCGCGAAATCGAAGCACCTGTCAGTCGGCGACACGGTCCCGGTGAAGTTCGCCGAGACCGGTTCTTCCGCGCTGCGTGTCGGCGGCATATACGAGGCGAACGCCCTGATCGGCAGCTACCTGGTCGGTGCCCCCTTCTTCCTGTCCCATTTCAGCAACCCGTCTTTGGGTGCCCTCCTGCTGCGTACCAATGGCAGCGGCGCCGTGGATACGGCCGTCACGCATGCCCTGGCCCCCTATCCGAACCTGCAGGTCCAGACCAGGGCCCAGTTCGAGCAAGCCCAGACGGCCAACGTCAACCAGATTCTCGGCCTGGTCTACGCCCTGCTCGCCCTGGCCGTACTCATCGCGCTTATCGGGATCGTGAACACCCTCATGCTCTCGGTATTCGAGCGCACCCGCGAGATCGGCCTGCTCCGGGCGGTCGGCATGAAACGGCGCCAGGTCCGGACGATGATCCGGTCCGAAGCAGTCATTCTGGCGATCTTCGGCGCCATCATCGGGATCATCATCGGCACCGGAATGGGCATCGCCCTGGTGTCGTCGCTGAAACAGCAGGGCATCACCGACACCGTTGTGCCGGCGTCCAGTCTGGTGATCTTCCTCGTGCTCGCCGGCCTGCTCGGCCTGGTGGCCGCTAGCTGGCCCGCCCGGCGGGCGGCCAGGCTGGACGTGCTCGCCGCCATCGCCGCCGAGTTACGCACCTGCCAGGCCGGCCTGGGCGCTAGTCCCAGGTTGGCTCGGTGGCCTCGCGGACGTTGCCGTCTGGCGTGAAGATCAGGAACCGCTCGAACGACCGGGCGAACCAGCGGTCGTGGGTGACCGCGAGGACCGTGCCCTGGTAGGACTCCAGGCCCTGCTGCAGCGCCTCGGCGCTCGGCAGGTCGAGGTTGTCGGTCGGCTCGTCGAGCAGCAGCAGCGTGGAACCGGCCAGCTCGAGCAGCAGGATCTGCAGCCGGGCCTGCTGCCCGCCGGACAGGGTGCCGAACGGCTGCCGGGCGCACGATTGCAGCTCGTACCGGGCGAGCGCGGACATCGCCTCGTTGATCAGCAGCGCGTGCTCGGTCATCAGGATCTCGACCGGGGCCCGTCCGGCCAGGTCCGGCCGGGCGTGGGTCTGCGCGAAAAAGCCGGGCACCACCCGCGCGCCCAGCCGCCACTGCCCCTCGTGCGGCACCTGCTCCCCCGCGAGCAGACGCAGGAAAGTCGACTTCCCGGACCCGTTGGCGCCGAGGATCGCTACCCGGTCGTCAAACCAGATCTCTGTACCGAACGAGCTGGTGTTACCGGTCAGCACCAGGTTCTCGCAGATGACGGCCCGCTTGCCGGTACGCCCGCCGCGCAGCCGCATTGTCACGTTCTGCTCCCGCGGCGCTTCGGTCGGCGGTCCTTCTTCTTCGAACCTGCGCAGCCTCGTCACCGCGGCCTGCAGCCGGGAGGCCATGTCAGAGTTGTAGGAGGCCTTCTGCCGGTAGGTGCGGACCAGTTCCTTCAGCTTCTCGTGCTCCTCGTCCCAGCGGCGGCGCAGTTCCTCGAGCCGGCTGATCCGGTCGGCGCGCGCCTGGGCGTAGCCGGAGAAGCCACCGCCGTGCACCCAGACGTGCCTGTCCTCGACGGTCACGATGCGCTGCGCGCACGCGGCCAGCAGTTCCCGGTCGTGGCTGACCAGCAGCACGGTTTTGGGCGTGGCGGCTAGCTGCTGTTCCAGCCAGCGCTTGCCCGGCACGTCCAGGTAGTTGTCCGGCTCGTCGAGCAGCAGCACGCCGTCGGTGCCGCGCAGCAGTGACTCGAGCACCAGCCGTTTCTGCTCGCCGCCGGACAGCGTGCTCACGTCACGCCACCGGCACTGGTCGTACGGGACGCCGAACGCGGCCACGCTGCAGGCGTCCCAGTGCACCTCGGCCTCGTAGCCCCCGGCCTCACCCCATTCGGTCAGCGCCGTCGCGTAGCGGAGCTGGGCGCGCTCGTCGTCGCGCTCCATCATCGCCAGCTCGGTGGCGTCCAGCCGGGCCGCGGCCTCCCGCACTCGCGGCGGCGAGACAGAAAGCAGCAGGTCACGGACCATTGGTGCTTCTTGGGAGCTACGGTTCGTGCCGATGAACTGGCGCATGACGCCGAGGCCGCCGGTGGCGGTGACCGCGCCCGACTGCGGCTGGAGATCCCCGGCCACCAGCCGGAGCAGCGTGGTCTTGCCGGCGCCGTTCGGCCCGACCAGGGCGGCGGTGATCCCCTCGCCGATGCGGAAGCTCACGTCGTCGAGCAGTGTCCGCCCGTCCGGCAGGACATGGCTGACATGCGCCACCTCGACATGCCCCCATGAGCTCACGCCAGGACAATAGCGGCGAGCCGCCGCCCCGACAACGCTATTAATCCGCGCTAGCCCGGGTGTTCCCGTTCGTCACGCGGAATGAAACCGGGTCTGCGCAGGCTCGGCTGGACGGACGCCGACTTCGCCGACGGCGGCAGCGACGCGCTGATCGACGCGCTCGCGGTGCACGGGGACGCGGTGGCGATCGCCCGCGGCGTCACCGCGCACCTGGAC
>Ga0208827_1000970_pt1 | contig 12941 bp, 9 predicted proteins | sample Sb_taG_5_FD_187709 | JGI IMG/M metagenome (GOLD analysis project Ga0208827, IMG submission 187709) | Peat soil microbial communities from Weissenstadt, Germany - Sb_50d_8_FC metaG (SPAdes) (version 2) | ecosystem: Environmental > Terrestrial > Soil > Wetlands > Peat | place: Germany: Weissenstadt... | reverse complement strand
GGCCTGCCAGGTCGCGGATGGCCCGGGTGATCTTCGAATCGATGGCATACTTCGCGCCGCTCGACGGGGCGGCGTGGTGGGCCTCGTCGAGGATGAGCAGAGACCCGGCCCGGAAGTCGCCGAGCCAGTCGCGTAGCGTGGAGGTGTAGGCCTCGTCGATCAGCAGCCGATGAGACACCAGGAACCGCGAGTGGGTCGTCCAAGGATTGACGCCGTAGCCCCGCTCCTGACGGACGCGGGCGATGTACTCTTTGTCGAGGATCTGGAAGACCATGCCGAAGCGGTCCTCCAATTCTTCGTGCCATTGCAACAGCATCGAGGGCGGACAGGACACCACGATGTCCTGGGCCTTCTTGCGGAGCAGGAGTTCTCGGGCGATCAACCCGGCTTCGATAGTCTTGCCGAGGCCCACATCATCGGCGATGAAAAGGTTCACGCGGGGTAGTCGTAGGGCCTTTTGAAGGGGTTCCAGTTGATAGGCATCGATCCGGATACCGGCCCGGAAGGGGGACTGGAAGAGGTTCGGGTCGGTCGATGTCACGCAGTTCCACTGCAGGGTGTGCAAGTAAGCCGAGAACAGTTTCGGCGGGTCGAACCCCTTGCTCGCGATCTTCTGCCAGGATTCGGCCGTGATCGGCTCGGAATCGACCTCCTTCTCCCAGAGCACTTCAAGAGGCTGACCCTGGGCGTCGTCATCGAGGCAGGACATACGCACGAGGGTGGCGTCATCCCCGGACGCGCGAGGGACAACCTCTTCCACGAAGTATTGGCGTTGCCGGACGCGTACGATTTGCCCCGCCTCGGGAGCCCGCGGTACCGGCTTGGTTTCATCGAGAGTCGTCACGACCTCGCCCATGAGTATCCATCGACGAAAGATGGACGTTCATCCTGCTCGCACATCGAGCGAAGAAGATCGATCACCCTGCATGTTACCATGGGCGAAGCTTGAATCCATCCCCCAGTAAACCAGGGACGATGAGGACGATGAGTGGACAGGCATTGTTGCTGATGGCCATCCGGCAGACACGCCTGGAGCCACTGACGTCGAGCGCCACCGCCCACGAGTGAATGGTCAACGGTTGAACGGCGGCGAGCGGGGAGGAAAACTTTGAATTTCGTCGCATGTTGACCTCCTGCCGGGTGGGGAGTGCTGTACCCAGCTCGGCGCGCGGCATCAACGGTGGACCCCGACAATGCTTCAGTCGCGGCGTGGGGCGCGGGGCGAGAGAAGAGTGGCCAGTAGTCAGTAGCCAGGGAATGCGAAGAGAGGCAGATCACACTCCACGCCTCACGCCCCACGCCCCACGCTCGGTCAAGTAACGGTTTCCGAGATCTTTCCTGCCCCCGGGAGCAACGAGCGAACCAGACAGCGGAAGCCTGGGATCACCTGCTCGCCCGACAGCTCGTCGTCCTGATGCAACCGGCTAACCGAGCCGTCGCTGCGGTAAACCGACGCCGTGCGGGACTCGGGGTGGATCACCCAGACCAGGCCCACCCCCGCTTTCTGGTAGTCTTCGACCTTCTCGTCAAGTTCAGAGGCCAAGTCGTTGGGAGAAACAACTTCGATGGCCAGGTCAGGGGGAATTCGGACATGACCCTTGGGCAGCTCGCCGCCGGAAAGTCGACCTGCACGGATGAATGAGACGTCGGGCCTTCGAACCAGTTGGGGAGCATGAGCAAAGCACTGGTAGCCGTTGTCAGCAGGCCAAACATAACCCAGTTGATGTTCATCGCAGAACAGGCTGAGCCGAAGGTAGATCCGGCCTCCGATCCAGCTCGACTCGGCTCCCACATTCCGCTCCACGAGCCGGCCGTCGACCAGCTCGTAATTCTTGCCATCAGGCATCGCCAGCAAGTCTTCGGGAGTGTACAGGGTCTTGTTTTCGGTCGTGACAGCCACGCTCATCGATCGGCTCCCGGTCACAGATCTGGAAGACCGCGTTAGCCAGCAAGTCTAGCATCGGATTGTCGGGCTGACGAGCCAGCCTGAAACCAAGACTACCCCGGGCGGATCAGCTTGCGCTCTTGCCGCATCGATCCTCGCTCGTGAGAATCATGCGGCAGACGCTAGACGGCGAGTATGGAATGCAAGTCAGCCGTATATCGTTCTATCCAGAATCCAAAATCGAGAATCCAAAATCAGGTGTCATGTCTGGCTATCCCATCGAACTGAAAATGGAGGGGCGGACCGCCGTGGTGGTGGGCCTGGGTCCGGTCGGTCGGCGCAAGGGGGCGGCGCTGGTGGCGGCCGGTGCCCGGGTGATCGGCGTCGACCCGGCGGCCGGAAATCTCGATCTGGTGAGCCTGGCCGGGATCGAGGTGGTCGCCCAGCCGTACCGGGCCGAGCAGCTTCACGGGGCAAGCCTGGTGGTCGCGGCCGGGCCTGCCGAAGTCAATGGCCAGGTCGTCGCGGACGCTCGACGGATCGGCGCGTGGGTTTGCTCGACGAGCGATCCAGAGGCGGGAGATTTCAACGTCCCCGCGGTCTGGACATCGGGCCCACTGGTGCTGACGGTATCGACTTCGGGAGCCAGTCCGGCACTGGCCGCGGCGTTGCGCGACCGGGCAGCCCAGGCGCTGGGGCCGGCCGCTGCCGGACTGGCCTCGCTCCTGGCCGAGCTGCGCCCCCTGGTCCTCGATCGCCTGACCGATCCGCTTGCCAGGCGACAGATATTCCAGGAGTGGGCCGATCCGCGCTGGCTGTCGCTCTGGACCGAGCAAGGCCCCGACGCCGTGCGCCAGGCGCTTTTGCAACGCATCGACGACGAGCCGTAGTGATCGCCTGGCCAGTACGGGCTGGTTCGCGACCTTGCCGGATCGATCGGTCTTTTCGATAATGCGGACGAGCCAGAATCGCCCGGATCAGGAGATTCTAGACTATCGGAAAGCCGGAGCGCGATGTCCAGAGCCTCGCCGGTCGGGGAAACCGCGGCGGAGCCTGGCTCAGGCGATCTCCTTGCAGAGAGAGTTCTGGAACCGAACCGAGGAAAGAGCCGCGTCGTGAAAATCGCAGTCATTGGAACGGGATATGTGGGTCTGGTTCAGGGCACCTGCCTGGCCGAGAGTGGCAATGACGTTGTCTGCATCGATAAAGTGGCCGCCAAGATCGAGGGTTTGAAGCACGGCCGGATTCCCATCTACGAGCCAGGCCTGAGCGAGCTGGTCCACCGCAACCAACGGGATGGGCGGCTCGTGTTCACGACCGACCTGGCGAGGGGCGTGGAGGAGGCCGAGATCGTTTTCATTGGCGTTGGAACGCCCCAGGGAGATGATGGCGGCGCCGATCTCAGTGGCGTCTGGGCGGTTGGCCGCCAGGTGGCCGAGATCCTGCGCTCACCCAAGATCATCGTCGTCAAGAGCACCGTTCCGGTCGGGACCAACGCCGAGCTGGCCCGCGGGATGGCCGATGTGACCAAGGTTGCCTTTGATGTGGCGAGCAATCCGGAGTTCCTCAAGGAGGGCGCGGCCATCGAAGACTTCAACAAGCCCGATCGGATCGTGGTCGGCGCGAGGAAGCCCGAGGTCGCCGAGCGGTTGCACGCCCTCTACGCCCCGTTCTTGAGAACCGACCGGCCGTTCCTGGTCATGTCTCCGGAGAGCGCCGAGATGACCAAGTATGTGGCCAATTGCCTTCTGGCCACCAAGATCAGCTTCATCAACGAGATGGCCAACCTGTGCGAGGCCTACGGTGCCGACATCAACGACGTTCGCCGGGGCATCGGCCACGATCAGCGGATCGGCTTCCACTTTCTGCACCCGGGTGTCGGTTACGGCGGCAGTTGTTTCCCCAAGGATATCCGGGCGGTCATTCACATGGCCCAGTCGCGGGGCTTGCCGGCGCGGATGATGGAGGCTGTTGACGAGGTCAACGAGGCACAGAAGAACGTGCTCTTTCAAAAGATCGAAACGCACTTCAACGGATCTCTGCGCGACCGGACGATCGCGATCTGGGGCCTGGCCTTCAAGCCCCGCACCGACGACATCCGCGAGGCGCCGGCCCTGGTCTTGATCAACTCGCTGCTGGAGGCCGGCGCAGATCTGCGGGTTCATGACCCCGAGGCGCTGGCCAACGTCCGCGCGATTTACGGCGAAAGATTGACGTATTGCGACCGTCCCTACGGAGCGCTCGAGCAGGCCGATGCGCTGGTGATCGCCACCGAGTGGAATGAGTTCCGCAACCCCGATTTCGAGATCATGATCCGGCTGCTGCGCCAGCCTGTCATTTTCGATGGCCGCAACGTTTTCGATCTCGCGCGGATGACCGCGCTGGGGTTTACCTATCATGGCATGGGCCGGGCCGCAGTCGATTCCGGCTCGGCACCGAAGCGGCAATGACGCCGGCTCACGGCTTGGTGTCCGAATTACGAGCGGCGGGAGCCGGGCTGTTCTGGGTTTGCTCCCAGAACCAGGTGGCATTGCGGCCGGCTTCCTTTGCTCGATAGAGAGCTTCGTCGGCCCGCCTGAGCAATTCGGCGGGACCGGTGCGGGTCAGGTCCGCGAAGGCCGCCACGCCAACACTGGTAGTCACCGGGATGGTATCTCCGTGCTCGTCGATCCGGAGCTGTGCAATCGCCGTGCGAAAACGCTCGGCAAGCCTCACCGCCGCGGAGAGTTCGCAATCCGGGGCAACCACTACGAACTCCTCGCCTCCGTAACGGGCGACGAAGTCGCTCGTGCGGATCACCCGGGCCAGGGTTGCGGCAGACTGGCGCAGCACGGTGTCACCGGCCGCATGCCCGTGGTTATCGTTGACCGCCTTGAAATGATCAAGATCCGCGATCATCACCGCCAGCGCAGTACGGCGGCGGCGGCAGGCCTCCCACTCCCGGGGAAGGCGATCGTCGAGGACACCTCGGTTGGCCAGACCGGTCAGACTGTCAAGGTGAGCGCGCTGCTCCAGGACCGTCAAGAGGTGCCGGATGCGCAGGGCCGCGCGAAGACGCGCCAGCACCTCGGCCCCCACGAACGGCCTGGAGATGAGATCGCTTGCTCCCAGCTCCAGGGCCTGGATTCGCTCCTCGGCAGTGGCCAAATCGGTATAAAGCAAGACCGGAATCGACCGCGTGGTGCTATCCCGCTTCAGCCGGCGGACCAGCTCCAGCCCGCTGTAAGTGGGCAGCCGCAGTTGAGCCAGGATCAGGTTCGGCTGGAACATCGCGACCGAGCGCTGAGCCGTGATCAGGTCAGTCGCCTCGAAGACCTCCATCCGACCGGCGAGCAACTCGTTCCGCAGCCACCATCGGTCGCCTACAGCCGGTTCGACCAGAAGCACCCGACCGGGGATCTCGGTCAGTGCAGGCCGGTCCGGGTCGGTTTCCTGAATCTCCCGTGACTCTGCGATCCCCGGGTCGTCGATGGAGGCGGAGTGGTCAATTCCCAGGCTGGATCGGTCGAGTGACTCATCGAGATTGAGGTAGGACATCGTCATCACCTCCTGAACGCCGAGATCGGTCTCTCCCGCGGGGGCGAGTCGTTCTCACGCAACGCGCTGGCAGAGCCGAACGATCAAAGGCGTCCTCAAACTTGTCTCGACGTGGGACGGAATGGAGATGCAAGCCGTGCCACGTCCTGTTGCTTCGCTGTAAACGCGATGTGACTTCCATTCCCTTATACCAGATCAGGAAGTTCCCCGAGACATGTTGTCGAAGAGAGACGTGCACTTGTTTCTTTCCCGCCCGCTTTGTTGCTCCGGAGCAACCTTGGGCGCTCAGGGGAAGAGTGGTCTAGCAGGCTGTTTTTCCTGAAGTCCGCACGGCAGCAATGCCCGAGCGAGTAATCCAGGGCCACGGAGGGTGCCTGTCGTTGGTGGCGTTCCGGCTGCGCGCCAGACGCCAGCGAGCCGGGTCAATCCCGCCCGGGCGCAAAGATTGGCCAGCGTCTGAAAGGCGGCTGGTTCGTCGAGATGTGAGAACGCCGCATTGAGCTTCGGCCCGAGCGTCAATGGGTCAAGCAACTCGCGGATACGGCCTACCGTCTCGGCCTCGCGACGTGCCTCCTCAGGGCGGTTGACGATCTGCAGGGCCCTGGCCAGGCGGTAATGAATGCGCCAGTCCTGGGGAAAATCGACAAGCGCCGCTTGCAGCGCGGTGACCGCCTGATCGGGACGGTGATCGCGGCGAAGAGCGGCACGGCATGCGGCGTCCAGCTTCTCAAGGAAACAAGCCATCGGGTCGTCGAGTCGCAGGGGACCTCACGCTTTATACTGCCCGACAACAAGTTCGCGGGAAACCCGAATTGCCTCGGACTTGCCGGATCGACCCTGTCTTCATGGCGCACATCGGGCGGGACTGGTCCCTGTGAACCTAGGCTGACGCAAACTTGGGCTTGACTGGCAAAATGCCATACCGAGGTTTATCTCGCTACTGTTCTTGTTACGGACGTAGCGCGGACAGGGAACGACGAGAATCTGCGACACCGATATTCAACTTGTTGGGAGTGTTTTCCCCTGAATGTCCCCGCCCACCGTAACGAAAGCGGATACCTCGGGACGTGCTCAAAAACCGAGTCAATAGCAACTTTGCATCAGCCTACCTCACCCTACCTTCGGCCACCTTCTCCCCCTGGGCTGGGAGAAGGTGCCGCGCAGCGGCGGATGAGGGGGGGCAGCGCCTCGGCCAGTCCCACCCCTCACCCGGCCTTCGGCCACCCTCTCCCAGTGGGAGAGGGAACGCGCAGCGGCGGATGAGGGAGCAGGCCTTCGGCTACCTTCTCCCGGCGGGAGAAGGTGCCGCGCAGCGGCGGATGAGGGGAGTCAGCGCCTCGGCCACTACCACCCCTCACCCGGCCTTCGGCTAGGCTGATGCGAAGTTGGCCCTGACAGCCAAATTGGCAGACAACGCTTCATCTCGCTTTTGTTCTTCTTACCGCCGTGCCGCGCGACTGCAGGAAAGACGACTTCCACCATCAGAATATCGCCCTTCTTGCCGCAATCCGGTCCCAATGCCTGGGCCCAGCGTAACCAAACCGGATCACCCGAAACGACCTCTAAAACCTTCTCAATTGCAACTTCGCATCAGCTGTGAACCTACCGGCTCAAGAGTCCGAGTCTGCCAGCCATTGCTCGCGATCACGCGGAGAGTCACGCCGGGCTCATGATTGCATGCCAAGAGAGTCGTCAGGCAGAAGGGGCGGTCAAGCAGCACTCCGCTCCTCACAGCCGCAAGTCCGGGTCTGGGATTTCGTGACCCAGAACCCTACAATAGGTCTTGTTTACGAGCCCAGGCGTTCTGCGTGAGTGTGATAGAATCTCAGGCCGGCCCGTTGCCGGGTATGGCTGGCTCGGCGCGACACCGCACAGCCTGGCACAACACAGTGGCGCCGGGAGCGTCGCCGACATGGATCGGTTGAAAGTTCTCTGTTTCGCGGGTACTTACGGCCTGGCGCTGGTGTGCGAGCTGGCGCGGCTGGTGGTTCGCAGTCCGTTCCGCTGGTACCTGACGGTCGGCCTGACGTCCTTGGGATGGCTCATTCAGACGGTCTTCCTGGCCAACCTCGCCCTCAAGGAGCAGATTATCCTACCGGTGACCTCCGCGTTCGAGTCCGTCATGGTGCTGGCATGGATCGTGGCCTTTATCGGCCTCTATTTCATGCTCCACTGGCCCCGGCAGGTCGCGGTCGGGATCTTCGTCCTGCCGCTGGTTCTTGGTCTGGTCGTCGTGGCCGGCTGGTTCGCACCCAGGGAGTCCGACTGGCTGGAAAAGGGGATGATGGCATTCTGGGGGACGGTTCATGGCATCTTCCTGCTGGGAGGCGCCGTCTGCACCTGCGTCGCCTTCGCGGCCGGGCTCATGTACCTGGCCCAGATGCGGCGGCTCAAGTCCAAACGTCTGGCACGATTCGGACTTGCCCTGCCGAGTCTCGAGCAATCCGAGCGGGTCAACCGCGGGGCCATCACCATCGCCTTTCCCCTGCTCACCTTCGGGCTCCTGATCGGCATGATCCTGAGCGTGAAGGCCCGTAGTCTCGGGCCCGAAACGGGGTTCACCCTGAGCTGGGCTGACCCCAAGGTCGTCAGCGCTCTGGGCATGTGGCTGGTCTTCGCCGCGCTTCTGCACGCGCGGTTCCGGCCGGCCTTGCGCGGCCGGAGCGTGATGGTGCTGACGATCGTGGCCTTTGCCTTCCTGGTGTTCACGTGGGTCGGAATCGAGGCGCTCAGGTTACCCACGGCCCATGGCGCTGCCCGGACGGCGGGAGGGCACCCTTGAGACTGCTGGCCGTGGGGGTCGATCATCGCTCCGCGCCGGCCAGCGTGCGCGAGGCCTTGGCGTTTGACGAACCAAAATACACCCGGGGGCTGGAAGCGCTCACCCAGACCTTTCCCGGCAACGAGCTCGTGATCCTCTCCACTTGCAACCGGGTCGAGATCTACCTGGCCGGCAGCCCCGAGTCCGTTCCCGAGGCCGACGTACTGGGCGAATTCCTGGGCGAATTCCATGGGGTTCGGTCCGAGCTCTTCGCGGGGCACCTCGTCAGCTATCACGACGAGGGGGCTGTCGGACATCTGTTTCGGGTTGCGGCCAGCCTGGAAAGCCTGGTGCTGGGCGAGGGCCAGATCCTCGGTCAGGTCCGCGCAGCCTACCGCGCCGCGGTCGAGCGGAAGACGGTCGGGCCGGTCTTTCATACCGTCTTTCAGACCGCGCTGAAGGTCGGCAAGACGGTGCGCGAGCGGACGGGCATGAACCAGGGCAAGCTCTCGGTCGCCAGCGTGGCGGTCGACCTCGCCAGGGAGGTGTTCGACACGTTCGCCGACAAGACCGTGCTGGTGATCGGCGCCGGCAAGATGGGCGACCTGACACTCCAGCACCTCAAGGCCTTGAACCCCGGCCGGATCCTGATTACCAACCGCAACCCCGAGCGAGCCGAGGCCGCCTCCACTCGCTGGAACGCGCAGGCCGTCCCGTTCGACCGCCTGGGCCAGGCGCTGATCGAGGCCGACCTGGTGGTCAGCACCACCGCAGCCGCCGAGCCGGTCGTCAGCTTTGATCAATACGTCCGCGTTCAGCGTGCCCGCCGCAACCGGCTGTCGCTCATCCTCGACATCGCCATCCCCCGCGATTTCGACCCCAGGATCGGCGACCTTGACCAGGTCACCCTCTACCATGTCGACGACTTGCGTGCCCAGGCCGATCAGAACCGTTTGCGGCGGCAGAAGGGCGTCGATCCGGCCCTTCTGATCATCGAGCGCGAGACTGCGGCTTGCTGCGCCCTGGTGCGCCATCAGCAGGCCGCCGGCGCCCTGCTGCTGCAGCTCGGCAACCACGCCGATCAGCTCCGCCAGCGCGAGTTGACCGCCCTCTTCGCCACCCACCCCAACCTGAGCGAAGCCGACCGCGAGGCCATTGCCCACATGGCGATGCGGCTCCAGAATCAGTTCCTCCACCACCCCCGCGCCGCCGTCCGCTCGGCCGTCACCGAATTTCATGACGACCATCCCCACCCCATCCTCTCCGCCGTTCGCCACCTCTTCGGCCTGGGTGACCACCCCCCGCCCGGCTCCTTGGAGAAGACCACGTGAGTGGGCTTGTAGCGCACCGGCGGCAACAGAGCCTCCTTGCTCCACGCCAGCTTCGAGGCACTCGGAAAAAACCATGAAGATTGGAGCCGGCCAGACCGTACCGGCCCACGTTGCGGCACGGTCGCCAACGACCTCGAATGCGGGAAAGGACGTTTCGATCGTTCGACGTTAGAATGCATGATGGATACGGCACAAACCGTGGGAGAATTTTCATGGAGTCTCGCTTCCGCAACCTGGAAATTATCGACGACCAGGTGGCCGAGATTTTGCGCACCAAGACCGTGGCCGAGCGGTTCGCCATGATCGATCAATTCTGGCGTCTCGCCAGTCAGTTGATCCGGGCGAGGATTACTCACGAGCATCCGGAGTGGTCGGCAGACAGAATTCGACGCGAGCTCGCCCGGAGGATGTCTCATGGAGCCGTCTGAACTTCTCCGGCGATTCGTCGAAGTTCTCGACAGATTGGGGATCCGTTACCTTGTGGCAGGTTCGATGGCGACCACGATCTACGGGGAGCCCAGATTTACGAACGATATCGATGTCGTGGTCGACCTCCGCTCGGAGCAAGTGGACGCCTTCTGTCTCTCCTTCCCATCGACTGACTTCTATTGTTATCGCGAGGCGGTCGTGGACGCGATTCGTCAGAGGTCTCAGTTCAACATCATCCATTTCGAATCGGGCATCAAGATCGACGTTTTCATCCCTGATGAGAGCGAGTTCAGTCGCACCCAACTTGGCAGGGGCGTACAGGCTCGCCTCGGTTCTGGCTTCGAGGTCAGATTCGCGACCCCGGAAGACGTGATCCTGAAGAAGCTCGAATACTTCAAGGAAGGCGGCTCGGAGAAGCACATCCGGGATATCGCGGGGGTCCTGAAGGTGCAGGCGGAGCGAATCGATCGGGAATACATAGCAGACTGGGCCACTCGGTTGGGACTTGGCGACACCTGGCGGGAGGTTCTTCGACGAGTTGAGGGTCGTTGACCGTTGCCGCATTCTACCCTTGTGCCTTCCTATTCGAGCGGGAGTACAAGACAATGCGATGAACACGATGAACGAGCCACGCGTAAAACTTGGGAGGGAGGAGCGATCCAGCGGGACGGGAAGACAGCCAGGGTTGCGCAGACATCCAGGCTTTGCGTGGCTATTCACGCTGCCAGAAAGCGCACGTCGACATCCAAGAAACACATGTTCTTCCGAGGAATCGTGCGTAGCCAAAGCCCTACCAAAGCCTTTTTGACCGGCACCGGCGGTTTCATCTCGAAGGTTTGGTGATGTGATGTACTTCAACTTTCCAGGCCGTTCCGAATTCCTCGATCCAATGCTAATCGGGATCGAGGCAGGGAAGGATGAGTTACGCCATGGTCGGTCGATCAGCATTCGGCTGAAGCAGGGGGGATATCAGGGGACCTGGGCGGTGATCCTGCTTCCAGAGGACAAGAAGGGCTTCGAGGTCGACGGGGCGATGGCGGACCCAAGCCGCTTCCCTCAGCGGATTCGTGTGGCCGCGTGGGCGCTTCATCAAAAGGCAGTTTACGGAAGGTTCGTCATCGCGCATGACCATTCCGGCCTCCTGACCATTCGAGAGGAGGCGCGGTCCCGCGAGAGTTCCCTGAACCCGCCGCAGGCGCGCACTTCCGTTCTGGGGTCGGAGACGGTGACCAAGCCAGTTCGTCGTGACTCACTTCTGGATCCCTCGAATGGTATGGACCTATCAGGGACTATTCACTTCGAGCGGATCATCTCGGCCGCGATCAGAGCAGCAAGGCCCGGTGGGTTGACGAGGAGTTACTTTGAGAAGGAGGGAGTCTGGGAGGCCGCCACGCGCCAGAGGTTTGCCGAGATCACGGCGGCCGTCGCTCGCGACAAGGCACAAGCCCAATACGAGGCCATCGAATTGCTCAAGGTGCTGGGCAACCGGTACAAGGCGATCTGGCCCGACACCAAGATCACGTACCCTGTCTTCTATTCTGTAGTCTGCCAGACGATTGATCACTGGGGCTGGTGGGCTCGCCCGTCGCCGATGTTGTACGGATCAAGTGACGGGGAGGCCAGCGTGATCGCTGGAGTCATCCGGGACGCACTGACCCTCTTCGTCTCACGAGGGGACTCTCGAAACTACTCTTTGCTGACCAAGTGGCTCCATTTCTCTTTCCCCGACACTTTCGCCATTTACGATGGCAATGCCGCAAGATCGATCCAGGAGGCGATGTCGGTACTCCTTGGTGGGGAGGAGAAATCCGGCCTCGACCGAGAGCAGTTCTTGGCCGACCGGATCGGTAACACAAACGGTGTTGGGTACATCGGCCTGCTGAATTTCTACCGCCTATGTTGGAACGCCGCTCGATCTGCTGGCTTAGAGGGGGACCTGAAGGCTGCGGCCAGAGAAAATGAGGAATTGCTACGGAGTGAGCCAAGATGCGGGGACGCGAGGGTATCGACCGTTGATGTCCTGGACAAGCTGCTTTGGAAGGCGAATGGCCAGGCAACGTTACTCGGTATTGGCAAGCCGTAACCGGATTCACTGGCGCCATGGGGGGGCTCTAGGAAAGCGAAAGAGGCCACCCAATCTCGTCACCACAGGGGCCACCAATTCTGTTCGCCACCCTCAATGGCTTACCGCTTCGTTCTCGAACCCCGAGTTGCCGAGTTCCCCGGGGTTGAGGCCAGCAACAGCAAACTGCAGGAGCCCCGATCTCTGATCACTTCCCCTGCATCCGCGCCAGATACCACGGGGTGGAGCTCAGCCCGCCCCAGTTCGCGGGGTTGTGGTTGGCTTCGAAGATCGTGCGCAAGGTCTCGTCGTAGGGGACCAGGGCCACTCAGAGGACGCCGGGCGAGTTTCGCCAGCGCGGGTCGGGGCTGCCGCCGTTGATGCGCTGGAACTTCGCCCCGTTGATCTTGTGGTTCCACATGAAATCACGGTTTGTAGCGATCAGCCGATCGATCTGTTCCCGGGTGAAGACAAGGTTGTGCTCATAAGCGGTCACGATGCCTTCGAGATCGATCCCGTAGTAGCCGCCGTTGGGATGCACGCCGATCCAGTGCTTGGCCGAGCCATCCGGTTTGTAGTCCCAGGGGCCCGCGGGGTCCCAGTAGTTCCATTCGTAGTACCGGCCTCCGTCGCGCAGCCGCATCCGCGACTTCATCACCCGCCACCATTTCTCGGCCCGTTCCCGGTAGACGGGCTTGCCCGTCGCGTCATGAAGCGCGATGAGCCAGAGAGCCGTTAGATTCTGCTTGTTGTCGGGGTTCGTGAAACCGTCCGTGAACCGTTTCTCGTAGCCGTTGGTGAACCGGCCTGATCGGAGATCAACGCCGAAGGGTGGGACGACCCACACGCCGCCGTCCTTGACCTCGCGCCAGCAGCCCCGTTTGTCCCACTTCTCGAACACCGTTTCCGCCAGCTTCAGATAGGCGCCGGCCTTCT
>Ga0208827_1000967_pt1 | contig 12952 bp, 12 predicted proteins | sample Sb_taG_5_FD_187709 | JGI IMG/M metagenome (GOLD analysis project Ga0208827, IMG submission 187709) | Peat soil microbial communities from Weissenstadt, Germany - Sb_50d_8_FC metaG (SPAdes) (version 2) | ecosystem: Environmental > Terrestrial > Soil > Wetlands > Peat | place: Germany... | reverse complement strand
TCGCTGGAAGATGAAGGAGTTGTCGTGACCGTGTCGGGTGGAGGGGCCGTCGCGCCCTCGCCGGTTTTTTCCAAGGGGGCCGTGAGCCACCAGCTTACCCCGCACAACAAGACCCCGAGCAGGCAGAAGGCGCCAATCCCGCGTCGCCAGGCACGCGAGGAGAGCAGCACCGCGACACGCCGGATCCAGCTCGTCATGACCGGAAACCCTCGACCGAGGCCCCTCTGCTCGCACAGCCGGCTGCGACAGTGCGAGCGGAGGTATCCGTACCCAGGGGGAACGCACCGCCCATCTTAACCTCCCGCCGGTTTCTGTGAACCTCCTCTTTACATCAAGTGAAGCGATCTCCATTCCGCGTCGTGTCTCGCTGGCGAGGAGGCAATCAGGCCCTCGCGGCGATGGCTGTTGACCGTCCCGATGTTGAGGCGCCTCGTCCGCGCCCGCACTCGGGTTGTCGAGTCGAATTGACCGCATCGCGGTCCACGGTCTACGATGTAGCTTAGAATACGAACCGTATTCCAACGAGTCCGACAGCTTGGGCTGGTGAAGTGCGGCCGGTTCTGGGAGGACGCTTGACTATGACTCAAATTGAATTGGCGCGGCAGGGTGTGATCTCGGCGGAGATGGAGTTTGTAGCCCGGCGCGAGAACCTCGATCCCGAGCTGGTCCGCTCCGAAGTCGCGCGGGGGCGCATGATCATCCCGGCGAATACCGTGCATCTGGGGCTGGGCTTGCAGCCGATGGGCATTGGCATCAAGGCCCGGTGCAAGATCAACGCCAACATCGGCAACTCGGCGGTGACCTCCAACATCGACAACGAGCTTGCCAAGCTGAAGATGGCCGTGGACCTGGGTTCCGACACGGTCATGGACCTTTCGACCGGCGGCAATATCGACGCGATCCGGCAGTCGATCATCGCGGCCAGCACCATTCCCGTTGGCACCGTGCCGATGTATCAGGCGATCCAGGGCGTGAAGAAGGTCGAGGAACTGTCGGCCCAGAACCTGCTTGATATGGTGGAACACCAGGCCAAGCAGGGCGTCGATTACATGACCCTGCACGTGGGCATCCTCCGCGACTACATCCCGCTCACGGCGCACCGGATCACCGGGATCGTCTCGCGGGGCGGTTCGCTCATGGCCCAGTGGATGATCGCCCACAACCAGGAAAACCCGCTGTACACGCATTTTGACGACCTGTGCGACATCATGCGGCAGTACGACGTGTCGTTCAGCCTGGGCGACAGCCTTCGCCCCGGCTGCATCGCCGACGCCTCGGACGCGGCCCAGTTCGCCGAGCTGCGCACTCTGGGCGAGCTCACCCGCCGGGCCCAGGCACGCGGCTGCCAGGTCATGGTCGAGGGCCCGGGACACGTGCCGATGGACCAGATCGCCATGAACATGGAGAAGCAGGCGATCGAGTGCAGCGAGGCACCGTTTTACGTGCTCGGTCCACTCGTCACCGACATCGCGCCGGGTTATGACCACATCACCTCGGCCATCGGTGCGGCCCTCGCCGGCTGGCACGGCGCCAGCATGCTTTGCTACGTGACACCCAAGGAACACCTGGGCCTGCCCGAGGTTGAAGACGTTCGCCAGGGCGTGATCGCCTACAAGATCGCCGCGCATGCGGCCGACCTGGCGCGCCACCGGGCAGGGGCTCGCGACCGCGACGACGCCCTCAGCCGAGCGCGGTACAGCTTCAACTGGGAAGACCAGTTCCGTCTCTCCCTCGATCCCGAGACCGCCCGCAGGATGCACGACGAAACGCTGCCCCAGGACGCCTTCAAGACCGCGGCCTTCTGTAGTATGTGCGGCCCCAAGTTCTGCTCGATGCGGATCAGCGAGGACATCCGCAAGCATGCCGAGGCAACTGCCGCCCTGGTACAGCTCGAGCCAGTCGGGGCGGCGAACTGACCGGCCTGCCTGCCGTCCCATCGTTGCGGGAGCCTCGTGATTGCGGCAGTGAGCGTTCAAATTGGCCAGAGGAGGGACCGAAACGAGGTCTCTCGAGTGATCTGGGAAATGTCGAATGAAATCGGCTCGAACGGAATCGCTTCGCACGGACATCGCGGATCGAGCAGGCCCGTCCAAAGGCTACGCGGGCGTCGTCGGCATGGCGGGCATCGCCAGCGCCGCCTGCGTAGTCCTGTTGCTTCTGGCGATTGGCCCGTGGCTGCTCACCGGCCGATCGATCGAGGAGTTCGGGACTGTGGATCGACTTTACCACTCGGTCGCCACGCGGATGGCCAGGGGCCTGGTTCCCTACAGGGACTTCGAGCTCGAGTACCCCGTCGGGTGTCTGCCGCAACTCTTTCTTCCCATACTGGCAGGGACCAGCGTCCGGGTGTACCGGCTCGCGTACATCGCCGAGATGCTCGTGATCAACGCGCTGTTGCTGCTGGCGTTGACCTGGCACGTCGATCGCCGGGAGGGCCGCCTGGAGGCTCGCCGACGATTGATCTGGTACCTTGTCTCCTTTCTTTTCCTCGGCCGATTGATTATATCAAGAATTGATGTTGTCCCTGCGCTGTTGATGTACGTGGCCGCGTTGAGCTGGGCCGCTCGCAAGCCGATCCTGTGGGGCTCCCTGGCCGCGCTGGGAGGATTGGTCAAGATGGTCCCCGCCCTGGTCGTCCTTCCCGCCTCGCTCGGTGAGCTTGCGCGGCCGCGGAGCACCCGGCTTGTCGGTACGATCACGTTCGCCGTTTGCTCGGCGGTAGGCGTGTCGTTCTGGTATCTGCTCGGGCATTCCGGAATGGTCAGCGCGATCCGCTTCCACGCCGAGCGCGTGCTGGAGATCGAGTCCGTTTACGCGGGGTTGCTCATGTTGCTGGGGCGGTTGGGGGGAGAGCCTTTCGGCGTGCAGTGGGGGCATGGCTCCTATGAGGTGGTGTCCAGCCTGTCGCCGGCTATCCTTGCGGCGTCCCGGTACATCCAACTCGCTCTGCTCGGCATCAGCCTCATCCCCCTGGCCCGGTCCGGTTCCGACCGGGGTTTGCAGTGCTGCGGCGCTCTAACCCTGGCATTCATCGTGACGGCTCCCGTGCTCTCTCCCCAGTATCTTGTCTGGGTTCTGCCTCTGATCCTCTCGGTGGGCGGCTCGCTTGGCCGACGTGTCCGTCCGCTGTACGTTCTGGCCTGCGCTCTGACCTTCCTGATCTACCCCGTGTACTTCTACCGCGGCCTGGTCCCGCCTCGCTTGCCAGGGATCTTGCTCGTCAATGCGCGCAACCTGCTTCTGATCGGACTCTGGCTGCTCATGTGCTTTGGCACCACTGGGCCAGACGGGGGAGAGAGGAGAGGCGGGATACAGGGACTACATAACGATTGAGAGCCGGCCAGTCGGCGTCCCTGGCGTCGACCACCCCCGCCTACTCGGCTTGAATCACCCGACGCGTGATCGACCTGGGGTAAGTTGCCGGGGTAGACGCCTGTGGACGGGACGAAAACATGGTAGACTATCACCTATGTCCAGGCTGCGCGAGCTGGTCGCGCCCAACCGACCTCAACTTCGAGCCGAAAGGACTTACTCCATGCGTCCCGACTGGTCCCCCGAAGAGGAAGGTGAAGCAGGCAAGCTCCACGCCCACCGCGAACCCGAGAGCGACCTGCCAATCATCAACCCGGATGACGACGACGATTTTGACGACTATGACGAGGACGAGGACACGGAGGAGGACGAGGCGCTCGATCTGGACGTGGACAGCGAGCCGCGGATCGTCCTGATCACCGGGGCCTGCGGCAACATCGGCCGCAAGCTTCGCGCCGCGTGGGAAGACGTTTACGACCTGATCCTGCTCGACTCCAACCCCGGTGAGGACGACGGCGACGTATTCCAGGCCGACCTGAGCGTCTTCGACGAGGATTGGATCACCCACTTCCACGGGGTTGATACGGTCGTCCATCTGGCGGCCAATTCCAACGAGCTGTGCTCGCTTCACGACCTGATCCTGCTCGACTCCAACCCCGGTGAGGACGACGGCGACGTATTCCAGGCCGACCTGAGCGTCTTCGACGAGGATTGGATCACCCACTTCCACGGGGTTGATACGGTCGTCCATCTGGTGGCCAATTCCAACGAGCTGTGCTCGCTTCACGAGCTGATCCAGCCCAACCTCGACGCGATGGCCAACGTGTTCAACGCCGCCGCGCTCGCGGGCGTGGACCGGATCGTCTTCGCCAGCTCAAACCATGTCATGGGTGACTACAGGCATCTGGACGTGGATGTGATCGGCGTCGATCTTCCGCCGAGGCCGGATAATGTCTACGGCATGCTCAAGCTGGTCGGCGAGCGGCTCGGACAAAGCTTGGCCCTTGCCTTCGACCTGACCTTCATTGCCTTGCGCATCGGCTGGGTCCAGGAAGGTCGAAACCGTCCCGGGACCCTGCCCGACGACTGGGGCAAGAAGATGTGGCTTTCCAACCACGACCTCGTCCAGCTCTTCGATGCCGCCGTCGAGGCCGAGATCGAGGACCGCTCGTTCCTGGTGGTCAACGGGGTCTCCCGCAACCATGGTACCCGGTGGGACCTCACCGACGCCGCCGAGATCCTCGGCTACCTTCCCGAGGACGACGCCTACGCCGCCGAACACCGGGCCGAGACGGTGGACGAGGTTTCCTGACCAGGAATCGGCCTGATCGTACAATTGTAGGTTCGGAGGGTCCGCACAGCAGATCCGCGGCAAACTGGGCCATCTGCGGGGGCTGAAGCATTCGATGATCACTCGGGCCTCACCGTGATCACGGTCGTCCCGTTGACCGTGGCGGCTGTCTTTCCCAGGCGGCGGGGTGATTCGGCGACGGCCTTGATCTGGAACTTGCCCGCAGGCAATGGACCCAGCCGGAACTGGCCGTCGGCGTCGGCAGCCGTCATGGCGTCGAGCTTGAATATCTGGCCCGGCCGTCGCTCTGGTAAAATCAGCTCGACCCAGCCCACGGCTGCTCCGGCCACGGGTTTGCCGCTCTCGCTCACGACCTTGGATTCGGCGGTCAACCTTTGTCCCCGGGCCGGGTCTTTGATGGCGGATGGCGGATGGCGGATGGCGGATGGCAGATGACAGATGGCAGATGACAAAGGACAAAGGACAAAGGACGTTTCCTCCTCTCTGATTCGAAACGAAGAGGCAGCGGGCAACTCGCCCGCTCCGGAGTGTGCTCCGACTGGGACGGTTGCTTGGCTTCGAAACGGAGGAAGCCAGAGTGCTCCTCATTGGGCACCGGCTAGTTCGCGTTCGATCGAGGCGGCCACAGCCGCATCGCGTGGGTAACAGCAGGTTCTGGCCGTCTGGGGGGCGAGCAGGCAACGCAGTCAGGTCGTGGCTGATATGGGGAATGCGGAGACCGTCGTGATCCCGGTCAAGCTGGGCCTGACCGGTCTGGACGTACGGCTCTGCCGCGTCCCTGGCCCCCATCTGGGATGGAGTGAAGTTGAATGGTCGCCCGTTGGCGGCGCTGGCTCGGACGAATTTTCGATCCCCTGGCTAGAGGCTTCCCTGATCCACAGACATACTTCCTGTTGGTCTTCGTTGGCAGTGCAAGTCCTCCTGCTTCAACATAACTCCCGTGGCGCCGTCTCGGTCCATGTGACGGAGAGTCAAATCTGTTTCTCTCTCCACAGATATCTTACGTCATGTCAAGAGGATTTGGGACTCATTGCGCCATCGCGCCTCGGGTGGCGGGGTTTGTTTTTTGCATTGGGCACAACCGTCAGGGTCACCATCCCGCGCGGCTCGGTCTTCGAACCGCGGCCTTGAATCCCAGGTGCACGGCGAGAAGAATTGAAAGATCGAGCTCAGCTCCCGTACGTTTCGACCCTGCACCCGCCACACCGCCTCGAGGCAAGGAGACACATCATGGCACCCAGCCGTCCCGACCAGGAGAGCCCCGCCTCGAAACCCGGTCCAGGCCAGGCGACCTCCGGCCGGCATGCGCTGCGGGAACAAGATGCGCTCTGGGCCAACTTCCTCGCCCTGGCCGCCTCGGTCGTCAATTCACTCGAGAAGAGCGCCCAGGCGATCCGCGACGGACGGTTTGATCTGATCGACGAGGTGGAAAACGAGGAAGAAGATTCCAATCGCCGCGAGGTGCTGATCGAACAGGAGTGTCTGCGAATCCTGGCGCTTTACGAGCCGGTCGCCTCGGACCTGAGGCGGATGGCTACAGTGCTGAAGGTCAACCGCGACTGGGAGCGGATCGCCGACCTGGCTCTCCGCGTCGCGCGACGGGCTCGAAAACTATCACGCCAACCCGGCGGCATGGCCATGCCCGAGGCGCTCAAGCAACTGGCTCGCGATGTGCTCCGGCAGGTTCGCGCAAGTTACCAGGCCCTGGCCAGCCGAGACGTCGCCACGGCCCGGGCCGTCATCGCCGGCGACACCGCCATCGATGTGCAGTACCGTGCGCTCCGCAAACAGTTCAAGACCGCTCTGGGCCAGCAGCCTGAGCAGCTTGACGCCTGGCTCGGGCTGATCAATACTGCGCGCAACCTGGAGCGCATCGCCGATCACGCCGTCGGCATCGCGCAGACCGTGGTTTATCTCGAGGAGGGGGTCATTATCCGCCACACGCCTTCGCAACGCTCCGCGAACGGATGAAGCCCTCCGCGGGTTGCAGTGGAGAATCGAACGGGAGACTGCGATGAAGAGAGGATCGATCTTGAGACGTTACCGTCCTGCACTGGCTGCCATCGTCGTGGGAGTCGTCGGGGGACTGACCGGGGACGGCCCTGAATCGTGGGCTCAAGTCCCCGCGACGCCAGCCGCCGTGGGAGCTCAGGCTGCGCCGGTGGTCGTGAAAGTGGAAGGAGAAGTGTCCACGCCGCTCCGGCTGACCGCGGCGGAACTGCAGCAGTTTCCCCGCCAGACCGTCGTCGCCAGGGCACACGACGAAAAGGAGTCGCGGTTCGAGGGGGTCGCGCTCTTCGATGTCCTCAAGAAAGCGGGCCTGCCGACTGGCAATGAGCTGAGAGGCAAGGCCGTCGCACTCTACCTGGTCGTCGAGGCGGCCGACGGCTATCGCGCGGTCTTTGCCCTGCCCGAGCTCGATCCGGCCTTCACCGACAGAGTGATCCTCCTGGCCGACCGCCGTGACGGGCAGGTGCTCTCGTCCAGGGACGGCCCGCTTCAGATCGTCGTTCCCGGTGAAAAACGGCATGCTCGCTGGGTCAGGCAGGTGATCGCGCTGCGGATCGGCCGGGCGTGAGCCCGAAGGAACGCTGAATGATCGCCGAGGTCCCCCGCTACTCGATGTGGTGGGCGTCCCACCCTCGGGAAGCGACGAGATGCTCCGCGATCATCTGCCGGTGGCACTCGACCGCGCGTTTCGCAGCATCAGCGTGCAGGCTGTGGGGGACGTCTGTCCAGGTCGTGTGCTCTGACGGCGTGCAGCCGCGGCGGCGCCAGCACCAAGGCGGCCACGACCGCCAGCCCGAAGGTCGCGTAGATCAGAGTGAAGACCCAGCGCTCGGCCTGGCAGAAGATCAACCGGTGCACCCAGTAGCCGAGGAAGTCTCCCGGATAGGTGGCCTGTCCGGCCCGCACCCGGAGCTGCTTCTCCCAGACCGTCAACGGGCAGGGAACGCCCGCCAGCGCCTCGCCCACGACGATCACGATCATCGCTAGATGAACCACCCGGAAGTAGATATTCCGCACCCACGTCCAGCGGCAGACAGCGCCGATGAGAATCGCCGCCAAGCCCAGCACCACGAACCCCACGTAGCACGCGTGAAAGACGACGATCAGATCGGCCATGACGCGCGACCACAACATGATCCGTGACTCCCAGGCTTACAATGCGCTCAGCCCAAGCCAGGCCGGGCGACTAACAAGCCTGAAGCGCAAGCGAAGGTTATTCCAGTATTTGAAAAGCCCTCCGCTTGCGCTTCAGGCTTGTGAATCACCCATACGAATCGAAGATAATCATGCACCCGGCCAGAGACGTGTCGATTCCAGAGCTCTCCTGGCATCTTATACGATTTCCCGGCCCAGGGCGCCTTCCGCAGCGTGGCAGATGTGGATTTCCGGAGTGATGCCAAGCTTGCGGGCGTGAACGGTGCGTACGCTCTCCGCGAAGGCTTTGGCCTGATCGACACGCACCAGATTGACCGTGCATCCGGCCCAGCCCGCGCCCGAGAGTTTGCCTCCGAGGAACCCCGGACTTGCCTCGGCCGCCTCGACAAGTGTGTCGAGGGCCTCGGAGCTGTTCTCGAAGTCGTCGCGGCTGGAGGCGTGGGAGGCCAAAACGAGGCGGCCGAATTCCGTCAGGTTGCCGGCTCGCAGGGCAACAGCACCCTGGCGAACCCGCTCGTTCTCGGCGAGCACGTGCCGGGCGCGCTTGCGGCCGAGGGGATCGAGCCTGTCCCAGTGTTCCGTCAGCTCCTCGAGGCTGACGTCGCGCAACGATTTGACGGCATCGACCCCGCGCTTTTCCTGGAAGCAGGTCACGACCGTCTCACACTCTGCGCGCCGGCGATTGTACATACCGTCGGCCAGGCGCCGCGACGTCTTCGAATCGCAGACGATGATTGCCAGGCCGGGTTCACCGAGCGGCAAACGAGCGTGCTCGAGCGTCTGACAATCGAGATACACCGCGTGGTGGGCACGCCCAAAGAGGCTCGAGAACTGGTCGAGCAAGCCCGACGCCACGCCCACGAACGCATTCTCCGACCGCCGCAGAACCTGGGCCAGCTTCAGCCGCGCCGGGTCGGCGGAATCTCCCCGCAAGTCGCCGATCGCTCGTCCCGGTACAAGTCCCGCCTGGAGCAGGAAGAAGGCAAGCGCGGCTTCCAGACTCGCCGAGCTGGAAAGACCCGCTCCCAGGGGCACATTGCCGGCGATGGTAATGTCGAATCCCGAAGTCAAAGGCGCTCTCTCTGCCTCCTGGATCGCCCAGACAACTCCTTTTACGTAATTTGGCCAATCTCCGGACTCGCCGCGTTCTAGGTTGTCCAGGTCAAAGGAAATGTTGCCGAGAAAATTCAAGGCGTGAGCGCGACAGGTGCGTCCTGTTGCCGGGCGTCCCGCGACCACGGTGAATCGGTCGATAGCGACGGCCATGACCAGGCCGCCGTTGTAGTCGGTGTGATTGCCCAGCAGCTCGACCCGCCCGGGCGCGACGCCCAGCGCGGTGGGCTGAAATCCGAACTGTGTGACCAAGGCGGCTGTAGCGCGGGCTTCCAGTTCGCCCGAGGTTGACATGGCTCTTGCTGTCGTCAGTCTTCGGGAGGACGAGCGGCCTGCCAGGCCAGGGGTTCGGCACCTGCGGCGACTCGTCCTCCCAGGGGATTTGCAGTGATACGATCGCGCGCTGGACCCTTTGATCAGACGAGGCTGCTCTGCCTGGCGAGGTTGTTGGCCAGGTCGCGCAGGAGCTGGGCCTTGTCGGTCCGCTCCCAGGTGAATTCCGGCTCCGACCGGCCGAAGTGGCCACCGCTGGCGGTCTTGCGATAGATCGGCCGGCGCAGGTCAAGGTGCTTGATGATTCCCGACGGGGTGAGCGGGAAACTGCGCCGGATGATCTCTGAGATGGCCGAGTCGGGAAGCTGGCCGGTGCCGAAGCTATCGACATGGATGCTGACCGGCTCGGAAACGCCGATGGCGTAGGCAAGCTGGATCTCGCAGCGCTCGGCCAGACCCGAGGCGACCAGGTTCTTGGCGACGTAACGGGCCATGTAGGCGGCGGATCGGTCCACCTTGGTGGGGTCTTTGCCGCTGAAAGCGCCGCCGCCATGCCGGCCCATGCCGCCGTAGGTGTCAACGATGATCTTGCGTCCGGTCACGCCCGAGTCACCGTGCGGGCCGCCGATCACGAACTTGCCCGTCGGGTTGATGTGGTATTTGACCGAGCCATTGACCAGCTCCGGGGGGATGACCGGCTCGATCACTTCTTTCTTGATGGTCTCGACAATCTCGGCGTGGGAAACGCCGGGCGCGTGCTGGGTGGAGACGACGACCGTATCCACGCGCACAGGCGTATACCCGTCGTACTCGATGGTGACCTGGCTCTTGGCATCGGGCCGGAGCCAGCGAATCGACCCATTCTGCCTGAGCTCGGTGATCTGGTGAATGATCCGATGTGCCAGGGCGATTGGCAGGGGCATCAGTTCAGAAGTCTCGTTGCAGGCGAACCCGAACATCATCCCCTGGTCGCCGGCTCCGATGTCCTTGCCCTTCTCCGCATCCTCGTCCACACCTTGAGCGATGTCGGGCGACTGCTTGCCCAGCGCCACTATCACGGCGCAGGTCGTCGCGTCGAAGCCCATTTCGCTGGAGGTGTAGCCGATCTCACGCACGACCTGGCGGACGATCGTCGGATAGTCGACCATGGCCTTGGTGGTGATCTCGCCGGCCAGGCAAACCAGTCCCGTGGTCAGCAGGCTCTCGCAAGCCACCCGGGCGTACGGGTCTTGCTCGAGAATGGCATCGAGGATGCCGTCGGAAATCTGATCGGCCATCTTGTCGGGATGGCCCATCGAGACGGATTCACTCGTGAACAGGTAGTTGTCGTGGTTCGGCACGGGAGCTTCTCTCCTACCAGACTGATCAGATGTGTCCAAGAATCACTAGCCCATGGGGGGCGGAGTTCATTGATCCAGGCGAGGGTTCTCTTGCGTAAGAGGCGGCGCCATTGCCAGCGCCCGGCGTGGGTGGGGACGGACCGCAAGGCGTGCAGGACCACGCAATCCCGGCGGTCTTTCACGCAGGCGCTCACGACGCCTTCGGGTTTCAAGTCTAGCAATCCGCCGGACGCTTGGAAAGCAGTTGTCGAATTCCGGCTTCGTCCCGCAAGGCGTGTCTCCGCGCTGCCGACAGATCGAAGCCATCGAGAGTTACGCCTTGCAAGGCAACGAGTTGCAATCCGTCTCTGGGCTCCGCCGTGTGCCATCTCCGGGTCTGCCGGTTCGATCTTGTGATGATTTGCGTCAACCGGCCGCAGGTGGAACGAATGTGTCCCCCAGGCGGCGCTGATCATGGCCACGCTGCGACGTGGAGGTAACTATCCTGTTGAAGGTGGGATACGCGAAGAGATCGGCTGAGCGTCTGCCTGCCGTGCGTCGACTTGCTCTTGTGTGACACCTGTGGTACGATGTCTGACAATCCGATCAACTGTGAGGGGCCCATGGAACGAATCAATGTCAGAGTCGATCAGCGGCTGAAGCACGAGTTGGAGGCCGAAGCCAGGGAGAGGGGCGTCCGCCCCTCTGAGATTGTGCGGGAAGCTTTGAACGAACACGTACACCGGCGCACCCCCCGGCAGAGTTGCCTTGACATCGCGCGGCGCATTGGCATCATCGGGGTTTACAAGGACACGCCGCCGGACCTTAGCACCAATCCCGAGCACATGGAAGGCTTCGGACGTGGCTGAGCAACGCATCCTCCTTGATACCGGGCCCTTGGTTGCTCTCCTCGCCCAGAACGACTCCTATCACCGCCTCTGCGTCGATACCCTCGCGTCGCTCTGTCCGCCGCTTTTCACCTGCTGGCCCGTGCTGACCGAAGCCGCCTGGCTGCTGCGCGATCAGGAGCGGCCCCTCGACCGCATCCTCGACGCCCAGATCTCCGGAATGTTCGAGCTAATGTCCCTGGAAAGCGACAGTCTCACCGCAATCGCCGCGATCATGCGTCGCTATGAAAACATCCGCCTTCAGCTTGCCGACGCAGCCTTGGTATATCTCGCCGACCGCGAGAACATTCGCACCATCTTCACCCTGGACCGCCGGGATTTCTCGATCATCCGGCTCAAACGCAACCGTCCATTCAGGCTCATCCCCGAAAAGCAATGACTGCGTCTGCCCGCACTGCAATTCTCTTTTGTCGCGATGCGACGTGCCGGCCGTCCCGGCCATCATCGCCTACGTCGGCGGAACAAAGTGACATGCCCGGGCCTTACCGCAATCTTTGGTTTCTTGAGACTTCCTCTGCTCCTCGGTACAAATGAAAGCGAGGAACGGACCCTGGCACCAAGGTTCTCGTCGCGCTTTTCGAAAGGTAGAAAACATGAACGGGAAAACGCGCAAGCTTGGGAACTCGGGGCTCGAGGTGGGGCCGCTGGCGCTCGGTGGGAACGTGTTTGGCTGGACGGCCGACGAGCCGGCCTCTTTTCGCCTGCTCGACGCGTTCGTCGCCGCCGGGTTCAACCTGATCGATACCGCGGATATGTATTCGCGGTGGGTACCTGGCCATCAGGGCGGGGAATCCGAAACGATCATCGGCAACTGGTTCAAGCGGAGCGGCAAGCGAGGCAACGTCGTCCTGGCCACCAAGGTCGGCAATGAGATGGGGCCGGGCGAAAAGGGACTCTCGAAAGCTTACATTTTGCGAGCGGTGGAACGATCGCTCGGGCGCCTCCAGACAGACTACATCGACCTTTACCAGTCGCACATCGACGACGCGACAACTCCGCTCGAAGAGACCTTGGAGGCCTATGGCGAACTGATCCGACAGGGGAAGGTGAGAGCGATCGGCGCCTCGAACTATACCGCCGAGCGGCTCGCGCAGGCGCTCGAGGTCAGCAAGCAGAACGGCTATCCGAGCTACGATTGCCTTCAACCGCTGTACAACCTCTATGACCGCGCTCCGTTCGAGGACGGGCTCGAACCGCTGTGCCGGCAGGCCGGGCTTGGAGTCATCCCTTACTACTCACTCGCGAGCGGGTTCTTGACCGGGAAGTACCGATCGGAACAGGATCTTTCAAAGAGCCCCCGGGGCGCGACGGTCAAGAAGTACTTGAACGATCGCGGGTTCCACATCCTCCGGGCTCTCGACCAGGTTGCCGGGCAGTTCCGTTCCACGCCGGCTCGGGTGGCCCTCGCCTGGCTGAGCTCGCGCCCCACGGTGACCGCACCGATTGCCAGTGCGACCAGCCTTGAGCAACTTGACGAGCTAATCGAGGCCACGCGGCTCGAGCTGGACGCCCCGGCGATCGAGCTCTTGAATCAGGCCAGTGCGTGAAGG
>Ga0208827_1000961_pt1 | contig 12978 bp, 16 predicted proteins | sample Sb_taG_5_FD_187709 | JGI IMG/M metagenome (GOLD analysis project Ga0208827, IMG submission 187709) | Peat soil microbial communities from Weissenstadt, Germany - Sb_50d_8_FC metaG (SPAdes) (version 2) | ecosystem: Environmental > Terrestrial > Soil > Wetlands > Peat | place: Germany... | reverse complement strand
AGAAACGCACAACTCATTTATTCATATTGGAATATGCGTATTGGAATATTACTATTGGAATATTACTATTGGAATATTACTATTGGAATATTACTTCCTTACTTCCTTAACACCTGGCGGGAGTGATTGGGCAAAAAGAAAGGCCGGCGATGAAGCAGCCGGCCCAACTGGAGGATGTTATGTGGAAAAGTTATTTCTTTTTCTTATGGTCATGCTTCTTGATCTTGGCCCCGCCGCCCTTCGCCCATTTGGGAGGCTCAATTACTACGAACTCGCGGAGGTTGACAATGTGGGTGTGATACCATGAAAAGTGATTTGACCGCTCCTCAGCGAACCCGCTGCCAGGAAATTCCTTCTTCACAATCTTCAATGCCTCTTCCTTCGTCAGCTCCTTATCCTTGAAAAACAAAACTTCCATCAGGTGACGAATCGATTTGTACTTTCCGCTTTTCGACTCGCGGGAAACCGGCGCGGCCTTCTTCGATTTCTTCACTTTCTTTTCTTCCTTTTTCGAGGTTTTCTTCATGGCTTTCTCCTTTTTAGGTTAAGAGGTTATTGGAAAGTTACTTTTTCGCCCTGTCAGCCGGCTTCGAGCCGATGACTATGATGTTACAGCCTACCTGGCATTTCACGCCGTCAATCATCACCTTTCCTGAAATATACCATCCCTTTGACCCGCTAGTAAATTCGCGGAAATTTCCCGATAGTTTATTACCCTCGATGTCAATATTTACTATATTCCTAACATCATCAATATTGACCAGCTCGGCATTCGCTTTCTTTATTTCCTTAGAAATCTTTTTTGATTCTTTTACCTTTTTTACTTCGGGCTTTTTTACCATTTTTTCCTCCATGTTTTGATTTAATTTCCTGGGTGATTCCTTTCTCATCACCATCTGAATATATGATATCAGAACGGGAGGAAGATGTAAAGCTTATTTTTATCAAAATTTGAATTTATTTTTATACCCGTATAATCTAGTCAGGAATACCTATATTCAACAAATGATTCACTGTTTTGATTTTTACCTTAGACTTTTTATTCATCCTTAGAGCGGCATTGAATCTCTCACCCAGGTACTTTCCAATAACTGACGATACACCCTGGCCGGCTTGTTTGTATATAGCACCCGGAACTCCAGCCCATTTGTATGTTATAGGATATCCACATAATACCGCGTGTTCTTTAGGAGAAATAAATCTTGACTTTGAATAATGTATCGCATGGCACCCGCCAGTCAATGTTAATGAAACATCATCGCCACGCAATCTGAAATATATAAATCCAGGCCGGCCTTTGACTATACCGCGGCTGTCTTTTTTACATTCATACATTTCCTCAAATGTTTTTCTTGGTCTTCCGCCAGGTTTAGTATTCTTTATCAATGTTTTGACGTGTTTCGATGGTTCTGGATACCAAGTATCCTTTATATTACCTATAGCATCACTAACTGTCACCCGCTTACAGTTTAGTACTTTTAAATTAAGTTTTACTTTATGCACTATCATATGAAACCGTTTTCTTGTTTGAGGAAGCCCGTGATACTTGGCATCCGTAAATAAATACGTCACTGAGTACCCCATTGCCAAAGCTTCTTTTGTCAAGCTATCGACGAAGTCGTTCCCATAAGTGAATGCTTGAGTCACGCTTTCCCATATCCAAATTTTGGGCCTTATTTTTTTAATCAGGCTAAATAAATTTCGAGTACAGTTAACCCTATCATCTGTTATCCAATTATCTTTTCCTTGTTCATGTGTATGTGATTTTCCAGCTGTCGACCAGGCAGCACAAGGAGGATTGCCGTATATCACATCAACCTTATTCCTTAATTTGTCTATGGGCCAGTTATCTACTCCTACATAAACCGGTATGTCGAAGTTTTTCTTGAAAGTATCAACACCGAAATTGTTGCCCTCGAGATGAGCTATAACATTCAGATACTTGCTCATTCCAATAGTAAACCCCCCTGCAAATATATATGCCCCAACAGCGGTAAATTTTTTCATTACCTTGTATACCTCCGTGAAGAAATATTCCGCCGATATGGCAATTTACCACCACTTACCCGATTCACATAAAGCGAAATAACTCCGCCTTTCATTACATAAACGGCTTTTCGCGTTTTATTCAACATAACCTGATCGCGAAACCTGGTCAATATTTCCCTGTTTTCTGAATTATCGACCAGCCAACATGTAAGATATACTCCGCCAGGTATTTCAAATTTCGCTTTTTCATGTGTTAAGAATATCATTTCTGTTTCTCCTTATATGCCCCGATAACTTTTTTCTTTAAGAAACTTGTAAATGCTGGCATCTTAGAATATGTACCATGAAATCTTTTCGCGATCAAGTTGTGCTCAATCATTTTCGACACAAGCTCGTTAATGAACTCCCGGGGAAGATTCATGCTTTCCATTAAATCATTTACCGAAAAATAATTGTTTGTAAGCAATGTCCGGAACATCAGGTTATTTTCTTTATACCTCGAAAAATATTGTTCCATGCGTTTTAAGTCTTCGCTATTCGCACCTATGTCAACGCTCTTTTGCATTTTCGACATATCACGGTAACCGCTCGAAGGCTGCCCATACATCAAATGCATGAATATATGAGCGCATTCTACATGAAGTTTTTCTACTACCAGGTTCTGATCTTGATGACTATATAACCTGCCGGCCAATGATACGGCAATCTTAGCGAGTTTGACCCGGACATTCTCACCCTGAATCAGTGGGATTGAAAACGAATATTCATTTGCCAGTTTGACGGCGCATTTGTAAACATGCTTAGTAGCGTCATCGGTGAATTTTATTTGATTTGGTTTTCTGCTCCATATCCACATTATTAATGCTTCTTCTTCTTCTGAAGTGTACATTTCAGTAACAGACGGCCTCGACTTATTAATATCCTCGACTGATACTTCATTATGCGAGACAACCAGAGCGTAGTCGAACCTGGCTATGTCCTCAGGCGCTTTTATAACGTCCATCAAAGCCTGAATCCCGTAACTATACGATTCTATTGTTTTCAACGGCGGATTCATTAGGCAAATAAGCCGGGTGCGGGCATTTGTCGTCTGCTTATGAATTTTAACAACCTCGGCTATACCTTCCGACCTTACCCGGGAAAGCTTTGTCCAATCCTCGCTCCTGATTTCTCCGGCCTCATCGATAACGACCAAACCCTTGTCATTCATCGGAACTTTGCCCCATGATGTAGTCCAATGATCACCGAACTTTTGCAAGCCTACAATCAATCCGGCATATGAAGCATTATCACCTGATACTGTCTCACCTACATTAAAATGTTTAACCAGGCGTTCAGCAACGTACCCTTTACCGCACCTGGTGTCACCTATGATCGCAATATCCATCCAGCCTTTATGAACGTACTCATTATCAAAATTAAAAGATAAGGCACTATGAAAAGCTACATCGACAGCGGCGTGCAAATGAAATCTGTCGTGAATTTTCGTTATGTTACGGGAATACGACACGTAAAGCTTATCGAGATAATGATAAATATCCTCGACATTGCTGCTATGGATATCAAACTTGTTCAGTTTGTTTTTTATTTCCTTCGTTATCGCGAATGTTTCAACATCAGTTTTCAACCTCGTAGCCTCGGTAAATAGTGCGGTGGTCAGCTGGTCTTTCGGGTCTGTCATTACTAATCCGCTTAATTCATATACGGTATTGACCTCAATTCCAAAACCAAGATAATAACAAATATATGATGACGTGTTCGTATTTCGTTCCTTGCCTGTAGGAGCTGCTATGAATAACCGTTCGATATTTTGAACGCTCAAAACTTTATATGTGAACTTGCAATTTAATTTCAAAGTTTCCCGAATAACACCGATGATTGATGAGTCTGGAATATCGATAAACCGCAATAGGTTATCCTTAATCCCAAATTCATAAACTGGCGACCTGTTAACAATACAGTTTTCTCCTTTACACTTCTTATCGTTTTCTGAGCACGTTATTTTTATTTCCTTGGGTATTGAATACGGAGCTGATATTGATTTACCGGATACAATACATTTAATGCTAACGGGTTTGCCGAAATATTTTTTATGAAACATTTCACCGAATTTAACACTCATACCCGTCTCCTATCGACCTATTAAAATGCGAGAGGGGATGAACGATATTTTGTCCATCCCCTTATGTAAATCGGGCCTCTCAGCCTGGTCCCGTGCCGTGGTTACTTCTTTTTCTTCTTTTTGTCCTTGTCCTTCTTTTTCAGCTTGGGAAGGTCGTCGTCGTCATCGTCATCATCGTCGCCCTTTTTCTTTTTCTTTTTCTTGTCGTCTTCGTCCTCATCTTCGTCCTCATCCTCGTCGTCATCATCGTCCTCGTCGTCATCATCGTCCTTGGGCTTTTTCTTATCCTTTTTCTTGTCCTTGGATTTTTTCTTCTTCTTGTCATCGTCGTCGTCATCATCGTCATCGTCACCTTCGACGCCTTCGACCTCGTTGACATAGGTGTTCTGGTAACCGTCTTTGGTGACAAGCGCGATTTCTACCGTGCCGTCGAAATCCTCGGCAAATTCTTCCACGACGCCTGGCAAGTCCGCCAGGTCATCGGGGATTTCGATGCCGAACTGATTGCAGAGCAGTTTAAGATACGGCATGCCCTTATCGTCAATTCCATTGTACATGCGAATTTCTTCGCCCTCGTATTTCTCGGGCTCGACGACCTCGAACGTGGTCACGAGCTGAACTCGGCCGGAAGCCTTCGATTCGCCTATTTCCATGCTCTTGAGCTTGACGGTAAAGTCGCCATCCTTGAACCGCTTGCGCCCGCCCTCTGCTGCTTCTGATTCTTCCCAATCACCTTGTAACTTTTTCAGTTTTTTCTTAATGTCTGCCATTATTTTTCCTCTTTCTAATTAAGATTAAAATCAATTCTACGATCGCTCCAATAGTAAACACTGTAAAACATGCGGCAATTATTTCAATCACTCATAAGCACCTCCTTATTTGTAATATTCCGAAAACCGCTCATAATTTAAACGAGCATACTTCATCGTGATTTCAGGCGTCCGCTTAATGTCAGCTGGTATCGCCTTTAGCTTCAACTCAGGAGGAAGCAGCCCTGTCCTGTCGCCGGCCTCTATCAGTTCCGACGGCTTGAAGCTGATGATAAGCCTTTCCTTATACGTCTTATGCCCTTCATCATCGACATCTTTGTAGCGCTTGTAACGCATGCAGCCGATCGTGTCCACAAGAGGAAGAAGAATTTTCCGGGCCTGGTTATTTAGTGTAGGCACGGTTTTCGTAATATCTTCCACCTGGGTAGTTATTTTGTCTCCTTTCGTGTGTGATATGAACACCACCCCGTACTTGCTTTGCAACAAAGGCGCGATTGCCCTGGTGAACGCTTTTTTCGTAGCGTCCCAACCTCTTCCCCATTCACCCTCCGATTCGTGCTCAATGCCAAGCTCGTTGCAAGCATACTCAGAACACTTGTCAAACAAGGCGTCAGCCGTATCGTGAACGATGGTCCTGAAATCGTGCTTACCGGCTATGATGAGGTCGACAAAACGCAGATAATCTTCCCACTTCCTGATGTCCTTTTTGTACACCTGAAGAGCCTTGTACCCTTTTTCCGTAGCCGCGAAAACAGCGTTAGGAAATCCGCTTAGCAGGCTTGTCTTACCTATCTTCGGCGGACCGTACAGCAACATCCTAATCTCAGATAAATCAATATGCCCACTTGTCGGCTTCGTTGGAAGCCCAGAATCTTTAGCCATTGCTTTTCCCCTTTCGTAGTTCTTTTATGTATTCATTTTCCTTGAACATCAATAAGCTTCGTTTCGTATTTCCATTATAACACGGTTCGTTAAAGTCACATTGAGAACAGTTCACAAATGTTTTCACAGGTCTATTATAATAATCGTCATTAATTATATGACGCATACGATCACTGACAGTTATTATTGTATGATACCAATCATCATAAACGATCGCCGGCTTATCAAAAACTTCTTTATAGAATTTTTTATGACTATCCGAATCAGAATAATATTTTTCAAGTCGTTTAAGATAACCACGATAGGTCTCACCTATCTTTTGTTTTATTGACGGTTTTTGAACAGCATCAAAAATAATTCCTTTAAATTGTTTATAGCCAGTATCTTTTATATTGTCATTATGAAAGTAAAAATATGTCGCAGTTTGAAAACTACGAATAGCATTGTTCACACGCTCACTATTGAGATAATTCCACGCTTTCCCTTCGTGAAGATACCAGTTATTTTTATATTGAACAATGTTGTCCATCTTGATTCTAAATTGTGCGCCAGGAATTTTATAAATATCTTCTTGTTCATTCGAGATATGCTTCTCGACTTCCAAATCACGACCATGATGTTCATAATATCCTTTAAGCATTCCTTTAAGGGCCGCTTTCATTTCCACAAAACTTCTTTCATCATCAGTCGAGATAGAAAATTTCTTTCTTAGATTCTTAACATATTCATGTAGAAATTTATCCATTTTATCTTGAGCATATTTTAAGTCTTTATGTTTCATTAATAAAAATATTCCATATTGAAATACGGTGCCCATAAGGAATGGCTCTTTCCACTGACGCTTTTCGAGGCCCATGACATACATATAATACCATCGCTGCTCGCACTCGAGGAAAGCCGATGTAAGAGAATAAGTCATTATCAGTTTCATTTTATCCCCGCCGATTTGAATGTAGATTTCAATTCCTTAATTAACGAAGTCTTTTTCCTTAAACATTCGTAAACCAGCCCTTCAATGGAGTTGTTAAGGACAAGGTCAGTATAAATAATGCTCTTGTGCTTTTCCGAACCTTTACGCCGGATACGAGCCTCACTATTCTGCCGGAGGTCATTGCTGAAACTGTTGGAATAATAAATGGCGTATTTACAATTTGTCAGCGTGATAGATTCAGCAGCCTTCTTCTGAGTGGCAATTAGAATGTTGTGCCGTTTCTTATATTGAAAATCCTTTACGACTTTGTTGACATCAAGCGTCGCACCCGTCAGCGTGTGAATTTTTATATCATTGCCGTAAATTTTCTTGAATATCCTCCTGATCTTCTTTATCGAGAACCTGAATATCGCCCATATTAAAATCTTGTTCTTATACGGGTCGATGTCGTCAACCAGGTCTATCAATGCCTGGTCTTTTTCCGTTTCGATTACTTCCAAATTCCCCTTGTCATCCTGAACAAAGCCGTCGCATATCTGCAACGATTTATTGATAAGGGCAAAGATGTACTCGGTGTCTATCTTCACCTTGCCAAGCTCTAGTTGAAAATATTCTTTCAGAGACTCGAACAATTCCCGCTGCTGCTTGGTCGGCTCGAGTAGCTTTTGCTGATATACCTTTGGCGGAAGATTGAGCACATCATTATTCACCCGGACGGTAAACGGTGAAATAAGCTTGAATATTTTCTTAGCCGAGTTCCTGCGAAGTATCCGTTTGAACCCTGCCTTGTAAAAATACTTGTCGAGAAAAGCGTAATACGAATTTCCAAATGTCTCACCCATATCGAGAAACTTTATCTGCGAATATATTTCTCCCAGGTGCTCGGTTATGGGGAATCCTGTCATGATAATACGCCGCCTCGCGTGCCTTGTCATGCTCCACAACACCTTCGTTCTTAACGCACGCGGAGATTTAATTTTTGTACTTTCATCTACTATCACCATATCAAAACCAATTTCTTGAAGAATGCTTGCGATGTTCCTTACCCCGTCGAAATTGATGAGAAATATAGTGGGAGCAGAAACGTCTGAAGCATACGAAGTTTCAGCCATATAAGAATGCCGGAGACCCAGACGCAACATCTGTATCTTCTTCCTGGGATAACCAAGCAAATGAACATATTTAAAATTACTGTGTTTTCGGATTTCGTCAGGCCATGTTGATAATATCGCGGTTTTGGAACTGACTACGAGAATTTTTCTCATCCTGGGCAATATATCGATCAGCCTTAGAGCACATAACGTTTTTCCAGTTCCATAGTCGGCAAATATAGCCGAATACTTCTTATCCCTGCAAAATTCAACGATCATCTTCTGGTGCTTCATCAATTTCGTTCTTATCATTTCCTATCACCATGAACAGGACACTTCACCCATTTCTGACGAGGCCGGCTGCAAATACAGTGTCCCCGCATCTCTGCTTTTATAAACGATATACTTGAAGCGCTGAAACCGGTGCGCTCACAAACAGCCACATTCGACAATCCCTCGTTTATTAGCTTCTTTATCTTGTCCCGCTCATCATTCCTCAAAGCCCGACCCTGTGACATTATTTTATGTCTCCATGAATGAATTTGTGGCCGATTCCTATAGCATCAACAATATTATGGTCCATTATAAATTTTTTTCGCTTGACATCGTAAATTTTCTCTTTTGGATAATATCTTTGCAGCCGGCGAGCGACCACATCCTTCGGCATCTGTCCCTTCCACTGATTCGGCTCATACGATACCACCGTGTCGGTTATGTTAAAAATCATGCCGGCAATGAACGTCAGCTTGAGCATGGCTCCCGATTCACGCGACAAATACCCGCTCACACCGAATGACTGAGGTATCTCTGTCACGAGCTGAACGTCATTATGTGGAAAGTCAAGCTTCGACACGGCATCCATCACCCGAACTATCTGCCCGATGATGTCCCTGGATTTTTCCTGGTAGTTGCCATTCTTCGCGAACTTTGAAGGATGGATAATAATTTTATCGATAAGCTTCGCGCCTGACACCATTTTCTCAAACACCGCACACCCAACATTATTGATAGATGGGTCGATAGCGACAACATATTTGATAGCCATCAGTTTTCTCCAATCGTGACGATGTTGTCTTTAGGAATAAAAGTACTTCCACATGCCTTGCGTATCACATACATTTCCATATTATCATAATGCCCATCCTTACTGTAAACCAGATGACAATATGGACAAGACACCAGCGTGTAATGTTTATCCATTTCTTAGTACCCCCGTTCCTGACGACTGTGATTCTCCTTGTTCTTCTCCTCATATATCCTTACAATCTCTTCTGGCGTCAGGTCCCATACGATGCATAAGTTCATCCAATAATGAAGAAGGTCGATAAGCTCGATGTGAATCTCGTGCAGCCGTTTTGCATCATAAGCCACCCTGGTCTTCTTGTGCTGCTTCCAGTTTGTCCACTCAAGCAGCTCAGAAAGCTCGGCATGCATGGCCAGAATGAAATGCGATGACTGCCGTTCCCTATCTGGCAAATGATGCGATGTCATCAAGTCAAATACGGTTGTGTCACCCACCGTTATCCGTTTCGTCAATTCGCTCTGCTGATGCCTTAATAATTCCAAGAATGTTTTCATTCATTACCTCATTCCTCACGTGACAGCTCCGGCACTGCCAGAAATATTTTGTATCAACTTTATACATATCATTCATTCCCACATCTGACATACTATTTGCATGCAATATAAATAAATCAACCACTGAACCACATGACGCGCATGCTTGATAATTATCAGTACTCATGTGGACATCCTCCACTCTTTCGCATCGCCCCATGACTTGTCACTCACCTTCGGCGAGGCTATGATCGGGACCTTGAACGAAGTCCGGTCAGACATTAACTCAGTAAGTTTGGGAACAACTTCTTCCTTCCTGTACTTATCCGGTATTTCGAAAATGAGTTCATCATGAATGGTCATGAGCAATCGAATCCCCGGATATTTTTTGTTTTCCTTTGTCCACTTCCAAGCACGCAACATGCCCGCTTTCATGGCATATGCGGCCGTACCCTGTATGATAATATTCACTGCCTTATAGGCAAGCTCATGAGGCACGCGATATTCGCGGTATAGTTTAAGCAACGGCCGATTTATCGTGACTTTGACCGAGCCGGTCCTGTATAATTCTCCTATCGTTGATTTGATGTATTCCTTAACCGGGTATTTGCGATAATATACCCTAAGGATATCTGCAGATTCCATGGTTGAAACTTCCAGCGACCTAGCGAGCTTGTCTTGACCCATGCCATAAATAATACCAAACTGTAAATTCTTAGCCTTGCGCCGAAATCCCTTGAATTTTATTTTCAGCTTGGCCAACAGTTTCGGCTTTCTACCTGACTTCTTTAGCTTTTGTATCTTTTCATATACAGGCCGCGCTTCTGGAAAAAGAGCAAGCGTAGTCGAGTCATGCGGGTCCATGCCAGCAATGAGGTCTCGAATGAGAATCTTGCAATTTGAAAAATGTGCGAATAGCCGCATCTCAATCTGGTCATAATCAACCGCCACGAAATAGTAACCATCTTCGGGTATGAACGCATTCCGAATGACCCTGATATCTTTTTCTTCTTTATCTTCGTCTTTACGTGGAATAGTTTGTATAAGTTCAGCTGAGAAGCGCCCGCTCTTCGCCCCTGATTGATACAGACCAAAGTGTGCTCGTTCATTTGTATCACTCGTATACCAATAATATAATGGCCCATAATACGTTCCCACCTGCTTAGATAAAAACATCCAACGTAAATAAATTTTTACAAATTTATGTTCGGCAAATGGCTTGAGCGAATCTTTATCCACTGCCATCTGACGCGTTTTCTCAGACGTGACCTTGCCCGTATCAATATCAAGCTCGCGCAAGACATATTCGACATGCTTTTTACTGCCAGGATTGAAATCAATAATCTTCTCCGCAAAAAACGTGCCATCTTTACGCTTGATGATTTCGTCCCACTTTTCACACTGTTTTGGATATCGTTTATATACTTGCGTCTTATTGAATATGATATCATCATTTGCTAAGTACCTCTTCATATCTTTTTCACATGCGTGCATCTCTTCCGTATATGAATCGAACATGCGCTTAACAAAACCACGATCAATTCGCATACCATTCCGCTGCATATCAACTATAACAGGAATAATGTCTAGCTCGAGTTGATAAACATCACTGTACCGCCTGATATCACGTGAGAACAGCTTGTCGAGCTTCACGGTATAATACGGGTCCTTGCATGCATATGCCTTTAACTTAGACCTGGGTATCATGCTGTAAGGAAGGTCCTCGCCTTTGGGCCATTTGCCAGGCCATGTCAATTCCTTTTTCGTTTCCTTGATCGCCTTCTTTAGCTCTTTTTCTTCCAAGCACAGCTCATCGAGATAACGGCCAGCCAATTTCTTTAAAGCTTTCGTTTCAAAATTTTCATTAACGATGTTGGCTTGTACCATTGTATCGTCAATTCTTGACGAATCGATTTCAATACCGATATTTAACAATGCCGTAATGTCAAAAGCCGCATTATGGAAAACCTTACGAATATTTGACTCAGCTATTTTTTTTGCTTTTTTGAACTGCTTCTTGTCTGTCAAATCAAAATATTTACTCCGCAAATCTGAATCAGTTGTCGTCATGACGAAAGGTACGTACCTTCCATCTATCCAGTCTGCTTCGGTGTCTAAGCCTAATTTATGTATCATCGTTTTGGCTTTTCCTTTTGGTTGATAAAAGCCTTATTCATTAATGCAAGCTCGTCAGTTTCCCAAGCAGAAAAATTATATATAGAACAAAGTTCGGTCAGTGTTTCAGCATCGTTAAATATCGTCAACGCCTTCTTCCTTAACGACTCATAACTATCCCTTATATGAAAAGCATGAGCGTAATTTTCTTTTTCACGCCAATGCCCTATAATAGCCTTATCGATGTCATATACATGAAGCGAACCAAGATGATAAACGATATCACCTGGAAGAAGTTTCGTATATTTCATTCTCAAACTATTGCAAATAACCTGTTGTAGCATCTGCCAATGAACCATGTCAATCGAATAACCAGTGACAAAGTCAGAGCTGCGAGAGATAACACGAAGGTGAAGACGATCAATATCGTCGTCATCAGTACGTATAATAAACTGGAGCATAACATTACAGGGAATATCTTTCGACTTTCCATTTGGCAGTCCGTCCTTTGGATGGAATATCGTGCATACGGCCTGGCGGGTATATTTATCAGATAACATCAGAGCTATGACATTCTCAAGCTGGCCTTGTAGCCTGAATCCATAAGCCCCGTTAAGGATGACTTTATCATCCGAAAATTGTGACATACGCGGATTGAACCTTGCTATAGACTGTAAATCATTACTTCCCGCTATAATCCATAAAAATTCTGCCAGCACAAATCGTACGGGAACTGTACGCGACACCATGCTCGAATACCAGTGAACCTTTTGATTATCCACAGTCTTACATTCTACATTCACCAGTTCATAACATATGTTCATGCCGCGGCAGGCTATATCTACCGGAGCATTTCTCAACTTCTGAATCAGCACACAATACATGCGCGAAAAATTATCAGTAACTATTTGCATTAAGAATCCCCTATGTAATATTATTACTGCCGAATATTACTGTGTCTATTATAAATCTTTACCAAGGTACTTGCAAATCAAATAATCGCCAAAAAATTAAGGATGTTATAACACCTTTTCTAGCTCGTTTATAAATTCATTTGGGTTTCCCTTATATAAATAATACGCGGGATGATAAGTCATCTTATGCTTTATATGAAGAAGTTTCAGAGTATTTGAAGCCACGCGTCCCAGAGCGATAATTGGAGCTTCAGAAAATGACAGCTCCTTTCTTAATCTTCTCACACATTCAAGACGCAATCTGGCATCCGAGTCATAATATTTTTTTAGATCATTCCCCTTCGGGCAACATTTCACCGTATTGCCGACGTAGATTTCAGAATGAAGAATATTCAGCTTCGCCAGAGTATTGTAAAATATATAGCCGCTCTTGTCACCATAAAATGGAATACCGTATGTCCCGCATCCCATGTAACCTGGTGCCTCGCCTATGAATATGTATCGCGGATTATGTATGTTACCACATGAAACTGTAGGCCGCTTGTACTTAGCCCCGAACTGTGAAAATTTTTCATGCTCGCGACCTATGTCACACACGCCGGTATCA
>Ga0208827_1000952_pt1 | contig 13042 bp, 12 predicted proteins | sample Sb_taG_5_FD_187709 | JGI IMG/M metagenome (GOLD analysis project Ga0208827, IMG submission 187709) | Peat soil microbial communities from Weissenstadt, Germany - Sb_50d_8_FC metaG (SPAdes) (version 2) | ecosystem: Environmental > Terrestrial > Soil > Wetlands > Peat | place: Germany... | reverse complement strand
CGGCTCGGCGGACCACCCTTCGGGCGGTGCCCCCTCGCCCTGCCGAATTTGGGCCCTGTTTTCGCTCTGGTGGACCCAGTGATCATCCTAGCCGTCGCCGAGCGGGGCGTTCAAGGCGTCAGCGGGCCGGTTGCACCGTCGGAAGGCGCCGCGACGCACGCTGCCGAAATTGTTGTGACCGTCCCGCACGCCGTATTCACCGGGCCGAAATGCCTGTCGTCTGATTGCCCAGGCCCATTCAAAGGGGCGTGTCACTTGGCGGATTGATCGATGGGGGGGTGGATCTTCCGAAAGGTAGGCCAACTGCCTCTCAAGACATTCCTCAAGGAGCGCGGTCATCTGCAAGCTCCGAAGGAGCGACAGTTCATAGCCTGGGGGCTTCAGCCCCAGGACCCGGAGACACGTAAAAAGAAGCCTTTTACAGCCCCGGCGGGGCGACAGGCGCGAGCCGTGGCCGAGCTCTCCTGTCGCCCCGATTGGGGCTCGGAACGGGGAAGCGCAAGGGTCGCTTGGGGACATCCTGGGGCTTACGCCTCCAGGCTATGAACTTACGCCGCTACGCGGCTGGGGAAAACACCGATGATCTGCAACCCGTGAATCCGCGGTTGTGGGCTGCATGTGGGCGATGCGAATGTAAACCGCTCTAATTCGATCTTCTGATCGATAGAGTCATAGAGTTCGCGTGCAATCGGCACTTCACCCGGCCAGGCTCTCGAAACACCTGTTGGCTCTGCGCATTGACAACGAGCAGCTAGCCACACGGTCTCGAGTAACTCGCCTGTCCTCGTAGTTGGCGTTCCCGAAAGCGAAACTGACGCGTTGCTCTTCGATCTCATCGGGCGTCATACGGACCTGCCGCGCCTTTTCGATCAGTTCTTGAAGTGTGCGTGACATGGGTCCACCTGCTTTCGTTCGGCGTGCAGGATTTACTCCGGTCGAGTCTCACCCCTGGCTCAATATAAGTATTATAGCGGCAATTCCGGGGCAGTGCGGTAGGAATTCGATAGAGGATTTCAGAATGCTTGTTCGGCGAGGGTCTCTGACCCCGCCGTCCGACCTTTTGTTCGACGAGGGTCTCTGACCCGCCGTCCGACCTTTTGTTCGGCGAGGGTCTCTGACCCGCCGTCCGGCCGACCGAAGGTCTTTGATGCGAAAGTTGGTCCATCTCTCCGACCGGGCCAACGACATCCTGCCTGTGTTTCGCTCCGCCGTCGCCAAAACACCCATAGATATCTCAGACCACCGATCTTTCCTGGACGTGAGTGCCTGGCCGAGACTTTTTTTGCATCCTCGCCCTGTCCGGCGGCGGCCAGCGCTGCACGCACTCTCTTGTCGTGGCATGCCGATCCGCTGTATACTGACGTCATGAGCGAGACAGCCACTCTTGATACCGAAAGCGAAATCCTGGAACAAGTCATTGAATCCGACACCGCCGGGATGTCGCCCGAGGTTGCGCAGGCGCTGCTCCGATTTCGGTTCAATACTGCCGCGGTCGCACGTATGAACGAACTGGCGGAGAAGAACCGCCAGGGCACCATCGCGCCGTCCGAACGCGCCCTCTTGGAGCGTTACCTGCGCGTCGGCAACTTCCTCAACCTGATCCACGCCAAGGCTCGCTGCGCTTTGGCCGCGCCCGCTTCCCCTGCCTCCTGACGCGATGAACGAGGCACTGAAACGTCTGGTTTGGGACCGCGCCGAAAACACCTGCGAATACTGTCGGCTCCCGCAATCGCTCGACGTTCTGCCCTTCCAGATCGACCACGTCATTGCCGAGCAACACCACGGACCGACCGTCGCCGAAAACTTGGCGTTGTCCTGCCTGAATGACAACCTCCACAAGGGGCCGAATATCGGAGGTCTCGACCCCGACACAAGTTTGCTGACGCGACTCTTCCACCCCCGCCAGGACATTTGGGAGGAGCATTTCGCCTGGGTCGGCCCCGTGCTTACGGGCCGAACCGACATCGGACGAACGACGATCGATGTCCTTGTCATGAACGCTCCCGAGCGCGTCGAGTTGCGCCGGCTACTGATCCGAGCCGGGCTTTTCCCAGGCGTGCAACCACCGCGTAATTGACGGCGGCCAACACGAGGTCACGGGCCCGCCTTCTTCAACAACGCCGCCACGTCGGCCTACAACTGGGTGAACGCCTTCTGTTCGTCCGCCGGGAGATTGGCCAGGGCCGCCGCGTCGCGGATGCCGGCCAGGTCGGTGACCTTTTGCCAAGGAGAGCGAAAGGGGCCGCCCACTTCCTCGCACCCAGGAAATCTCCTGGGGCCATGGGGTCAGGGCCATGGGGTCACAGGGCCATGGGGTCACACTGATTTATTAGTTATCACGGAGGCCGAGTTGAGCTTGGAGTCTCTTGAGGTCCCGACGGGCATCGTTTTGATTCTCGAGCCAGGTGGAAAATCTCCTGGTGAGATTGGGGACGCTCTGGGGACGTGAGACACCCAGGACGGGCACGAGGTCGGCGAGCGTCGCCTCGGTATACTTCCTGGCGAGGAATGCCAGCGCGGCGCGTGCGGGACTACGGCTCCCTCGGCGGGCAAGCTCGGATCTGTCGACGCCATAGTGGCGGCACACAGTCTGGACAACGCGGTCCAGATCGACGCCGAGCAAGACGCGCTCGTCCCGGCGCAGGTCATTTCGGGCACGGCCCTGGATCAGGATCCGGAGCCGATCCACGAATCGCCCGCTGCCGAGGATCCACTTGTGCCTTGCCTGAGTCCACGGGGCCTGGGGAGGATTGCTGATCCCGGCCGTCACGAAGCGCCGGTACGACGCTTCAGCGTCGGTGCCTCCAAACTCCCCAGACCAGGCGGCAAACAATTGCTCGTATGCGACCCAGTCGAAGCGGCGGCTGCGGTAGGCGTAGCCGGGGTAGCTGGACCACGGCCAGAGTTCCGGCCGCGCCACGATCCCGGCCCGCACGGGATTGAGGTGAACGTACCGGGTGAGGACCCAGAGATAGGTCTCGTCCTCGACCAGTTCGGTCCTGAAGCGTCCCTGGAACAGGTGCCCGCCGGCCTGGCGGCGGCGAGCCCACCAGTTGGCATACGAGGACAGCAGCAGTTGCATGCCTTTGGAGAGGTTGGCGCGGGGCGTCTTGAGCACCAGGTGGAGATGATTGGTCATCAGCACGAAGGCGTAGAGGACCCACCCCGAACGATGAACGGCTTTGTCCAACCCGTCGATGAGTCGTTGCCGGTCCGCATCGTCGCCAACGATGTCTTGCCTGCCGTTGCCCCGGGCCATGACGTGGTAAATCGCATCAGCATACTGGATTCGAAGGCGGCGACTCATGGATCGATTGGACCAAAGCAGCAGTGTCCTTGCAAGAAAAAACTATTAAATCAGTCTGACCCCACAGGGTGCGCCAGACAGTTTCAATCCGCCCCCGGCGGTGAGGCCGGGGGAAACGATGCTGATCCGGCAGCTCGAGCGCGAGACCGGCCGTTTCAATCCGCCCCCGGCGGTGAGGCCGGGGGAAACATTGTGGTTGCGGCCGGCCGGCTGGAATTGAGCTCGTTTCAATCCGCCCCCGGCGGTGAGGCCGGGGGAAACCGAACGGGAAACTGCCGACCGCCGCCGCCGGCAGTTTCAATCCGCCCCCGGCGGTGAGGCCGGGGGAAACCCCCGGCCTGAAGCGACAGGGTCCCTGGCTGCACGTTTCAATCCGCCCCCGGCGGTGAGGCCGGGGGAAACTCACCTCATCGAGCGCGCAATGATCCGACAGGCCTGCGTTTCAATCCGCCCCCGGCGGTGAGGCCGGGGGAAACGACGAGTCTCGGCTCAATCACCTGGAAGGAAGTCCGTTTCAATCCGCCCCCGGCGGTGAGGCCGGGGGAAACCCTGTCGCGACCGGCACGAAGACCTGCACATCAGTCGTTTCAATCCGCCCCCGGCGGTGAGGACGGGGGAAACTGGTTATGGTTCGCAGCCCAGTAATGGAGAATGACGTTTCAATCCGCCCCCGGCGGTGAGGCCGGGGGAAACCGACGATGCTGGATTCCGTCCGTCCATGCCAACCGTTTCAATCCGCCCCCGGCGGTGAGGCCGGGGGAAACCCTCGCGCCCTCTCCGTCGTCCCGAGCCCGGCTATGTTTCAATCCGCCCCCGGCGGTGAGGCCGGGGGAAACGTGCAATCGACTCGAAAGTCGTTCGAGCAGTGAGGTTTCAATCCGCCCCCGGCGGTGAGGCCGGGGGAAACCTGGTGTAGTTTCCGACGCCGGCCGCGCTGATCGCGTTTCAATCCGCCCCCGGCGGTGAGGCCGGGGGAAACCGGCGTCCTCTTTCTTCTGCGCTGCTACCACCAGGTTTCAATCCGCCCCCGGCGGTGAGGCCGGGGGAAACGGGGTTTTGACAGCGATCGGGCCAGGATCACAATGTTTCAATCCGCCCCCGGCGGTGAGGCCGGGGGAAACCAGCACGTCTACATCTCCGACGGCGGCAAGGTCCTGTTTCAATCCGCCCCCGGCGGTGAGGCCGGGGGAAACGTCGTCAACTCTGGATTCTCCGGCCTGTTCACGCTGTTTCAATCCGCCCCCGGCGGTGAGGCCGGGGGAAACGCTGGATTGCGGCGTACCATCGTTCGCTGGCGGTGTTTCAATCCGCCCCCGGCGGTGAGGCCGGGGGAAACGCCAAGGCGAAAGACAAGGCGATCAAGCAGCTCTGTTTCAATCCGCCCCCGGCGGTGAGGCCGGGGGAAACAAAGTTGAAGCTGCGCACCTTGACCCCACGATAGTTTCAATCCGCCCCCGGCGGTGAGGCCGGGGGAAACCGTCGGCCTCGTGGATACACATGCAGAGCAGCGGGTTTCAATCCGCCCCCGGCGGTGAGGCCGGGGGAAACCTGCAACCAAAGCGGTCTATTCACCATATCGTGAGTTTCAATCCGCCCCCGGCGGTGAGGCCGGGGGAAACACCCGAATACGAACGGGTAGCCGCTGGCCAGGCAGTTTCAATCCGCCCCCGGCGGTGAGGCCGGGGGAAACCGGCCCCGGGCAATCCTGCCGCCGGTCATGACGGCGTTTCAATCCGCCCCCGGCGGTGAGGCCGGGGGAAACGGCCTTGCCCTAACCTGCTTGCAATTCGTCGGTTGCAGGCCGGAATTCGCGAAACAGGTGGCGTCCCGGGGTTCATTCCGGGGCACGAATGGGCCAGGCTCATCATAAAGTATTGCACCAAGCCTCCTTTCATCGATCGCGAAAATCCCGGGTCTAAGCCGGAGCGACGGGTTCGCGAAGCGCGTGGGACCCCAGGCCGGGGTTGTGGAGCCTCACTGATGGTGATCCAAGAGGTCAGTCACTTCAAGGGGTCAGCGAAACGCTGGATCGTGACCATTGTTTTGGTCCGTGGAGCGGGCGTGGCGTCGCCGCCCGCGCCACGGTCGAGGGATCAATCCTGCCGAATTGTCAATGAGCGGTGGTCAGGACGGTCAGACGATCAGGGGGCCTTCGAGGTCGATTGGTTTCTTGAGCCCGAAGTGCTCGATCCGGTCTCGGGCGTTTTCGTCCAGGGGGTAAATGCGAAGGCTGTCCTCCTCCGGGTTGATAATCGCCAGCAGTTTTTCGCGGAGGAGAACCCACTCGCTCGGACCGATCAAGCATTCGAAGACCGAATACTGAACGCGCTGACCGAAGTCTTTACAGGCTTGCGCCACGTGACGGAGTCGACGGCGTCCCGCGGGGGTTATCGTGGACACGTCGTAGGTAATCAGATAAAGCATTTTTTAAGATCGAATATTGACGACGAATCCGATCAGCGGAGGATGCACGGGGGATAACCCTCGGCGTCGCCTCGGAGGTGACGGGCGAGGAGCTTTGCCTGGAGGAACGGGAGCTGTCCAACACGTACCTTGGTGCCGAGCACCGGGTGGGTCACCTCCTCGCGCTTGCGCGCGACGTACGCCTGCACGAGGGTCTTGCGGCCGTCGCTGGTCATCTCGATCGAGCCGCCGTCGCGGTCGCGGAAATCGGCCGGCCCCATCTGCTGGCGGTTGATCAGGGCGAGGACGAGCCGATCGGCGATCAAGGTGCGGAACTCCTCGACCAGGTCGAGCGCCAGGCTTGGCCGGCCAGGGCGGTCGGCGTGCAGGAAGCCGACGTCGGGGTCAAGACCGGCGGCGGTCGCCGCCGATACACAGTCGTGTGTCATCAAGGCGTATGTGAATGAAAGAAGGGCGTTCGTGCGATCTAGCGGTGGTCTACGCGACCGTCCATTCATGGGGAAATCGTCGCGCCGGGAGGGACGGATGAGCCGGGGGAAGACCCCGAAGTAGACCCGAGCGGAATCGCCCTCGTGGCCGCGGACGCCATCGACGTCGAGGCTGTTTGGTAGCGATTCGAGATGCTGACCGATCAGGGAGGCGGCGCGCTGAAACTCGGCGGGAGCTTCGGGGTCGTCGGTATCGCGACCGGCGCGAAGGAGTGTGTGGCGGGCGTTCTGCAGCTTGCCGGCCACAAATGCCCTGGCCAGCGTGGCGCACGCTTCCGGTCGGTCGGCCCGGCGGAACTGCTCGCGACGGAGCAGCACGTTGCCCGACATCGGAGCATCAACCCGTGCGACGACCCGGCCCGAGTCACTCAGGAATGTCAGGCTGACGCCTTGTTCGTGGCAGAGCTCCATCGCGCCCGGGCTGACCATGCTCGGGCCGAAGATCGCGACCGAGTCGAGGTGATGGATCGGGATCGACGCCTTGACCTTCTTCTCGAACTCGACCACGACGTTCCGGTGGTCGCGGTGGACGTACGACCCGGTAGTGAGAACGTAGAGTGTGTTGAGATGAATTTCCATAAGTGAACCCGTTTCGCCGCAGTCGGATCATTCCGCCTGGAAGAGTTCGCGGAGGTAGTTTGTGATCTTGTCGGGGCTGCCGAAGGCTTCGGGCAGGCAATGACCGCGGAGGGAGCACCCCCGGCACTGTGGCTTGAGAACAGCCGGGGGAACTCGTCCGCTCCCGAGCAGCGCGTGCAGCCGGGCGACCGCGTTTTCGGTCTCGGCGCGGAGTTCCGGTGTGAACTCAACGGCGCGCCGCGACTTGCTCTGTTCGTGATAGACCGCGCCGCTGAGGACGGCCGTTCCGAGCATTTCCTCGAGGCAGAGGGCCTGGGCGCAAAGCTGGACGTCGTCGTTGTCCCACCGACGTTTCTTGCCGCGTTTGTATTCGACGGGCGAGGCGACCTCGACGACCGCCGCGCCGCGCCGACGTCTTCCCGGCTCGCTCCGGAACTCGACGAGATCAGCGCGGCCGAAAAGCCGGAGGCGTCGGGACGCGATCCAGAGCCCGCGTTCGGTGCGGACTCCTTTCCGCTTTTCAAACCCCGGCGTGTCGGCCCGCTTGTGCAGGGAGTTGCCGCGGAGCGTGTGCTCGTTGTGGACGTAGAGCCCATCGAGGTGCCGCAAGGCCGCGCGGCGGTCGCAGTAGAGTAGCGCGTTGAGCGCCGAAAGGGGGACGAGGTCGTCCCCCTCGGGGTCGGTGGGAGTGGTCATGGGTTGGGATTCACATGAACGTGGGCTTTAACGCCCTTGAACTTGTCTTTGAACTCTTGACTATCGAGATCAAACGTCACGTGGTAATCGGCAAAGCCCGCTGGCTGGAGGACACCATCGCGAAGTTCAACCTTGATCGTCTCGAAGAGTTGATGTGCATGGGCGCAGCCCAGCCTCGCCTCACGATGATTCTGTTGGGCGTTGGCCTCGGACTGGGTGCCGAGATGCTCGAAATCGAACAGCCCCCGAACGACCATGTCGCCGCGAGCGGCGGAGCGATCGTGGTCGAAAAGGTGGGTCAGTGCCTCGACCAAGACCTCGTAATCCTTCTGATCGAATCCGGTTTGCTCGGCGAAGGGAGGCGAGATGTAGCACTTGGCGGCGTAAAGTGCGTAGGGGACGATGTGCTTCTGGCCCATTGTCCGTTCCTTGGCGGCGTCCGCTTCCTTGGTGACAGCGCAGCGGGTGATGGTGATTTCGACGGGAAGCACCGGGTGAAACGAGCGGCCGAAAGTGAACTGAACCGGGCCGCGAATCTGGCCGAAGGTCGAGCCCTTCATCACGCTGTCGCCGGTCGAAATGACCTGTCCGAACGTCCGGACGTCGTAATAATGCTCACAAATCCAGTCTTTGACACGTTCGGCGTGCGAGCGTTTGTCGTCGGCGACCGGCTTTTCGGTCTCGTCAATCCCTTTCTTCTGGCTACGCTCGATGACGGCCCCTTGCTGGATCAGGATGTCGTAGCCCTTCCCATTGGACGTGGGGGGAAAGAGTTGAACGAAGTTGCGAACCTTTCGTTTGAGGCAGACGTCGGAGATCAGTCCCAGGTTCGTGGACGGGTCGACGCGCGGCATGTTACCCGAGTCGGGGTCGCCGTTGGGATTGCCGTTGGTAACTTCAAATAGGATCAGGATGTCGTGACGATTGGTCAGGGGCGAGGACATGGGTCGGTGACTCCTTGGCTGTGAATGTGTGTGTGTGTGTCGCTTCAATGTGTGAATGATTATTCGGACTCAGATTGATCGGCCTGGACCTTATCCTGCTCACGCTGGTCCTTGCGTTCCTTGCCTTCCTTGGCCGCGCGTTGTTCGTGGGCCTTCTGCTGATGAAATCCGAGAGCGAAGCGCCCTTGCTGGAAGAGGTCGAGCTGGCCGGGGAATTCCGGCGCGTTCGAGGGCGATTTCTTGTCGAAAAGGTCGCAAATGTCGTTCAACTTGGATTGGAGCGCGAACGCGACGGCGGGTTCATCTCGTCCGATCTTGTTGAGATGCGCCTTGGAGAGACGCAAGAGTCTCGCGAACACATTGGCGGGGAAGGTCGAGGCGTTGCCGTAGAAGCGCGCGATGATGTCCGCCCCGACGTCGCCCTTGTGATACTTTCGCTGAATGTCGTCGAGCACCGCAAGCAGACGGCCACAGTTATAGGGAGGATCATTCGTCTCGCGAATCCCTCTTTCGATCGTCATAGCAGGAGGCTCCAATCGGTTGAGGATCAGCTTGATCAGCGCGAAGTGGGAGGACTCGAAGCACACGTTGGCCCCGTGTTCGATCGCGGAGATCCGCAGTCTTTGCAAGACCGAGGGCAAGAGACTCACGGGATTCCGCCCCTCGAGCGCCGCGCGAAAGAGCGCGTCATAGACATCGGACCGGACGTCGCTCGGAGACCGGTCCGTGGTCTGGGCGAGCGAGTGGATCGAACGATAGGGCAAGCCCTTGAACTTCGAGGGGATCGTCTCGATTTCGAGATCGCGGAACCAGGCTCTCAGGCTTTCGACGACTTCGCCGAGCGGTTCGTCGAGCCACCGCCGGACGACCACTCGGCCACCATTGGAGGCGAGGGTCAGAGAGCGATAATGGCGAGGAAGCAGCGTGTGGTATAGCTCGCCCTCCTCAAAGGCATTGAAGAAATCCCGGATCTTGTCGTCAGTCGGCTCGATAGTGATCCCGTTGACCTTTTCGCTAAGGTCGGGGTCTTTGCGAACCCACGCGCAAACAACAAATTCGTTGTTGATCGTTCTTGCGAAGGGTTTGTCGCGGCGGAGCAGGTCGTTAAGGCCGAGTGCGTAGGCGGCGACGGCTTGCTCGGAGACGGGGGCATTGCGTCCACCCTCGAAGCCATACGATGACAACGCGGGGGCTTCCCTGGCAAACGAAACGAGATAGCCGCCCTTTGGTGGCAAGCCCGGCACGCCCTTGATCTCGGGTTTGTGCGAGTCGGCTACTGGCTGGCCCTCCCGACCCGTAACGAGGCAGAATGTGTCCGAGTCGTTGGCCTCGGTGAACATTTCGCCGCGATAGGCCGATTTCCAGTAGTCGTGGAGCGGGGAGTCGTGGAGCGGGGAGTCGGGCAAGAAGAGCGGTAGACCGGCCACCGAAAATCCGATGGTCCTTCCCTCGATGGGATAAGGCTCGCTCAGCCCGAGGGCACAGAAGGTCGGAGTTGCCTTTTTGCCGACGGGAGCGGTCCCGAGAAACTGCAAAGCCTCGCGTCTGGTATGGTCCGCGAGATAGCGTTCATGGAACGCGAGAAGGGCCTTCAATTCGGGTAGGCTCGTTTTGTCGAGGGCTTCCTTGATTCGATTCCAGAAATGAAGGAATGCCTTTGTCCCGTTCTTCCCCTGCTTGGGATCGTCGGGAAGAGCCTTGCCGGTCTTGGGATCAACGCCGAGAACCGGGCCACAGGTGTCGGCCAGAAAGTGGGCCTTGCCGCCGTTGTTCTCGCCGGGAAATCGCGGCATCCGTCTCGATTCGCCAGGTACCTCCTTGTTCTCACCCTTCTTGGGCCTCTTGCTCGGCGAAGTCAGCTCCTTCCATGCGTGTTCGGGATCGATTTCTCCGTCTTCATCGAGAACGAGGACGAGGTGAATCGTCCGGTCGGTCAACTCGATGGCTTCGACCAGTTTTTCGTCTTCGGCATATTCGTGAAGCGATTGCAGAAGCATCAGGCGAGCCCTCTCGGCTTGGGGATCAGTTCGACGCGGTCGGGATGACAATCAAGACGGGCGGCGTCGACGATGGCTCTCCTAAAGAAGACCGGTCCGGGGCGGAGGGGCAGGCCAGTCGTGCGTAGCAGGGGATGGAAGACGTCGTAGAGCATCATGCCCAGGGGTTCTGGTTTGGCCCATTCCGAGACCCCCAGCGCCACGGAGGCCGGATCTTCGATGAACTCGAAGTTCGATGCGAACTCCCTGCATCCGAGGTATGGGCGCTGAAAACATTTCCCCCGCGAGGCCCGATGGGTGAAGAGATCGCGGTACTTCTCAAGCGAGTCGCGTGGCGACCTGGCAAGCGACGTGAGGCGAATCTCGGCCGTGATCAGATAGGCCACGTCAGCCAGTGCAAGCATCCCACGCTGGGTGCCGTCCTCGGCACCGCCTCCGGCTCGGATCGGGTCAAGCGGCGATCCCCCCTCCATCGCCTTGGACGCCGCCCGCATCGAGACGACTTTGGTAACCTCATTCCGTCGGAACGAGAACCAACGCCCCCGCCTGATCACGCCGATTTCGTGAATCACGTAGGACATCTGGGGCTCGTAGTAGATCGACTCCAGGACGCCACGCGCGGCCGAGGGCGTGAGAAGAGGATAACTCACGCGCTCCGCCTTCAACTCCGGGCGAGTCATGCAGGCGTAATCGCCCCAGACTTTCAAGGATACGAGACTCGGACGCTCTTTCATGGGCTCTCCCTTCTCTGGTTTCCTACGTTTGAAATCTCAACGGAGCCGCTCGGTTCGTGACCGTGAATCTCCTTCAGTCTAGATACCAACCTCCTCTCGCTTCACGATTCTCACAAGGCTGCTCATATTGGTTGATTTCATTGTGATCACTTTTATATATGTTTGAATCAGTGAACGGGAGCTTGTGGTCGATCCGTTCGTGTATGCATCATACTCCGCCGGGTTTTCAAAGTCAATACGGGTTCTAGCTTGCCTTACAATGCCCGGGCGGAGAGCTTGACTTTACACTGCCCGGGCGGAGAATAAGAGAGTCGAAGTGCCGGAAAGGCCCTTCGAGAAGGAATGGGTGGCGATAGAACTCATCTGAGTTCTCTGACTTACCTGTACCTCAGATGGTGCGGGTTCTCCCTGGCCGATCGCCGGGGGGCGGATTGAAGCCGGGCGTTGTAAAGGCAGGCTAGCTTGCACGCCGTCTTGCCCTCTCGGCATGTCGTTTGGCATGCCGAGAGGGCAATTTCTTGGATTCCTCCTCACTGTGCGAACGAATCAACGGGCAATTCTCCGAACGTGACGCCGAGGTAATCGTCATAGGAGGCCGGGTGATCGAGTTTCCAGACAGATTCTTCTCCAGGGACGAGAGGGACGATGGATCGCGATCCGCAGAGTGCCTGAATCTCCTGGGGATAGAGACTCACGGAGAATCGCTGGAGCCTGCGCCGCTGGTCGATAGTGGCGTACTTCTTGAGCGCGATGGCGGCGATGAGTCGTTCCGCCTCGCCCTTTGCCGCAGGGTGGAGTCGGCTCTCTCGGCGCCCTCGGTAAGGGATGACGACCGTTCCCCCCGTCTGGTCGATGATGCGGAATTTCTCGGCGACCGTCTCGAAATCGAGTTTAGCGCGGGAGTCTTGGATCGACTTGACGTCGGTCGGCTTCCATGCGATCAAGATTTCATGATATGCAGGATATAGACTTGGATCGACAGCCAACCGATCGGGGTCGGAACCCACCTTGTTGAGGAGTTCGCGGGTCTGCTCGGTCGCGAAAGCGTAGAACCCGGGTGGCGTGTTTCGTTCACCGTCCAACTCGAAAACGACCACGCGCCCGCTAGGGGCGCCCGATGTGTCGAGTGGTAGTTTTCCCTCCCGGTTGCAGCGACCTCCCGCCTGAATAATCGAATCAAGGGGTCCCAGCGATCGAAATAGCACGGGAAAGTCGATATCGACGCCCGCTTCAACAACCTGCGTGCTGATCACACGGCACGGATTCCCTTGCGACAAGGCGTGATGAATCGAGCCTTTCGCCGGCCGATCCTTCTTCCCCAGCACGTCGGATCGATGCTCGGGGCACATGGTACTGGAGAGGTGGAACAGCCCTTGGACCCCACGGTTCTTGAGGCGTTGGAAGAGTTGGGCGGCCTGACGGCGAAGATTGACGACGACGAGGACTTGGGGCTCGCGCTCAATGCGCTCAAGCAGCGTCTCCCAGTCCCATTTGCCCTTGAGAAAGGCGAGTTCGTAGCGCGTCCGTTGCAGCTCTCGAAAGACGATCTCGGGACGGGGAGCCAGTTCGCGGCATTCCTCGGAGCCGAAACCACTGGGAAGTTGAGGCGACTTTCGAAACCTGGGCTGCGTGGCCGAGCAGAAGAGGAAGGACGTTCCATAGTTGGTCTTCAAATCGCGCAGCACGCTCAGGATCGGTTCCAGGAGGTGATGGGGCAACGCCTGGACTTCGTCGAACACGACGACGGGACCTGGTTCAAAGCGAGGTAACAAAAGCCCGATAGATTCACCTTTTCTAGAACGCCTGTTTCCTCCATGTTGCGGGTGGTTGAACCGGAGGACCCCGTTTCACGGAGGAAACAGACATGGATTGC
>Ga0208827_1000944_pt1 | contig 13090 bp, 11 predicted proteins | sample Sb_taG_5_FD_187709 | JGI IMG/M metagenome (GOLD analysis project Ga0208827, IMG submission 187709) | Peat soil microbial communities from Weissenstadt, Germany - Sb_50d_8_FC metaG (SPAdes) (version 2) | ecosystem: Environmental > Terrestrial > Soil > Wetlands > Peat | place: Germany... | reverse complement strand
CGACATGCCGATTGCGCACGACTTGTCGATCAGTCGGGTAAGAAAGGTTGGCAGAAGCTTGACGGTCCGCAACGCGGGCAGGTGCACCCGCGGTTGATCTGGCAGGACGCGGTTGGGGCCCGACCGTCGTCACGAGAGCGAACGTGGCCACGCTTTTTCCTGGGGTGCCGGATAGCGGCTGGCCCCTGCCGCTCTCAAAGCCGACGGGATGGCAAAATGGGGGTAAAATGACCCAAAAAGGGGGCAAAATGGCGACTTTTTGGGGAAAAGGCTACGTACCTTGTTATAGCGCAACTCCTTTATTATCATGTGGTTGCGTTAATTTTCGTCAAATGAGCGCCCGGAGACAATTCGCCACAACCATCTATTAATTAACAATTTGCGTCGAACACCTGGTTTCCCAAATTCTCGAAAAGGCCCAAAAACGTAGCATTTCGTAGCATGTTGACCCCTCCCGGGTGAGGGTTGCTGTACCCAGCTCGGCGCGCGGCATCGACGATGGATCCTGACGATCAGCTTGGCCCATGGATCGGGTGGCCCAGACTGGCGCGGAATGCGACCGGCAGACCCGGAAAACTTGTGAACGCGTGTCTAGATGGTGCCGCCGGTATAGTGGCGAGTTGCAGATGGCGGATGGCGGAGGCCGGGCGGATGACGAGTACGGGGTGAGCTTGGATGGCTGCATAGCAGACAGCAGCAGCGAGCCGATAGCGCAGGCGTATCCGGACGTTCCCGCTGAGGTGGACGAGGAACCGAAAAAGGCGCCAAACAAAGCCAATTTGGAATCGACGCAAACTTCGTGACTATAGAAGCTTGAATCAAGATCGACCGGTCCGGCGGGGCGAAAACAAAGCCAATCCCGGTCCGCGACAAGTCGGGAGAGGCCACAGAATGATGATGAGCGTGCGCCAGTTGGCGCGCCAGGACGGGCGCCAGGCGGCCATTTTCGGAGGGCGCAACCGTGCCAGTTTGCTCATGGTTGCGCACCAACTGGTGAGCGACTCCGAATTATGACCCCCGCTTTGCGGGAAGAAACCGCGTGTTGTGTGTTAGTGAATTCATGGTGGGCTGCAAACGATGGGTTTTCTTGCAAAGTTAATGGCATTGGCGAGACGAATGGAGAGAAGGAGGAGCCGGATTCAACGGGTTTGATGGTCGTCGCAGCAAGGCCAGGCAAGAGAAATTGTCGATGGATTCCGGAAATTCCTCACAGCCTGAGTCAGTTGCGAACGATAACTAGACCACATGGACTGGTCGCCTTGATTGTGAAAGAATCGCCGGAACGATCGGTCCTTTGTCGGTCACAACGGTCCCGGCGCCGGAGGGCAGGAGGGCCGGAGGGCAGGAGGGCAGGAGAGCCTCCCGGCGCGTTCGCGCACGTCCCAAGGAGGGGGAAAGACAATGTTCCAATCCGCGCGGCACCGGAGCCCGAAGACCCCGCGCTGGGTTCGCGGCCTGATCACGGGTGCCTTCTTGGCCGTAATCTCCACGACGCATCTTGGCTGTGGTCTCGATTATGTCTTCCGCAATATCTCGCCCCTGCATCCCACGGGGTGGTCCTTCGCCTGGCCGGTCCTGCCGTCGCAGTCGCAGCGGCTCGAGGAAGACATGAAGCGTGAGGACCGGGACAAGGTGCCGATCCTCGACCCCATCCCGGCCGACGGACTGGGCGCAGCCTGCCTCGATCCGCCGAACGAGGAAGAGGTGTGGAACAAGGTGCCCAAGTTCAAGAACGGGGCCTACTTCTTCTACGAGACCCAGCGGAACAACGTCCGGATCCTGATCGAAAAGATCGGTGAGAAGGTCGATCCGTGCCGGATCTATCCGCTGGCCGGACCCTGCCAGCTCGTACACTGCCACTACAAGTGCACCGTGTATTATGATGAGCTGTACTGGTCGGACTATCCCATTCCGTTCAACCATGTGGACCATAAGGTCGAGGTCGTCTACATCGACAAAGACCACCTTCGCCGCTGCGGCGGTCCAGCCCAGGCCGCGACTCCGCCACTGTAAGCTGGTCCGCGTGAACCAGGAGCGGTCCGCGTGAATCAAGAGGTCAGATGAACTGGCGCCACGCACCCTCTCCGTGGCGCTGGGTCAACCGGCGCAGGGCATGAGCCGGCGAACTGCACCGTGGTGCAGTTCGCCGGATCGTGGTCGTTCTTGCCGGGTCACTTGCGCTCGATTGTCTGCTTGAAGAACGGAAAGATGGCAATGAGTTCCTGGCGCGAGGGCTGCGTGCCGTACTCGCAGATTTCAAAGGCTTCGGCGCACTTGACGGCCTTGCCTTCCACGTCACCAAGCTCCGCGATCAACTCGGCCCGGAACCGCTGGGCCTCATCGCCGCACCGTTGCTCCGCGCGCTTGCGGGTCCAGGCCAACCGCACCTGCTTGTCCTGGGGCACCTCTTCAAGATAGCCGAAAAGCCAGGGGTTCCACTCGTAGAACTGCGACTCCAGAGCGTCGCTGCAGGCCGCTTTCTGGTCCAGGACAGTGTCGATAGGCACGACCACGTCGGGCTTGAACGGATCTGGCTTCCGAAAGCTGTCGGCCGAGTAGAGGAACACGGGGTTCTTGCGCAGTGCGGGGACGTCAGGACAGAAGCTGGGCACGATCACCATGAAGGCCGCGTCCTGCACCAGGATCGCCGTGTAGCGGTGGTCCGGATGATAATCGTTGGGGCGCGGAGAGATTACGACGTCGGCTTGCCACTCGCGAATCTTGCGAGTGATCGTGCGGCGGTTTTCCAGCGCCGGCAGCAGCTCGCCGTCGTGAATGTCGAGGACTTCGGTCTCGATCCCCAGGATCTCGGCGCAGCGCTTGACCTCGGCGGTCCGACGGCGGGCCAGGAAGGCCCCTGCCATCTGATGGTGGCCTATGTCGCCGTTGGTCACGCTCACGAACTTGACCTTGTACCCGAGCTTGGCCCAGCGCGCGGCGGTTCCCCCGGCCGAGAGTTCGCAGTCGTCAGTATGGGCCCCGAAAACGATCACCGAAGCGGTTTTTCGGCGGCCGGGCGAGATTCTTCAGCGCCGGGCGCTGCAACGGCCAATCTGGAGACAATACTTAGGAAGTAAGATGACCACGAGTGCGGTGAGCCAGGGCATATTCGTTCCGGATCTGTGCCGCATCGACGAGACTCCAGCGGGTTGACGAGGGAATGGAACAGAACGCACGATCAGGACAAGAGTTCCGGCCTGCCTGCCGGTTCAGTCGCTGCACCATCAGGGCACCATCCTGGAAAGCGTCGTCACGGGTGCACCGCCGGGACGCTTGCCGCGAGGGAAAATCCGTCCGTAGAATCAACGTCATGAAAACGCACATCGAGAACCGAGCTGGCGTGGCCGTTGGCTTTCTGGTTCTGGTCGCCTTTCTGGGCGTGGATCGAGGATTCGCCCGGGCACCCGGCGAGAACCAGACGGGTGCCGTATTTCTGGACCGCGGGGGGCAGCCGCGGCTGGAGGGATCTCTGCTCTCCGACCTTGGCTCCGGGCTGAAGTTCCTGCCGCGGGCTGGCGAGCCACAGCGGCCGGTGGCTCTCGAGGCGGGCTCGGTCTTGAGTTTTCAGGGGACTGAGCCGCTGGCAGTCTCGATTCCGCCGCTCTACCGGGTGCAGGTGGGTGAAAGTGCCCGGATCTCCGGGATGCTCCACGCGGTGAGCGACAAGGCTGTTGCGCTGAGTGTTCCCTGGCAGGCGGCCGAGATCGTGGTAACGCGGCCCGGGGTCCAGGCCGTTCTCCAGCGTCCGGGCGAGGCCAGGCTGTTTGCCGACCGGTTCGATCGCATCAGCGACGCTCGATGGTCCGTCAGCGGCAAGCCGGAACTCCTCGACAATTCGAAGACATCGAATCAAGGCCGGAGAGTACGGCTGCCCGCCGAGGAATCGTCGTTGCAGCACCGGCTGGCCGAACCCTTGGTATCCGGACGGGTCGAGCTCTCGTTCTTTGATGAAGGCAAGGTCGCCGCCGGTCAGCGCTGGACGCTCGACCTGACGTTCCGCGGCCCGACCGGGCCAGCGACACTGCGGATCCTGCTTGGCTGGGCGGAAGAAAGCCTGGCGGTGGAATCTCCGGACGGCCCCGCGCTGGCGGTGCAGCGACTCGCTCGTGCTGCCGGCTGGCACCGTCTCACCCTCCGGTTTGGCCCCGAGCAGACCGAGATTGCCGTGGACGGCAAGGAACTCGCCCATGGCAAGTCTCCCTCGGGGCCGCTCGACGCCGTACGGATCGCAACCGCTCCAACAGGTTCGAGCCCGGCACCCCCTGGCCTTGCCGGATACCTCGGTGAAATTCAAATCGTCCGGTTCGCCGAACCGCCCACCAGCCTGGAAATCGACCCGACGCAGGATGAGGTCCGGCTGGTCGTTGGCGACCAGCTCTATGGACAGATTCGTCAAGCCGATCACGAGCACGTCGTGATCGAAATCGATGGCAAGCCAGTCACTCTCGACTGGAGCGAGGCCGCAGGAATTTATTTTCGCCGCGTCCCCGCCGCCGCGGCTCCCGTCGAAGGTGCCCTCGCCCGGCTGGAATGGCGCTCGGTGCCGGGAGAGCCAAACGAGGGCCGCGACCTCGATCACGCCGAAGGTGCCATCACCGCGATCTCCGACTTTGGGATCACCCTGGCGACGCCGTATGCCGGAACGCTCACCATTCCCCGTGTCCGGCTGGCCCGGCTGCGCGTGCTCGACCGGGGATGGCTGCGTGTCATCGACCCGTCCGCCCATCACCTGGGAGACAATATCTCGACCACTCCGCCCTTGCTCGACCCTCCGCTGCCCGAAGGAGGAGTCCTCGAGCGGAGCTTCGAGCTTGATGCCGTCCGTCCCGGGCAAGGCTTCGTGGTCCTTGATGTTTCGCAGGTGGTCGGTGAAACGGCTGGCTCGCCCTACTCCAACCTCGTTCAAAAGGGTGAGCTGCGAACCTACGTCGTGGTCAACGGCAAGCGAATCGACTACATCAATCGATACATCACGACGTCCAACGAGACGCCCGAACGGATCCGGATCCCGATCCCGCAGGGCCTCTTGAGGCCCGGCAAGAACCTGCTCCGGATCGAACAGACCGGCATCGCCAGTGACCCGACCTGGTTCGACGATCTGGGAATTCTTCAGCTGGCCCTCCAGTTCTCGACGGCTGAGAATCCCTCGCCGGATCGGCCGCCAAGCTCGACCGCGAAACCCTGACGGCAGGTCTCATGAAAATGTTGACGCGAAGCCTGGTCCGGCACGCCCACGGGATCGCCCGCGAAGTCGGTGCGCGGGTGATCATGCTCCATGCCGATGTCATCGAGGAGGATGCCGACCTCTCGTCGCTGATCGAGGACGTGAACTTCCGGGTCATCCTCGTCTCGCACCGGCCTGGTTTTCTTGCACCCGTGGAACGAAAGGATATGTGCTCGGTCGTGCATGTTCCCGATATCGCCATGACACGCGCCGGACAGGTCAAGGTGGCGACGCTGCTCGCGGCGGCCGAGAGCCTGGTCAAGGCTGGCGACCGGATCCTCTGCCTGACGGGAATTGACGGCTCGGGATCGATCGACACGATCATGGTTCTGGACATGGGCACCGAGATCGAGCTGTTCTCGGCATCGACGGCCGACCCCTTGCCCAAGGACGTGACCCCGGCGGTCTTCGAGCGGGTCTTGACACTCGCCAGCGAGCTGGGCGTGGAAGGTCGCGAGGGGCGGACTGTCGGGACCCTGTTCGTGATCGGCGACAGCGACCGCGTGCTCTCGCAGAGCCATCAGCTCGTATTCAACCCGTTCCACGGGTATCCCGAGGGGGAACGCAACATCCTGGACCACCGGCTGGAGGAAACGATCAAGGAGTTCTCGGCGATCGACGGCGCCTTCGTGGTCCGAGGGGACGGTGTCGTCCTGGCCGCCGGTCGCTATCTCGCCCCGCGGAGCAAGCTTGAGGAACCGCTTCCCCAGGGCCTGGGTACCCGCCATGAGGCCGCCGCGTCCGTCACTGTAACGACCGACTCGATCGCGGTTTGCGTGTCTCAGTCCACGGGCACGGTCTCGATTTTCAAGGGCGGGCGCATGATTCTGGATATCCAGAAGCCCCGCGGCCGGGGATCGGACGGGCTGTGAGCGGCCGTCGATCGTGGCAGCTAGGCGTCCGGTTCGATGCCCAACGCTCGCAACTGGGCCGCCAGGCGCTCGGCTCGCAGACCCTCAGCGTCGCGTTGCCGGGCGATCTGGTCGCGCTCTTCTGCGATCTGGTCGCGCTCTTCTGCGATCTGGCCGAGCTCTTCTGCGATCTGGTCGCGCTCTTCTGCGATCTGGCCGAGCTCCTTGGCGATCTGGCCGAGCTCCTTGGCGATCTGGTCGCGCTGCTGGACCAGCTCGAGATAGGTCAGGAACGGGTGATTCTCGGGGTCGAAGATTTCCAGGGTCGAGGGCTGGAGGACAAAACGGATGCCCAGAAGTTGGCTGGTCCATCCATTGATCGGAGAGATTTCGCGCAGTTCGTCTTTCTCTCGCAGCCAGCCCGACAGCTCGATCATCTCGGGATCGTAGACGTAATATTCCTGGACGCCGTAGCGCTCGTAGAAGAGCAGTTTTTGTTCCATCTCCCAGGTTCGATTACCCGGCGAGAGAATCTCGAAGATGACCTGAGGAGCGATGCCGCCTTCTTCCCACTGCAAATAAGATCGCCGATCTCTCTTGGGCCGGCCAAAGACGATCATCACGTCGGGGGCGACCCGGATCTTGGGATCTCCCTCGACCGGATACCAGAAGAGGTCACCGGCGATGAACACGTCCTGGCGATCACGGAAGACCGCTTCCAGGCCTTCCTTGATGGTCACGATCCAGCGGAACTGCAGGGTGTTCTCGGCGATGGGTTGCCCGTCGCTTTCAGGGTAGACGACACCTGAACGCGTGGGGGTCGAAATCAAAGTGCTCATGACCGCTGGGCGCCTTGCATTTCCAGGTCCAGGTCAGCTTTTCTTGATGAATCTTACCATGACCGAGCCGTCGTGTCAGCGGTCGTCAGTCACGGCGTCCAGCGCCGATCGTCACTTTCCCTTGTTGATCTGGTCGTAGTACGCCCGGATGTGCTTCTCGACGTTCTTGGGGATCTTCTGGTTCGAGAGGGCGGCGGCGGCGGCGGCGGTGGCGGCTTCCATCTCGCCCTGGATGTCGATGACGCTCTCGCCCTTGACCGTCTTGCTAGGCTGGGTCAATCCCTGGAGGACGGCCTTGCCCTTGCGGACCTGTTGCTGGACCTTGGTGCTGTAGGTCGCGGTCTCGTCAGGAGCCTCGGGTCGATCGCCCTGGCCGCGGCCTCGACCCAGGCCTTGGCCCAAGCCCCGGCGCATGCTGTCCATCGAGCCCATGCCGTTCATCATCTCGCCGAGCTGGTTCATGCCGTCCTCGCTCATCCCGTTCTTGGCGTTCGTGACGTCGGCCATCGCGCTGTCGAGTGCTTCCATCTCTTCGAGCTGCTTGGCCATCTGGGCGAGCTGCTGCTGGGTCATGCCGAGCGACTCGGCGGCCTGCTTGGTGTCACCCTTCTTGAGGGCCTCCTGTGCCTGGCCGAGCTTGCCCGCAAGTTGCTCGAGCTGCTTGAGGCTCTTGGACTGCTGCTTGAGCTTCTCCACCTCGCGCTCGTACTGCTCCTTGCTCAGGCCGCCGTTCTTGAGGGCCTGGTCGAGCTGCTTCTTGCGCTCTTCCATGTTGGCGACTTCCTTGAGTTTTTTGGTCATTTCGGCGAGCTGTTCCTGGAGCGCCTTCTTCTCGGCCTGAGTCATCTCGCCCTTCTCGAGTTTTTGCTGCAGCTCTTTGAGCTGCTCGGCGGCCTTCTTGAAGTCGCCCTTGGCGAGCTCCTTGGAAAACTGGTCGGCCGGGCCGTTCTGGCCCATTTCCTTGAGTTGCTGAAGCTGGCGATTGACCTGGTCGGGAGAGCCGAGCTGCTTCTTCCGCTCCTTGAGAGCGTCGGTCAGCTTGTTCATTTCCACGAGCAGCCGGTCTTTCTGCGCCGGGGGGGCCTTGGCCAGGTCTTCGGCCTTCTTCTCGATCTGGGCCAGCAGCTTCTCGGCCTCGGGGAACTTGTCCTTGTCGATCGCCTGCCGCTGGCTCGAGATCTTCTTGGAGAGCGCCTCGGTCTGCTTGGCAAGGGCCTTGGCATCGACCTTCGTCTCGGTGTTGGCCTGAACGGTGCGCTGGATCCAGGCGGGAACGAAGAGCATGGAAAGCGCAAGGCTCGCCGGTATCAAGACGACCCACGCCCTGCGGGGCAGCTTCGGTCCGAACGCGGAAGTCACGTCCAGGTCGGCCAGCTTCTTCCTGGCGTCGGCGAGGAGCGCGTGTCCGGCCGAGGTCTCGCGCAGCTCGGCCGGCAGGGTCAATGCCGTGCTGACCCGTTCGTTGAGATGGAAGGCGTGATCGATGGCCACCGCGGCGTCGAGCCGGCTGGGCCCGGTGAAGATCGCGAACAGGGCCGCCATGAGCACGACCAGTCCGCCGGCGATGGCGAAGGGTGCCCACTCCGGACCCGGCAACGCGTGATTGAGCGCCTTGCTGACACCCAGAACCACGGCCACCAGCAAGAGCGCGATCGCCAGCACCCAGACGAGTGAGCTGACGAATCGCTGCAACCGCAGCCGCCGAAAGACCCGAGCCACCGGCTTTTCCAGCTCGCGCATCACGTTTCTCCCACGACTGGGGTTCCTGGACCGGACCGGATAGAGATGCTCTGACGAACGTCGTATGTCGAGTCTAATCATCGCGCTGTTCGTTTGCAAGACGCGAAACCATATTCTCTACGTTGAACCACCTTGCGCTTTTGCCGCCTTGACCATCTCGCTGATGACCTTGAACTCGGGCCGGTCGGCCGTTTCGAGCCACTCGAAGAGGACGGCCTCAGTGGTCGAAAGGACCGCCCCGCCGCGCTCCATCCTGCGGAGGGCGAACTCCCAGTCGAACCGATTTCGCGAGGTCACCGCGTCGGCGGGAACCTGGACCCGGAAGCCCAGGTCGAGAAGCTCGATCGCGGTCTGGGACACGCAGACGTGCGCTTCGACGCCGACGACCGTGACGTGCCGGATGTGGCGGCCGTAAAGCTGCTCCAGGAGCTGCGGCACCCCGCAGCAATGGAAAATGAGCTTGGTCGGTCGCTCGGGGATGAGCGCGGCGATCGGCGGCACCGTCGGGCCCAGGCCGCGCGGGTATTGTTCTGTAGCCCAGACGGGCATGTCCATCTCCCTGGCTCCCCGGACCAGGCGAACGATGTTCTCGATCAGCGGCTCCCGGTCTTGCATGACCGCCAGGAGCTTTTCTTGCATGTCCACGACGAGCAACGCGCCGTGCCGTGCCGTCAATCGCTCTGTCAAGCGCATGGCGAACGCCTCCGTTCCAAACCGCAGCGTCGATGCTCGAGCCCTGGAACGATCCGAGCTCTTCACTTGCGAGCCTAAGACCAACCTCCACCAAGGTCAAGCGACCCCCGGAGGTTTGCCGTGCCCCGCCTTGTCGCTCGGGGTGGTCCGGCGTTAGGATGTTCTGCTACATGAACTTTCGTTCGATGCGCCGGCTTCTGGGCTCGACCAGGAGACCCGGCCGTCGTTCGTCCGGGCTAGGGTATCCGACGTGGCCGACAACCCTCGACTGCTGGTCATCGATCGCGAAGCGTCGCAGGGGAAATCCACGCTCGAAAAGCTGGGCGAAGCGTTCGACGTGGTGACGGTGCACTCGATTTCCAAGGCGCTGTCGCTCTTGCGGGGCTCGCAGTTTTGCGGAGTCTATGTCGATGTATCTCAGCTCTCGGCCGTGCGCTGGGTGGGCATGATCATCCAGGCCGAGGAGATCCTCGACGCGATCGCCGACGGCGTGGCCGTGGTCGATCCGGACCTGCGGATCATCTGGGCGAACCCCGAGTTCCTGTCGCTCACCGATTCTCAATCGCAAGTGACCGGCGGCAAGTTTCACCATGTCCTCGCCGACTCTGAAGTTCTGGGCCCCGACCCGTGTCCGTTCACCAGTGCGGTAGCTGCGCGGGGGCCGGCCAGCACGGTGATGAAGATCCGGGGAAGCCGGTACCTGCGAGTGACGGTGACGCCAGTGTTCGATGCCACGCATACGCTGACCCACCTGATCGCCCTGACCCGCGAGATCACCGACGAGACCCAGCAGCAGCTCAAGGTCACCGCGATTGCCCAGGCCGGCGACGAGCTGGCCGACCTCACTCCGGAAGAGCTCTCTCAGCTCGGGGTCGAGGAGCGTACCGATCTGCTCAAGTACAACATCGCCCGTCACATGAAGGACCTGATGGGCCTTGACTACATGGAAATCCGGCTCCTGGAGAAGGCCACCGGCAGGTTGATCCCCTTGCTCAGCGAGGGTATGTCTCCCCTGGCCGCAAACCGCGAGCTGATGGCGCGCAAGGAGGGGCAAGGCGTGACGGGGTTTGTCGCCGCGACCGGTCAGAGCTACCTCTGCCCCGACACGACCAAGGACCCGCTCTACATCGAGGGCGCGAAGAACGCGCGCAGCTCCCTGACCGTGCCACTGGTCTATCATGGCACGGTCGTTGGAACGCTCAACGTCGAGAGCCCCCAGCCGAACAACTTCGACGATCGGGACCGCCAGTTTCTGGAGATCTACGGCCGCAACATCGCCGCGGCACTGAACACACTGGAGCTGCTCCAGGCCGAGAAGGAGAGCACCGCGAGCGCCTCGGTGCAGGCGATCAGCCGCGAGGTGGCTCTGCCGCTTGACGACATCATCACCGACGCCACGACGGTCCTGGACCGCTACGCGGGGCATGATGACGACATCATCGCCCGCCTTCGCCACCTGCTTTATCGTGCCCGAGAGATCCGGGGCATCATCCACAAGGTCGGCACGTCGATCGTACCCCAGCCCCGGCGAAGCCCCGGAGCCGCGGTTTCACGGCTGACGGGAACGAGGGTTCTGGTGGTCGATTCCGACGAGGCCATACGCCGGTCGGCTCATCACCTGCTCGGCGTTCAGGGGGCGGTCGTGGAGACGGCGCGCGACGGTCACGAGGCGGTCGCCCTGATGCGCCAGACGCCGTATTCCGCGGCGCTTGTCGACATCCGGCTGCCCGACCTGGACGGTTACGCGATCTTTCACAGGCTCCACGAGATCCAGCCCCAGACACCCGTCATCCTCATGACCGGGTTTGGTTACGACCCGACGCACTCGATCGTCAAGGCACGCCAGGAGGGTTTGCAGACGGTGCTCTACAAGCCGTTTCGCTCCGACCGCCTGATGGAGGCCGTGGAGCAGGCGCTGCGCTGCGCGGCTTCCGGATCCGCTGCTCACGGGTCAGCCTCGGAAGACGCCGTGCACAAGAGCGCGCCGCCGCCGTCAGCAGCGCCCGTTCCGGCCGCCGCACCGGAGGCTGCTGGCGAGCAAGGCCAGCCGGGCTCGCCATCGGCGTCCGGGGACAAGGACGGTCCGCTCGATGAGTCTCGGCCCACGGAGGTCTTGCGACATGAGCCTTGAGCCGCCCTGGCTGGGAGTGCTCGTCGCAATCTTCGTGCCGGCGCTCGGGCACCTCTATCACTTCATCCTCGCGGTGAATATCACCAGCGGCTGGGGCCTCCGCGAAACGAACCTGGCGCGGCTGAGGCTGGTGCTGCTGGCGATTCTGGGGGCATCCTCTGCCTTTCTGCTCGCCAGGCACGTCCAGGATCCGTGGTGGAACTGGGGCTGGCCGTTGCGGGCTTACGCCTGTCTCTGCCTTGTCTCCGGGGGACTGATATTGCCGCTCACCTCGCTTGGCCTGGGGATGCGGCGCCGGCCCGGCGGGGTCGCCGGCCGGTCCGACCTGCTCGATCTGGACGAGCAGGTCGGAAGCGATGCCATGATCGGAACGGGGAAGGGGAGCTGGCTGTTGCGGCTACCGGGCAACGAGTCGTTCCAGCTCCTCCGCAGGGAGTGGGTGCTGGATCACCCGGGGTTGCCACAGGCGCTCGAGGGTTTGACGATCGTCCAGCTCAGCGATTTGCATTTCGCACCCTGCTTCCGCCGCGCCTTCTTCGAGCGCGTGGTGGAAGCGTGCGCCGAGTGGAGAGCCGACCTGATCGTCATCACCGGAGACCTGGTCGACGCGGACGAAGTCATTCCCTGGATCGAGCCGGTGCTGGAGCCTTTGGAGGCCCGGCTTGGCAAGTACGCGATTCTGGGAAACCACGATGCCGAGCGTCAGCCCCAGCGCGTTCTGGGCGCTCTGGCCGATGCCGGGTTCGCAGCGCTCGAGGGGCGGTGGTGCACGATGGAAGAGAACGGTGCGCGGCTTGCCGTGGGAGGCACCTCGGCGCCCTGGGGGCCGGCGCTGCCGCCGGGCTCGGTGCCCGCGGCCGATTTCCGGATCTTGCTGAGCCACTCTCCGGACCAGTTCTACAGGGCCCGCGACTGGGGCGTGGACCTGATGCTCTCGGGTCACAACCATGGCGGCCAGATCCGGCTGCCCGCGCTTGGCCCCGTCTTCATGCCCAGCGTCTACTCGCGCCGGTTCGACAGGGGGTTCTTCCGCTCCGGATCGACGTTCCTGTACGTGAGCGAGGGCCTGGCCGGCAAGCATCCCTATCGCTACGGCTGCCCGCCAGAGATTACCTGCTTCGTGCTTCAGAGCCGGCCTGAGCCCCAATACCGTTGAATTAGCAATAACACCCTTGGTCAAGGGGACTTCTGGCTCCCTCTCCCCTCGCGGGAGAGGGTTGGGGAGAGGGGGGCTGGGCACGACCAACCGCCTTGTCCGAAGGGTCGAGCTGACTGGTGCGACCCCTCTCCCGCAAGGGGAGAGGGCGAAATAACCAACTGGCTCCCATGACTTTACGGTTAATTCAACGGTATTGGTACAAGACCAACGTCTCACCGGCACTGTACGGGCGTTTGGTAGCGAAAAGGAAGAAGCCTGTACCCGAAGGGCCGGCGCACGCAGACGATGGCTTCACCGCAAGCCATTGCGGCCTTTCGGGTACAGGCTCAAGGAAGAAGCCTGTACCCGAAGGGCCGGCGCACGCAGACGATGGCTTCACCGCAAGCCATTGCGGCCTTTCGGGTACAGGCTCTTGAACGAAGCCGCTTCGCGGTGGGCCGACTGCCTGCGGCC
>Ga0208827_1000943_pt1 | contig 13104 bp, 10 predicted proteins | sample Sb_taG_5_FD_187709 | JGI IMG/M metagenome (GOLD analysis project Ga0208827, IMG submission 187709) | Peat soil microbial communities from Weissenstadt, Germany - Sb_50d_8_FC metaG (SPAdes) (version 2) | ecosystem: Environmental > Terrestrial > Soil > Wetlands > Peat | place: Germany... | reverse complement strand
GTGGCGAGTGGCGAGTGGCGGGTGGCGGGTGGCGAGTGGCGCGAGAACAGTGGCCAGTGGCCAGCAGTCAGTGGCCAGTGAGAGCGAAGCGGGGGAAATCGCGGTGACGGAAAAGCGCCAGAACGAAGCCAATTTGCTCGGGTGCTAGTCATTGACAGAGCGAAACTTACGACAAACCATGGCGGAATCGGGCAAGCAGAACGAACCCAACTTCCGGCCGGCTGCAATGAGACGCAAGCAAGTGTGAGATGAGCCGGCTTGGTTGCGTTCCCCCGAGCGCTGGGCGTGATGTGGTCGATAGGAAAGCGCTTCCTGTGCCTCCGGGCTCAAGCGGCAGTACTCGCATCGATTCGCGGCCAGGCGTGTTACTGGAGACCTTCGGTCAATCGAACGGCGGGGTCAGGAGACCCTCGCCGAACGAGTCCCGAACGGCGGGGTCAGGAGACCCTCGCCGAACGAGTCCCGAACGGCGGGCTCAGGAGACCCTCACCGAACGAGTCCCGAACGGCGGGCTCAGGAGACCCTCGCCGAACGAGTCCCGAACGGCGGGGCCAGGAGACCCTCGCCGAACGAGTCCCGAACGGCGGGCCGCCGCCAAGAACCACTTAGGCGAAATGGACCAACCGCGTTTACTTTGTGCCACAGAGCAGGTGGCACGTTTCGCGCTCCCTTCGCGCTTCCGAGCCAGTGAATCCAAGGGAGAGAGGTGGAAATGACGGTGGAGTGTCGGAACAGAGCCAATTGTTCGGGTGTTTATCGTTACCAGGTTAGAGTTTATGACAAAAAAGTGGGGAGTCCAGCGCGGGCATTGATGGCTGCCGAAACTTCAGAACCCTCAACTAATCTGAACCGGACGCCCGTCCAGTACTGATGAAAGTGGATCTTGTAGAAGCTGATGTTGGTGCCACAAAGTGTCCGCCCCCTCCCGCGCGTTCCCTTGAACCAAGGCGATCCGCCGTGCTGATCTCCGGCTGGGCCACCGGGCCCCCGGTAGGGGTGGGCGACGGGCTCGAACCGTTTCTGGCTGCTCGAACTCCGCGTTTCTCATACTTGTACCTGCCGCCGTATTCGCCCAATCTGAACCTGATCGAACGACTGATGTTTCACTCATGGCCGCGTAAGGTATAAACTCTCTCCCGGACCGGAGGGTCCGGCAGGGCCAAGCCCATGAGGATCAGCAGGGCGGCAAATCCGGCGAGCCCCATCGCCCAGGGGGGATGCTGCAAAAGATACGTTGAGAGCCTGAGCAACCGAAGGGATCGAGCCGACGGCCAGAGGTTCGAGAGCCACGTCTGACCGGCTCCCGGAACGAGGTAGGCTGACGCCAGAATCAAGGCACCCACGAACATCGTCGGGTACTTGAGCGTCCCGACCAGGAGTTGCCGCGCCGGCAACAACGCCACGGGCTGAGGCTGCGTCACACGGTTCATCACGGATTCGACCGAGGTACCTCCTAGGTTTCTTGGGGCATTCTCTGTTCCAGACTCTACCAAGGACTATGCCGCAGCCTGGAGAACGGTTGACACGCCGCCCTTGCATTCGCCGAAAAGGTGTGTCATCACCGGGTTCCGAGTAGGATAGGGATGGCCTGTAACACGCTCGAGATCCTTCTCCACGGCGCGCCGGGGGACCGCAGCTTGGCGAGAAAGACACCACCTTCGTCGGCGAAGCAGGGGCGGAAGACCGCGATCCAGGGATCAGGGCAGGCATCCGCTCCGCGGGCTCCGATCGTGCTGGCCAACGTCGCGTCGCCCCCGTCCTGTCGTCTCGCCGGGCGGTTCGTTACAGCCTTGGCGGTCGCTGGGCTGCTCGCGGTTCATCTGGCCCTGGCCGAGCAGAGCCTGATCCTGGAGAACCCGACGGTTGATGAGGTGGTGCACTTGCCGGCCGGAGTGACCTACTGGGAGAAGGGGACGTTCCGGCTCTACCATCACAACCCTCCACTCGTCAGGATGGTCGCCGCCCTGCCGGTGATCTGCCTGGGCAATCTGGTGACCGGGCCGGCTTACGAGCAGGATAGCTGGAGGTCTGCCGATCCCCAACCGACAACCTTCTCCCAGACTTTTGCGTATCTGAACAGCGAGCGTTACCTCGACCTGTTCCGGCTGGCTCGCATGGTCATGCCGCTGTTCTCGATCGTGGGAGGCTTGGCGGTCTTCGCCTGGTCGTGCCAGCTTTATGGCAACCGGGGCGGGCTACTCAGCCTTTGCCTCTGGGTCTTTTGCCCAAACATCCTGGCCCAGTGCCGCCTGGTCACCACGGACGTCGGCTCGACGGCCCTGGGGGTGGCGGCGACCTTCGTGTTCTGGCTCTATTTGCGCAGCTCGACCTGGCCCAGGGCCATGGCGGCCAGTGTGATGCTCGGCCTGGCCGAGTTGACCAAGTTCAGCATGCTCGTGCTTTATGCAGTCTGGCCGTTTCTCTGGCTGGTCCGGCTGATCCTGGCGACGCCGCGGGCCCAGGTAGTTCGCCGCGCTACGGTGGGCGTTGCCCAAGGCTCGTTGATCGTGGCTCTGAGCGTCCTGGTGATCGATGCCGGGTATCGCTTCGAGGGCGTCGGCATTCCTTTGGGAAGGTTTGAGTTCGCCTCAAGCACTCTGACGAGACCTGTCGCCGGCGGTATCCGCAAGGCACCGGCCAGCCAGAACCCGCTCTATGCGCTCATGTGGACGTTCCGGGAGAATCGGTCCCGGGGCACCCTCCTGGCCAATCTGCCAGCGCCGCTGCCCGAGCATTACCTGCTCGGCTTTGACGAGCAAAAGGTCGAGGCCGATGGAATTCTCAATCGCCTGCGCCGGGCCGATCGGGCCCTCAAAGAGGGGGATATTGAACTGGCCCGGAAGGAGGCTGGCTCGGCCGATGAGAGCGTGGGCGGGTACACCGTCTATCTCAACGGTGTGATGCGCGATTCGGGCTGGTGGTACTACTACCTTTGCACGCTCCTTTACAAGGTGCCCGAAGGAACGTGGTGCCTTGTACTGCTCTCGCTCCTTCTGCTGTTCTTTCAGCGCCGGACACGCGAGGCCTGGGCCGACGAGATCTGCCTGTGGACGGTTCCGGTGGTGGTTCTCTTCTCCATGAGCTTTCTCACCGACATCAATCTCGGGCTCCGTTACGTTCTCTCGATCGCTCCTTATGTGTTCATCGCCGCGGGGAAGGTAGTTCCCTGGCTGGAGGAGTTTTCAGGGTTAGGCCGCCGGATCGGACGGATATTCACCCTGGCGTCGCTGGGTCTGACGGTCGCCGGAGCGCTCTGGATTCACCCGCATTACCTCGCCTACTTCAACTGGGTCTCGGGGGGGCCGGATCGCGTGCCGGTCCGCCTGATCGACAGCAATCTCGACTGGGGCCAGGACCTACTCGGCCTGCGCGCATGGTGCCGCGAGAATGCGCATGGGCAACCGATCGGCCTGGCTTACTTTGGTCAGATCAACCCCTCGATAGACGCGCTGAACCAGTCCGAGGATCAATTCGACTGGTTTCTCCCCCCGGTAAGGCCGGGTTCGACGGTGCTCATCTCAAGAAAGCCCGGAATACCTCCTCCCCGGGTTGTCGGCCCGGCAAGGCGCCTGGTTCCCGGCTACTACGCGGTGAGCGCCAGCCTCGTCTACGGCCTTCCCTGGCGGCTCTACGACCCGTCACCAGCGCGGCCCGACGCGTGGGCACCGGTCTGGAATGCCGGCCGGGATGCCTTTGGATATTTCCGCATGTTCGAGCCGAAGAGGCGGATCGGACATTCGATCTATGTCTACAAGCTCAGTCAGGCGGATGTCGAAAGAGCGGCGCCTCTGCTGGAGCCTCAAGGTTGAGCTTGTCTTTGATCGGTTGCCGATCAGGCTTCCTGCAGACGTAAACCTGCGCCAGGTCGTCGTTGCTCGCCGGGCCAAAGAACACGTTGACCTCGAAACCGGCCTCGCGAAGGATCTCCGGAAGATCGGACCCGAACTCGGTAAACACCGGGTATCCGACGTCTCCTCCGGGATGGCAAATCCGGGGGGCGCGGTCGTCGAGCGTGCCATCCGAACGGGTCACGATCCGCGCAAACGTCTGGGCTACACCCGGCAACTGGGGGACGGTGAAGATGTGGTGACCACCAGGAACCAGGACTCGCCCGATCTCCTCCAGAGCGGCCGCCAGGCCGGGGACGTGCTCGAGCGTTTCCGACGTGAGCACAAGGTCGAAGCTGTCATCCGGGTAGGTGAGATGGGTGAGGTCTTCCGAACGGCTCCCTGCGACGATCTCGCCCGGCCTGGCACCAGGATGGTAGTCCGAGGCTTGGAACCCTGGCAAGCAGGCGAGTTCTTCATGCAGACCCTCGATTCGATTGATCTGGGCGATCTTGAGGCGGACGATCTCTTGGGAACGCGTCCACTCGTGGATCGAGCGAACCGGAGCAGGGGGATTGCCGACCTGGAAGTTCTGGAGGATCACCGCAGCGATCCGTCGCGCCCGCAACTTGGCACCGCAGTTCGAGCAATCGCTCGACTCTTTGCGTGCCAGCGCTTCGGCCAGCCGTGGAGAGAGGCCCCACAATTCCACGAGCCTGCGGGGGATAACTCGCCTGCGCAACAGCATCGGCCGGAACTTCCCGCAAACGACACAAGTCTTCCACCGGCCGTGCACACACGCCACGGAATAGTCGCGCACCAGCCAGCCGATCCGGTGGGCCTCGTTCCAGATCGGCACCAGGCAGCGCTTCAAGCCAGCGGGAATCGGCAGTCGGCCCATGAGTCGAGTGATCCTTGACAGGTTCAGAAGGCAACGATGGTGTTGCGCATGGCTTGCCAGGGTCTGGGGCCACCAGTCGAAGTGCGAGGTAACGGCGAAAACAGGGAGGTCGTACCATTGTCGAGAAGAGCCGAACGCGCCTAGCATAGTTGATGTGGGTTTTCCGTCAGAGGGGATTTCCGCCATGCCCTCGCGATTCGTCTCGCTGGCGATCCTGGTCTACTGGTGCATCGCCGCCTTCTGTCTGCTCACATGGGAGGTCCTACCCGAACTGACGCTCGGGTATCCCCCAGACCTGCGCGCCATCGCCGCGGCCGGTGAGTCTGCCAAGCCGGTTACGTGGATTATCCAGATCATTGATGATCCCAAGGCTGCGGACGTGCGGCGATCAATCGGCTCGGCGGTCACGGCATCGAAGCGCCTGCCGGATGGCTGGTTCGAGCTCACCAGCCGGGTGAATTTCGATGCCGGAGCTCTGCTCAAAGAAACCGCGTTCGCGACCAAGGAGAGCGTTCGCCTCGAGCTTGTCAGCGTCTACCGTGTGCATCCCTCGGGCAACCTCCGCTCGTTCGACATGAAGGTGACCGCCGTCGATTCGTCCGAGACGCTGTTCACTGTCCAGGGTCGGCTCCAGGGCAGCGTCATGGAGGTGGTATCGCAGGGGCCACTGCCGGTCTTGAACCAGAAGTTGAGCTTCCCGTATGAGCCGCGTAGCGTCGTCCACGATGCGCTCGGTCCGCTCGATCGGCTGCCGGGCTTGCACCTGGGCCAGCGGTGGGATACGCGGGTGGTCAATCCGTTTACGGGACAGGTCGAAGTTGTTCGTGTCGAGGTCCAGCGGCGAGACCTGATTCACTGGAACGGCGAGCCGGTCAGCGCGTTTGAAGTCGTCCACCACTCCGGGCCGGTCACCGCGAAGACCTGGGTCCGGTCGGACGGGGTGATTCTCCGTCAGGAGGTCCCGTTTCCGTTCGTCAGGCTGGTCCTGGAACGCCTTCCGGACGCGACCCCGTCGACACCCACCGAAGGAGCGGCCCCATGATCGAGCTGGAGGGTGTCACCAAGGTCTTCGGCAACAAACGCGCCGTCGATCGACTCGACCTGAGGGTGCACGCAGGCGAGCTTTTCGCCTTTCTCGGCCCCAATGGCGCGGGCAAGACCACGACGATCAAGATGATCTGCGGCTTGCTGGCCCCGACTGCCGGCAGGGTCCGCGTGGGAGGCCACGACGCCGCCTCGCGGGAAGCTCGCCAGTTGCTCGGCTACGTGCCCGATCAGCCGTATCTTTACGACAAGCTGACCGGCCGCGAGTTCCTCAGGTTCGTGGTCGAGATGTACGGGCTGGACCGAGCCCGCGCGTCGGCCCGGATCGAAGAGCTGATCGATACGTTCGATATGGGCGATTTCATAGACGAGCTGTGCGAGAACTATTCGCAGGGGATGAAACAGCGGGTGGTTTTCGCCTCGGCGCTGGTGCACGACCCCAAGGTGCTGGTGGTGGACGAGCCGCTCGTCGGCCTCGATCCCAGAAGTGCCCGGATCGTCAAGAACCTGTTCGTCTCGCAGGCCAGGTCGGGAGCGGCCGTCTTGATGTCGATCCACCTGCTGGCCATCGCCGAGGAGCTCGCCGACAGGATCGGCATCGTGGACCACGGCCGGATGCTGACCGTGGGCACTCTCGCCGAGCTGCGCGAACGCGCCCAGCACGACGGCTCGCTCGAAGATCTGTTCCTGAAGCTGACCGGCACCGAGCTCAACGCCCGGCCGGGGCAGTCTGTGTTGGAGTGCACGGAAATCTGACATGAGCCTGGCGATCCCGGAACTCATCAGGCTGCCCGATCTGGCCCCCGACCGCACGGCCCGGGCCCTGCGCTGGCTGCGCTGGTGGCAGGTACGCAACACGACCACAAACCTCATCCAGGGCTCGCGGCTGCGGATCGCGATGATCCTCTTCTGTAGCGCGGTGTTCTGGGCAGGTCTGTTCATCCTCTTCCTGGGCGGGTTCCAGTTCATCAGCCTCTACGTGGACCTGGCCAACACGATCGTCGAGTATCTCTTCAGCATGTTTTTCCTCTCGCTGCTGGTCATGCTCTTCTTCTCGAGCGGGATCATCGTCTACACCGCGCTGTTCCATTCGCGCGAGGCTGCCTACTTGCTGACCACGCCGGCCTCGACGGACCGGATCTTCGCCTACAAGTTCGCCGAGGCCGTCGGGTTCTCGAGCTGGGGCTTCTTTCTGCTCGGCAGTCCGCTCATGGTTGCCTACGGCCTGACCGTGAAGGCGCCGGCGGCCTTCTACGCAATGTTCCTGCTCTACCTGCTCTCGTTCGTGCTGATTCCCGGCAGCATCGGGGCCGTGGCGGCGATCACGGTGGCCAACATTTTTCCCAGGCGGCAAAAGACGGTCCTGGCACTTTCCGTCGCGGGAGTTGTGGCGCTCTTAGCCATCCTGGGAGTCCGGCTCTGGCGAACTCCGGGAGACACGCTCAGCGGGGACTGGCTGGGGAGCATGCTCAACCGCCTGGCGTTTTGCCAGAGCCCCCTCTGGCCAAGCCGCTGGATGTCGGCCGGGCTGCTCGCCTCCGCCAAGGGAGAATGGTCGCAGGCGGGGTACCATCTGATGGTGCTGTCGGCCCATGCCGGCCTGCTTTACCTGGCGGCTGCCGTCGTGGCACGCGACCTGTACCGCCGCGGCTACAGCAGGGTCCAGGGAGGCCGAACCTCGCGACGCCGTCGCGGCCTTTTGTTCCTGGACGCGATCGTGCATCGGCTTTTCTTCTTCCTGCCCCATCCCATCCGGCTGCTCATCCTGAAGGACCTGCGAACCTTCTTGCGCGATCCGGCCCAGTGGTCGCAATTCTTGATCTTCTTCGGGCTGCTCGCATTCTACTTTCTGAACATACCCCAGCTTGGCTACGGCGCTCAGACTCCGTACTGGCGCAACCTCGTGAGCTTCCTGAATCTGTCGGTCACCGCGCTCATCCTGTCCACGTTCACCAGCCGGTTCATCTTCCCGCTGCTCTCCCTGGAGGGTCGCAACTTCTGGATCCTGGGGCTCTTGCCCCTGCGGCGGGAGCAAATCCTCTGGAGCAAGTTCGTCTTCTCGGCAGGGATCTCGCTGGTCGCGACCGAGGCCCTGGTCGTGCTCAGCGACCTGATGTTGCGGATGAGCCCCGTGATGATCGCGCTGCACGTGGGAATGATCGCCGTGCTCTGCCTGGGCCTTTCCGGAATCAGCGTCGGCCTGGGCGCGCGTCTGCCCAACTTGCGCGAGACCGACCCGTCGAAGATCGCCGCCGGATTCGGGGGCACCCTGAATCTCCTGGTCAGCCTGGTGTTCATCTTCGCGATCGTGACCGCCCTGGCGCTGCCCTGTCACCTTTACTTCGCCGGCCAGGAACATCCCGAGTCCGCAAGCATCGCCATGTCCCACAGCGGCTTACGGCTCTGGCTGTCGATCGCGATCAGCGCCAGCCTGATCGTCGGCATCCTGGGCACGTTGATCCCGCTGCGCATCGGCATCAAGGCGTTCCGGCGGATGGAATTCTGATCGTGCCCGACTATCCCCGGGCGCAGGGTGGCTGGGAAGGCGCGTTGCCCGACTGGTTCAACCAAGGGAGCGGAAGGGGCCACCCACTTGCTGGCACCTGGGAAACGTGGGTGGCCCCCAACACCATAGCTGACGGCGACTTGGACGATACGAACGACCGTGTGGGGAACGGCTATCAGGAACTACGGGGCCTGTTACATCAGGCAAACCGGCACTTCATTCGAGTGACCTGGAGATGGGGCCTCCAATTCGCAATGTGGGTTATCGTTCCGGATTCCCACTTGGGGGCACTATGTGGTGCGGTTCAACGTCACTGCGATGAGCTACGCGAGCATTTGCAGCACCGCGGATGCAGGGACCGGTTGGCAAACTCAAATATCGCGGTTGTCGTCGATTGACATAAGCCAAGCGGGTGCGCGAGGCAAGCGAACCAGGCGCTGCACCTGACCGGGGCCGCCATTCCGGTAAGCCTCATGTTTCTCGTTAAAGGGAGGTTTATGAGACCGGTGGTCGGCTGCGCTTTTGGGGCAGAGAGCGCACCACTGAACTGACGGTCATAGCAGACCGTTGGTTTTTTCCGGCTCCTATCGCAAGGCCGCACAGGATGGCGATGACGGAGAATCCCTCCTCACCCTGAATACCCATTTGTGGTAAGATGCTTTTGGTGCCTACTGATGGAGAAACCGTATGGCAGAGACCCCCAGGGCGACTCAGGCGGCCGACCGAATGCAGTCATCGGTCGCGACCCTGAAAAACGGCTTGAGTTCCTCGCCTGCTCGCCAGGAGCAGGATGACGATGCCGAACGTCTTCGTGGTGTCGTCGCCTTGCCTCGCCAGCGGGAGATCCTCTTCACTGATGAGGTCGAGCTGGATGGGGGCACGCTTCCGCACTGGCGTCCCCACATCATGCTTGACGAGCGTCGCCTCACCGACGATGAGCATGAGTGACATCTGGTATGAGACGGTCGGTCCCGGCGAGCGACTCACGCAAGGGGACATCATCTTCGACTGTCCGCTGGTGAGCTGGTCCTCGACCCCGATTCAAGTCACGGGTTCCGGTTCGGAAGTCGAGGCGCTCAAGCAGGGCCGCGTCGCGTTCTAGGAGGATGTCATCGTGATGACCCAGGCGTGCGACCTGGAACAGGAAAAGGTCCGCAACGTCGTGGCCTGTCCTCACCTGTCGCTGAGCGACTATCAGGCGGCCTGGGAAGCATTCCTACGGCAGCGCAATCAGAATCCGACCGCGAAGGCCTGGCGGACGCATTGCAGCGACATCAAAGATGGAGGATGGAATGATGGAGCGTGACTGACGGATTCTCTTGACCGAATTCGGTCGCGCGCATACACTCTCGCACCCCCAGGCCAAGGACGGCTTCGGGGATTACGACCCCGAAAGCCTCGGGGGCTGATCGCATGGCTAGAAAGCGGACATTCCTGGAACGGCTGACCTCCCTCGTGCGTGGAGAAGGGGCTGCGGTGCGCGACTCGAATGAGGGAACGGGCGCTTCATCGTCTCCCGAAACGCCCCTCGGCCTCGAATGGGCCACCTATCAGGCCAACAAGCGAGAACTGCTGCGGTATGAGGGGCAGTGGGTCGTCATTCACGGAGAGCAGATCCTCGGCATCCGCCCGTCGTATGAGGAGGCGTTGCGCCTCGGGTACGAACGGGCCGGGTATGTGGATTTCCTGGCCCACCAGATCTTGGCGAGCGAGCCGGTGTACCTGCTCCCGCCCCAGCCGATCTGATGCCGCCGCTGGAGGAGCGCGTCTCCGACGATGGCCCGCTGATCACGGTCGGTGTCGGGCTCAGTCCGCTCCAGGCGGCAGCGGCGAGAGCGGCCGGATTCTCACCGCCGCCTCCGGAACTGGCCCAAGCCCTGATCGACACGGGCGCCCGAGTCACCTGCATCGACTCCAGGTCCAGGTGTCAGACTTGGTTTTTATGGGCGGGCCACAATAGGTGCCCGCAGGCGGGGCATGGTGCGTCCCCGACGGTCACGGACGGCTCGACCCAAGAAAGGGCGGCGCAGATCGGACAGCGGCGCGGCTCGCCCCCGCCCCATGTCCGCGACGAAACAACACACGACATCGATAGGTCCTCGCAAAACGAATGCACTCGAGGCTTTCTGTTCTTCGCCCCGCATCGGCCATTATTCGAGGATTTCCGGGGAGCTTGAAGAGCATGTCACAAGTAGAGGCCCCTTTCCCCCGTCCGGCGAGGGTCTCCCGACCGCGCCCTGCGGCCGACCGTGGGTCTCCAGGTGACGCGCCAACGGGGTGAAGATCAACGTGCAGTAAGATCGGGTGGTTCTCAGCCCGATTATTTCGGAGAACGAAAACCCAGATTCCAGAGGGCCAGATGCCCAGGCCTCCTGCAATCGGGAAAATGGAAGGTAAATCTAATCGGCCTGTCATTCGTGAAGAGCAAACCAACGGTATGAGAAGGAGTCACGCATCAGGATTCACATGGTGGTCATCGTTCCAGAGGAGGATGGCCGAGTCGTTCAGGGCATGCTCGTAGCCCACGATACTCAGCGATGCGGTACTGAGCACGAGGTGCCTCGCGTCCTCGGTGGTCAGGCCGGTCCAGCGCGCGCCGAGGACACGGAAGAAATGGCCGTGACCGAAAAGGAGGACGCGACCGCCATCCGCGCGGAGGCGGGCGATCACGCGGTCGGCGCGCGCACCCACCGCCGCGAGCGACTCACCTCCCGGGCAGCCGTCGCGGAAGAGATACCAGCCTGGGCGCTCACGGCGGATGTCGGAGGTGAGCCGGCCATCATAATCGCCATAGTCCCACTCGATGAGGTCCGGGGTGACCTTGGCGACGGCCCCGAAACCTGCCAGCTCGCAAGTCCGCCGCGCCCTCTGGAGCGGGCTGACCAGGCCCTCGGTGAACGTGATCCCCTCGAGCCGTGCTCGCAGCCTCCGCGCGTTGCGCTCGCCCCGCTCGGTCAAGGGGATATCGGTCCGTCCCGTGTGCCGGCCCGACAGCGACCACGCCGTCTCGCCGTGGCGGGCCAGGTAAACTTCGGGGAGCGATTCGTTCATGGTGTGTTCCTCGAGTCGGTTTTTCGGATGGCGACGGTCGCAGGTCGAGGATGCGGGGCTCGGGCGATCACGTCGCCGCCGGACCTGCATGTTGCAGTTGGCCCAGCGGATGGTCAGCCGGCGGACTGGCCGTGGGTACCCATTGCGTCACGCTCATCTCCATCGTGGCATTGTATTCGCCACGGCGCGCGGCCCGGTTGCACCTGGCTCGATGATAAAGAGCTTGCTGTGCCGCCAACACGTGGGCCTGCTCGCCTCGCCAAATCTCCAAGGCCGGTTGCTGGATGGCGCGGGCGAACGAAAACGCCAACGCCCAGGGCAGCCGCGACTTGAATCTCACATTCATGGCATTCAAACGGGCGGAGGCCAGTTCGTCGGATTGGCCGCCCGACAAGAACGCAATCCCCGGAACGGCAGCGGGGACGGCTCGCAAGAGACAGCTCACCGTGGCGTCGGCCACCTCGTCGACCGTTTCTTGCTTGGGGCAGGACAATCCCGGAAGCACCATGTTGGGCTTGAGGATCATGCCCTCCAGCGTCACCCGTTGTGTGTAAAGCTGGTGGAAAACTGTGCGCAGGACTTCCTCCGTGACCTCGCGGCACCGGTCCAGGGTATGCTCGCCGTCCATGAGCACTTCCGGCTCGACGACGGGGACCAGTCCGGCTTCCTGGCACAACGCGGCATAGCGAGCCAAGGCCTGCGCGTTGGCCTCGATGCAGCCTCGGCTGGGAATGCCATCGCCCAGGGCGATCACCGCGCGCCACTTGGCAAAACGGGCACCCATTTGAAAGTACTCCTTGAGGCGGTCGCGCAATCCGTCCAGACCCTCGGTGATTCTCTCTCCTGGGTGACCTGCCATGTCCTTGGCACCGATGTCAACTTTGATGCCGGGAATGATTCCCGCATCGATCAGGACTTTGATCAAGGGTGTGCCATCGTTCTGCTGCTGGCGGATCGTCTCGTCGTAGAGGATCGCCCCACTGATGCTTTCGCCGAGGCCGGGCGTGGTCACGATCAACTCGCGATAGGCGCGTCGGGCCTCTTCGGTCTGGGGAATCCCCAACCTGGCAAATCGTTTGTTGCAGGTTGGATTGCTTTCATCCATTGCCAGCAGGCCCTTGTCGCCGGCGACCAGCGTTTTCGCGGTGCGTGTAAGCTCTTGTGCATTCATTTGGGGTTGCCCCACTTCCAATTGCGGATTTCCGGCATGTCGACGCCGTGTTTGTCGATGTACCGCCTGTGCTCGATCAGCTTGTCCGCAAGCTGCTGCTTGAGATAGGCCCCCTTGGTACCCGTCTGGGGCAGGCGATCGATCGTATCCATCACCAGGTGGAAGCGATCCATGTCGTTCATGACCGTCATGTCGAAGGCGGTCGTGATCGTGCCCTCTTCCTTGTAGCCTCGGACGTGCAGGTTGCGGTTGGCTCGGCGGTACGTCAGCCGGTGGATCAGCCAGGGGTATCCATGGAAGGCAAAGATGATGTGTTTGTCCTTCGTGAAAAGCGAATCGTAGTCCGTCTCGCTCATCCCGTGCGGACCCTCGGTGTCGGGTTCCAGCTTCATGAGATCGACGACATTGACCACCCGGATCTTCAGATCGGGCAGATGCTCGCGGAGAATGGAAACGGCGGCCAGCGTCTCCAGCGTGGGGACGTCGCCGCAACAGGCCATCACCACGTCCGGTTCGCCCTCCTGATCGTTGCTGGCCCATTGCCAGATGCCGATCCCCTCGGTGCAATGCTCGACGGCGGCGTCCATATTCAGCCATTGGGGGG
>Ga0208827_1000938_pt1 | contig 13137 bp, 10 predicted proteins | sample Sb_taG_5_FD_187709 | JGI IMG/M metagenome (GOLD analysis project Ga0208827, IMG submission 187709) | Peat soil microbial communities from Weissenstadt, Germany - Sb_50d_8_FC metaG (SPAdes) (version 2) | ecosystem: Environmental > Terrestrial > Soil > Wetlands > Peat | place: Germany... | reverse complement strand
TGCCCTGGCCTGTTCGGCCGTCGGCCGGGTGTTCGCGCCGCCGAGCCACCACCGCCGGAACGCCGGCCAGGTCGCCGCCAGGTGCTCACCGATCTCCTCACCCGGTTCGCCCTCTTCGAAGGCCCCGAAGGTAAGCGAAATTTCGCCCTGGGGTACCCCCGGCGGGGCGGCCTGTTCCCACGGCGTGGCCGGCCACGGTCCCGAGGTCCAGTCCGTCGAGGCGACCCGCTGGAGCCAGGAGCGCCAGTCTGACCAGTCGACGTCCTCCACCCACCGCTGCCAGTCCTGCCAGCCCGAAGGCGCAGCCATCCGTGGCCCATGATCGCTCCCTGCCATCACCCTGCCGCCCCTCCTGACGCCGACCCGCCCTGCTCATACCCCATTCCTCAGCGCTAAACATCGTGCGGTAGAGCGCCGGCCGGTTGCCCGCCGAGTAGCGCGGGAATGATGATGGCCTCTTACCGCCGGATACGAATGCTGCGCGCGGGGGGAGGCTCTCAGGTGCCAGGCCGCTTCAGGCAAAGGGCCGTCGTCTTGCTCGTCGAAGACAACCCAGGTGACGTGGTAATGATCCGGGAGGCCTTCGAGCAGTCCCTGACGCCTGTCCAGCTTTATATATGGTCAGTAATGGCGAGCAGGCGATAAGGTTCGTGCGGCGGACTGACGCAGACGCTCCCCGGCCCAGCCCCATCCTGCTCGATCTCAACCTGCCGATCCGTAATGGCCCGGATGTGCTGGCTGAATTGAAGAGCGACACCGATTTCTTGTCAATTCCGATAGTGGTGCTGACGACATCTCAGGCGCCTGACGATATCCAGCGGTGTTACTCGCTGCACGCAAACGCCTACATCATCAAGCCGCACGACTTCGATGGCTTCGCCGACGTGATCAAGCAGGTTGCCACGTGCTTCCTGGGTCTTATCTCGCTGCCGCCCCAGTGACAGCCTTCACCTCGTCGCCCGGCGCACCCGGCCGCCGCTATATCGGCTAGCGCTGCGCGGTCCTTGCGCCTGGCTCTCGAAGGAGGACGCGTGACCGTCCTGGCCCCGATACCGCTTCGGCCCGTCCAGGAACTTGTGCCTCAACATTGATCATCATTAACTCTCTAACCTTCAGCCCCCTAATAGCCTCAGTGGCATCAAGCCACGAAAGATAACCAGCCTTAATCCGGTGTGCTCGTGTTTCGCAGTTATGCGGCTGCTGCCTGCCATGCTGCCAGCACGGCTTTGGTTTGCTCGGGTGTGGGGTGTGCGCCGGAACCCTTGGAAATGCGGGCGGTGATCAGGACGCGGCGGAGCTGGGTGAGCATGTCCTCGAAGGCGGGTTCGGTCTTGGCGTGGTACCAGGGCTGGGCGTGGCGGCGGGCGGTGATGTCGGCCCGGTGGTGGCCGTGCCGGGCGTACCACACGACGACCAGGGTGTGGGTGAGCAGGGCGAACGGGACGGTGCGCTCGACGGCGCGGCGGGTGCGGTTGCGGGCCTCGCCGGCGCCGAGGACGTTGCGGGCGTCGGCGAAGGCCTGCTCGATGGACCATCGGGCGGCGTAGCGGGTGATCAGGGCGGCGGCGCTGGCGGCCAGGTCGGTGGTGACCAGGGCGAGCAGGCCGGTGTCATTGCGGGCGAGGATGACCCGGACGGTGCGGGTGTCCAGGCAGCCGTACCACAGGCAGGTGATGCCGGCCAGGTGGGTGTCCTGGTCGCGGCCGTAGATCCGGACCGTGGCCGGGGTCCAGCGGGCGGCGGCGGCCAGCTGGCCGGGAGTGCCCAGCCGTTCGCCCTTGCGGCGGGGCCGGCCCCTGGTACCGGGTGGGCGGGGCGGCGTGAGGTCGTACAGGACCGCGTTGGCGCGCAGCCGGCAGGTCCAGGTCACCGCGGCTGGCAGGTGCTTCAGCGCCGGGCCGTGGCAGGCCGCGTCGGCCACCACGTCGATGGCGCGGCCGGGGAACGCGGCGGCCAGCAGGGCGACCAGGCTGGTGGCCGCCGATACCTTGGTACCGGGCAGCGGGGCGGCCTTCTTCCGCTTCCTGACCCGGGCCGGGACCGTGGTCTTGCCTGCCGGGACCAGCCGGGCCAGGACCGGCAGGCATACCGGGCGGGTGCAAAACGGCAGGCGCACCACGATCCCGCAGGTCACGAAGCAGGTGCCGAACGACAGCCGGTCCTGGGAGGGGGACGAGCCGTCGTACTGCCAGCCCGCGCCATGGACCTTGCGGCCGGACCGGCGGAATACCGAGTCATCGACCGCCACGGTCAGCGGCTCCCCGGGCGGCACCAGCAGCAGCACCACCAGCCGGGCGACGGCCAGGCCCAGCTCGTCGACCTGCCACCGGGCCCGCGCGAAGAAGTAATGCGCCCGGTCATGCGGCCAGGCGCCCGCCAGGCCCGCGCCCAGCAGCATGCCGCACACGGTGCGGCGTCGCACCTGCCCGGCCAGCCCCGCGGCCAGCCCGCAGAACGTGCGGAACGACGGCGCGGTGAAACACGGGCGCAGCGCGGCCAGCAGCACGGCCAGCGAGGCCGGTAGGGTCACACCAGGAAGCATCGGCGGATCTCCTCAGCACGAGGCGGATATGCACACCGCCGATGCTTCCGCGCTCACACCGCCCCGTCACCCCCGACCGGCGCAACTCTCATCTTCGAAAACAGGTTCGCCACAATAGGCGCTGGTAACCCCAAAAGTGCGAAACACCAGCGGTGTGGCGTTCCCCGGAAATGTCACAAGCGACTGATAAAGTCGAACAAGAAGATGAGAAACGCGCGTGGTCAGCAGAGCCAGGGAAAGGAGAGCACGCGCCAGGCGCCCAGGAAAGGAGGTGACAGCGCCGGTGACGACCACACCAGTATTCGCCAGCGTCAGGGAAGCGGCCGAGATGGTCCGCGCCGGGCTTGGGTTCCTGGTCGCGGCGGACGCCACCGCGATGGCAGCCGACACCCAGGCGCAGTGCCTGCAGATGCTGGAGCAGGCCCATTCCATGTACACCGCGGCCCGCACCTCGGTCCTGGCCGCGTTCACCGCCGGGCAGGGGTACTGCGCGGACGCGGGCTACAGTCCGCGGGCGTGGCTGATCAACCGGACCCGGATCACCAGGGGCGCCGCGGTCGGCTATACCGCGTGGGTCCGGCGGGCGGCGGCGCATCCGGAGGTCGCGGCGGCGCTGGCTTCGGGGGAGATGTCGGAGTCGTTCGCGCGGACGATCTGTCAGTGGACGGACAAGCTCCCGCAGGAGAGCCGGGAGGACGCGGATGAGATCCTGCTGGGCGCCGCGGGGACGGGGATGGACCTGCGAGGCCTGGCCGGGCTGGCCGCCGAGATCTACGCCCGGTCGCTGCCCGGCAAGCCGGACGAGGACCAGGACGAGGCGTTCGAGGACCGGTCGGTGCGGCTGGAGACGACGTTCGGCGGTGCGGGGGTGCTGCACGGGGACCTGACCCCGGAGTGCGCGGCGGTGGTGGGCACGGTGCTGGATGCGCTGTCGGCCCCGGCGGGGGCGGAGGACACCCGCAGCCAGGCGCAGCGGTTCCACGACGGTCTGCAGGAGGCGATGCGCCGCCTCGTGGCGGCCGGGCTGTTGCCCGAGCGGGCCGGGCAGCCCGTCAAGGCCTGGGTCCACATCTCCCTGGCCGACCTGATGGTGCTGGACGGCAGTTCGGCGCTGCTGGAGGAGTGGACCAGCCAGGTCCGGGCGCAGTGGGCCGGGCACCGGGCGCGGGCCTCGGTGGGCGGCGGTGACGGCGGTGCGTGGCTGGACGGCGACGCCGCCCAGGCCCTCGCGTGTGATGCGGCGATGGCCCCGTTCGTCACCGGCGAGGTCAACCCTGCTGCCCTCGACGACCTGGTCCGGCTGTGCGTGGAACTGGACCGGCTCGGCCACCACCCCCGCACCGGCGACGGCAGCGGCCCCGGCGGCACCGGCCAGGACGGCAGCGGCCAGGACGGCACCGGCACCGGCACCGGCACCGGCCAGGACAGCGGCGGCGGGGCTGGCACCAGCGACACGGCCAGCAGCAGCGGGCAAGGCGCGTCCGGCCCGGACACCGCCCGGGCGTGGGAAGCCCTCGAGCGCGCGATCATCGGCAAGGCTGTGGACTTGCTCTCGGGTCCGGGAGGGCTGGCGTCGTTCCTGCGGCGCCGGCAGCTCGGCGCCCGGCTGGCCGGCCCGAGCCTTCCTCTGGACATCGGCTACGCCGAGACCATCCCCGCCGGGATCCGCAACGCCGTCACCCTCCGGGACAAGCACTGCCGGTGGGCGGGCGGCTGCAACCAGCCCGCCTCCGCATGTGAGGTCCACCACGTCAGGCACAAGAAGGACGGCGGCAAGACCAGCACCCGAGATTGTGTTCTACTGTGCTGGTTCCACCACCAGGTTGTCATCCACCGGTGGGGCTGGACCCTCGTCCTGAACCCGGACGGCACCACCACCGCCTGGAACCCCGGCAAGACGAAAGTGCTGCACAGCCACAGCCCACCCGCCCGCCCCGGGTAACACCCCCGGGCATTCCGGGGCCACCGAACCACCACAGGGCGAACCAGGCGAACATCCCGGCGGCCAAGACGATGGCAGGCTAAGGCGGCCGATCCTGAGGACTAGCGTCTGCTGCTTACAGTGGGCGTGTGGATGAGCTGGCCGATTCCGCGCATCTGGTGAATGACGCCGACGGGCTGCGGCGGCGCCTGGCGGACGACGGTTACCTGTTCTTCCGCGGCCTGCTGCCCGCCGGCCAGGTCCGGGCGGCCGGGCACGCGGTGCTGGCCCAGCTGCGATCCGGCGGCTGGATCGACGACCGGGGCATACCGTCAATACAGCCGCGCGCGGTCAACTCGATGGACGCCCTGGCCGACCCGGCGTTCCGCGCCGCCATGTTCGGCCCCGCGTTCAACGAGATCCCTTACCGCCCGGCACTGCGCGAGGTCATCCGGCGGATACTCGGCCCGCTGGCGTTCTCCTACCCGGCCAAGGTGCTGCGCGCCGTCTATCCCGAACGACCCGAGGCCCGCCCGCGCGGCCGGTACATCCACTACGACTACGGGGTGTCCGGCGTCCAGGACATGCTGACCAGCTGGATCCCGCTGATGGAGATCCCGGCCCAGATCGGCGGCCTAGCCGTTCAGCCCGGCGGCCATCGCGGCCCGCCCCGGCGGCCGCGCCCCCTCAGCGTCACCGAACCCGGCTGGGCGACCACCGGCTACGAGCCCGGCGACGTCATCATCTTCCACTGCCTGACCCCGCACGCCGCCCTGCCCAACCGGGGTTCCACCCTGCGGATCTCAGGGGACTTCCGCTGGCAGCGGCCCGGGCCGACACCGGCCGAGCTCGTCCTCGGCCCGGCCGGGCGCCCGCCCGAGATGTTCAGCCGCCTGTTCCGCCGCGAGCCCTGGTGGGAGCCCGTGCCCGCCGGGCTCACCCTGTACCCCCGGGCGCAGATGGTCACCGCCCCGCCGGGCCCCTCCCGCCTGATCCCCGTGCACCCCGGCTGGCGGCACTGGCAGCCACCCCCCGCCACAGTGCACTGAATCTTGCTTCCTGGCAGCGCCTGCGGGATGCCGTACGCGCCGCTGGCATTCTCCGCGTCATACCTCCAGCCGCTCAGCCTGTTCCAGAGGTTATTCAGGCAGCCGAAATACGTGCTGGTGCTCCACCCGAATGAGGGCATCATGTCGATAGCGATCCGTTGTGCGGACGCAGGATCGGTGAATGTATTTCTCCGGCCTGCGCGAAAGCCGCGCAGGGTTCCGCGATTGTTCATTTCTAGTTTTTCCGCTATTCGCCCGGCATCAGCAGAACACGGCAAGTTATTCGCATTTGGCGGCGGTGGCCGCGATCTTATTCACAATTCATCCACAGGAGCCTGGGTATAACTCTCGGGAACAACGGGTCCGCTCGTCATACAACGGGTCCGCGCGTCACCAGCGCAGCGCGTCGGGGGAGCCGCCGTTCTCCGCGATCAGCTGGCGGGCGGCCGCCTCGGCGGCGGGCTTGCGGGCGGCCCGCTCGGTGACCAGGGCGCGGGCTAGGCCGTCGTCGCCGGCCCGGGCGGCGGCGGCGATGAGGGTCAGGTCGATGATGTCGCGCTGCGCGTGGCTTCCGCCGACCGCGCTGGCCCGGGGCCGGATGTCGATGAGCAGGTCGATGGCCCGGTCCGGCCGGCCGGCGGCGAACGCGGCGAAGGCCTCGAGCAGGGCCAGGCCGGCCCGTTCGGCCGCGCCCGCGTTCGTCGGCGCGGTCAGGTGCCGGTTCGACGCGATCAGCTGCTCGGTCCGCCTGGGGTCTCCGGCCAGGCCGAACGCCATCACCGCATGCCAGTCGTTGAAGATGTAGACGGGGCTGCTGACCAGGTCGTCGATGTCGGCCGCGAGCTGCTCGGCGCGTCCGGTCACGTCGGCGCCGAACAGCGACAGCCGCCACAGCAGCGCGGCCGCGTCCACGACGTCCAGCCATTCGGTGGACCGCCCGGCGCGGATGGGGCCGTCGTACAGGGCAAGCGCCTCGTCGATCTCGCCCAGTTCCAGGTGGTACAGGCCCCGGTGCCACCAGTTGTGGATGGCGAAGAAGCTCGCGGACCAGTCCGGTGCCGAAGCGACCAGGAAGTCGACGCCGTCCCGCTGACTGCCTTCCATTTCGAAGACGTGCGCTAGCGCGTGCACCGACCAGACGTCCTTCGGATTGTGCTCGAGCGCGGCCCGGGCGCGGGCTTCGGCCTGCCGGTAGTCCGCGTTCTCCTCAAGACCGAACGCGTAGATGCCCTGCACGTACCCCCAGCCCGGCAGGTCGCGCGGCCAAGCGGGCAGGACCCGGGCGGCGGTATCGCGGAGCTCGAGCCGGTTGCCGAGGAAGAAGTACAGGTCCTGGGCGACCTTCAGCGCGAGCAGGTCGCGCGGGTGGCACAGCAGCGCACGCTCCAGCGAGCGGGTCGTGGCTTCCCAGTTGCCCTCGACCCAATGCCTGGCGGCGCGCAGGTGATGGAGTTCCCGCTCGCCCATGACGGTCTCGTCCAGCCGCTTCAGGATCTCGCCGGCGGCGGCGACCCCCTCCGGCGTCGTCCCGTACAACTGCAGGTAGGCCCGGTAGATGTGGCCGAGCACCAGGCTGTCATCGGCGGCGACCGCCGCCTCGGCGTCTGCGACCGGATCGCCCGAGAGGGAGGCCAGATCCTCGACGGCCTCGTCGAGCAGCGTCACCGCGTCGGCGTTGCCTGCCCGGACCGGAACCCCCCAGCGATCCGCGAATGCCTTGCCCATCTCGGATCCTCCCGCATCTCACCTCAGCCGGCGCTCACCTTCGCCGGGCCGCGCTAGTCCTACTCGTTTCGGCTGGCCGCAGGTAAAGCCTACTCACTGACCCGGCGCATAGGTGCACAAGTGCACAAGCGCAATCGGGCTCGCGGCCCGGCATGGGCTAGGTTCTAGCTGACCGACGGGGAGGAGGCCGCCCCGCGTCACCGCGCGGCCTTCGCCTACGGTAGTGATGTGCGGGACGTGCCTTGGTGGGGCCTGATCTCATCGGCAGCGGCTCCGGTCCTGCTGATCGGCGGGTGGACGGTCGCCGCCAGCCTGCAGCCGCAATACGACCCGGTCGCCGATACGGTCAGCGCGCTCGCCGCGCAGGGGGCCATCGACCGGTGGGTGATGACGCTGACGTTCCTGGTGGTCGGCTGTTGCTACATCGTCACGGCGCTCGCGCTCCGGCCCGCCGGGACCGCGGGGCGGCTGATCCTGATCGCCGGGGCTCTCGCGGGCCTGCTGGTGGCGGCGAATCCCGAGCATCCCGGAGACCTCTATCCGATACCGCACATTATCGCGGCGTCGGCCGGGTTCGCGGGGCTGGTCACCTGGCCCGCGGGGGCTTGTCGGCGCGGGTCCGCGGTGCCCTGGGGGCTTCGGCCCGCCGTGGCCGCGACGGCCGTCGCGGTGATGTTCGCCCTGGTCCTGTGGTTCGGCGCCGACCTGGTCCTGGGAGCCGGGCAGGTCGGGCTGGCCGAGCGAGTCGCGGGCGGCGCGCAGGCGGTATGGCCGCTGGCGGTGGTTCTCTCCTGCCGCCGCCCCGTCGCGGCGCTATCAGAAGGCCGTGAAGGCCAGGGCGGCCGCCGCGGCGCCCAGGACCGCGCCGCCAGCGGCCTGCCAGGTCGTATGGTCCCGCATCGCTACCCGGGACCAGCCGAGCAGCCCGACCAGCAGGTAACCGGCGAGCACTAGCGGCCCGTAGGCGAGCGCAAGGATGGTCACCGAACCCGATGCCACCGCGCAGTGAATGGAGATCTTCCACACCAGGGTGATGGCGGCCAGCACCGCCACGCTGACCAGCATGAATGCAAGGTAGACGGTCAGCACGGCCGGGGCGCCCAGCACGCGTAGCAAGATCAGCCCGGTCGCGACCGACGTGGTGATGAACGCCAGTACGATCAGCCGGGGGCGGCGCGCGCCCACGTTCCTGTCGTCGAAGCGGCCACGGCGGATGCCGTAGTCGATGAATATGGTCGGCAGCACGGCGGCGAAGAACGCGGCCAGCAGCCCCCAGCCGGCGCCTGCCAGGCTGTCGGCATGGAATCCGACGCCGATCATGGTGACGATTAGCCAGTTCTTCGGCTCGAGCAGGTACGTGACCCGCGCGGCCACAGACATGCGTGCTTGACGAGCGCCCATCCACTGACGGTACCGTCCCCGGTATGGCGGCACGTAGCGGCAGCGAGTTCCTCGAGCGGCTGTCCGCCGCCCGCGTCCACGTGGAGATCCAGGGCGAGACCCTGACCGGCGGCGTAGCCGATCATCCGGCCTTCCGCAACGTCGTGCGCAGCTACGCCGAGCTCTACGACATGCAGCACGACCCCGCGTTCCGCGACATCCTCACCTACCCTTCGCCGGCCACCGGCGACCCGGTCGCCACGTCCTTCCTGCCGCCGGGAACCCACGACGACCTGACCAAACGTCGGCAGGCCTTCAAGGCCTGGGCCGACCGCTCGCTCGGCATGCTGGGCCGCACCCCGGACTACCTGAACAGTGCGCTGATGGCGCTGGCCTCGGCCGAAGACTGGTTCAGCCAGGCCGGCCAGGGATTCGGCGAGAACATCCGGCGCTACTACGAGAAGGTCCGCGAGGAAGACCTGCTCTGCACGCACACGCTGATACCGCCGCAGGCCAACCGCGCGGTGACCGCGAGCCAGCAGGCCGGCGGCGCGCTGATGGCGCACATCGCCCGCGAGGACGACAACGGCATCGTCATCAGGGGGGCCAGGCTGCTCGCCACCATCGGCCCGTTCGCTGACGAACTGCTCGTGTTCCCCTCCACGGTGCTGCGCAACTCGCCGGAGGACAAGCAGTACTCCTTCGCCTGCGCCATCCCCAACGACGCGAATGGCCTGCGCTACCTGGCCCGCGAACCGCTCGACTACGGCCGTCCGCGGCAGGATCACCCGCTCGGCTCCAGGTTCGAGGAGACCGACGCGGTCGTCGTCTTCGATGACGTGCACGTGCCCTACGAGCGCTGTTTCGTCCTCGGTGACCCCGAACTATGCAACGGCTTCTACACGCACACCTCGGCTGTGGTGCACATGACCCACCAGGTGGTCACCCGGACCACGGCCAAGACCGAGTACATCCTCGGGCTGGTATCCCTGCTCACCCAGGCCATCGGCATCGAGCAGTTCGGCCACGTCCAGGCCGACGTGGCCGAGGTCATCACCACGCTGGAGACGCTGCGCGCGCTGCTGCGCGCGGCCGAAGCCGACGCCGCGCCGAACGAGTTCGGCGTGCTCACCCCGGCCTGGGCGCCGCTGAACACCGCCCGCAACCTCTACCCGAAGCTCTACCAGCGATTCCCCGAGATCTTGCGCAAGCTCGGCGCGTCCGGGCTAATGGCCATCCCCACCGCGGCCGACGTCTCCGGCCCCGCCGCGGCCGACATCGAGACCTACCTGCAGTCCGCCACGCTGGGCGGGGCCGAGCGGGTGAAGCTGTTCCGGCTAGTCTGGGACACCTGCATCTCAGCCTTTTCCGGCCGTCAGGCGCTGTACGAGTACTACTTCTTCGGCGACCCGGTGCGGATGGCCGGCGCCTACGTGGCCAGCTACGACCGCGAGCCCTACAAGGCTGCCGTCCAGGCCTTCCTGGACCAGAGGTAAACGGCGCGGCGGGGCCCCATATCCGGAAACGGCGGCTACTATCGCAGCAAGCTATGGTCGGCCCTGGCCGACGGAGGAGACATGAGCAAGGGGACGGTCTTCCTATTTCTGTGGCTCATCATCGGAGCCGCCGCGGCCGGACAGCGCGGCTACTTCAGCGCCCCCAACCTGGGCTGCACCCAGGGAGCGACGATGGCGCTGACGATCGTCGCGGGCCCGCTCAACTACGTCGGCCTGGACCCGAAGATCTCCTGCACGACCCCCAAGCCGAGCGGCTCATAACCGGTCTGGGTACCTCCCGTCCAGGGAGAGAAAAGAGCTTTCCTTCCGAACGGTCTGGGTTTCTCGCCCCGCCCATGGCACCGCGCCCAGGTAGGAGTACCTGAAGGCTGGTTCCTGTGGGTTGTCCTGTGGGCTGTTACGTGTGGTGAAAACCCTCGACGGCGCCAACAGTGGAAGTACCCCTAGTCGCAGCCTCCATCCAAGCCTGTGCCCCAGGGCGGCCCGGTACGCATGAGGAGGACCAGATCATGACCGCTGAGGCAAGTATTGTGACAGCACGGCCCCGCTCGCCGACTTCCCTTGCGGCGATGGAATGCAATGACGCCGTCATCACCGACCTGGTGAGCCGCGCCAGGAACGGCGACAAGCAGGCGTGGGACACGCTCGTCGGACGGTACGCCCCGCTGATCTGGTTGATCTGCCGCAGGTACGAGCTGCGCGGTGCCGACGCCGAGGACGTCGGCCAGAGCGTCTGGCTGCACCTGCTTGACCACCTGGACAGGATCCGCGATCCCGCCGCGCTCCCCGGCTGGCTCGCCACGACCGCCCGGCGGGAGTGCGTCCGGGTCCTGCGCGCCGCGCAGGGCCGGCACGACGCGGGGCAGGCGCCGGACGACAGGACCGCCTCTGACGAACAGTTCGCGACGGCAGAGGAGGAACTGCTAGCGGCTGAGCGACACGCGGCGCTGCGCGGGGCACTCAGCGCGTTGCCCCCCTTCTGCCAGCAGCTGATCGCCCTGCTGATTGAGGATCCGCCTGTGCCGTATGTCGAGATCAGCGCCAGGCTGGGCATCCCGGTCGGCAGCATCGGGCCGACCCGCCGCCGCTGCCTGGACAAACTGCGCCGTGACCCGGTCATCGCCGCGCTGATCTGCGCCGAAGCCGAGACCGCCCCATGAGCTAGGGGAAGACGCGTGTCAACCGCAGACGCTGGGCTGCCGCTCACCCGGAGCGTACTGCGTCCAATCTGCTCTTGTTGGCGGCCCGACATCGGCGCACAGTGCTGCGTAAGGATAGGCGAAAAGCGGCATCTGCCACGTCTGCACGGTGCCGTCCGCGTCGGCGGCGGCCAGCAGCTTGCCGTCGGGGCTGAACGCCACCCCGTTTACGGCGTATCCGATATGGGCGGCCAGGGGAGCGCCGATGGCTTGGCCGGTGGCCGGGTTCCATAGCCGTACGTTGCCGTCGGCGTCGGCGGTGGCCAGGAGCGTGCCGTCGGGGCTGAACGCCACCCCGTTCACGTCGCCCCCCGGGCCGGTATCAGCGGCCAGAGCGCGCACCTCTTGTCTGGTGGCTGGGTTCCATAGCCGTACGGTGCCGTCGGCGTCGGCGGTGGCCAGGAGCGTGCCGTCGGGGCTGAACGCCACCCCGTTCACGCCGCCCCCCGGGCCGGTATCGGCGTCCAGAGGAGCGAGCACCTCTTGGCCGGTGGCTGGGTTCCATAGCCGTACGGTGCCGTCGGCGTCGGCGGTGGCCAGGAGCGTGCCGTCGGGGCTGAACGCCACCCCGTTCACGCCGGAAAGGGTGGCCGGGAGAGGTGAGCTGACCAATCGGCCGGTGCCCGCATTCCAGACCCGAAGGGCACCGTCGGCGCTAGCCACGAGCAGGCTGTCCGGACTGAACGCCACCCCGTTCACACTGGGCTCCGAGCCAGTATCAGGGGGGAAGACCGGGCCGGTGGCTTGCCCGGTGGCCGGGTTCCATAGCCGGACGGTTCCGTCGGCGTCGGCGCTGGCGAGCAGCTTGCCGTTGGGGCTGAAGGCCACCCCTCTCACGTCGGGCTCGAACGGCACATTCCTCACGCCGGGTACCTGCCTGGCTTCAGCCGGGCGGAGAGTGCCGGCGGCTTGCCCGGTGGCCGGGTTCCATAGCCGGACGTTTCCGTCGGCGTCGGCGCTGGCGAGCAGCTTCCCGTTCGGGCTGAACGCCACGCCTTTCACGCCGTACAGGGAGTCCATGTCAGCCGGCAGGGGGGCGTGCGGCGCCTGTCCGGTGGCCGGGTTCCATAGCCGTACGGTGCCGTCGGCGTCGGCGCTGGCCAGGAGCGTGCCGTCCGGGCTGAACGCCACCGCGTTCACGCCGCCCAGCCCCGGCCCGGTTTCCGCGCGGAGGGTTGAGCCGATGGCCCGTCGGGTGGCCGTGCTCCATAGTCGTACGGTGCCGTCCGCGTCGGCGCTGGCCAGGAGCGTGCCGTCGGAGCTGACCGCCACCCCGTTCACGCCCGGCACCGGCCCGGTGTCAGCCGCGAGGGGAGCGCCCACCTCGTAGCCGGTGGCCGTGTTCCATAGTCCTACGGTGCCGTCCGCGTCGGCGGTGGCGAGCAGCTTGCCGTCGGGGCTGAACGTCAGCCCCTTCACGGCGCCGTTGCCGGTATAGCTCGCGAGGGGAGCCTGCCCGCCGGCCGGATTCCACACTCGTACGGTGCCGTCGGCGTCGGCGGTGGCCAGGAGCTTGCTGTCGGGGCTGAACGCCACCGCGTTCACGGCGCCGTTGCCGGTATAGCTCGCGAGGGCAGCCTGCCCGCCGGCCGGATTCCACAGCCGCGTGGTGCCGTCGGCGTCGGCGGTGGCGAGCAGCTTGCTGTCGGGGCTGAACGCCACCCCGTTTACGCCCCCGATGCCGGTATAGCTCGCGAGGGGAGCCTGCCCGCCGGCCGGATTCCACAGCCGTACGGTGCCGTCGGCGTCGGCGGTGGCCAGGAGCTTGCCGTCGGGGCTGAACGCCACCCCGTACACGGCTCCT
>Ga0208827_1000937_pt1 | contig 13137 bp, 6 predicted proteins | sample Sb_taG_5_FD_187709 | JGI IMG/M metagenome (GOLD analysis project Ga0208827, IMG submission 187709) | Peat soil microbial communities from Weissenstadt, Germany - Sb_50d_8_FC metaG (SPAdes) (version 2) | ecosystem: Environmental > Terrestrial > Soil > Wetlands > Peat | place: Germany: Weissenstadt... | reverse complement strand
GTGCTCGAGGGCGAGGACGCGGTGGCCACCGTGCGCAAGATCGTCGGCACCACCTACCCGAACGAGGCTCAGCCCGGATCGATCCGCGGTGACTTCGCGCACCAGTCCAAGGCCGTCGCCACCACCACCGGCAAGGCCGTCGCCAACCTCGTGCACGCCTCGGGCAACCGGGAAGAAGCGCAGTACGAGGTGGACCTGTGGTTCGACAAGACCGAGTTGTTCGAGTACAAGAACATGGCCGAGGCGTTCGACTGGTGATCTCCGCTTCGCCCGGCGCCTAATCCCGGACTCGGCCGCCAGGTGCTACTGATGGGCGAGGTTGGGCGCACCCTTGCGCAGGACGAACTTCTGGATCTTGCCGGTCGCGGTCTTCGGCAGCTCGCTGACGAAGGTGACGCCGCGCGGGGCCTTGAAATGGGCGAGGCGCTCGCGCGCGAACCCGATGATGTCCTCCTCGGTGGCGCTGCCGCCGTCGCGGAGCACCACGAAGGCGTGCGGCGTCTCGCCCCACTTCTCGTCCGGCAGGCCGACGACCGCGACCTCCTGCACGGCCGGGTGACGGAGCAGTATCCCCTCCACCTCGACCGAGGAGATGTTCTCGCCGCCGCTGATGATCACGTCCTTGATCCGGTCCCGGATCTCCGCGTAGCCGTCGACGTGCACGACCGCGGCGTCGCCGGTGTGGAACCAGCCGTCACCCATGGCCCTCATCGTCGCCTCGGGGTCGTTGTAGTACCCCTCCATGACGGCGTTGCCGCGGACGACGATCTCGCCGACGGTCTGCCCGTCGGCAGGCACCTCGCGGCCGTCGGTGTCGATCACGCGCAGTTCGCCCGAGGTCAGCAGCTCGACGCCCTGCCGCGCCTTGATGAGGGCCCGGCCGGCGGGCGGCATGTCCTCGTGCTCGGGCAGCGGGGCGCAGATCGTGATGAACGGCGACGTCTCGGTCAGCCCGTAGACCTGCGTGATCTCCCAGCTGAGCTCCCCTTCCATCCGCTCGATGGTGGCCGCCGCCGGCGGTGCCCCGGCCGCCACCACGTGCACTCCGGCCGGCACCTCGCCCCGCACCGAGGCGGGCGCGTTGGCCAGCGAGATCAGCACCGTCGGCGCAGCGCACAGCCAGCTCACGTGCTCGTCCCTGATCAGCCCGAAGATGGTCGCCGGGTCGACCTTGCGCAGGCAGACGTGGGTGCCCGCGGCCGCCGTCACCGTCCAGGTGTAGGTCCAGCCGTTAGCGTGGAACATCGGCAGCGTCCACAGGTACCGCGAGCCCACGGCCATCGGCAGGTGCAGCAGGGTGCCGATGGTGTTGATGGCGGCGTTCCGGTGCGTGATCATGACGCCCTTCGGGCGCGCCGTGGTGCCGCTGGTGTAGTTGATCGAGAGCAGGTCCCGCTCGCCGATCTCCGGCGCGGCGTAGCCCGGGTCGGCGGCGGCGATCGCCGCCTCGTAGTCGAGCCAGCCGTCCCCGCTGCCTTCCAGCGCCACGAAGTGCTTGACCTCGGGCATCTGGTCGCGGATGCCGTCCACCGCCGCCAGGTATTCCTCGGCGACACAGACCACGGTGGCGCCGGAATGGTTCACGATGTAGACGAAGTCCTCCGGGGTCAGCCGGTAGTTGATCGGCACCAGGACGGCGCCGAGCTGCGGCACGGAGTAGAAGCACTCCAGCTGCGCGTGCGTGTTCGGTGAGATCGTGGCCACGCGGTCGCCTTGTGCCACCCCCAGGCCCTGCAGCGCCGAGGACCACCGGTCGCAGCGGTCGAAGAACTGCTTGTAGGTCAGCCGGAGGCCACCGTCGACGACCGCCTCGCGGTTACCGTGCAGCCTGCGGGTACGGCGGGCGAATTCCAGGGGTGACAGTGGTGTTTCCATGACGTGAATTGTGACACCCTGCCCTGGTCCTGCTAGTGACCAAGGTCGCATCTGACGGGGCTAAGGTCGCAGCGGCGCGCCGCTAGGCGAGCAGCCCGCGGATGTCATCGGCGTCCAGGCTCCCGCCGAACACGTTGCCGTCGTCGATGACGTTGGCGAACAGCTGGGCCTTCCGCGCCTTCAGCGCCATGACTTTTTCCTCGATCGTGTCCTTGGCGATGAGGCGGTACACCATGACGTTGCGGGTCTGCCCGATCCGGTGGGTCCGGTCGATCGCCTGTGTCTCGGTGGCCGGGTTCCACCACGGGTCGAGCAGGAAGCAGTAGTCGGCTTCGGTCAGGTTCAGCCCGAACCCGCCGGCCTTGAGGCTGATCAGGAACACCGGGTCGGTGCCGTCCTTGAAGCGCCGCAGCACCGCGGCCCGGTCCCGCGTCTTGCCGTCCAGGTAGCAGTACCGGACGCCAGCCGCGTCGAGCCGCTCGCGGACGTGGGCGAGGAACCCGGTGAACTGGCTGAAGACGAGAGCACGGTGCCCGCCCGCGGCCACATCCTGGATCTGATCGAGCAGCGTGTCGATCTTGCTGCAGGGCAGGTCCGCCTGCGCGCTGTCGACCAGCGCGGCGTGCAGGCTGAGCTGGCGCAACCGGGTCAGCGAGGTCAGGATCGTGAACCGGTTGGCGTTGAAGTCGGCCAGCAGCCCGAGGACCTTCTGCCGCTCCCGCTGCAGGTACGTCTGGTAGAGCTTGCGGTGCCGCGGGTGCAGTTCCACCTCGAGCACCTGCTCCTGCTTGGCCGGCAAGTCGGCGGCCACCTGCTCCTTGGTGCGGCGCTTGAGCAGCGGCCTGATCCGCCGCCGCAGCTGGGCGAGCAGCTCGGCGTCGCCCTGCCTTTCGATCGGCCGGGCGTAGTAGTCGCGGAAGCGTACCGGGCTCGGGAACAGTCCCGGCGCCGTGATCGACAGCAGCGACCACAGTTCCATCAGGTTGTTCTCCATCGGCGTGCCGGTGATGGCGACTTTGAACGGGGCGCGCAGCCGCCGTACGCACTGGTAGATCTTCGACTGGTGGTTCTTGGCGTACTGGGCCTCGTCCAGGATCAGGCCGGACCATTCCGCCGCCAGGTGGGCATCGAAGTCCAGCCGGAGCAGCGTGTACGAGGTGACCACGACGTCGGCGCCCGCGATGACCTCGGCCAGGTCGGCGCCGCTGCGGGCCAGCGTGTCGGTGATCATCACCACCTTCAGGCCGGGTGCGAACCGGGCGGACTCGGCCGCCCAGTTCGGCGCGACGCTGGTCGGCGCGACGACGAGGAACGGCGGGCCGGCCGGGTCCGCCTGCCGGGCGTGGCAGATCAGCGCCAGCGCCTCGAGTGTCTTGCCGAGCCCCATGTCGTCGGCGAGGATGCCGCCGAGGCGGTGCTGCCACAGGAACGCCAGCCAGCCGAACCCGTCCAGCTGGTAGGGACGCAGCAGGGCCCGCAGGGTGTCCGGCGGCTGCGGCCGCCCCGATCCGGACAGCCCGCCGGCCCGGCTGGCCTCGAGCAGTCCCTGCACCTGCTGCTGCCACGCCCGGGCCTGGCGGCCGACCACGCCGAGCGCGGCCAGCTCTTCCCATAGCCCGGCCTGGAACCGGCTGATCCTCAGCGGCCCGCCGACGGTGTCCTGCAGCGCCCGTGCTTCCCCGATCAGCTTCGCGAGCTGCCGCAATTCAGGCTTGTCCAGGCTGAAGTAGGCGCCGTCGGGGAGCAGCACGTGCGACTCGCCGCGGCTCAGCGCGGTGAACACGTTGGTGAACGGGACCTCGCGGCCCTCGACCGTGATCGTGACCCCGAGGTCGAACCAGTCGACCTCACCTGCCACCTCGCCGGTGGACACGCCGATACGCAGCGAATCGCCGGCCTCGCGGTAGTCAGCGGGCTCTCCGGTGACCTCTACGGCCACCCCTGGCTGGCCGTTGAGCAGCGGCAGCAGCTCGGTGGTGAAGCGCATGGTGTCCAGGCCGCCGAGCCGGGAGCTCGGTACCAGGGCCGGGTCACCGGGCAGCCCGCCGAGCCGGAGGCTGTCCAGCACCGCCTGCTCGGCCGCTAGGTCCCGGTACCCGGTGTCACCAGGTGCCTGACGCAGCTCCGCGCGCACGTGCGAGCCGCCGACCTGGTAGGCCCACTCCCAGTCGACCTGGACGTCGTGGCCGTCGCCGTACGACGCGCGCAGCACCAGGGTCGGGTCCGAGATCACCGGCGGGGTGAAGGACCCGTCCGAGGAGATCACCGTGGCCATCTGCCGCAGCCGCGGGTAGAACCAGTCGCGGAACCGGGTCTGCTCGGCGGCCGGCACCGCGAGCCGCTGGCCGGCCAGCGCCATCTCCTGCAGCTGCGCGGGAACCGCCTGGCCGAGCCGGGCCAGGCGGAAACGCCAGCTGCCGGGATCGGCACTCCGCTGCGCCTCGGCCCGGTCGAGGTAGACCACGCCGTGGCCTTCGGTGCCGATGAACCGGACCGGGACGGCGGCTTCCGGGTCGGTGCCTGCTGAGCCAGTGCCTGCTGAGTCAGTGCCTGCTGAGTCGGGACCGTCGAGCTGGATCACGGGGGCGATGGCGAGGTCCCCGCCGGCCTCGGCCTGGGTGACATCCAGGCAGAGCCGCGCCTCCCGGTATCGCTCCACCGCGCCGAGCTTGTGCCCGTACACCAGCTGCAGGCCGGCTTGCCCGGCCTCGTCGAGCAGCGGCCAGAGCTGGCCCGACTCGAACGCGGACAGCTCGATAGAACGTTCGTCGCGGGAGTAATAGGGCTGGTTGACGCGGGTCCGGTACAAGGCGAGCAGCTCCCGCAGCAACCGGACCTGGGTGGCCGGATGGCCGCCGAAGTAGCCGTAGCTGTCGAGCTTGCCCCAGCTCAGCGTGCCGCCGATCCAGCCGCCCTGCTTGCCGGGCTGGACCAGCCGGGCCATCAGCCGCACCGGCGCCCGGCCCGGCCCCGGCCCGGCCGCCGGTGCGCGGACTGACGGGGGCCTCGGCTGACGCTGGAGCTGAGGCAGGTCAGTCACCAGGGTCAGCTCGATGGCCAGCATCGTCTCCTCGGGACGTCCGGCTTCGTCCCCGGCGGCCAGCAACGACTCGAGCGACGTGTCCCAGGAGGGCGGACGCCGGGCCTGGCGCGGGACGGCTGGCATCCCCGCCGCCTCAGCCCCGCCCTCGACGGCGGAAACGAGCAGCGCCGCGGCGTGCTCGCAGGCGTAGCGGGCGTCGCAGCTGCACCGGGCGCCCCGGACCTCGAGCATCGGTCCCTGGCCCGAGAAGTAGACCGTCGGCGTGTAGAACTCGCCGTACGTGCCGTGCACCACTCCGAACAGGGCGTTCTGCCCGGGGATCCACATCTGCTGGCCGACTGCCTTACGCCGCACGTACCCGAGCGCCGCCTCGTAGCAGTCGGTCCCGATCATGTCCTCGAGGGAACCAGGATCCATTGGCATGCACGGAGGCTAGCGGCAGGCACCGACATTTTATGGCCGCCATGCCGATCAGGCGCCGCGCAGTGTGGCGGCCACCGGCGCGGCGGCGGCCATCCCGCCGATGCCGCCGCCGACGATTGCCGCCCTCACCCACCTACCACGCAGGGGGAGCTGCCCGGCGCGGATCGCTCGCAGACGTCGGCCGGGTTGCCGAAGATGCCGATCGAGGGGAGCGCCGCGCCCTCGAAGTTGAACAGCGTGAGGTTGACGTTCGGCGAGCCGATGCCCGTCCCCGGTTCCCACGGCACGCCGGGGATCCAGTCGGGAGCCCAGTAGAACAGCCCGGCGCCGAGCCCGTCGGGTACCTGGGCCAGGATGGACAGTTCGTCGGTCACGAAGGAGAGCTGCCCGCCCGGGCTGGCCGGGTAACCCGGTGAGAGCTGGCTGGTCTGCCAGACGAAGTCGCCGGTGCTGTCGCCGAGCGGGGAGTTGCCGTTGGCCAGCGTCCACGGGTACTGGGTCTCCGCGATGACGATCGGCTTGTGGAACTGGGTGGCGAGCTCGTCGACGTTGGCGCGCATGGCCGAGATCGCCCCGTGGAAGAACGGGTAGTAGGACAGCCCGATCACGTCGAACGGCACGCCGAGCGAGGTCAGCTGGGCGTAGAAGGCCGAACTCAGTGCGTTGTTGCCGCCCTGGTCGTAGTGCATCATGACCAGCAGCTTGTGGCCGGCCGGGTTGCCCGCCTGGGCGCCCGCGACGCCGGCCTTGAGCAGCTGCGCCAGATTGGCCCATCCGCCGCAGCTCGTGCAGTTGATCTCGCCGACCGGCCACAGGATGCCGTTCCTGATCTCGTTCCCGATCGACACCATGTCCACCGGCGTCCCCTGCTGGGCGAACGCCGAGATGACCTGCTGGGTGTAGGACTGCACCGTGGCGGTGAGCTGGGTGAGGTCCTGGCCCGCCCAGGCGGCCGGGATGTTCTGCTTGGTCGGATCGGCCCAGAAGTCCGAGTACATGATGTCCAGGTAGATCTTCATCCCGGCCGCGTGCACCTGCCGGGCCAGGGCGAGGTCGCTGGCCAGGTCGCTGTAGCCGGGCGGCGGGTCGACCCACAGCCGCATCCGGACGTAGTTCGCGCCCGCCGCGTGCGTGATCGTCACCGGGCTGCCCGGCCTGCCGTCGTAGCTGAACGTGGCGCCGGCCGCGAGCTCCTGCGGGGTGAACGACAGGTCGGTGCCGAGGTCCAGCCCGGCCGCGGCGGCGTCGGGCCCGTACATCCGGAACTCGCCCACGCAGACGTCGGCCCCGGTGTCGCTGTAGACGGTCAGCTCGGCGTACCTGGCCTGGGTGCCTGACGGCAGCGGGAAGTACATCGGGTTGCCCGGGTCGAGCGCGACGTCGCGTAGGGCAGGCACCTGCTGCCAGGCCCCGGCGGTGCCGGCCAGCTCGATCGTGGCCGAGGCCGACGGGCTGGCCGCGTCCAGCGTGAGGCCCAGGTCGGCCAGCGACCTGACCTGGCCGAGGTCGACGGTCAGCGTCCCGGTCCAGCCCGACGTGCACCAGTCGGTGCCCGCGTCGCCGTCGATCGCGTTCGCCGCGGGCTGGCCGGATTCCGCCGTGGTCGCGGTGGCCGTGCCGGACAGGGCCCAGTTCACGGTGGGCGCCGAACCTCCATCGCCGGCGTCCGCGCGCGCGGCCCCGGCCGAACGGGCGCCGCTGGCCATGCTCCCGCCCGGGCGGGCCTGGGCAGCCGGGCCCGCCACGGCCACGATCGCGAGCGGCACCGCCAGCAGGAGCGCGCAAGCTCCGCCCCAAAATCCCCAGGATCCCCAAAGTCCCGTCCGGGCCGCGCGCCGCGGGCGCCGACCGCCGGAAGCCGCCCGGTCCACGCGCCGGGCCAGCCGCAACGGGCTCGCAGGGAGGCAAGCACGGTGGGCGAGGGCAGCAGCCCAGCCCGTTCGGGCGATTGGATCTTTGGGTTGTTCCATCGGGTTCCCCTTCGAACCGGCGCATGTTTGGACCTAAGTGGACAGCCTCACCCATGTTCGCACAAGCAGAAATCGATTGCCTTATGGATTTCAACAAAAAGATCATTTTCCCGAACGGTCTGTGGTGCGTCCCCCGGCTCACCCGCAGGCCCCGGTCCCGGGCGAGTCCCGATCCGCACTAGCCGGGTGCCCGCAGCCAGCCCGGCTCGGTGGCGCCCCGGGTACCCCCAAGAGCGTGCTCGGTGGCGCCCCGGGTACCCAAGAGCGTGCTCGGTGGCGCCCCGGGTACCTTCGGGTGCGGCGTCGCCAGGGCAATGAGACGGAGATCACATCATCGAGAGGTGCTTGATAACTTTCTGATCCGAATTGGTTACGAAGGGTGTTATGACCTTGTGATCATCGTCAGCCGTTTCGGTAAAGCCGCCGCGTGATTTCTTGCCGAAGTCCTGCGCGTATCGGGGATCTTTCTGGCATTGTTGACCGCCAGCGGTACTTGCGCGAGGCGGGCCAGGCGGCGCACCAGGTCAGGTGCAGCGGGTCGGCAGCGCGCCGTGATTACCGCGCAGGCCCGCGGCCGGAAAGCCGGCCTTTCACGCCAGCCGGTGGCGAGCATCTCGCGGGCATGGCCAGACGAAAGGATTGCCTTGTCGCGACACGGGACGGGGGCTCGCAGTAGTCGGCGCAAGCGGGGCCTGATCCGACGTTTCGGCATTGTCCTTCCTGCTGCCGTTATCGCCACGGTAGCGGTCATCGCGGTGGCGGTCGGCGTCAAGGTTTTCGCGCCGAGCTCGAGCGCTTTCAGCGCCGTTCAGGCCATTGAGATCGTGCCGGGAAGCCACACCATGGCCGCGCTTGAAACCGAGCGCGCGCAGCTGATCGCGATGACCACCGCGGCGCGCACGCTGACCGTGGTGGCCAAGCCGAAGCTGGCCTCGCCCGCCGAGGTCGCCGCGGCCAACCCGGGCACCGGCACCGCTACTGGTGCCGGCGGTACCGGTGGCATCATCTACGTCACGTCCACGCCGCCCGACCCGAATACCGCCCAGTCCATCGCCTACAACCTGATGGCCAGCTTCGGCTTCAGCCCGACGACCTACTTCGGCTGCCTGCAGGACATCTGGAACCGGGAGAGTGGCTGGCGCTACGACGCGGAGAACGCGAGCGGCGCGTACGGCATCCCGCAGGCGCTGCCGGGCAGCAAGATGGCGAGCGCCGGGGCGGACTGGCAGACCAACCCGGCCACTCAGATCAAGTGGGGCCTTGGCTACATCAAGGCCATCTACGGAAATCCGTGCAGCGCCTGGGCGTTCGAGGAAGCCAACGGCTACTACTGACCACGGAGCCCTCTGACGTCTTGTCACGGTACTATTACCGGGCGTCAGATAATGGCGACAGATTCACCGTGCGGTGGCCCGAGGCGATGCCGGATCGGCCGTTCGGCTACGCCCGTTCTCGCCCTTTATGGGAAGTTTCTGAATCAGTGTGAGTTTCCTCATAGATTTTTTTTGGTCGTTCGCTGAGCGGTGAATGCTTAGGTAAACGCGCTCATTCTGGCCGGTTAGCCGGCGATGCCCGGGCTATGGTGATCTAGCTCACGCCCATTTCGGTCACCGGAGGCATTGCCGTCAGGCATGGTAGAAGGCTGACAGCCACCGGCTGGTACTAGCTGGGCACCGTCGCGAAGGTCTCCACCTCTTCGTCGAATATCGGCCGGATCTGGTCGAAGATGTTCGCTGGCGCGGTCATGTACAGCGCGTAGGACTGCGGGCCCGCGGACGTATGCAGCACGAAGAGCAGGTCGATGGCCTGCTGCTCGACCCCCGACTTGACCCAGGTGAACTTCCAGTAGGCGCCTGGCGTGTTCCGGATGGTTATGGCCGCCAAGCCGAGCCGGTGGTAGCCGGGGAAGCCGGATATCGACCGTTCCTCGATGTACTGTGCTTCCCTCAGCATGTCGTTCGGGTAGGTGTGCGGCGTGAGATCGATGAGGATGTTCGTGTTCGGCTCGGCCGGATCCCTCAGGTATGTCTGGTAGCCGCTCGTCGATTCTTGCCAGCTGGTCGGCGCGGCCAGGCTGAATCCCGCCGCCTCGTTGGCCGCGGCCGGCTGGGAGATCGTCGTGAACCCGTTGGGCAGCGGTCCGGTGGCCGGCACGTTGATCGCGTTCACGATCTGCGGGGCATTCTTGGCCGACGGGAGGGTGGCCGTCGATGACCCGGACGCCGACCCCGTAGCCGATGTGCTGCCCTGCGGTGAGCCGGAATGGTTCTGGTGCAAGAGCACGACGGTGGCGGCACCCGCCCCTGCGCCGATTATCGCCAGGGCAGCGATGGCGATCTTCCACCCTGCTCCCGAGCGCTTGCGCTGGGGCGTCTCGTACCCGGTGCCGGACCAGGGCGCCGGGCCGGGAGGCTGATGGGACGCCGAGCTCGACCATGACGATGGGCCATAGCCCGGCTGGGGCGCCTGCGCCGCGCCGGAGCCGGCCTGGGACGCCGGCGCCGCGGACGACGCCGATGCGGACTCGGACCAGGCCGAGCCGGAGCCCGGCTGAGGGGCCGCTCCGGATCGGGGCGCCGGGTCGTACCAGGACGAGAAATCGGCCGGTGGTCCCTCCGGCCGGGCCGCGGACCCGGCCGAGGCCTCCGGTGGGTACCCGGTGCCCGCGCCCTGCCCCCAGCTGCTGCCCGGCGGCGGGTAACGCGGTGGGTCACCCTGAACCGGCTGCGGCGTGGTCGGGGCGGTCTGCGCGGCCGACGCCAGGCCGCCCGCCAGCGGGTCCGTGCCTGCGGCCGGCGGCTCCTTCGCGATCGTCTGCTCGGCCGAGGCGAAGTCCAGCGAGGTCGCGTCCGGCTGAGGCAACCGAGGCGGAACCGATCCGGGCTGGGGCGATCCGGGCTGGGGCGATCCGGATCCGGGCTGGGCCCAGTCAGGCTGAGCCCAGTCAGGTTGGGGCGGCGCCGGCCGGGACGAGGCCGAAAGCGCGGTGGGCTCGTATCCGGCGGGTGCGCCGGGCGGTTGGTCCGCCAGCAGCGGCAGTACGTCGTTGATCATCCGCTCGGCTTCGCTGGCGTCTGGCCGGTCTGCGGGCTCGCGGCGCAGCAGCGCGGCGATCACGGGGCCGAGCGCGCCCGCCGTGGGTGCCTGGGGGGCGTCCTCGTTGATGATGGCGGACATGGTGGTGATCGCCCCGCCGCGCCTTTCGAAGGGGCCGTGCCCCTCCACCGCCGCGAACAAGGTCGCGCCGAGCGACCACAGGTCGGAGGCGGGCGAGGCGTCCTCGCCGCGGATCCGCTCGGGCGCGGTGAACCCCGGCGAGCCCATCACCATGCCGGTCTGGGTGAGCTTGGGGTCGCCCTGGAAGGTGGCGATGCCGAAGTCGGTCAGCACGGCCCGGTCGTCGCTGCCGAGCAGCACGTTGCTCGGCTTGACGTCCCGGTGCATCACCCCGGCGGCGTGCGCCACGCTCAGCGCGGACAGCAGCTGCCGGGCCATCCCGGCGGCCCGCCGCGGCGACAGCGGGCCCGAGGCCGCCAGCACCTGGTCCAGGGACTGCGCGCTGACCAGCTGCATGACGATCCACGGCCGGCCCTCGTCCTCGCACACGTCATAGACGGTGACCACCGCGGGGTGATTGAGCCGGGCGGCGGTCTTGGCCTCGCGCAGCGTCCGCTGGTAGGCATTCGCCCGCTCCGCGTCGGTGAGGGTCTCGGCGATCTGGACTTCCTTGACCGCGACATCGCGGTCGAGAAGCTGATCGCGGGCACGCCAGACTACACCCATCGCACCACGGCCGATGGGAGCTTGCAGACGGTAACGCCCGGCGATCACCCGCCCGGTGTCCGCCAATGGGTGCATAGCCGGACCATACACGGTGATAGCTGAAAGGTCTCTGGGGGACGGCTAAGCATCGATTAAGTGTCACCAGATTGTTGGCCCGTCATGGCGAGCACGTCAAGGGCGGCGTCGAGCTGCTCCTCGGTGATCTCGCCTCGTGAGACGTAGCCGCGCGCTATCACGATCGAGCGGATCGTCTCGCCCGTCGCCAGTGCCTCGTGGGCGACCTGGGCGGCCGCCTCGTAGCCGATGTAGGAGTTCAGTGCGGTGACGATGACGGGCGACGACTCGGCCCGCCGCCGCATGTGATCCGCGTGCGCGGTGATGCCCGCGACGCATCGGTCGGCGAGCAGCGGCAGCACGGCCGTCAGCAGGCGGGCCGACGCGAGCAGGTTGCGCCCGATCACCGGCATCATCACGTTCAGCTCGAAGTTCCCCGCCGCGCCGCCGAACGCCACCGCCGCGTCGTTCCCGATCACCTGCGTGCACACCTGGCAGACGGCCTCGCAGATGACCGGGTTCACCTTGCCCGGCATGATCGAGGAGCCCGGCTGCAGGTCGGGGAGCCCGATCTCGCCCAGCCCGGCCCGCGGTCCTGATCCCATCCAGCGCAGGTCGTTGCAGATCTTGTACAGGCTCACGGCGATCACCCGCAGCACGCCGCTCGCTTCGACCAGCGCGTCCCGGCCGCCCGCGGCCTCGAAGTGGTTCCGCGCCTCGGTCAGGGGAAGCCCCATTGACGACGCGAGCCGCGAGATGGCCCGCCGGGCGAAGTCAGGCGGGGCATTGAGGCCCGTCCCGACCGCAGTCCCCCCCAGGGGCAGCTCACCGAGCCGGGGCAAGATCGCCTCGGCTCGTTCGGCATCATGACGGATCGCCGCCGCGTACCCGCCGAACTCCTGGCCGAGGGTCACCGGCACCGCGTCCATCAGGTGGGTCCGGCCGACCTTGACCACCGAAGCGAATTCCGCGGCCTTGGCCTCGAACGCCGAGGCGAGGTGGTTCAGCGCCGGAATCAGCTCGAGGACGAACAGCCGGGTGGCGGCCAGGTGGATGGCGGAGGGGAACACGTCGTTGGACGACTGGGACGCGTTCACGTGGTCGTTCGGGTGCACGGCGCGGCCGAGCGTGCGCGCGGCCAGGGACGCGATGACCTCGTTGGCGTTCATGTTGCTCGAGGTGCCCGAACCAGTCTGGAACACGTCGACCGGGAACGCCTCGTCGTGTTCTCCCCGCGCCACCGAGGCGGCCGCGGCGTGGATCGCGTCCGCCATATCGGCGTCGAGCACGCCGAGCTCGCCGTTGATCCTGGCGGCAACACCCTTGATGCACCCGAGCGCGCCGATCATGTCCCGGCCGAGCCGCTCGCCGGACACCGGGAAGTTCTCCACCGCCCGCTGGGTCTGCGCTCCCCATAGCGCCGCGGCGGGCACCTCCACGTCGCCCATCGAGTCATGCTCTGTTCTGCTTTGCGCCAAAGGGCCGCGGCCCTTTGGCGCGGGGGAGCTCACGGATGCGCGCCGATGCTGAGGACTGGGCCGGACGGGTCGGCGAAGAAGTCGTTCCCCTTGTCGTCGACCACGATGAAGGCCGGGAAGTCGCGGACCTCGATCTTCCAGACGGCTTCCATGCCGAGTTCGGGGTACTCCAGCACCTCGACCCGGGTGATGCAGTCCTGGGCCAGCCGCGCCGCCGCGCCGCCGATCGAGCCGAGGTAGAACCCGCCGTACTGCTTGCAGGCCGCGGTCACGGCGGCCGAACGGTTTCCCTTGGCCAGCATGACCAGCGAGCCGCCGGCCGCCTGGAAGCGGTCGACGTAGGAGTCCATCCGGCCCGCCGTCGTCGGCCCGAAGGACCCGGAGGCATACCCTTCCGGCGTCTTGGCGGGCCCCGCGTAGTAGACCGGGTGATCGCGCAGGTAGGCGGGCATCGGCTCGCCCGCGTCGAGGCGTTCGGCGATCTTGGCGTGGGCGATGTCGCGTGCCACCA
>Ga0208827_1000934_pt1 | contig 13167 bp, 12 predicted proteins | sample Sb_taG_5_FD_187709 | JGI IMG/M metagenome (GOLD analysis project Ga0208827, IMG submission 187709) | Peat soil microbial communities from Weissenstadt, Germany - Sb_50d_8_FC metaG (SPAdes) (version 2) | ecosystem: Environmental > Terrestrial > Soil > Wetlands > Peat | place: Germany... | reverse complement strand
GGACCTGACCATCATTCCGGCAGCGCAGGTTATGACGGGCGAATCGACGAATCTGCTGGTGATCGATACCTCGACCGACCAGCCTGCGGTGGGAATCATGTCAACAGCCGGAGGCGTCCACGTTTCGTCGTGTCTGGCCACAGGCAGGCATGGGCGCGACCTCGTTCCCCGCATCGGTGACCTGCTCCGGGAGGCCAATCTGACGGTCATGGATCTGGGAGTCGTCGCCGTGGGGCTGGGACCCGGCTCGTACACGGGACTGCGAATCGGTTTGACCGCGGCCAGGACGCTTGCTTACACCGCCGGCGCCGTTCTGTTGGGGTTTGACAGCCTGGAAGCTTGGGCGCGAACCGCACCTCCCCAGGCGTCCAGCGTACACGTCGTGGCCGATGCCCAGCGCGGGGACGTCTATACCGCCGACTTTCTCCGCGACTCGCTCCTTGAACCCCTGAAGCTCGTGATCGCCAGCCGCATCGAGCCGCTGCAATCATGGACGCAACGGCTGGATCGCCAGGGGTTTGTCGTCGGACCCGGACTTGATTCGCCCCGGATTCGCGCCGCGGTTCCGGTGGAGATGCAGATCGCTGAGGTCCGACCCGATCGGAGCAGGGGCCTCGCCCTGCTCGAACTGGCGCGGCAACTTTGCGCCGAGGGTCGCCGCGACGATCTCTGGGCCGTCGAGCCGAATTATCTGCGTCGCAGCGCGGCGGAAGAGACCTGGGATGCCCGGGGCACCCGGCCGTCATGAAACGAGCGGTTGTCCCTGTGCCGTCTCGAGCACGCGATCGACGAGTCTTGCCCATGACCGATTCGTCTGACAACATGGGTGACCTCACGGCGATCCGGCAGGCACAGGGCCTTGTGAAGCGAAAGCCAGGTCCCTGGCTGCACGTGGTGTTGTTCGAGCCCGAGATCGCGGCCAACACCGGGGCAATCGGCCGCACCTGCGTCGCGGCGGGTGCCAGGCTCTGGCTGGTCCGGCCGCTGGGTTTCCACCTCGATGACCGTCACCTCCGCCGCGCCGGGCTCGATTACTGGGAGCATCTGGACCTGTACGTGGTGAATGAGCTGGGCGAGGTGGCAGAGAGCCTGGGCCGGACCCGCCTCTGGTCGTTCAGCACCAAGGCGGACTTGCTCTACACCGAGGCGGTCTTCCAGCCCGGCGACGCTTTCGTTTTCGGGCCGGAGAGTCGCGGCCTGACCTGATGAAAAGTTGGTCTTGACCTGCCAAAGTCACCTTGCCCGATTCTCCGTCTTTTGTTGCGCTAGTGCGGGTTTAGGGTGTTCCCAAGGACGCGGCAACAGGAGTGACGCATGGATGCTACCCTTTCAGGCGAAACAACGACTCAGGCTCCGAAGCAGACAACCAAGGAGTACAAGAGCCCACCGCACGCTCTGATCTGGTTCTTCCGGAAAAGCCGTGACCTTTGGAAGAGCAAGTACCAGGAACTCCAGGCCTCAATCAAGCGGCTCAAGAACCGCGTGGCCGATGTCACCAAGAGCCGCGAGCAGTGGAAACTCAAGGCGGAGCAGACCAACAACCAACTGACCGTCCTCGAAGCCGAGAACGCTAGTCTGCGCGCCCAGATCGCAACGTTGGCAGAAAAAAAAACGACCAGACCGTCCAAGGGCTAAGGTTCGACTCGGCCGAGCAACACGTACCTTGCGGCCAGCAGTATTCCGTTGACATGGTGCAACGGTTCGTGTCGCTGGTCACCGTTTGCGGTACGTCCCTGCGTTGCGCCGCCAACGTGATAACGCTCTACGGCCCGTCGGCGCGGTACGACGAAACCGCCCCCGATTGGTCGACCGGCCGACTGTGGCTCTTGCGGATCGGCCTGGCGGCCCTGCTCCGCCCCAAGGTCGTCGCCGAGGACTGGGTCTGGATGATCGACCATTCGATCCAGATCGGCCAGTGCAAATGTCTGGTCATTCTTGGCATTCGGCTGAGCGAGCTTCCCGTGGGCCAGCCGCTGTGCCATCAGGACATGGAATTGATTGCCCTGGAGCCGATGACCAACGCGACCAAGGAGACCGTGGACGTGTGCCTGGAGGATGCCGTGTCGAGAACGGGCGTTCCCCGCGCGATTGTGGATGACCACGGGGCCGACCTCCACGGGGGGGCGAAGATGTTTATCGATCGCCATCCCGAGACAGACGAGATCTACGACATCAAGCATATGGCAGCGTGCTTGCTCAAGGCTCGGTTGGAGAAGGACGAGCGATGGAAGAGTTTCGCCAGCCAGTCGGGACTGGCGAAGTCTGCGATCCAGCAGACCGAGCTGGCGTTCCTGGTGCCGCCCAGCCAACGGTCAAAGGCTCGCTTCATGAACGTGCATGAATTGGTGAAATGGGGTCGGGAGACGCTCGCGTTGATCGACGATCCATGCAGGCTGGAGGCGGCGCCGTTCCAAGTGTCGATGGAGCGAGTGCGGGCCAAGCTGGGCTGGCTGGTCGAGTTTCGGGAGGCGCTGGCGGAATGGTCGCAATGGCATGAAGTGATTGAAGCAGCCTTGAACTTCGTTCGGTGCCGGTGCCTGTACGTGGGAGCGGGAGTGGATATGGCGGCGGCTTTGCCAGCGGTGTCGGCAAGCACCGCTATTGAGTTGCGCGAGGAGTTGATCAGATTCGTGACGGTCGAGTCGTCCAAGGTGCGGATCGGCGAGCGCCTGCCCGGGACGACAGAGGTGCTGGAATCTTGCTTCGGAAAGCTCAAGGGGTTAGAGGATGGACAATCCAAGAGCGGCTTTACCGGGCTGGTGCTCAGCCTCGGGGCGATTGTCTCGAACCGGACCATTGAAACGATCGGCGAGGCGCTTGAGCGATGTCGGGTTAGGGACGTCTGGGATTGGTGCCGAGAGAAGTTGGGAGTATCGGTTCAATCCCTGCGAAAACAGGCTTACACCAAGACAAAATGCGCAACAAATCCCGGATGAACGAGAACTCGGCACAAGGCCAAGTTTTCATCACGTCAGTGCTGTACCCTGCTCAAGACCAACTTTGCAGCATGCCAGGACCAGGCTCAGCGCGTTAGATTACCAGTACCGTCGACAGATCGCGCATGACCCTGGGGTGACAGTCAAGGTTGGGAGGGGAAGCGACGATGATCTCCGCGAAGAAACTGCAGCTCTTGTGCTGGGGTCTGCTGCTTGCTGGCGCGTCGGTCGCGCCCGTTCCACAGGGACAGGAAGCCCGCAAGCAAGCTCCGTTGGCCGAAGCCCGCTACAACGCGGCGCTCAAGCAGTTCGACCTGATCTGGCAGTATTACCAGCAGTCCCGGGTCCAGTCCTTCGATGTCTACGTCTGGTCCCGTCTGCTCATGGACGCAAGAAAGGAGGTTAGCGACAGGCCAGACAAACAGATCGCCGCATTCGAGGAGCATCTGGACAGGATGAAGAAGCTCGAGGCGCTGATCAAGAAGGTCCGGCGGCTTGGCTTTGGGCGATCGAGCGACGTCGGCGCCTCAGAGTATTACCGGATCGAAGCGGAGTGCTGGCTGGCTGAGGCAAAATCGCGGTGACGATCGCGCCGAAGTCGCCCTCCTTCGCTCTGGACGGTCCCCTGGCGGCGTGGGACAATTTTGACGAATTGCTACTCGCCAGGGTTCGAGTCACGACACTCAGGACCACGAACCAGCGATCCGTTCATCTGGGCGGTCGATCGACAACCGGGAGCCGACGATGATCGTGTTCGCAATGCCACGCTCCAGTCATGCTGTCTGGCATGTCCTGGGTCTTTGTCTTACCGCGTGGATCATCAGATTCTTCGCGGCGGAAATCCATGCCTTCAGGCATCGGGAGGAGCCGCGAAGGATTTGATGAGCGAGCCGCGGCAGGTTGAATTGACACTACCGAAGGGCACGAGCACTCTCCTGATCCGCTTGACCGGGGGAGGCCGGCCCGGGGGCCAGGCCACGCTGGTGACCACGATCGTCAGCGCTCAACCCGTCTCCTTCACTGGCGGCGAGGCCAGCCTGTCGGCGAGGCGATGACTAGGAAGGCCGTGGATTTTTCCGTGATACCCACCGCCGTGACACATCTGCAAGCCGCAGAGAACTCTCCGCGCATCGCCGTCGCGATCCCTTGCTTCAACGAAGCCGCGGCGATAGGGACGGTGATCGCGCAGTTCCGTACCGCTCTGCCCGGCGCGGAGATCGTGGTCTTCGACAATAACTCGACCGACGGTACGTCGAATGTCGCCCGGCAACAGGGGGTGCGAGTGGAAGCCGTCGCCGAGCAAGGCAAGGGACACGTCGTTCGCGCGGCGTTCGCCCTGCTGGGCGACCGGGACGTCGTCCTTCTTGTGGACGGAGACGGTACCTACCCGGCTGAGGCCGCACCGCTTCTGGTCGCTTCAGTGCTCGATGAAGCGGCCGACATGGTCGTAGGCGCCCGCCAGCCGGAGCTCGGAGCCGGCGCCATGTCGCCGGTTCGGGGCCTGGGAAACCTGCTGATCCGCTCGGCCTTCCGCCTCTTGATCGGCAAGGGAACCGGCGACCTGCTCTCGGGCTACCGGGCATTCTCCCCGAAGTTCCTCCGAACCGTTTCGCTTCGCTCCGAGGGTTTCGAGATCGAGACCGAGCTGGCCATCGAGGCCGTGACCCGAAAGCTGCGGACGCTCGAGGTATCCGTTCCCTACCGGCCACGAATCGCCGGCACCGTTAGCAAGCTGCGCGCGTTCCGCGACGGCCGGCGAATCCTCAAGACCATCATCGTGCAGGGCCTGCGCCGCGACCCCGCCAGGGTGATCCTGGTCTACTGCGGTGGGGTTTCTTTCTTCCTCTACTTCGGATGGGTGCTCGATCGGCTCTGGAGCTTCCCCTGGCTCGAGTGGCTCTGGCTCATCATGCTCGTTCTTGGCTTTGTCGGTCTCACCGTCGCGGCCGCCCGGACTCACCGTAATCCAAGGGGAGCTTCACAACAGGCTGAGCGAGTCAATCAGTGATCGCTCCGCGGCCCCGGCGGTAGATTCTGTTCGAGAAAGCGCGTCATCAGATCGAACAGATGCCGGCGCGTGCCTTCGCCCTCGCTGATACTGTGGGTGCGGTTGGGATAGGCCATCATCGAGAACGGCTTGCCCAGCGCGATCAAACGATCGACCAGCACCTCGCAGTTCTGGTAGTGCACGTTGTCGTCGCCCGTGCCGTGAATCAGCAAGAGATTGCCTTTACGCCAGGCGTGGCCACGCGGAGCGGGGGTTCCGCGGTTGTCCATGCTCAGCACGATGTAGCCCCGCTGCGCCAGCATGCGATGCCGGAGGTAGATCTCGCCTCCCCAACGATCGACCACGCTCTGCTCATCGCCTTGCCGGCATCTCTCGCGGGGAGTGCGCATTGCCCGCAAAATCTGCATTCTCACTGTGACTGGACGGCAAGCTTCCGAGTGTAGCGGTTGAGATGGCGAGCGTCGCGATTTCTTGGGGAATACTGTGGAGAACGGAGCTACTTTTCTTGTATCGAGGTTGTATCGTGATTCTCGGTCGCTCACGACCCTCGGCAGGATTCTCACGCCCCGGCACTCCCGGCAAAACAGCACGCTTGGTTGATATAGGTGAAGATGCCCAGCTCAACGCCACTCTCCTGTTCGAGCTTCCTGGTGATGAACAGATGAAAGGGAGGAGCTTCGATATTCCCTTGCGGAAAAAGGGAATACCGGGGACGTGAACTACGGGAGGGTCAATCGAGATCAGCGACGAGGATGAGGAGTTCCACCGGCTCGTGCCGGGGGCCATGTCAAGGAAGGTCTTCAGCAAGTGCTCGAGCTCGAGCTTTTCGAATCCGGCCGGCGAGCGATCACTCCAGAGTAGGACAGGCACGCCGGAAAACCCTTGATGCGCCCAACGAATGCCGGAGTGGATCATGCCATGGTTCGTCTTCGAGATGCTCGGAGAGCATTTCGGCCTTGTGTGCAGGGAACGGAGACGTGAACCGAAGCAGTTCTGGAAGCAGGGAGCGAATCGAACAGATCGACGCACTCGCAGACTCTGCTGCGACCGTCTCGAGGAGCGGACGCTCATGTCCGTTACCCCCGGGTACGACTATGTGCTCGAAGGGGAGAGCTGGCCGAACCCGAGTCGTATCACCTACAGCATTGCCCCCGATGGGGTCTGGTGGGACCACGGCATCAATAACCTGAATGCGACCTTCAATGCCAAGTTCGGGACCAGCGGCATCTGGGAGCGGCAAATTGCGCTCGCCCTGGCGACCTGGGAGTCCGTGGCCAATATCAACATCGTTCCGGTTTCCGATGGACCTTACGACTACAACACGCTTGGGCTGGCTCAGGGAGACCCGCGATTCGGTGACATCCGCTTCGGTGGCTATACGTTTCCCGACACCACGATCACCCTGGCACAGACTTGTTTTCCACCCCCGAATGGCTCGACGGCCGCGGGAGACGTCGAGATCAACACCTCCATGAATTTCAACATTGGCTCGACTTATGATTTGTACAGCGTCGTTCTGCACGAGACGGGCCACTCGCTGGGGTTGAATGAAGCTCCCAACCCAGCGGAAGTGATGGCCATCGACTACGGAGGCCTTCGAACCGGTCTGGAGCCCGGCGATATTGCGGGAATTCAAGCGATCTACGGGGCAAGAACGCTGGACGGCTACCAATCCCAAGGGATTGGCATCGGACTTGGCGATCCGATCGACCTCTCCAGCAATCTGGCGGCCTCCAATCAAGCCGTGATTTCGCGGGTCTCGCTATCGAGCATCGGCAGCACTGAGTATTATTCTTTCGTGGCGCCGAGCTATGCCTCGGGAACTCTCCAGGTGACGGCGGCCGCCAGCAACATCAGCATGCTCAGCCCCCAGGTCAGCATCTACAACGCCTCAGGGACCCTTCTGGCCCAGGCGAGCAACCCCTCGGCCTGGAGCGATAACGTGACGGCGACTGTTGCAGCCGTCGTGCCAGGCCAGCGCTATTACATGGCCGTGACGGGCGACACGGGGACTTACTTCGACGCGGGTGCCTACCAGCTCGTCGTCTCACTGCCGCAAAGCTCACCCCCGAACTCGCCTGCGCCAGCTCCACCCCCCGTGGAGCCGACGCCTGCTCCCACTCCTCAACCTCCACCGGTCGTCTCGCCGCCTCCTTCGGCGACGAATACCAGTCCACAAACGGCGACCCGCCTGGGTCGGGTCATCCAGACGACCCTTCCCAATCTGAGCTTCAATTCGGGAATGACTGTCGAATACTTTGATTTTCAAAGTGGTGCGGCGGGAGCCTACCAGCTCAACGCTCCGGGAGCTTCGATCCAAGTGTTCAACGCTCGAGGAAGGTTGATTGCTCTGGGCAAGAACCAGGTGAACGTTTCCAATTCCCGGGCGGGGACGGCCTTCTACCTCAAGCTCAGGCCGGCGACCAGTCCTCCCGTGACAAGTTACAGCCTGTCGATCAGCCTCAGGTCTCTACTGGCGCCCGTTCGCAAGACGACGCGACCTCGCTAGCTGTAGACGGTCTAGATCTGAAGCGAATGCCTCTCTGAGGAAGCCAATCAGCGTTGCCGGATCTGGATGTTGATGGGCTGGGCGCCTTCGACCTGACTGCCGACAACGAGATGCCCGGTCGCCGTCCGGGCAGGCCCGATGTTCGACTGACCGTTCCAGGTTGCCGACTGCGTGATCGACTGGCCCGGCTCGAGCGTCCTCATGAGGATAAACATGGGCTCAACTCCCGCGTTCGAGGCCCAGACCCTGCGGCCGTTGTGGGTCACGAAAAAGCCGGCGAGGCTGGGCCCTGACTCCACGATGATGTCCTGCTGGCTGGTGTTCGTCTCCGTCAATGTGATCACCACCGGCTGGCCCCGCCGGTAGACCTGGTGGTCGGTGGACAACTTCACGACCAGGCCCCGGCTCACAGGCGCGATGATGGGTGGAGAAACTGGCGCGATCGGGGTCGCAATCGCGGCCAGCAGGACCTTTCCTTCCAGCGTTTCCAGCACGAGACCTCGAGAGCGTCTCATTCTCGGATTCCTTTCCTGGTCCTGACCGATCATTGCTTCCTGCAACGTCTCGACGAGAGCTCCTTCTGCACTCTCTATAGGTTTTTTCAAGAATCGCGTCCAGAAGAACCATCACGGGTTCATGCGGGACTGAAGGATCGAGTCGCGGGCCTCCTGCTTGGATCAACCACGAAATACACCAAACACACGAAAAATTTGAGAGTCGCATCCTGGAAGTTCTTGAATCGTTTGAGGTGGATGGACTCAATCACGGTGCGCAACTCCCGAGGGATCAATGGCCGCTTCACTCGCTCCCGGCTTCACTCTGGTCATCATCGCGGACAGCACGGATCGTCTTCAAGGCAGATCAAACGAGATCACCTGCGCAGGCTCATCGGGCTCGAGCCGGAACGAGGGCTCCTGCCCTCTGGACGACCGCTTACCCCTGGCGTACGATCGGCATTGGCCTGGCTCAAAGGGGTGAGGCCGGGGTCGGAACGAGGACTTTCACGACCGTCGCGCAGGTCTCGAACTGAACTGATCCTGAGCAGGAATGCACCTTCCAGACCGGCTGGTTGCAGCAGCCGGGCGCCGCGAGCGGCCGACCCTGGAGATCGATCTTGGCAATACAGGGCAGCGATGGATCTGGAGCCGCGCCTGGATTCTCCTCGGGCTCACGCTCGGACGGGCCGTTTGCCGCCCCTGTAAGGGGCACCACGGCGCGGTGGGCGTGGGGCGTGTTTGCGGTCCTGTTCCTGGTCCATCTGCTCGAATCCCTGGATCGCTGGCTGCTGCCGGCCGTCCTGCGGCCGGTGAGTGAGGAGCTGGAGCTGACCAACGCCCAGGCCGGATGGCTGGCCACGGTCCTGCTGATCAGCTATGCCCTCTGGGGCCCGTTCGTCGGCTATATGGCCGACCGGCTGAGGCGCCCCCGCCTGATGGCCGTGGGCATTGCTGTCTGGAGCCTGGCGACCGTTGGCACCGGGCTGGCGAGGTCGTACAATGAGATGCAACTGGCCCGCGCGCTTGTGGGTATTGGTGGATCGACGTTCGGGGTCATCGCGCTCACGATCTTGATGGACCTTTACCCGCGGGGAGTGCGGGCGCGGGTGCTGTCGGCCTACTACCTGGCAATGCCCATCGGCGCTGCACTGGCGCTCTCCCTGGGCTCGGCCATCGCGCGAGCCGCGACATGGCATACGGCGTTTGTCATCGCCGGGGCTCCGGGTCTCGTTCTGGCCTTGCTCGCGCTGGCTCTGCCCGATCCGGTGCGGGGCACGAGCGAAGGGGTTGAGGAACATCGATTGCGGCTGCACGAGCGAGTCGGCCCCAGTCGGGAAGATTACGTTGACCTGATGGTCAATTCCTCTTACACCTATTCCGTCTTTGGCCTGGCATTCTCAATGTTTGCCATCGGCGGGCTGATCGTCTGGCTGCCGACCTTTCTGGTCGTCGTCCATGACGTGCCCGCGGCGCGGGCGAACCTCTGGCTGGCCGTGATCGTGCCCGCGGCCATGGTCCTGGGCATGGTCATCGGCGGCTGGCTGGCCGACCGCTACTCGCAGGTCAATCCGCGGGCTCTTTTCCTGGTGCCGGGCATGGCGATGCTGGGCTCGATTCCCTGCCTCTTGCTGGCGATCTTCGGGCGGGACGAGGGGATGATTCTGCTGGGAGTGTTCCTGGCGATCGCGCTGCTGTTCACCAATGCTGGTCCTTGCCATGCGATCATCGCCAACGTGGTGCTGCCCAACATGCGGGCGGTCGCCTACGCCGTGGCCATAGCGGCCACTCACCTGCTGGGCGATCTCTGGTCGCCCACCTTGATGGGCTGGGTCTCCGACACGTTTGGCCAGGACGATTCCATGGCAACTCCGTTCGGGCGGGCCCTGGCCGCCATCGGCGCGACGCCCAAGGCTCAGCCCGGCCACGACCCCGAAAACCTGGTCGCGGCCGTGTTGACAGCGGTTCCAACCCTGGTCATCGCGGGGGTTGTTCTGCTTGCCGGCGGCCGGCATCTGCCCCGGGAGATGGCCCTCATGATCGCCAAGCTGCGGGCGGCGCCGAACCGCGGGGCCGCGGGGCCGGGCCCCTCGCGGCCCCGATAGTCTCAGGGTTCGCCCTCAGTCAATGAATGACTTGCGTTCACGTTGTAATGCCTATGATCTTGGATCAAAGCAACATTGTCCAGAAAAGGAGCAAGTACGATGACGACACCGATTCGCGTGGCAGTGACAGGGGCTGGAGGCCAGATCGGCTATGCCCTGCTGTTCCGGCTCGCTTCCGGAGCGGTTTTCGGACCCGAGCAGCCGGTCGCCCTGCAATTGCTGGAAATCACCCCGGCCCTTCCCGCGTTGAACGGGACCTTGATGGAACTGGAGGATTGCGCCTTCCCGCTCTTGGCCGAGACGACGGCTAGCGACAAGGCCGCGGAGGCATTCGCCGGGGCCGACTGGGTGATCCTGGTCGGCGGCTTGCCGCGGAAGGATGGCATGAGCCGGGCCGACCTGATCCGGGCAAACGGCCCGATCTTCACGGGGCAGGGGAAGGCGATCAACGATGCCGCGAGTCCCAACGTGCGGGTCTTGACCGTGGCCAACCCGTGCAACACCAACTGCCTGATCGCCAGGTCGCACGCACCCAGGGTACAGCCGGATCGCTGGTTCGCCATGACCCGCCTGGACCAGAACCGCGCCGCCTCGCAACTGGCCCGGAAGGCGGGCGTGCCCGTCGCCTCGGTGAAGAAGGTAACCATCTGGGGCAATCACAGCGACACGCAGTATCCCGACTACAAGAACGCGGAGATTGCCGGCGTGCCCGCCACCAGCGTCATCTCGGATCCAGCCTGGTTCACCGAGACATTCATTTCGACCGTGGCCAAGCGCGGCGGCGCCGTGATCAAGGCGCGGGGCGCCTCGTCGGCGGCCTCGGCGGCCAATGCCGCCCTGGGCAGCGTCCAGGCGCTTCACGTCCCCACGCCGGCCGGTGACTGGTTCAGTGCCGCAGTGGTCTCGGATGGCAGCTATGACATCCCGGCCGGCTTGATCTACAGCTATCCGCTCGTCTCCAAGGGAGGCTGTAACTGGTCGATCGTTCAGGGCGTGAACATCGACGACGAGGCTCGCCAACGGCTCGACGCCTCGGCCGCCGAACTGATCTCGGAGCGTGACGCGGTCAAGGACCTGCTCGGTCCGGCAGCGTGACGATATTGCGACGAAATGGTACGCTAGAACGAACCTTCGAAGGGGAGTTCCACACGCCACAAGGTCCAAGAACGGCCGTACCGGGAGGATTATCCATGGCCACCCCATCGTCTCATCCCACGACCAAGGATACTCCCCCGGTCCACTATCCCACGGGAGATGGTCAACCGATGGCGGAGACGCCAACCCATCGCGACAACATGATCGCGATGCTCGATGTTCTGAGAGGGCGTTATGCCGCTGACCCCATGGTCTATATTTCGGGCAATATGTTTCTTTACTATGTGCCGGGTAAAAAGCGTCGCCATGTTTCCCCCGACGTCTTCCTGGTTCGGGACATTCCCAACAAAGAGCGAGACGCGTACTTCGTGTGGGAAGAGGGGAAGGGGCCTGATGTCGTCTTTGAATTCACATCGAAATCGACGAGAGACGAGGATCTCGTCGACAAGTACAACTTATATCAAGATGTCCTTAAAGTTTCTGAGTATTTCCTCTTCGATCCCAAGCAGGAGTACCTGACCCCGTCCCTCCAGGGATTTCGGCTCCGCTCCGGGCGATACGTCCCCATCGAGCCCGTCGAGGGACGCTTGCCCAGCGAGGTGCTGGGCCTCCATCTCGAGCGGGAGGGGGCCTTCCTGCGCCTGCACGACCCGGCCACCGGCCAGAAGCTGTTGACTTCCTGGGAGTCCCTCAGCGTCACGGAAGCTGCTCTTCGAAAGGTTGAAGCGGAAAAACGCCAGGCCCAAGCGGAAAAACGCCGGGCCCAAGCGGAAAAACGTCAGGCCCAAGCGGAAAAACACCAAGCCGAAGCGGAAAAACGCCAGGCCGAACAAGAGCGACTGCTGATGGCCAAGGCCTTGGGCGAGGCGAAAGCGGCGCAACTGGCTGCCCAGGCCGATCGAGAACGAATCGAGCGTGAATTGGAGGAATTACGCCGAAAGTTGGAGGCGACGGACTGAAACAGGCTCGGCCTCGATGGACTCAGGAAGGAGAGAACAGTCGGGGCCGAGTCGCAGCAGACGAGCTGAATCGTCTGCATTTTGCGTCAGAACAGCGAGTTACCGCTGCGGCCGCGGAATTGAGTGCAACCCGGTTCCGACCTCCCTCGCTCAGCGTAGCAGCCGAGCCCCCGGTCCATCGCCCGCACGGGCATTCGGGTCCAGGCCGATGATCCTGCTGCGTGGGCGGCTGCGGTCAACGATGACCGGCGCGGAGTCGGTCGTCTCGGCCCCGCCACGGTGGCCCACGGTATCGACCGCCTCAACCCGGATGTGGAACTTGGCGGGGAAGCTGGGGGGTACCGTCCAGATGTACTGGCCCATGTTCTCCTGGCCATCGATGATCGGCTGCCAGGTCGATCCCGCCTGGTCGGGACGCCAGAACAGCGAGACCGAGCGCGGGGCGAGGTGAAGATCGCTGGCTCGCCAGGTGATCGCCACCTTGCCCGCATGAGGACCCGTGCCGATCTGAGGTGGGTAGAGCTGAACCGAGGGAGGCGTGGTATCGACCTCGACCCAGGTTTGCGGAGGATCGCCGGGCGCCGGCGGCTGGTCGCCGAGACCCGAGGCTGAGCGAGCCACCAGGCTCAGACCGAAGGTTCCTTCACCGCCCAGGTCCACCTCGAACGGCGAAACCCTGTCGGTATCCTCGGCCCGACGAATCCAGTTCCTGCCGCCGTCCTGGGTCATCCATAGTTCCACGACCGCCGGACCGTCGGGACCTGCGTCCTCGATGGCGTACTGAAGCTTAAACCGGGGACCGGGAACCAGCAAGGAGCGATTGCCTGCCGCCGTGACACCGCCCGGCGCGGCACTTGTTCCCGGCCCGGCTGCTGGAAACGCATCGGCGGCCCCGGGCAGTGCCGCTGCCCCTGCCGTGTCGGTCATCGGAAATGGATTGGAAAAGGCCGGAGCGGCGGCCGCTAGCGGGCCCGAGCCCGACGCACTGACCGCTCGGGCGTTACCTGCCGCCGTTCCGCCGCCGCCGCCGCCGCGGTCCCAGTCGGGAGCTGAGGGATATG
>Ga0208827_1000915_pt1 | contig 13325 bp, 9 predicted proteins | sample Sb_taG_5_FD_187709 | JGI IMG/M metagenome (GOLD analysis project Ga0208827, IMG submission 187709) | Peat soil microbial communities from Weissenstadt, Germany - Sb_50d_8_FC metaG (SPAdes) (version 2) | ecosystem: Environmental > Terrestrial > Soil > Wetlands > Peat | place: Germany: Weissenstadt... | reverse complement strand
CACCCGGGTGCCGAAGTGGTTGCCGACGAGCACCATACCGGCGGACTTCTGGCCGCCCCGGATGTCGATCCGGTTCTTCTCGAAGCTCTCGCCGACAAAGCCGCGGGAAATCGAGACCACCTCGGTGCCCTTGGGAATGGGAGGATCCACCAGGTAGGTCTGGGTATCGATGATCTGGGCGATCCGCCGGAACTGGCCGGCCGCCGGACCCGTCAAGAGCGAGACGACATCGCCGGTGGCCGTCTCCTGCCCCTGGGGTCGATACACTCGCATCAGGCGGCCGTCGGCCGAGAGCGCGGCAATTCGCCCCTCGTAGGTCAGGTGATAGGCTTCCGTCAAGATGATCTCCGGCTCGTTGGACGAGGGAATGGTGTCGCCTTCCCGGAAACCGATGTCCTCGATCACGTTCTCCTCGACTCGATCACCCGAGCCGTGGTGGGTCAGCACGAGGAACCGCCAGGTCTTGCCCTCAGGCTGGACCGGCTTGGCCCTGTTGCCCCGAATCAGCATGTCGTACGTGCCGTGGCCGACGAAGATGCCGTGCGAGAACGTCCCGGGGGGAGTGCCCCGGAAATCGTTATTGAGCAACTGCCACGGACCTTCGAAGAACTCGATCGGGCCGCCGCGCAGGATGTTGCCGGCAATCATGCCGCCTCGAGCATTGGTCAGCCGGATCAGCCGCAACGCCTCGATCCACTTCGAGGGGTCCGCGGCCGGCGGGATCTCCAGGTCCAGCCGGGTCAGGACGATGTTCGCCTTCAGCTCGGGGTGAGCCTGGTCCTTGCTGTCGGTCGTGCCGATCACGGCCGGCCCGTAGCTGACCTCTTGGTCCCAGCGAATTGGCCCCGCGAACCGCACCGCGAACCCGTTACAGGTCGTCTGGCCGCAGTGAATCTTGATGGCCGCCGTCCAGGGTGCGTCGGTCGCGGCCTGAGTGAAGACCAGCGTCGCCTTACCTTCGGAGGTGAGCGTCACCGGCCGGTTGAGCACCAGCGGGCGAAGCAGCAGATAGGTCCCCTCCGCCAGGCTCACCGTCCCGTACTGGTTCACCAGGGCGTTCAGGTCGTCGCCGGGCTTGGCCTCGACCCGGGTCTCGGCAGGTCGCGGAGCGCAGCGGCCGCGATCACAGGTGCCGCCGTCGAACCGGGCCACGGACATCCGGCCATCGGGGTCGATGATGCGCAGGGTGAGCGTCGAACGAGCCTCGTCGCGGTGGGGGGCAAAGAAGATGTCGAGCGAGCCGCGTTCCGCTCCGGGCCGAATCGCCAGCGGCCCCGTGAGATACCCCTGGGACGGGATCAGCTTGATGCGATCGTTACCGCGGTAGACCCATGTCCCGCGAACCGAATCGGTCAAGACGGCCGCCGCGATCGCCGGCGTCCGCGCCAGTCCCGAAAGGCGAACGTGGACATCGCCGCTGCCCGTCACGTCTTGACCATCCTGGCCGACCCATCGGGCGGTTGCGGAAAGCTCGCTGATCCGCGGCAGGGGCGATTCGGGGATTCGCACCTTTGGATCGCACTGGCCGGCGGCAACCGTGGCCGCGTCGAGCGTCTCGTTGGCGTAAAGCACCAGGACCTTCAGCTTCTGTCCCTTCAGGTCCCGATCGGGCTGAAAGAAGAGGTCTCCCTCTCCGGGTTTCTTGGGGTCGGGCCAGTACTCGGCGCTGGGCAGAAGCTCGGGATTGGAGCCCGACTCCCATTTCATCGCCCCCGGACCCTTGACGCGCATGGCCTTGACCGGGACCCTGGTCGAGACAGCGGCCAGGCGAATCCGGACGTCCGCAATCCCGTCGGGCCCCACCGATGGCCCGGAGCCGACGCGATCCTGCTCTTCCTGTCCCATCCAGCGGGCTTGCAGTACCGCGCCGGGCATGCGCAGGCCGCGGCTCACCTTGCGGCCGCGGACGTCGAGCTCATGGGTCGTCCCGTTCTCATAACGGAAAAGGACATGATAATTCCGAGGCGCCTCGACGTGGCCCGGCTCGAGGAAGAGGTCGGCCGAGCGCGAGCCCTTGGTCCGCTTGAGCTCGGCCTTCCAGGAAAACGATTGGACATTGTACTCCCACTGGTCGACCCTCTCGCTCGTCGTCACGTCCACAAAGGAGATCTCCTGCTGGGGATCGAGCCCGCTGAGGACGAAATGCATGTCCTGGACCTCGCTGGGCTCGAGCCGATTATTCGGCCCCACGTAGTCGTGCCCGTCCTGCCCGACCCACTTCACGGAGGGCTGCGATCCGGTTTGCAGGGACGGATAAGCCGCCCTCTGGACGGGTACGGCCTGGTGCAATTGAGCAAGCGGGACATGCGGTTGGGCGGCCAGGAGACCTGAGTGGATTGCAAGCGATCCGGATAGCCAGGTGGAAACCATCATCCCTGTGGTAAGACGCATCGCAGCCTCCTTGGTTTGTCTTTACAGCCTGGTGCAACCCATGCGAGCATGACCGGACAAGCGCAGAGTTGAGATTCTCTTCCGCCGGCCGCACCAAGAACATACCACAAGAGGATCGGCTGAGAAGTTCAACTGTGCTTGCTCGCGGTACAAAGAGACTCTCAGGGCAGGCTAAAGACGATGGCCTTGCCCATGGTGCACCGGGGCTGCCCTGCACCACCCAAGCTCGCCGAACCTTGGCCACGGACCCATGAGCCAAGGTGGCTCAACGAACGCTGAGGCTGTTATAATCTGTACGCACAGTCCCCAGATCCTGCCGTGACACCCGTTCGAGGTTCCCTCCATGGCCAGGAACGAGACAATGAGCCTCTTCGATCTTCCCAATGAAGAGGTCGGGACCGTCCAATCCGACGCGCCCCTGGCGGAGCGGATGCGTCCACGAACACTGGACGAGTTCGTCGGTCAGGAACACCTGGTCGGTGAGGGGCGGCTCATCCGGGGGCTGGTCCAGGCAGGTGGCCCCCTACCCTCCCTGATCCTCTGGGGTGGACCGGGAACCGGCAAGACAACGCTTGCCCGGTTACTAGCACGTCTGGCCAGCGCCCGATTCTCGCAACTCTCGGCTGTTCTGTCGGGCGTCAAGGAATTGCGCGAGGCGATCGCCGAGGCCCGCAAGCAGCGACACCGGGGCCACCGCACGGTCCTGTTCATCGACGAGATCCATCGCTACAACAAGGCCCAGCAGGACGCACTGTTGCAAGCCGTCGAAGATGGAACGGTTACACTCATCGGAGCCACGACCGAGAACCCCTCGTTCGAGGTCATTTCCGCCTTACTCTCCAGGACCAAGGTCCTCACGCTCCAGCCACTCTCCGAACAGGAGATCGCGACCATTCTCCATCGATCCCTGACCGACGCAGATCGGGGACTGGTATCATTCCGACCTGAAATCTCCTCGGCAGAATTGGAGCGACTCGCGTCTGCCTCGGCGGGAGATGCACGGGTCGCCTTGACCGCTCTTGAGTCGGCGACTCATGCAACCATCCCTTCCGCCGATGGTGTCCGTCGCATCGATGGCGAAATGTTGATCCAGGCTCTGGGTCGCGCCCGCTTCGCCTACGACAAGAAGGGCGAAGATTACTTCAACTTGATATCCGCTTTTATCAAGAGTTTACGAAACTCGGATGTCAATGCCGCACTCTACTGGCTGGCCCGCTTGATCGAGGGAGGTGCCGATCCGTTGTTCATCGCCCGCCGCCTTTGCATCCTCGCTTCCGAAGACGTGGGTCTGGCGGATCCCCAGGCAATGGTCCAGGCGGCCGCCGCGGCCCAGATCGTGCATCTCATCGGGATGCCTGAGGGTCTATTAACACTCTCGCAGGCGACAATCTACCTGGCGAATGCCCCCAAGTCCAATGCCGTCACGAGAGCCTACATCGCCGCGGCCGCGGACGCCGTAGCGACCGCGCGTGAGGCGGTGCCCCTGCACTTGCGCAACGCTATCACACCGCTCATGAAGTCCGTCGGATACGGGCAGGGCTACCGCTATGTCCACGACGATCCACAAGCTCGGCAGGAGATGCCCTGTTTGCCCGAGTCTTTGCGCGGTCGAGTCTACTTCGAGAGCGACGACCCTGATGGAAAACTCGCCTGATTCAACTCTTCCACCTTCTCTAGGGAATCTCGCGACCCCCATTCCCTTTCGCAATTCTCTGGAGCGCGCTTGCGAAGCGGAAAGATTCCGGAGCCTGCTCCGCCGAGTCCTGGTCGCCTGACCGAAAGCAGGCACCGGTCCGTCTTAGGCAGTAGTTTCCAGGTTTTACTGTAGTAATTCTATACAGACGATCACTCACATTCGAGTACGTACAGTTGTGCAAGTGACCGATATTCCGCACAAAACAAGACACAAAGCATGACCGAATAGGTACTTCCGTCTATATTCAATAAGCGTCATGCAACCCTACGTTGACCTTTTGCGGGCCTTTCTTCGATTGCAGATTTGTCGAATTCATGAATGAATAACAAGCCAGCTTTTCCCTAAGCCTTTTTTTCAATTGGACTTACGTTAGTACAGTAAATCCTGGAAGCTACTGTTTAATGGCAACGCACAAAATTCCGCTGGTCTGCGATATCGCAGAGGCCTGTCAGATGTCTCGTTCGAAGCGAATTGCCCGGGTTTTCGCCTGTCTGCATTTCTGCTCCACCCGTGTATTGAAAAAGGAGGGACATCCCGATGCCCAGCGTTCCCGTGCTTCACTCGTGGGATCTCGACACGGAGGGGGCGAGCAAACTCCAGCTCGCGCTTGCGGCGCTCGTCGACACCACGCGGCCGCTGGCCGAGGTGAGGACGGTCGGCGGTGCCGACGTGTCTTACGATCTTCAAGGCAAGTGGCTTTACGGGGCGGTCGTGGTCACGCGCGCCGGCACGGAGGAGGTCGTGGAACGGTCGGGCGTCGTGACTGAAGCACGTTTTCCCTACGTTCCCGGCCTTTTCAGCTTTCGCGAGGCACCGGTCCTCATCCAGGCTTACGAGGCGCTCGGCGAGCGGCCCGACGTTCTGTTGCTGGACGGGCAGGGGATCGCGCATCCCCGAGGGATCGGCCTGGCCAGCCACGTGGGCTTGTGGCTGGGCATCCCCACCATCGGCTGCGCCAAGTCCCGGCTCTGCGGCGAGCACGACGAGCCCGGCCCGGCACGCGGCGACTGGCGGCCGCTGACCTCCGAGGGTCAAACCATTGGCGCCGTCTTGCGAACCAGGGATCGGATCAAGCCCGTCTATGTCTCCGTGGGCCATCTCTGCGACCTGCCGGGGGCCATCCGTGTCGTGCTCGACAATGCCCCGAAGTACCGCCTGCCCATTCCCGCCCGGCTGGCCCACCAGTACGTCAACGAGCTCCGGCGAGCGGCAGGGGCATTGTGATCATCAGAGGATCTCTTCCGTGCCGGGGTCCCACCGCACGGTGGTCCCGCGGCGGTAGGAGGCGATGGCCATCTGGCTTGCGATCGCGGTGCGGAAGCCGAGCTCGAACGGGCAGACCGGCTCGCCGCGACTGCGGACGCAATCGAAGAAGTTCCGCATGTGCCGATCAGTGAATTCCTTGTAGCCCCCGTCCTCGGCGCCGGGACCCGCCGCGCTCTTCGCGCTTTGCGGGATGACGCGGACCTGGTCCGACTGGGTGTGCACCAGGGTTGCCTTGGTGCCGAAGAGGTAATCGTGCCCCTCCCCGTAGTAGTCGTTCCCGAACATCGATGTGAAGGTGAAGAGGAGCTTCTCCGGATGGCTCATCGTGACCTGGAAGGTGTCCGGCACCTGTATCCGGGGCGCCAGGTAGTTGGCGCCGGTCATCGTCACGGAGTGCGGGATCGACAGCCCGAGGGCACCGAACCAGAAACCGAGCGTGTGCACCATGTTCTCGAAGACGTTGCCGCCCGAGTAGTCCCAGTAGAACCGCCAGTTGATGTAACGCTGGGGATCGAACGGGACATGCTTCGCTTCGCCCTGCAACGCCGGCCAGTCGACGTGGTTGGGGTCGCAGTCGGCTGGGATCTCGCGGAGCCGGCCCCCGTAGGGCTCGTTGCGAAAGTGGTGCGTCTCGATCGATCAGGCCGAACCGGATTCGTTCGTTCGAGCCCAGGACCCGACCCGTCGCGGCGGCCTCCGCCCCCGCCACGACAGCGCCGGTCGCGCCCCCGATCACCGACCCCAGGAAAGCTCGTCGATGGGACATGGCTTGCCTCCGAAATGGCGGTGGCTGCTCGGTCGGAAAGCGCCCGCGAATGATCGGTTGTTTCTCTCGTAGACCCAGAGTTGATGCTCTCCGCGAGGCGGAATTCCGTCAAGCCCCAGCCGGAAAACTGGCCACGCGCTTGGACCAGTACCGTCAGGTCGCCGTACTATTGGTTTCACTCTTGGCCGGCAGTACAATAGTGTTGATCGATTGCTACCATTACCCTCAAGAAGAAAGGATGAGTGTCATGGGAGTCCCTACTCGGAGCCGGGTCGCGATCGCCTGCCAGGGAGGGGGCAGTCATACGGCGTTCTCGGCTGGCGTACTTCAGGGGCTACTCAGCCGCCTCCCGGAAGAAGTCGACGTGGTCGCAATCAGCGGCACCTCCGGCGGGGCAATGTGTGCGGCCCTGGCGTGGGATGGCCTGGTGCGGGGTGACGCACAACTGGCAAGCCAGAAACTTCAGAAGTTCTGGGAGGCGATCGCGGCGAACGAGCCCTTGGACAAGATCATCAATCAGACGATGTTGAACCTCGGGAGCCTGCGGAATCACATGGTTCTGCCCGAGGTCAGCCCCTACCACCTGCCGACATGGGGAGAGCAACAGTTCCGCGACGTCCTGAATCAGCACTTCGATTTCGAGGAGCTGCGGAATCTGGCCCACCGGCCCGACGCTCCGGCGCTGCTCATCGGCGCGGTCGAGGTCCTCACCGGTCACTTCGAGGTGTTCACGGGCGACGAGCTACGGGTCGAGTGCCTGCTGGCCTCCGCGGCGATCCCCGAGCTCTTCCGGGCGGTCACGGTCCCTGGCCGGGGCGTGTACTGGGACGGGCTGTTCTCTCAGAACCCGCCGATCCACGATCTCACGGAATATAATATCAACGAGCTTTGGGTCATCCAGATCAACTCGAGCACATGTGCCCGGGTGCCGATGGAGACCCACGAGATCGCCGATCGCCGCAACCAGTTGGCCGGTAACCTCTCGATGGAGCAGGAGCTGAACCTCATCGAGATGATCAACCGCCTGATCGCCCAGGGCAAGCTCAACGATCCCAAGTATCACCCGATCCACATCGCGCGCACCCATCTGGATCGGGACCTGGGCTATAGTTCGAAGCTCGATCGCAAGCGGGAGTTCCTGGATGAGCTGATGGAGTATGGCAAGTCCAAGGCGCGCTGGTTCCTGAAAGAACGGGAGGGGAGGAAATACACCATGCAGGCCCTGGGTGTGTTCTCATCGGACGGGGCCCCTGTCGCAGCACGCTGATGGGCGCGGCAGCCCAGGAGTGGGAGATCCCGGGCGTCCCCTCGGGCGCGTCGCTTCGGGCCTCAGAAGTCGGTGAACCACTGGAGCTGGAACAGAGTGCCACTTTCGCCGGCGCGGTATCCGGTCAGGATGTTCTGTGCCGGCGAATGGTTGATCCGGAGGACCTCGAAGGTCAACCGCCAGTCGCGGCTGCCCTTCACGTACCAGTTCACACCGCCGCCGAATTCGTTGCCGCCACCGAACGGGCCGGTGACGAAGGAGGTGCGGGCGAAGGTTTCGAGCTTGCCGGGTGCCACGAAGTAGCCGGTCTGAAGCAGCCCGCCCTGATCGAAGATAGTGCGGTAGGGCGACCCGCCACCGGTCTCCTTGAAGCCGTCGAGCCAGCGCAAGAAATATTCGCCCGAGATGCCCAGGCCGCGGTACTTGACCGCGGCATCGATTGTCCAGAGCTGCACGCCCGTCGAGATGAGCTCGACGCCCGGCCCCAGCGCGCCCGGTCGGAACAGGGGCGTACCGTTCGAGAGCCGTAAGATCGTGTCTTCGGGGTTGCCTAACCCAGCCATCCCGAAGCCCTGGTTCGCCTCATGCGAAAGGGCCAGGTTGGTGCCGATCCGCGGGCTCGGCGATTGATGATTCTCGATGTCCGACGGTCCCGGACCGAAGTTGCCCCCCGGCTCCCACCAGATGGTCCCACCGAAGGTCGCCGCCGACCCGACGCGTTCGATACCCTGACTGAACCGGTTCAGCGAGTTCGCCAGCATCGCGACGTAGTGGACATTCTTGATCGGTTCACCTTGCGCCCAGATACCCGGGCTGATGTTGGGACGGAAGAACGTCGTCGCCATGAGGCGCTCGGCGCCAAGCGTGTAACGGAACGATTCGTTCCACTCCCGCGTGCCCGGCACGAGCCAGTTGCCGACCCTCAAGTCGAAGGCATCATTGAACCGGTAGTTGATCCATCCCAGGTAAACCGTGTCGTTGAGTGCGGTCGAAGAGAAGAGAAACGCCGTGAACTGAAGCCGAGGATCGAGTCCGAAGCCCGAGAATTGGATGAAGTTACGATTGACCTCGACGGACCCGTAATTGCGGATCGGCTGCCGCGTTCCGGTGCTGTCGATCCACGAGTCCGCGCTTCGCGCGAAGCTGGTGAACCGAGCCTGGGTGAACAGGTCGACCCGCAGCTCGAACGGAACCCGCTGCGCATCGCTGGGCCGGACCAGGACGAACATGCCTCGATCTTCGTCGTAGCCGCCGACCAGGAACTTCGAGAATGCGGGTCGTGCCGGCTCGGCGGACGGCAGGGCGGCCTCTGGTAGGTCAGGAGTGTCCCGCGTCTCTCCGGAAGTGAATGGGGATCCAGGTCCCGAGCCCTGGAACGGAGGCTGATCCGTTTGGAGTTGCCGCGCAGCGTCGGGGAAAGCTTCCAGGGCGGGCGGCAAGGGAGCAGGCAAGGCCGGCGTCGGCAATCCCGGGCGCGGTTCGATCTGTTCCAGCCGCTGGTTGAGCTGATCATACCGGCTCGTCACCGCCTCGAGCTGCTTGACCAGCGAGTGGTTCTGCTCGGCCAGCTTCGCATTCTGCTGCTCGAGACGTTCCAGCCGGTGAGCGAGCTCCTCGACCGAGATCGGGGCTCCTGCCGCTGGGGATGCGTCAGGGCGGTTGCTCTCTGGGGCCGGAGCGCGTGTCTGCGCGCTGACGGAGGGGTCGCGCAGGGACAGGAGAAAGAGGAAGCCGGCCGCAATCCTCAGCCTGGAAAGCCGGGAGTCGCTCAGAGCTCGACAGCATCCATGGATAAACCAGGCCAAAGAGGGCATCCGTCTCTCTCATGGTCCGCGGAGTGGAAGGCGAGAACCCTGCGAGCCAATCGTCGCGAGGGGATTGGCCCGCAAGAACGCTCCTCGCAAGCTGATGACTGCATGTAACTCGCCTTGTAGACTGAAGAACCGGTTCCAATCTCTTTTATCGGCAGATCCGGAACATTCCCTTCAGTCGAATAGCCAGAACGGCTCAAGATCCGCTGGCTGGTGAAGCCCTGGGTGTCGGTGGCTTTTGCCGTGCTTGTTGATTCGGCGCGCGACGGACTTCCGCCCGGTTTCGCGATGAGCCCCAGGCCGATCAATCCCATGAGCAGGATCTCGACGGCCAGTGCGGCCAGGATGACGCCCATGATCTTGCCGACGACCTGGAGGGCAGCCGGGCCCACCGCACGCACGATGTATCGGCAGGAACGGAGGCAGACGTAGTTGATCGCCATGATCGCGACGATCACACCCGCCAGGAAGAGCAGCGCCCCGAGATCATCGCGCTGCGCGAGCAGGGAAACGATGGCGACGAGGCCCGAGACCGAGGCCATGAGCGGAATCGCCAGCGGGTAGGCCGCGATGTCGAGCGAGGGCTCGGTGTTCTTCTCTTCAGGACTGCCTGCGCCGTCCTTACTCTCCTGCTTGCTGCCCATTACCATGTCCAGAGAGAAGAGCAGCACGATGATCCCGCCGCCGATCTGGAAGGCAGGGATCGAGACCTTGAGCAGCCTGAGAATGGCCTCACCCAGCACTGCGAACACGATGCACACGATCAGGGCGATCAGGACCGATCGGAACGCCACTCGCTTGACGAACTCCGGCGAAGCATCGGCGGTGAGCGTGGCGCACACGATCGTGACTTTCAGAGGTCCGATTGCCGCGAGTAACAACATGACGACCTCGGAATGATTGAATTCCATGGTCCAGTTCCTCACTGTTGAACGAGGTTGGGACTGCTGCGTCCTTGTGGTTGTATCATGCTGGATTCTACTCGACCGCCGTGGCGCTGTCACGACGCGCGCGGCCACATGCAGACCGATCTCGCCCTGGCTCATATCTTTAACCAATCTGTTTGCCGTATGATTCTTCGACCGTTATTGGCTGAACATATTTCTCATAGGACAGACGGCGTCCGGGTGTGACCGGCCGTGGGCGGCGGCGGATGAAGCTCGTCCCGTGAAATCTGCCCGGATTGGGGGCATCACCTGCGAAAAGAATCAGATCATGTGGACCGCCGAATGGTGCACCGGCGCGGGAGGCGATTCCGGTAGCCCCGAGGTCACGCCCCCGGGTCCTGCCACTATCCCCTGAATTGCCCATGGGATCGGTCACGGCGGGCGCGCCGTGACGGCCCCGGTACCGGTCCGTCCGCCCGGCACATGCGGCCCACCGGCACGTCGCTTGCATAAGTGGGGCGTCACATTTGGCTGTGAGGCCAGCGTAGGGAAGCACGGACCTCTTTCTTCAAGGAGTGTTTTCCTAACAATTATTAAGTATTGGAGTACACGATACTTAGCCCGAATGTTTTCAGAATCTTCACTTGATCGATGACCCCCCAGTGAGCTATGTTCAAATTGTCTCGGGTCGAGCGCAGCCGGCGGTGTGCCGGACGGTCGGCCACTTCAATCTGGCACGGATCGAGCCAGATCGCCGCGGCATGGAACGCCCTTCGATCGTAGCCCGCAACTGCTCGGGCTTTTCCCCGCCGATTCCTTTTGGGCCTCAGCGATATGCACCAGACGCCACAGATCGCCACCCACCACACGGAGAGCATCATGGCAACAGACCTCATCGAACGCGAGGCGAGCTCGAAAACGAAGACTGAGACGCTCCGGGTCGATCATGTCAGTGAATCACGGCACAAGTTCGTGTCCGCGACACCGCATTTCGTCACGGTCGAGCACGATGGCGAGGATCTCCGGCTAGCGCTGCCGAGCCACTGCCCGGCCTGTGACTTTCACGTGACTTCGGCCGTCGGCGACTTCCTGTTCTTGATCGGTAGCCAGCGGCCAGGACGCGACGGCGAGACTTACCGCGGGGCCGTGGTGGTCGCGCGGAAGCGGAAGGACGGCGTCTACGCGACTGAGTTCTGGCACGAGACGCACCTTTCGTTCGTGATGCGCGTCGCCACTGCTTTCTGATCTGCGGGCCCCTCGAGGCCACGCGGCTGGAACCATGAAAAGCCGAGGGCGGGAGACCCTGAAGCGGCAAGCTCTCGGCGGCTGACTCCCTGATCTCCGGCCGGACCGCGGCCGCGGGTTCACGGCGCGGTGTTGCCGTGCCGTCCACGCCAATACCCATTCCTCACTTGTTGCGGGCTCGCCTCCCCACGGGCGATGCCCCGGAACAAGACATCCCCACACTGGGAGACGGTTCGAACCGGGACGGCCATCGCGGCCAGGCTGCGCGGCCGTCCTGCGCATACAAATGATTGATCACTTAATCGGATGTGAAGGAACGACTCATGGCGACGGACATCGCGGAAGCGGCAGCGCTGAAGCTGAGATCGCCCGACTTCAGCCTGGCCGGTAAGAAGGCGTACGTGACCGGAGGCTAGCGGGGCATCGGCCGGGCGGTTGCGCTATCGCTGGCGTCGGCGGGAGCCGACGTCGCCATCGGCTGCAACACCGGCAGCGCGGCCGTCGAGGAGGTCTGCCAGACGATCCGCGAGGCCGGCCGGAAGGCCGAGTACTATCCCCACGACCTGTCCCGACCCAGGGACGAGCTGGAAATGGACCCGGCATCTCCAGCGGCGCGAGCCAGGGGAAGGGGTCGTTTCATTATCCCTCGATGATGCAGGGACGGGAGGGTGAGAGCCACGTGACGTACACGCATCACGTTCCGGGGCAAGGATCGACGATCATGTATGCCCGGTTCAACGAGCCCTGGATTCGCCACGGTGATGAGCGACGATGACGATGCTTGCGGGCAAGGCTCATCCCCGAGGCGATGGGATGATCCGGATCCGGCGTTGGGCTGGGAGAACGATGCCGAAGTTCGCGCTGGGCGTATCTGACTCCTCCACGACCTCGACCGTCTGGCCGCTGGCCAGCCTGGTGGGAGCGCTCTGCGGCGGAGTCCTGGCCGACTGGGCGGCCCGGCATCGCCAGGGGGGACGGATCCTGGTGCAGAGCCTGGGGCTGATCCTGGGTGCCCCATTCGTGTTCCTGGCGGGATGGTCCGGGTCGTTTGCGATGCTGGTCGCCTCGCTCGCCGCCGCGGGACTGTGTAAAGGCATCTACGATGCGAACATCTTCGCCTCGCTCTTCGACGTCGTCCGGCCCGAGGATCGGGGAACGGCGGCCGGGCTCATGAATTCGGCGGGCTGGACCGGTGGTTTTCTGGCGCCCGTGGCGGTCGGACTTGGCTCAAGAAACTTCGGCTTGAGCGTTGCGATCGCCTCGACCGCCGCAGTTTACTTGCTCGTGGGAATCTTGGCCCTGGTGGCGGCCCACCTGGCCGAGGTCCAGGGCTCTGGTTCCAAGCGATGACCGGGTCGAGGAGAGGGAAGGTCAACAATCGTGAGCATCCCTGCTGTCGCCAAGCGGCATGCCGGCCCCTACCAGTGGCTCCAACGGGGCGACGTCAACGCATTCTTCGGGCTGATGATCGACAACATTAGCGGCATGATCCTGATGACCAGCCTGCTGGCCGGGTTCGGGATGCCTCGGGATTTCGTACTCGGGCGGATGATTCCCGGCACGGCGGTGGGCGTGCTGGCCGGGCTGGGTCCCGGCCTGGGCGCCGAGGGAGCACAGCCATCAAGCCTCCTGCGGCTGGCCCTAGCGGCGCCGCTGCCGGCCTGGTGGCTATGGTTTCAGCAGTCCTGGCCCGAGGCGCTCAGCTATTTGCCCGTGGCCATCCCGCTGGCTCTGGCAACGGTCGTGGGCGGCATTGATTGCACCGAGAGCGCCGCGGCGGCCGGCGACGAGTACTCGACGGGGCAGATCATCGCCGCCGAGGGCGTGGCGACGCTGGCCGGCGGCCTTTTCGGCGGGGTGATCCAGTCCACCCCGTACATCGGTCATCCCGCTTACAAGGCGATGGGGGCCCGGGCCGGCTACACCCTGGCGACCGCGCTCTTCGTGGGGGCGGCCGGGATTTGCGGCTACTTCGACTGGATCTTCTTCCTGATTC
>Ga0208827_1000901_pt1 | contig 13386 bp, 10 predicted proteins | sample Sb_taG_5_FD_187709 | JGI IMG/M metagenome (GOLD analysis project Ga0208827, IMG submission 187709) | Peat soil microbial communities from Weissenstadt, Germany - Sb_50d_8_FC metaG (SPAdes) (version 2) | ecosystem: Environmental > Terrestrial > Soil > Wetlands > Peat | place: Germany... | reverse complement strand
CTCGCGGCCTGGCGCCAGCACCTGAACCTGGCCGACGACCTGCTCATCTACCTGGTCGCGGTGGTCACGATCACGGTCCTCGGCGGCTTCTGGCCGGCCGTGCTCGCCGCCGTGGCCGCCAGCCTCCTGCTCAACTGGTACTTCACCGAGCCGCTGCACACGTTCACCATCCAGGAGCCCAAGAACCTGCTGGCGCTGCTGCTCTTCGTGACGGTCGCGGTCGCCGTCAGCAGCGTGGTCCACCTGGCCGCCCGGCGCGCCGTCCAGGCCGCGCGGGCCAGGGAAGAGGCGGCCGCGCAGCTCGAGCTGGCACAGACCGTGCTAGGCGGCGCCGACTCGCCCGCGGCCATTCTCGATCACCTCACCAGGACCCATGGCGGCCAGGCCGAACTGCAGGAGCGGGCCGGCGGCCGGTGGGTGCGGGCGGCCTCCAGCGGGGTGAGGGGCAGCCTGCCCGCTGCCTCGCGCATCGACATCCGCGGCGACCTGATCCTGCTGGTCACCGGGCAGGGCGAGTCGGCCACCCCGGCTCTGCTGGCCGGCTACGCCGCGCAGGCGGCGGCCGCGCTCGACCGGGAACGGCTCCGCACCCAGGCCGCCCAGGCCGAGGCGCTGGCCGAGGGCAACCGGATGCGGACCGCGCTGCTCGCGGCGGTCAGCCACGACCTGCGCACGCCGCTCGCCTCGATCAAGGCCAGCGTGAGCAGCCTGCGGCAGACGGACGTGGAATGGTCCGAGGCCGACCAGGCCGACCTGCTGGCGACGATCGAGCAGAATGCGGACCGGCTCGACGCCCTCATCGGCAACCTGCTGGACATGAGCCGCCTGCACACGGGATCGCTGCAGCCGTTCCTGCGCCCGACGGCGATCGACGAGGTGGCGCCGGCCGCCCTGCTCGGGCTCGACGACTGCCTGCGGCTCGAGATGGCGGTGCCCGACGGCTTCCCGCTGGTGCTCGCCGATCCCGGGCTGCTCGAGCGGATCCTGGCCAACCTCTTCTCGAACGCGCTGCGGTACTCACCGCCCGCGCGGCCACCCGAGCTGCACGCCGAGCTGGTCGGCGACACGGTGCTGCTCGAGGTGGTGGATCACGGCCAGGGCGTGCCTGACGAGCAGAAGGAGCGCGTCTTCGAGCCGTTCAGTACCTACCCGAGCGCGCGCGTCGGGCAAGCCGCCGCGCGGCCGCTCAGTACCGACCCGAGCGCGCGCGTCGGGCAAGCCGCCGCGCGGCCGCTCAGTACCGACCCGAGCGCGCGCGTCGGGCAAGCCGCCGCGCGGCCGCTCACCCGGGTCGGCGACCGCCACCCAGGAGTGGGGCTCGGGCTCGCGGTGGCCAAGGGCTTCGCCGAGGCCATGGGCGGCCGGATCAGGGCCAAGGACACGCCGGGCGGCGGTCTCACGGTCCAGATCGCGCTCCCGGTGGCGAGCGGGGACAAGTCCGCGCTCGGCGCGGGGTCATGACGCGAGTGCTCGTCGTCGACGACGAGCCGTCCATCCTGCGGGCGCTGCGGATCAACCTCAGCGCCCGCGAATACGACGTCAGCACGGCGGTGGACGGCACCAGCGGGCTGGCCGCGGTGGCCCGCGACCGCCCCGACGTGATCATCCTGGACCTCGGGCTGCCGGACATGGACGGCACCGAGGTGATCCACGGCGTCCGCGGCTGGACGTCGATCCCGATCATCGTCCTGTCCGCGTGGGGTCAGGAGAGCCAGAAGGTGGCCGCGCTCGACGCGGGCGCCGATGACTATGTCACCAAGCCGTTCGGCATGGACGAGCTGCTCGCCCGGCTGCGCGCGGCGGTCCGCCGGGCGTCGCCCGCGCCGGACGAGCCGGTGGTCGCGACGGCCGACTTCACCGTGGACCTGGCGGCCAAGCAGGTCGTGCGGGCGGACGGGTCCGGCGTCCGGCTGACCCCCACCGAATGGCAGCTGCTCGAGATCCTGGTCCGCAACACCGGCCGCCTGGTCACCCAGCGGCAGCTGCTGCGGGAGGTCTGGGGTCCCGCGTACGAGACCGAGAGCAACTACCTGCGGGTCTACCTGGCCCAGCTGCGCCGCAAGCTCGAACCCGAACCGTCGCGGCCCGTCTACCTGCTCACCGAATCGGGCATGGGCTACCGGTTCAAGCCGTAAGCCCCGCGAGGGAACCGACTGGCGCACCCCGGTCCGCTGGACAAGCGGTGATCGTTCAGGAGCTTGTTCCCGGACCGGGGATCCGGCCGTAAGTTCTCCCTTCCAGGCATTGCGCGGACCGTAGTTACTGGGTAGTAATAAGAGAAGGGCACGCCACCGTCCCGCGCCGCCGAGGAGGCCGCCGTGAGCACTTATGACCTGTACACGACGCCGGTGGAGGCGGGCACCTGGGACGTGCCCTCGACCGGGGCCGCGCGGTTCTCCTGGGAGTACGACGGGGGGCGGCAGCGGCTGCTCGACCTGTACCAGCGGGGCAAGGACAAGCAGTGGGACGCCACCAAGCGGATCGACTGGTCTCTGCCCGTCGATCCCTGCAACGTGATGGCGACCTCGGAGGAACTTGTCCCCATCTACGGGTCGCGGCAGTGGGAGAAGCTGTCGCAGGCCGAACGCGATGAGCTCGGCCAGCACCTGGGATCCTGGCTGTTCAGCCAGTTCCTGCACGGCGAGCAGGGCGCGCTCACCGTGGCCGCGCGGATCGTGGAGTCCGTGCCCGACATGGACTCCAAGTTCTACGCCGCCACCCAGACCATGGACGAGGCCCGGCACGTGGAACTGTTCCACCGGTTCATCCGCGACAAGATCGGCCTGTACTACCCGGTCAACGCCGACCTGGCCCGGCTGCTCGCCGACGCGCTCGGCGACTCCCGCTGGGACATGCCCTACCTCGGCATGCAGGTGCTGATCGAGGGGCTGGCGCTGGCGGCGTTCGGGGTGCACCGCGACATCACCGGCAACGCCCTGGTGAAGCAGGTGCTCGCGTACGTCATGCAGGACGAGGCCCGGCACGTCGCGTTCGGGCGGCTGGCCCTGCGGGATTATTACGCTGGCCTGACCGACGCCGAACGCGCCGACCGCGAGGAGTTCGTGGTCGAGGGCTGCTACCTGATGCGCAACCGGTTCCGCGCCCAGGAAGTCTGGGAGCGGATGGGCTTCGACGTCGAGGAATGCCTGGAGTTCACCGAGCACTCGCCGATGCAGCAGGCCTTCCGCGCCCTGCTGTTCAGCCGGATCGTCCCGTGCGTGAAGGACATCGGGTTGTGGGGCGAGAAGGTCCAGCGGGCCTACACCGACCTCGGCGTGCTCGCCGCCGCCGACAGCGACCTGGAGGCGCTGATGCGTGACGACGAGAACATCGCCGAGCGCATCGAACAGGAGCACGCGGCCGAGTTCGCCGCCCGCAAAGCCGAAGTAGATGCCGCCATCCAGACGGCCGAAGGCTAGCTCCCGCCAGGCGCTAGCCGCCCCTCAGCCGGTCGTCCGCCCGGACATTGAAACCCCACCAGTCTCGCCCACCCCGCCAACCCCGCCCGCCGCGCGCCCTCACCCCACGCAACGACAACAATGCTCCATCGTTGCTGCTCTGACGACACCGATGCTCCATCGTTGCTGCTCTGACGACACCGATGCTGGTTGCCGCTGCCGGGGGTGGTGCGGTGAGGGTTCCCGCTTACCAGCGTGGGGTCTTGTTGAAGCGGGGCTTCCAGACGGCCCGGTAAAGCAGGCGCAGCGGCGGCGGGAGCTGGCCCAAGGTGGCGGCGACATCCTCGCGGCCGGCTTCGTCCAGCATCGGCCCGGTGATCTTCGCGGAGGCGGCGAGACCCCCCTCGCGCAGGCCCCGGCCCTGCGCGCTGAGCCGGATCGTGCCGCCCTGGGTCTCGGCCAGGATGCCGAGCAGGATTTTGGCCAGCGAGGCTGGGCCTGCCCCGCCGCCTGCCCGATGAGCGGGATCGGGCGGGTGCTTTCCTCGGTGCTTGTCATGGTGATGATCCCCTCGTGGTGGTGATGAACGTCTGCCCTCTAGACGGAGGCGGCGTCGGCGCTGTGACCGCGTCGGGCCGGCCGCGCGAGCATGAGCAGGAAGGCGAGCACGGTGCCAGGGAGTTCCAGCGGAAGCTCGTGGAGATCGTGCGGCCAGCTGGCGCGGCTACGCGACGATCTTGATCAGCATGTCCCATCCGGCGGGTAGGCGGCGCAGGTGACGGGTACGCACTAGAACGTGCGGCAATCCCTCCTTCCCACGGCCCGGCGCGCGCGCAAGACCCGCAAGGCCTCCCTGCTGTCCCGGCCGTCGGCCATCGCCGAGCGCATCGAGCGTGCGCACGCCCTGGATCCCGTGGTCTGCGGCCTCTCCGACACCGTCGTGCGCGCGCTGCCGACTGGCCCGCGCGCGGATGCCCTGCACGGCGTCCCGTTCGGCCAGCCTGCCCACCCCGCGCTGGTCCGGCTGCCGCTTGGCTGCTGGACTTCCGCGGTCCTGCTCGACCTGTTCCGCGGCACCGAGCGCGCGGCCGGGGTACTCATCGCGGCGGGGATCGCCGGCACCGCGCCTGCGGCGGCCACCGGCCTGGCCGACTGGTCGGCGCTGCACCGGGACCAGCAGCGGGTCGGCCTGGTGCACGCCGTCTGCCAGGCCAGCGCGGCCACGCTGTTCCTCGGCTCGCTGGCCGCGCGGGCCGGCGGCCGGACTGGCTACGGCCGGGCGCTGTCCGCGTCCGGACTCGCCGTGGCCACTGTCGGCTCCTACCTCGGCGGGCACCTGGCGCTCAGGCTCGGTGCGGGCACCAGCCACGCCGATCAGGTCAGCCACCTAGCCGGACTGGGCTGGCACGACCTGTGCGCGCTGACCGAACTGCCCGACCGGCGTCCGGTCCGGCGCCAGCTCGGCTACCTGTCCCTGCTGGTGTACCGGCAGGGACCCGAGGTCAGCGTGCTCTCAGACCGGTGCTCCCATCTCGGTGGGCCCCTGCATCAGGGCCGGATTGTCGTGGAGCGCGGCGCCGCCTGCGTCGCCTGCCCCTGGCACGGATCCAGCTTCGTGGTCGCCGACGGCACCGTCATTCACGGGCCCGCTACCGCTCGCCAGCCATCCTTCCAGACTCGCGTGACGACCGACGGGCGCGTCGAGCTCAGGCCCAGACCCTGACGACCCGGCCCCGTCCGGCGCCACCGAGACGACCGGCCCGGATCCGGCCGACACGGGGCTAGCCGACACAGGGCTAGCCGACACGGGGCTAGCCGACACGGGGCTAGCCGACACGGGGCTAGCCGACACAGGGCTAGCCGACACAGGGCTAGCCGACACAGGGCTAGCCGACACGGGGCTAGCCGACACGGGCGGCTCGGCGAACCGGTTGCCGGCCGCGCTGAAGAAACCGCCGATCCCCTCCAGCGCCTTGGAGATCTCGCTCGGCACGATCCAGACCTTGTTCGCGTCACCCTGGGCGATCTGCGGCAGCATCTGCATGTACTGGTAGGCCAGCAGCCGCTGGTCCGGGTTGCCTTCGTGGATGGCCCGGAACACGGTGCTGATCGCCTCGGCCTGCCCGCGGGCCCGCGCCGCCTGGGCCTTGGCGTCCGCCTCGGCCCTGAGCACGAGCGCCTCGGAGTCCCCCCTGGCCTTGAGCACCGCCGCCTGGCGCTCGCCCTCCGCGGTCAGGATGGCCGACTGCTTGGATCCCTCGGCGGACAAGATGGCGGCGCGCTTGTCCCGGTCGGCGCGCATCTGCTTTTCCATCGAGTCCTGGATGGAGCCTGGCGGCTCGATGGCCTTGAGCTCCACCCGGCCGACCCGTATCCCCCACTTACCCGTCGCCTCGTCAAGTTCTTTCCGCAGCTCGCTGTTGATCTGATCCCGTGAGGTGAGCGCGCTCTCCAGCTCCATGCCGCCGACCACGTTGCGCAACGTGGTCACGGTCAGCTGCTCGACGGCGGTGATGTAGTTGGCCACCTCGTAGGTGGCCGCCCGGGCGTCGGTCACCTGGAAGTAGATGACCGTGTCGATGCCGACGACGAGGTTGTCCCCGGTGATCACGGGCTGCGGCGGGAAGCTGACCACCTGCTCGCGCAGGTCGATGAGGGGGAGCAGCCGGTCGACGAACGGGGTCACCATGTTCAGGCCCGCGTGCAGGGTCCGGTGATACCGGCCGAACCGCTCCACGATTCCCGCCCTCGCCTGGGGCACGATGCGGACCGACCTGACGATCGCCGTGACCACGAGGATGACGAAGACGACGAGCAGGATGGTCGCCACCAGAGAACTCATGACCGCTTCACTCCTGCGCCCGGCGCGGGGTTCCCGAGGCTTCCGGGGTTTCCAGGCTTATTCGCTACGTTACAGACTGCGAGCGACTTGAGCCAGCGGGTGGCCATTGTGCTGGCCACGGGGGACGAACCGGTCAGCGGGCCCGGGCGGTCCAGCGCGACTGCCGGTGCTCGATCTCCAGCGGGACGCCGAAGCACCGCGACAGGTTCCGCGCGGTGAAGACCTCCTCGATGGGGCCGGCCGCGAGCACCGACCCCCGGCGCAGCAGCATCGCGTGGGTGAAGCCGTCGGGCACCTCTTCGACGTGGTGGGTGACCAGGACCATCATCGGCGCCTTGGGATCGCGCGCCAGCGTGGTGAGCCGCCGCAGCAGGTCCTCGCGCCCGCCCAGGTCGAGCCCGGCGGCCGGCTCGTCGAGCAGCAGCAACTCGGGGTCGGGCATCAGCGCCCGGGCGATCTGCACCCGCTTGCGCTCACCCTCCGACAGGGTGGAGAACTTGCGCCTGATCAGGTGCGCGCAGCCGAGGGCGTCGAGCATCTCGACCGCGCGGGTGACGTCAGCGGAGTCGTACTCCTCTTTCCAGCGGCCGAGGATGGCGTACGAGGCGGTGAGCACCAGGTCGATGACCTTCTCCCCGGGCGGGACCTGCTCGGCGATCGCGGCGCTGGTCAGCCCGATCCTCGGCCGCAGGTCGAAGATGTCGACCTCGCCGAGCCGCTCGCCGAGCACGTCTACCGTGCCCTCGGTGGCGAACAGCATGGTGGCTGCCACCTGGAGCAGGGTTGTCTTGCCTGCTCCGTTCGGCCCGATCAGGATCCACCGCTCGTCCCCGTGCGCCGTCCAGTCCACGTTGCGCAGCAGGACTGCCGCGTCCCGCCGGACCTCAACGCCACGCAGCCGCAGCACCTCGTCGGACATCAGGCCCCCTTTCTCCGCACGCACCGCAATGGATCCGCCAGCTCGAATGCCGCTGCAACTGAACACCGCCGAGACCGACCCTATGCCACCACACCCCGGCAAGCCCACCCGGACGGACCGGTAAGTAGGCGGGCAGCGCGGGTCGTTCGGCAATCTCGCCTGCTAACAGCCCGATCTGATGGTCTATGTGCATGCTTGGTGCTTTGCATCCGGTTCTTGGATCACCTCTGTGATGCAGGTGGCCAAGGACGCCTTCCCGACCGCCTCCATCTACGGCAAGGCCAGTTACCCCAGCCTGCGGCTGATCACCTGCGGCGGCCCCTTCGACCGGGCCACCGGCCACTACCTGGACAACATAATCGTCTACGCGCACCTGATCAGGAGCTAGGCCCCGCGCTCGTGCCTGACCGCGAGCAGGGCGGCCTGCGTGCGGTCCTGCACGCCGAGCTTGGCCAGCACCGAACTCACGTGCGCCTTCACCGTCTTCTCCGAGACACCCAGGGCCCGCGCGATCTCCCGGTTGGACCGGCCCTTGGTGAGTTCGGCGAGCACCTCGCGCTCGCGGCTGGTGAGCGCGTCCAGGCCGCTCCCCAGAGTTCCAGGCCCCCAGGTGCCCGCCGACCGGACCAGGGGGCCCGCCGCCTCGGAAGCCAGCAGCAAGTGGCCGTCGTGGACCGAACGGATCGCCCGCACCAGCGCGTCGGGGTCAACGTCCTTGTAGAGCACCCCCGCCGCGCCTGAGCGCACCGCCAGGCTCGCCGACGCGGGATCGGTGGCGCTGGTGAGCACGAGCACCCGGGCGGCGTTTTCGCGGGCTCTGAGCTCACCCAGGACGGCGATGCCGTCCATGCCGGGCAGCTTCAGGTCGAGCAGGATCACGTCCGGGGTGTGCTCGGCGACCAGCGCGAGCGCCGTGGCGCCGTCGCCGGCCTCGCCGGCCACCTCGATCCCCTCCTGCACCTCGAGCAGCACCCGGAGCCCGCGCCTGACCACCGGATGGTCGTCGACGATCAGCACCGAGATGGGCCGCGTCATCGCCCGCCCCCCGTGGTGACCGGCCCCGTGGTGACCGGCCCCGTGGTGACCGGCACAGCCTTGAAGGGCACGGTCATCCGCACCAGGGTTCCCGTCTTCCCCGACCGGATGGTCAGCGCGGCGCCCGCAGCCGCCGCCCGCTCCCGCATCGAGGCCATCCCCAGCCCGCCGGACGGCGCCTCCGGCGCGAACCCGTGACCGTCGTCTGACACCTCGAGGACGACCTGGGGCGGCGCCTTCGACGGCGCTTTCGACGGCACCTTCGACGGCACCTTCGACGGCGCTTTCGACGGCACCTTCGACAGGGCGACCCGGACGCCGGACGCCCCGGCGTGGCGCAGCGCGTTGTGCAGCGCCTCCTGCGCGACCCGGTAGAGCGCCGCCTCCGCCCGGGGCCCGAGCGCGGGCAGGTCGCCGGCGGTGAACGTGACCGGGACCCCGTGCGCCCGCCCGGCCAGCATCGCGTACCGGCGCAGGGATTCGGCCAGCCCCGCCGCCTCCAGGTCAGGCGGGGCCAGCCCATCAATCGCTGCGCGCAGTTCGGCGTGGGCTTCGGCGCCGAGCTCGCCGATCACCTCGATCTCGGCCCGGACCCGGGCCGCGTCCACCGGGTTCCTGCCCGCCAGGACCGCGGCGGCCCGCGCGTGCGCCCTGATGCTGAACAGCTTCTGCGTGACCGCGTCGTGCAGGTCCCTGGCCAGCCGGGAGCGCTCCTGCAGCACGGAAAGCTCCCGGCTGCGCTCGTACAGCCGGGCGTTGGTCAGCGCGATCGCGGCGTGCGCGGCGAACAGCGAGAGGATCTGGAGGTCCCGCTCGGTGAACCCGCGGCCGGCCGCCGCGGCGGAGGTCTTGTTGGCCGCGAAGATGATGCCGAGGACCCGGTCCCCGTCGCGGACCGGCACCCCGAGGAAGTGCGACATCTGCGGGTGGGAGGACGGCCAGCCCTCGAACCTCGGGTCTTTACGTATATCGGCGAGGCGCTCCGGCTTGCCCTCGTCGAGCAGCACGGCGAGCATCCCGTGACGGCGCGGCAGCGGCCCGATCGCCTGCCACTCGGCTGAGCTGATCCCGTCCACCACGAACTCGGCGAACGAGTCTCCTTCGTCGGGCACGCCGAGCGCCGCGTAGCGCGCGCCGACCAGCGACCGCGCCGACCGCACGATCACCTGCAGCACGTCACGGACGGACATCTGCCGGGTGACGGACAGCACCGCCTGGCTCACCTGATACAGCTCGTCCAGCCCATCGCTCACGTGTCTGACGTTAGCCGGGCGGAGCCGACATCGCATTGGGCGGCGGTCTTAGGACCATGGACCCAGGCCGGCCTGGGCGCGGGACCGATGCGTGGGGACGCGGCAGCGCCTAGCGTGCGAGACATGAACGACAACCCCACAGCCATGATCACGGGGGCCTCCCGCGGGCTGGGCCGGGCCCTGGCGGCCGGCTTGGCTCGCGAGGGCTTTGCCCTCATCATCGACGCGAGGAACGCCGCCGGGCTGGACGCGACGGCGGACCGGATCAGGGCCGCGGGCGGTACCGTCACAGCGGTCGCCGGCGACGTCACCGACCCCGCGCACCGCGCCGCCCTGCGGCAGGCCGCCGACGCCGCGGGCCGGCTGGACCTGCTCGTGAACAACGCCGGGACGCTGGGGGCCAGCCCGCTGCCCGCGCTGGCCGACTACCCGCCCGACGAGCTGCGCGCCGCGTTCGAGGTGAACGTGATCGCGCCGATCGCGCTGACCCAGCTGATGCTGCCGCTGCTGCGCGCGAGCGGCGGCGCGGTGCTGAACATCACCTCGGACGCGGCCGTGGAAGCCTACGCGGGCTGGGGCGGCTACGGCGCGGCCAAGGCCGCGCTCGAGCAGGCCTCGAACGTGCTGGCCGCCGAGGAGGTCGGACTCCGGGTCTGGTGGGCCGATCCCGGCGACCTGCGCACCGACATGCACCAGCTGGCCTTCCCCGGCGAGGACATCTCGGACCGGCCGGAGCCGGAGTCGGTCGTCCCCGCGTTCGTCAGGCTCGTCTCGGAGCGCCTGCCGAGCGGCCGGTACCGCGCGGCTCACCTGATGCCGGCCGACCGGTAATCCCGTGGTCATCGACTTCATCCTGCCCGCCGAGCTCGAGGCGCACGACCCGCCCGAGGCGCGCGGCCTGGCCAGGGACGGCGTCCGGATGCTGGTCAGCCGCCGGTCTTCTGGCGAGATCGGCCAGCATGGCTTCCGCGACCTGCCCGGCCTGCTGCTCCCCGGCGACCTGCTGGTCGTCAACACCACCGCGACGCTGCCCGCCCAGGTCCGCGTCGACGGTTTCGGGGACGGGCTGGCCGTGCACTTCTCCAGCCCGCGCCCTGACGGCGCGTGGCTGGTTGAGCTGCGGCAGGTCAAGGGCAAGATCTCGATGCCGAACGGTCTCGGGTACCCCGGTCAGCTCATCAGCCTGCCATCCGGGGCAGTCCTGACCCTGGAGGGCAAGGCCAGCGCCAGGCTCTGGCGGGCCCGGCTCTCGGTGGCGGTGGTGCCCTACCTGCTCAGGCACGGCGTCCCCATCAGGTACTCCTACGTAGGCCGCGAGTGGCCGCTGCCGTACTACCAGACGGTGTTCGCGCGGGAGCCGGGCAGCGCGGAGATGCCGAGCGCCAGCCGCCCGTTCACGCCATCCGTGGTCACCGCGCTGGTGGCCCGGGGGGTGCTGATCGCGCCGCTCACCCTGCACACCGGGGTGTCCTCGCTGGAGGCCGGCGAGGACCCGTACCCCGAGCCCTACGACGTGCCGCCCGTCACGGCCCGCCTGGTCAACCACGTGCGAGCGCACGGCGGCCGGATCATCGCCGCCGGCACGACCGTGGTCCGCGCGCTCGAGACGGCCGCGGGCGGCGGTGGCCAGGTGGCGGCCTCGGCGGGCTGGACGTCACACGTGGTCACGCCGGAGACCGGGGTCACAGTGGTGGACGGGCTGCTCACCGGGTTGCACGAACCGCGTTCTTCGCACCTGCGGATGCTGGCCGCGTTCGCCGGAGCGGAGCTGCTTGACCGGTGCTACGAAACCGCGATCAGGTCCCGGTACCTGTGGCACGAGTTCGGTGACGTGCACCTGCTGCTGCCTTAACCTCGGTGGGGTAGCCTGGCGCCCGCGATGAATACTCCGCGGACTTCGCTGCTCATCACCCTGACCGGCCGGGATCGGCCGGGCGTGACCTCTAGGCTGTTCGCCATCCTGGCCGCGCACCCGCTCAGCGTCCTCGACGTCGAGCAGGTGGTGATCCGGGGCCGGCTGGTGCTCGGGGTCCTGCTCGGCTGCGACTCGCCGCCCGACCTGACCGGCATCCACGCCGCGGTCAGTGCGCTCGCCGGTGATCTCGGCCTGGAAGCCGAGATCACCATGGGTTCGGCGGCCACCGGCGATCCGGCCGCCCGCGGCGGGCGGCTGCACGTCACGCTGCTGGGCAGCCCGCTGGCGCCCGCCGCCATCACCGCCATCGCCGGGCGGATCGCGGCCAGCGGGGCGAACATCGACCGGATCGGCAGGCTCGCGCAGCAGCCGGTGACCTGCATCGAGATGGACGTCTCCGGCGCGGACCCGGCGATGCTCCGCGAGGACCTGGCCCGTGCCGCGGTGGAGCAGGGGGTCGACGTGGCGGTCCAGCGCGGCGGGCTGCACCGGCGCGCGCTGCGGCTGATCGTGATGGACGTGGACTCCACCCTCATCCAGGACGAGGTGATCGACCTGCTGGCCGCCCGGGCCGGCTGCGCCGCCGAGGTGGCGAAGGTGACCGCGGCCGCCATGCGCGGCGAGCTCGACTTCGCCGCGTCGCTGCGCGAGCGGGTGTCGCTGCTCGCCGGGCTCGAGGCCGGGGTCCTGGACGACGTCAGGACCGAACTGCGGCTGACCGCGGGGGCGCGCACGCTGATCGGGACGCTGGGCGGTCTGGGCTACAAGTCGGGCATCGTCAGCGGCGGTTTCATCCAGGTGATCGGGCCGCTGGCCGCCGAGCTCGGCATCGACTACGTGGCGGCCAACGAGCTGGAGATCGCGGCCGGGAAGCTTACCGGGCGCCTGCTCGGCCAGGTGATCGACCGGGCCGGCAAGGCGGAGGCGCTACGCCGGTTCGCCGCCGACGCCGAGGTCCCGCTGTCCCAGACGGTCGCAGTCGGCGACGGCGCCAACGATCTCGACATGATCGCCGCCGCCGGGCTCGGCGTCGCGTTCAACGCCAAGCCCATGGTGCGCGACGCGGCCGACACCTCGGTGAGCGTCCCCTACCTGGACGCCATCTTGTACCTGCTCGGCATCTCCAGCGACGACGTGGCGGCCGGCTCCTAGCCCGGCCCGGGACGACAAGAACCCCGGGCTCCGCGCGGAGCCCGGGGTTCTTGGCCTGGCGAGTTACTCCGTTCGCTTGACGGCGGCCGCCCGGTCCTCGGCGTCGTCCGCCACGGTCGCCTTGGTGACGTCGGGCACCGCGCTGGCGCCCTCAACCGCGGGCGCGGCGGCGCCTTCCACCGCGGGCGAGATCGCGCCGGTCACTTCGGCGCTCGACGGCGCCACCTCGCCCATGTGATGGGCGCGCCGCTTGGAGATCACGATCGCCGCGACCACGATGGCCACCGCGCCGACCGCCACCCCGGTGCGCAGTCCGACGTTGCTGCTGTACTTCACCACGCTGGTCGCGACCAGCAGCGACACGAGGTTGATCACCTTGAGCAGCGGGTTGATCGCGGGGCCCGCGGTGTCCTTGAACGGGTCGCCGACGGTGTCGCCGATGACGGTCGCGGCGTGCGCTTCTGAGCCCTTGCCGCCGTGCTCGCCCTCCTCGACGAGCTTCTTGGCGTTGTCCCAGGCGCCGCCGGAGTTGGCCAGGAACACCGCCATCAGCACGCCGGTCGCGATCGCGCCGGCCAGGTAGGCGCCGAGCGTGGCGTACCCGAACGCGAAGCCGACGGCGATCGCGACCAGCACCGCGAGCAGGGCCGGGGTCACCAGCTCGCGCAGCGAGTCCTTGGTGACGATGTCGACCACCCGGCCGTAGTCGGGCTTCTCGGTGTAATCCATGATCCCCGGGTGGGTGCGGAACTGGTTCCGCACCTCCAGGACCACGCGCTGCGCCGCCCGGCCCACCGCGCTGATCAGCAGGCTGGCGAACAGGAACACCACGGAGGCGCCGATGATCACGCCGACCAGGACCCTCGGCCGGT
>Ga0208827_1000898_pt1 | contig 13401 bp, 8 predicted proteins | sample Sb_taG_5_FD_187709 | JGI IMG/M metagenome (GOLD analysis project Ga0208827, IMG submission 187709) | Peat soil microbial communities from Weissenstadt, Germany - Sb_50d_8_FC metaG (SPAdes) (version 2) | ecosystem: Environmental > Terrestrial > Soil > Wetlands > Peat | place: Germany: Weissenstadt... | reverse complement strand
AAACTGACGGATGGCGAGGTCAACGTCGTCCCACTCTTCCTCCTGGATCGACATGAGCAGCAGCATCACGTTGGCGCCGACGGAGAAATTCGGCGCGTCGTTGGTGATGACGAAGGCGTCGAAGCCGTCGCCCGCTCCGCCCGGCTTCAGCGTCTGGAGAATCAGCGAGATAATGTCGGCGCCGAGCGCGTTCATTTTGGAGTGGAACTGGATGCAGCCCACGCCGTCGCCCAGGTCAACCAGCGAGGCGCCGGAATTTTTCTTGACCACGTAGTTGGACTTCTTTGCCACCTCAACCGACCAGACTCCCGCCGGTGCTTCGACCGGCTTGAAACTTCCGTGGCCCAGATCGAAGTAGGCTCGGCCTGATGGCGTCTTAGGATCGTCTTCGTACCAAGACTTCCCGTCGGAGGCGAGCAACTTCTCCACGTTGGCCGCGACCGGACGCCCCTCTTTTTTCATGCGCGCGACGGTCGCATCCACGCCCGCCGCGTCCCATAGTTCGAAGGGGCCGAGCTCCCAGTTGAAGCCCAGGTGCAGGGCACGATCGATCTCTACAACTGAGTCGGAAATCTCGGGAATGCGATTGGCGGAATACGTCCACAGGTCGGAGAGCGCCGCCCAAAGAAATGCACCTGCCTTGTCGGCCTTCGACGGCGCACCGCCACCGTCGTCATTCAAGCCGAGCAGCATTCGAAGTCGCGCGCCGGTCTCTTCAACGTTTTTCGCCATATCGAGCGCCGCGAATTTTGGCTTATGGCGGGGATGATATTCCAGAGTTTTCCAGTCGAGCGCCATGCGCTCGTCCTCTTTGTGCTTGCCATCCCCGTGCCCGCTTTTGACCTTCTTGTAGAAGCCGCCCTTGGTCTTGTCGCCCAGCCACTTGCGTTCCAGCATCTGGCGAAAGAAAACGGGAAGCTGCAATTCGCTGCGCTCGTCATGCACGTTCGCGGTGGTGTTCGCGACCACGTGTCCGAGGATGTCGAGCCCCACCAGATCGATCGTCCGGAAGGTGGCCGAGCGCGGCCATCCCACGGCCTGGCCGGTAAGCGCGTCGATCTCTTCGATACTCAGGTCCATTTCCTGCATGAGGCGCATCACGTTGAGTACGGAAAATGTACCGATGCGATTGCCGATGAAGTTGGGAGTATCTTTCGCCAGCACGACGCCCTTGCCCAGTTGTCGGTCGCAGAAGTGCGTGACCGCCTCGATCAGCGCGGGGTCGGCGTCTGGGGTTGGGATCAGTTCGAGTAGCCGCATGTAACGCGGCGGATTAAAAAAATGTGTGCCAAACCACGAGCGGCGGAAGTCGTGGGAAAATCCCTCAGCGATCTTCGCGACCGGAAGTCCGCTGGTGTTGGTCGTGACGATGGTGCCTGGCTTGCGAACGGATTCCACTTTCTTCAGCAGCGTCCGCTTTATTTCGAGGTTCTCGACGACCGCCTCGATAATCCAGTCCGCCTCGGCCAACTGTTTCAGGTCGTCGTCGAAATTCCCCACGGTCACGAGCCGCGAAAGCGACGCTTCGAAAAACGCAGCGGGCTTCGATTTTGCCGCTCCATCGAGGCCGGCAGCCGCGATTTTGTTACGCGCGGGGCGGGCGGCGCCCGGCGGCGCGTCTGATGGAACTATATCGAACAGCAATGAAGGCACTCCCGCGTTAGCGAAATGTGCCGCGATACGGGCGCCCATTGTGCCCGCGCCGAGGACAGCAATCTTATGGATACGCTTCATAAAGGCGAACTCCTTATGATAAGAACGGTTTTCTTCAAATCAATGTGCAATTGGCGAACAATCAATCGGCGAAAAGGGACGACTCCCGGCGGCCAAAGCCGCCATTGCTTTTGGCACTCACGGTGCGGCAGCCGCGCCCCTTCAAAACAAAGTCAAAACCCGATTCTTCCGCAGTCTGCAAAGCCGCCTGTGTAGTGGGTTCTAACGGCATGGATAAAAAGCCATGCTCCTTCAAAGCTACCCGGGGAACCAGCTTAATCAGAGTTCCCCTACGGAAGTTTATCCACCACCCAGTCGTTCTTTCCAGTCTCGACCAGGATTATTTCGGAAAATCTGCGTTTGACATGGGAGGATCCTCGAGGCGTGACCAGCACGACCGGGAAACTGTAGCGGCCCTGATGCCCATGACCACGCGTGATCTCGAAGGCCCGGTCCCTGCCGCTAGAGAAAAACTGGTCCACTTTGTCGGCATTCTGCGAGTGGCGGAGACCATCGCTGAGCAGGACCATACCGGTTTCGAGGTCTCCCGTTTGCCATGCGTGGAGGAAATGGTTAGCGGCTGCCAGTGCAAACACGTAACCGGAGTCTAAGGGACCTTCCTCGGCAGAATGGCTGTGCGAGCGAGCCCAAACCTGCGCCGTGGGAAAAACCGCCAGTAGGAAAAGACATGCCATGAACTGGATCTTCACACTAGGGCTGTTGGTCATTCCTCGCCTTCGTTATTCCTCGCCAACGTTCCTCGCCAGTGATGATGTAACTCCTTACTCTACTGGAAAACAACCGGAACGCCAGTGTCGCGCCCTGTAAATTCTTGACATGAAGTATGCGTTCTCCTTTTGAGCGAAGCGAACGGCAGCCACAAGCTGAGCACCACCAGCCAGATGCTCTTGCCTTTGGTAGCCCGCAGCTCAATAAATCGTGTACCCGGGCGCCGGATTCCGCACATCGGGCTTTGATGCCATCAGCAGCAGCGCACCGATGCGCTTGAAGGCACGCAGATCGTCCAGGCTGTGAAATGAAGTTGTCTGGTAGTTTTCGGGCGTGGGCGTGTCGTCCGGAATTTGTGCATACTCCACATTTTCGAAAGCATGCTTCTTCAACAGTTCGACGTACTCTGCCGATGAACGAACATGCACCGGCACCTTCAACTTTGGCACCCATTGCAGCGAATACGGATTGTCTTTGTAGAGATTGATCAAAATGAACAGCCGTCCGTGCGGCGCCATGACGCGAAAAAGCTCGGCCAGCGCGCGTTCCTGATCCGGATAGTAATAGAACGACTCCACCGAGAGCACCTTGTCAAAAAAGTTTTCTTCCCACGGAATCTGCGCCGCGGATCCGACCACGAACATCACGTTGTCGAATTCTTTCGAAGCGGCTCGCGCCTGCCGGATCATCTCGTCGGAAATGTCGACGCCGACCACCTGCCCGAAACCCTGTGGCCCTTCGCCCGTCAGGCGCGCCAGCAAACGTGTCGCCCACCCCGATCCGCAGCCAAGATCGAGAACGCGCTCACCCGGACGCGGATCCATGCGCCGCATCGTTTTCTCGGTGATGTCGAGGTGATGGCGCTCCATCTTTGCGCCTTCGCCGTCATCGGCCCAGCGATTGAATTCGTGCTGCAGGCGCTCGTCGGGAGATTGGGGTTTGTCGGCACTCATGATCTTTCTCTAACGGCTGCGAGCTTCGGGCTACGAGCTACGAGCTGCGAGCGAACCATCCCAGCTTGCTCGAAGCCCGCAGCTCACTCGGTAATCTTGCGCAGTTCCTCAAAGAACGCCGGATACGACACTCCCGCCGCGTCGGCGCCGACAATCGTCGTCTCGCCTTCCGCTCGCAACGCGGCCACGGCGAACGCCATGGCAATTCTATGGTCGCCAAACGAATCCAGCTCGGCGCCATGCAGATGCTGGCCGCCAGGAATCCGCATTCCATCGGGGCGCTCTTCAACTTCCGCGCCCATCTTTCGCAGATTGGCAGCGACGGCGGCAATGCGATCCGACTCTTTCACGCGCAACTCTTTGGCATCGCGCACTTCGAGGCCGCCGTCGGTGTACGGCGCAACCGCCGCGAGCACCGGGATCTCGTCGATCAACGCCGCCGTATCGGCGCCGGCGATTGCAGCTCCCCTCCACATCGCGCCGCGCGCCTCAATCGAACCTACCAGTTCGCCGTGATGTTCTTCCAGATGCGCGACCGAAATCTTCAACCCCATCTGCACCAGGATATCGAGCAACCGCGCCCGCGTCGGATTCATCAAAATTCCGGGCAAGGTGATCTGCGATCCGGGAAACAGGGCTGCCGCGCAAAGGAAGAACGCGGCACTGGAAAGATCGCCGGGCACGTGCGCCTCAATTGCGCGCAGCCGCTGTCCGCCCACAATTCGCGATGCATTCCCTGCCCGCTCGACTTCCGCGCCAAAGGCCCGGAGCGCAATTTCGCCATGATCGCGTGTGCGCATGGGCTCCTCGACCACCGTCTCGCCTGCGGCAAAGAGTCCGGCAAAAAGCACGCACGATTTCACCTGCGCACTCGCAACTTCCGGCCGGTAGTGAATCGGCTTTAGAGGACCGCCGTGAATTTTCAGTGGCGGGCGTCCGCCTTCGCTCGACGAAATCTTGGCCCCCATCTCGGAAAGGGGCGTCATGATGCGCGCCATCGGCCGCCGCGAGAGCGATTCATCCCCGCACAACTCGCTGGTAAATGGCTGGCCGGCAAGAATTCCGCTCAGCATGCGCATGGTCGAGCCGGAGTTCCCGCAATCGAGGATCTCCAACGGAGCATTCAGCCGCGGCCCCACGCCATGCACCTCAATCGTTCCGTCGTTGTCGTTGTTTCGCCCGCGCTTCCACTCACATCCGAGTTTGCCGATGCAGTCGAGCGTGCTGGCGCAATCGCGTGCCGCTGAAAAATTCTGGAAACGGCTGGTGCCCTCCGCAATCGCCGCCAGCATGGCGTAGCGGTGCGAAATGGACTTGTCCCCTGGAATGCGAACGATTCCGCGCACCGCGCGCGCAGGGCGGACGACAACGTTCGAACTGGATACCATGAGTTCTAAATATAGTGGAGACTTAGCCAGTTTGGTGGGCAAACCTTCGTGCGGGGGGAAGCGCGGCGCCAGGGGAAATGACGCTATGCCGGCGGCATGGCTCGCACTCCTAAAAAATGCCGTCTTGTCGCAACGCCCTGTGACGATGATTAGTCGGCACGCTCAAGGTGGCGCGGAGTTGCACCAACGGAGAACATGAGAACCTTGGCTAGACGCTTTGGATTCTCCAATTCGTCACGACAGAAACTGCACACTGGTTTTCCATTGAGGTAATCAATACAGTCTTCGCATAGTAGCGAATAACATTTAGAGCAACCGATCGGCTTGGCGGTGGATTCGCAGAACTGGCACTCTTCATTGATTACTATCAGGTTGGTGTTTTGCCTCTCGTGTTTGCGGCGGGACTTTCGGCCTTCCGGCAGATGCGGTAGGAGTTCAAATGCCACGGGTGCTCTCCCCCTTTTGCACCATTGCAATCCAAACGGGGTAGGAAATCTGTGATCGGTGAACTATCCTTTTGTGAGATTTCGGGCTTCATGACTGACATGAATTCCGAGCGGACGGCCCCGGCCCGGCCTACTGCGCGCGCGCTCGCCCGGCGGCTTCCGCGAGGATTTCCCGCGGGACTTCCCGCAGCGTGACGTGAAATTCGAACATGGGCGTTTCCGTCCCGCGTCCCCACCGGGCCACTCCCCAATGCGCGCGGATGAACTTGATCTCCGGCCGCGCCGTCAGATTGAGCAGCAAGGGTATTTCCTCGCGATAAAACCTCTGCGGAAAGGCCGCGACCGGCTCGGCATCCCACGTGGCTCCATCCGCCGACCCGTGGATGCTGACATCGAGCGATTCCTGCTCGATGATGTTGGTGATGGCGAGCGTAAGCAGAAAAATCCGGCCCTTCGTCCCACTGATATCGAGCGCAGGTCCGTCTCCTTTGGCGTTGACTACGGTTTTTTCAGGAACCACGAAAGCTTCCATCATGACGCAGAGATTCTAGCAGAGCGGCAAGGCTGCAAGCGGTGACAAGCACGCCGCCACGCGCAGTTTTCGGAATGGGAATGACAAGGAGGAACTTCCCTGGCAGCGGCTGCGTAGCCGCAGCACCTGCGGAACTTCGCATATCATCAAAGCGCTGAGAGTGGGGTTTCACATCCTCTTGAAGAAACTCGACAAGGCGACCGTCGCAACCATGTTGGCCGGCCTGTGCACGTTTCTCAACGTCTACAGCACCCAGCCGTTGCTGCCGCTCTTGCGAGAGACATTTCATGCCTCCGAGTTAGAAGTCAGTCTCACCGTGAGTGCGACGATTTTTGCCACCGCTCTCGCCGCACCCATCATCGGCATGATTGCCGAGCGCCGCGGGCGCAAGAAAGTCATAGTGCCCTCGCTGTTCCTGCTGACCATTCCTACCGCCCTGGCGGCAACTTCCACCAGCCTCGGTGCGCTCATCTTCTGGCGTTTCGCCCAGGGCCTTTTCGTGCCCGGGGTCATCGCTGTCATGCTCGCCTACGTGAATGAGGAATGGGCCGGACGCGGCGTGGGCCGCGCCATGTCTTCGTATGTGACCGGAACCGTGATCGGCGGATTTCTTGGGCGCTTTATCTCCGGCGTCATCGCCACGCACTGGCAGTGGCGCTTCACCTTCTTGGTACTCGCCGCGCTCAACTTGATCGGCGCGCTTGTGGTCCGCGCCTGGCTTCCTCTGGCAAAGAATTTTGTGCCCGCCGAACACCTGCAGCAGGTTCGGGACCATGCCCAGGAACATCTGCGTAATCCGCGGCTGCTGGCCAATTTCGGCATGGGCGCTACCGCGCTCTTCGCGCTGGTAGGATGCTTTACCTACGCCAACTTCTACCTCGCCGCCGCACCTTTCCATCTGAACTCGGCACAACTGGGAAGCATTTTCTTTGTCTATCTGCTCGGAGTCGTCATCACACCCCAGGCAGGCCGGTTCCTCGATCACTTCGGCTTTCGCCACACCACCGTCCTCTACTGCGCCATGATGATCGCGGGACTGCTTTTTACCTTGGTCAAATCGCTGCCGGTCGTCATCGTCGGCCTCGCCATCTTTTCTTCGGGTGCTTTCGTGGCACAGGCGGCAGCCACGGTGCAGACGGGCGCCATCGCCGGGCGCGCGCGCTCCTCTGCCGCCGGACTCTACGTGGCGTTCTACTATCTCGGAGGAAGCGTGGGCGCCACGCTGACCGGCTTGTTCTGGCGTTGGAAAGGCTGGCCCGGCTGCGTCGCCGTGTTGGGAGGAGTTTCGTTGCTGAGTTTGTGGCTGGCACGCATCTGCAGCCGTCCCCGCGACCAACTCGACTCCACGGAAATCGAACTGGTCGGCGATTGAAATGCGGGGCTTCGCCCCATAGGCGCTAATTTAGGGAGTTTTGGGCTTGAGACGGCGCGCCAGCTTCCCAGAAGCCTGTTTCTGGATAGTTTCCGGTTAACCGACGATACTTCCATAACTCTGGGCCAAGCCCCGTTCAGGTCGTCTTGGATTGCCAGTTTGTTCGCCTGCGGCTACGCGAGCACCAGCTCATTTCTGGGCCAATAGCGAGCGTGCGTCTTGAAGTTCGGGCCGGTCTCCATCGGCATGCTGGCAGATGGCCAGGAGCTTGGCATAGTATGTTTTCGCCTTCTCTTGATCGCCCGAAAGCTTGGCCGCACGCGCGGCGCCGGCCAGCGCGTTGAAACGATTTGGGGCCGTGCGTAGCGTGGCTTCGAACTCGGTCATCGCTTGCGCCGGCTGTTTCAATTCCAGCAACATCTCGCCAAGCAGTTCGCGAGCTGGCAGGATGACCCCCGGAGTGACATTGTGCTTGTCCGTTCTGTCTTCGTGCTCGGCGGCAGCACGCATCTGCCTGAGAGCCTCTTCGCGCTTTCCTTCAGCGAGGGTTATCCAGGCAGCGGCGCTCTCGCGCTGGATGTCCACTTGGTCTGCCCAGTATTGGTCGTTGCCCTGGGTAAGCGTGTCCCGAAGCGATGCGAGCTGCCGTACGTCTTCCCGGGCAGCTTCAGTTTTGCCGGTACGTGAAGCGCCGAGGGCCCGTGCGAAGTGCAGATTCGCTTCGGTCCAGGCCCACCGCCCGCCGGGAAAGGTGTTTGGCGGCACGGTTAACGCAGCGGCTTCGTCCCAGCGATGTCGTTCTACAGCATAGCGCGCGGGCGAAGTACCCATGGCGTAGAGCCAGTTCATATATTGCGGATCGTCAGGACGGCCCGGTGGTGGCGCATCCAGTGCTCTTTTCGCCTCGCGATCCTGGCCCCCTTGTAGGTACGCGTAGATCAGGTAATCCTTCGCGTGCAGCTCGTTGCCGGGCGCATTGTTTTTCTGGGCCGAGGCTGCCGAAACGAGGTTGGAGTCAATGGACTCCTGCCATAAGCCGAGCCGGGTGAAAATGTGTGACGGCATGTGCAGCGCGTGTGGCGAGTCCGGCGCGATCTCGGCGTAACGTCGCGCCGCGTCCAAGGCCCTCGGCGCCAGCGGTGGATAGTCGTAGGCGTGGATGATGTAGTGGGCTATGCCGGGATGCTCTGGTTGTTCGACAAATAGCGGCTCAAGGATGGCGCCGGCCTTTTTCTGATTCACGTACGTCTTGTCCGTGGGTGGCGCAGTGGCGAGCAGTGCGAGCGCATGAAAAATGGCCGCTTCATGGTCGTCAGTGTAGCGCGCTTGCAGCTGGTCCATGGCTTTTTCATAAGCCAGCGCGCGAGTGCGGTGGTCGAGCTTGTCGGCGTCGGTGTAAAACGTCTGGATAGCGGCAATATAGTCCCGTTCCCGCTGCGTCTTGGCGCCGGCTAACTTTGCTTTTTCCGCAGCCGCCGCGCCCGCTTTCAGGTCAGCCGGTCCAGGCGCTGGCCAGATCGGATGGTAGTACGTCATGGCAATTCCCCAGTACGCCATGCCGCACGTGGGATCTTTTTGCGCTACAGCAGCGAAGGTATCGCTGGCTTTCTCGTACCAAAAGGAATGGAGCATCGCCACCGCGCTGCTGAATTGCGGCTGAACCGATGGTTCGCAGGAAACGGGGAAACTCACCTTGCCGAGTTTGCTCGGGTCGCCTGCGGGATGCTCATGTTGGGCAACCGCTGGTGGCACGAATGCGGCGCACACGCCCACAAGCAGCACCATGCAAATGAATGTGCTTCGCTTCATGCTGGTCTCCTTGGTTGTTAAATAGGCCCTCTGGAATGAATACGCCGAATAGTTAAAAATCCGTGCGACCTATTTTGGGTCGCGACCCCAATGAAGTCAAGTAAGGCATCAAAACAGTTGCGCACCTGGCGTTCGCAGCGTGCATCGGATGGTCATTCGCCTATCCGCAGAAGTGACCTAGTTCGCAACGGATCATAGCGCGTTCTCGGGATTCCGCCCGAGTCACGGGCAAACCGGAAGTAACGGTTGTTAACAGGCCTTGACCGTCGCCTCAGATTACTCAAAGAACAAGCCCAATTTTTCAGGGCCCAGTGTGTCAAGGGGTCATGCCGATTTGACAGGCGAAACACAAGGCGAACAAAAGGAGTAAGACAGACGCCGAGATCCTCGCCGAAGCCAAAATTGTGCCACCTAAGTCATTATTCCGCAATATTTTACATATAAGTCCTTTAAAGTCATAGATTTTGCAGGAATTTCCTGCTAAGTCTATGATTCTTATGGATAGTAATTTTTATTTTTTTCGACAAAACAGCCGTGTGTTAGTAACCCATGAGTAAACAGAGAACGATAGGCGAAAACAACCAAGAGGCTATGTTCTAAGCACGAACAAAATCAATATACCCGCGCTGCACATCAGTCCGCGTAAGCCGCGCCCGCACTTTGTCGCCCACGTGTAACCCCTGCGCTCCCTGTGCCAGCAATCCCTCGATGTGCGGCTGTAGAACACGAACAAACGTTCCCTTCGGAGTAACTCCGGTGACGATGGCGTCGAACGTCTCACCCACCCGATGGCTCATGGCCACGGCGGCCAGCCGCTTCGACATTTCCCGCTCCACCTTTCGCGCAGCGTCGCCTTTCTGGGTGCAGTTCGCGGCGATGGCGCCGAGTTCGTCGTCGGAATAGGGCCCGGGTTTTCCATCGAGCAACGCCTTGATCAGCCTCTGCGTGACAATGTCGGCAAAGCGCCGGTTGGGTGCGGTCGAGTGCGTGTAATCCTGCACGGCGAGTCCGAAGTGCCCCTGCTCAGGATCGCCTGGACGCTCCAGCACATATTCGCCCGGTCCAATCAGCTTGATGACCGCCAGCGACAGGTCAGCGAAGTGATCGGGATCGGCGGCTTTGCGCTTCAGAAGAAAATCGTTGAGGGCCTTGGAATCAGCCTGTGCGGGCAGCTTTTCACCCTGCGCCGCCGCCAGCCGCACGATGCCGTCCCAATGCTCGGGAGTTTTCACGATGCGGCGCAAAGAAGAAACTTTTTCCAGCAGCCGCGCCACCACGCCGTTGGCGGTGATCATGAAGTCTTCAATCAGCTCGGTGGCTCGATTCTTCTCTTGTTTTACGACATCGATAACCTGCTGGTTGAGCACGACCGGATGCACTTCGCTGGTGTCAATGTTGAGCGCGCCATGCTCGTAGCGCAGTTTCTTAAGCGCCTGGGCAACTTCGTCCTGCAGCTTGAGTTGCGCCTGCAGTTCCGAAGACGCGGACACTTTTGGCGGAGCCGACGCCGTGCCTTCCAGCCATGGTCCGACCGCGCCGTAGGTGAGTTGCGCCTTGTTTCGAACGATGGCCCGATACACGTTGCTTGCGCTGATCCAGCCGCCGGCATTGATATTGATATCGACCACGAACTCAATCACCACCGCCGGCCTGTCCACGTTTTCGAGCAGAGACGACGCACCTGTCGAGAGATCTTCCGGCAACATAGAGAAATTGCAAATGCCGGTGTAGACGGTGGTCGTCTCCCTGGCCGCATGCTGATCGATGGGAGAATCCTTGGCGACAAACGCATCCACATCGGCGATGCCGACCATCACCTTAACGTTGCCATTGAGTAAGTGTTCGGCGACCTCAATCTGGTCGAGGTCGCGCGAGGTGTCATTATCGATGGAAGACCAGAGCAGCCCACGCAGATCACGGACCTCATCGGAAGGCGCCAGTTGCGGCGGATGCGCGCTGATATCCGCCAGTTGCTGCTGGGTCGCCGGCGGAAAATTCGGTTCGAAACCCTGTGCCAGCATGACCTGCCGCGCCATTGCCTGGAGATCGATAGAAGAAGGCCGAGAATCGTTCATCGTGCTCCGCTTTCAGGGAATATTAGTTTGAAAAGGCTAACATGAATTCGCGGGGAAAAATCGCGTCGATGGGCCGGAAAGGCTCCGGCAAGACTACTTTGGTCAACGCGCTGCTCGCGAACTCGCCGACGGTCCGGGGCCCCGGAACCAGCCAGCTACTTACTCTTCGCGGCCTTGTGAACGATCGACAGAACAGGACCTTTCTTCGCCTTCTTTTTCGTGCTCGATCGTTTGCGGGATTTGGAAGAACCACTGACGATGTCAGCGACGCTAGTGTTCTCCAGTATTTCGGCCGCGGCATCTCGCACTTCCAAGAACACGCTATAGAGCGCGCGATGGTCGGGATCGGTGATGATGAGGCCTCGGAGTTGATCCGCATCGCCAAAGGGCGCGAGTGGACCGTCAACCAGACGAATGATCTCGCTGAGTTTGATCTCCGCGGGTGCGCGCCGCAGCCGGTAGCCGCCCTTCGCGCCCCGAACGCTTTCCACGATGCGCGCATTCTTGAGTTCCAGCAGAATCAACTCAAGAAATTTCTCCGGCAGGTCGCTATCAATGGCGATGTCCCGGATCTTGACAGTCTCGGTTCCGTATCGGCGGCCTAGGGTCATTATCGCTTGCAGTGCGTAAAGCCCTTTTTGCGAGATCTTCAATCCTGTATCCTTTCCACCCGCTTTCTGTGATTGTCCGCCGCTGCGCCACTCCGGTCACCCCAGCAGCGAACCTTCCGTCTTGGACGTACTTTAGTGTGCTCACGCCCGCTTTGCAACTGATCTTGTTGCCAAGTGTATATAGAGTTACGTAAGTGCAAAATGTTTCACGTGAAACGCGGATTGCACGCGTTTTGCATCGGAGGCGCCAGCCCACAGCGGTGGATGGCGGCGCGGAAAAAGTCCGCTATCGCGTCGACGCCACCTTCATCAACGGCTCCCCAATCTCGCCGTGCGATTCGCCTTCGAGACAAACGCGATGCCACAACTCAAGATTGAGCAGTCGCCAGATGCGGTCGTAGTTGTCGCGGTGCTTCGCGCGATGTTCGTCGAACAGCTTCTCGATCGCTTCGCGCCGGAAGTATCCGCGATTCAAACTGCGCGGTTCAAGCAGCATCTCGCAAATCGTTTCCAGCCGTGGTCCGGCCAGCCACCCGCTCCACGGCGTCGGAAATCCCAGCTTCGGCCGGTAAAGAATCGAGTGCGGCAACAGATCTTCCACCGCCTTTTTCAGTATCCGTTTGCCGGCCAGTCCCTGGATCTGCGCTTCGCGCGGAATTCGCATTGCGAATTCAACCAGCACGTGATCGAGAAACGGCACCCGGCTTTCGATGGATGCGGCCATGCTCATGTTGTCCTGCTTCATGAGCAGTTCCACCAGATAAGTCTTGATGTCGGTGTAGAGCAGCCGTTGCAGCATTTCGCCCGACGAATGGTCCCAGTAATCGAGGACATTCTTATATGCCGTGCTGGGCGCGGATTCCCGCGCGAACTCGCTGGTCAGCAATCCGCTCTGCTCCGCTTCGCCGAAGGCGGAAAAGAAATTGTCGAGGTAGAAAGAAGCCCAGGAATTTCCATCCTTGGCCAGAAATGTGTGTTCCAGTTTGCGGCGCAGGGTTGCTCCCAGCAGCGAAGACGTCGCAACCGTGTTGCGCAATCCGCGCCGCAAAACGCCCGGAACGACGCTACGGTACGCTCGATCCATGGCCGCATTTTTCAGGGTGAAGGCATAGCGCGTGTAGCCCGCCAGGGTTTCATCCGCGCCCTCGCCGGTGAGCACAACCGTAACTCTCTCTCGGGCGAGGCGGGCGACAAAATAGAGCGAGACGCTCGAAGGCCACACGATCGGCTCGTCTTCATGCCAGATCAAATGCGGCAGCGCCGCAAAAAAATCCTGCTCGCTGACCAGCACTTCATGATGTCGCGACTGGATGTGATCCGAGACCGCGCGCGCAAAGGGCAGTTCGCTGTAAGTCTGCTCGGTGTAGCCGACGGAAAAAGTCTCGACCGGTTCGCGCCGCAGTTTCGTCATCAGCGCAGCTACCGCGCTCGAATCCACGCCGCCGCTCAGGAAAACGCCCAGCGGCACGTCGCTCATCAGGTGGCTGTTGACTGCGCCTTCCAGTAGCTCGCGGTAGCTCTGGACGTAGTAACTCTCGTCGTAACTATCAACTCCCGATTCGTGCGGCTTCGACGCATCCAAGTCCCAGTACTGCCGGATTTCCGCTTTGCCGTCCGGGCCAATCGTCATCACGTGCCCGGGCAACAGCTTAAGAATTCCGCTGTAGAAACTTTCCGCGCCCGACAAATATCCGAACGCCAAATACTCGGGCAGCGCCGCCCGATTGAACTCCGGACGAATCCCGCCATGCGCCAGCACCGCTTTGATTTCCG
>Ga0208827_1000897_pt1 | contig 13401 bp, 9 predicted proteins | sample Sb_taG_5_FD_187709 | JGI IMG/M metagenome (GOLD analysis project Ga0208827, IMG submission 187709) | Peat soil microbial communities from Weissenstadt, Germany - Sb_50d_8_FC metaG (SPAdes) (version 2) | ecosystem: Environmental > Terrestrial > Soil > Wetlands > Peat | place: Germany: Weissenstadt... | reverse complement strand
CCATTGGGCCGCAGCTCACTGGGCCGCAACCCATTGGGCCGCAGCTCACTGGGGCGGAGCGCGTTCGGCCGCCGGGGCACGGGCCGGGGTTTCCGCGGCTGGTCCAGCGCGGGCACGCCCCGGCTGAAGGCGTCACGCACCAGGCAATTCGGGGTTTTTGGGTCGACCCGGCTGCGCATGCCCCGTCCGAAGGCGAAGCGGAGATGGCGGACAGGAGGTTACCGATGAACGTGGCGTCGCGTCGCCGCCTGCTGGTGCTCTACGTGATCGCCGCCGCCATGCTGGTCTCACTGGGCGGCAGGCTCTGGTACCTGCAGGTGATGAACAACACCGCGTTCACCAAGCTCGCCGCCGCGAACCAGACCAGGGACGTCATCGTGCCCGCGGTCCGCGGCCAGATCCTGGACGACGTCGGGAACCGGCTGGTGACCAACCAGACCGCCCTGGTCGTCTCGGTGGACATGATGAACCTGTCCCAGCAGCCCGGCGGCGCCGCGCCGGTACTGCATCGACTGGCCTCATTGCTCGGCATGTCCTACAAGCTGCTGACCTCCAAGACGCGGCTGTGCACCGCGGGTGTCCCGCAGCCCTGCTGGGCCGGCTCTCCCTACCAGCCCATCCCGGTGGACCAGAACGTCTCCGCCCGGGTCGCGCTGCAGGTGATGGAGGAGCAGAAGCAGTTCCCCGGAGTGACCGCGCAGGTCCAGCCGGTGATCAATTACCCGCAGCCGGACGGGGCCAACCCGGCTCAGGTGCTCGGCTACCTGCAGCCGATCACCCCGCAGGAGATCGCCAGCCGGCACCTGCCGGTGACCGGCTTCTCCGGCGTGGACCTGGTCGGTCAGGCCGGCCTGGAGGCCCAGTACGACAGCCAGCTCCGCGGCCGGGCCGGGACCCAGGTGGTCTCCGTCAACGCCGCGGGGGACGTCACCGGTGACGTCAGCCAGACCCCGCCGGTCAACGGCGATGACCTTGTGACCAGCCTCAACGCGCAGATCCAGGCCGACACCCAGAACGCGCTCAACGGTGCCATCGCACGGTCGCGGGCAGCCGGGAACAACGCCAACCAGGGCGCCGCGATCGTGATGACGACCACCGGCCGGGTGGTGGCCATGGCCAGCTACCCGGACTACGACCCGAGCGTGTGGACCGGCGGCATCTCCCAGCAGGAGTTCAACGCGCTGTTCGGCACCGCCGACGGGCAGCCGATCATCAACTGGACCACCCAGGGCCAGTACGCGCCAGGCTCCACCTTCAAGGTCACCTCGACCGCCGCCGCGGTGGCCGACGGGTACCCGCTGAACGGCCTGTACAACTGCCCTGGCTCGGTCAGCATCGGCAACCAGACCTTCGGCAACGACGGCGAGCCGAGCCTTGGCGACATGACGTTCGCCGAGGCGCTCATCCAGTCCTGCGACACGGTGTACTACAACCTCGGCTACGACATGTACCTCAGCGACAACGTGAAGGCCAACTCGGCGAAGTCGCCGAACGCGCCGGTGCAGAAGATGCAGCAGATGGAGCTGGCCTGGGGCTTCGGCCAGGACACCGGCATCGACCTGCCCGCCGAGTCGCCCGGCACCATCCCGACCAGGCAGTGGCTGTACTACCTGTGGGAGGACAACGCCCACACCGGCCAGGACTGGTGCAAGAACGGCCGCCAGTACGGCAGCTACGTGCAGCAGATCGAGTACCAGGACTGCCAGAGCGGGTGGGTGTGGGAGCCGGGCCAGGCAGCCATCGCCGCGATCGGCCAGGGCTACGTGACCGTCACCCCGATCCAGCTCGCCGACGCCTACGCGGCGCTGGCCAACGGCGGCACGCTGTACAGCCCGCGGATCGGCGAGGCGCTGGTCTCGCCGGTCACCGGCCAGGTGGTCCAGCGGATCAACCCGCCTGTCATCCGCCACCTGCCGGTGTCCGGATACACGCTGTCCTACATCCGCGACGCGCTGGCCGGCGTGGTGACCCAGGGCACCGCGGCTGGGGCCTTCAGCGGCTTCCCGCTCAGCAAGGTCTGCGTGGCAGGCAAGACGGGGACCGCCCAGCTGTTCGGCAAGAACGCGACTTCGGTGTTCGCCTCGTTCGCGCCGTGCAACGACCCGAAGTACGTGGTGCTCGTCATGGTCCCCGACTCCGGCTACGGCGCCGACGTGGCGGCGCCCGCGGTCCGGCAGATCTGGGACAGCATCTACGGCCTCGAAGGGCGCAAGGCGGCGGTTCCCGGCGGCCAGGTGCCGTCCGTGCCGCCGCAGATCTCCTCGACCGGGACGATCACCGCACCGTCCGGCTACACCAGGGGGAAGTGATGCTGGGCCGAAGCACGAGCTACACCGCGCGCGGCCTGACCACACCGCGGTCGGGGGTGTTCTCCGCCCGCCGCCCGCGGTCCCTGCTGGCCCGTGCGTTCGCCAGGAACTCCCCGCTGCGGCACATGGACTGGCTGCTGGTCGTGGTCGTGCTCGGGCTGAGCGCGATCGGCACCCTGCTCGTCTGGTCAGCCACCCAGCCCAGCCTGCTCGCGGCCGGCCTGGACGGGCGCACTTACCTGAAGAAGCAGTTGCTCAACGTGGTGATCGGGCTGATCTTGATGGCCGGGGTCAGCCTCGTCGACACCAGGCAGCTGCGGACTTGGGTGCCGTTCTTCTACGGCGCGACCCTGCTCGGCCTGCTGGCCGTGCTCACCCCGATCGGCTCCGACATCAACGGTGCCCACGCGTGGATCTCGCTGCCCGGCGGCTTCCAGGTGGAGCCGTCGGAGTTCGCGAAGGTCGCGCTGATCCTGGGGATCGCGAGTATCTTCAGCCGGGCCCGCCCCCGGGGCTCCGGCGGACCCGGGGTCAGGTCGCTGCTCACCGCGCTGGCTTGCGCCGCTCCGCTGATCGGCCTGGTGGTGATCGAGCCGGCCCTGGGCGTGGCCCTGGTGCTCGTCGTAGTGACCGCCACCATGATCGTGCTGTCCGGCCTTCGGCTGCGCATCATCGCCGCGCTCGCGGCCCTGGTGGCCGTGACGATCGGCGCGGTAGGCGGCCTGCACCTGCTGAAGTCCTACCAGCTCACCCGGTTCACCTCCTTCCTGCACCCGTCCGCCGACCTGGCTGGCGCCGGCTACAACGCGGCCCAGGCCAAGATCGCGGTCGGCTCCGGCGGGATGTTCGGCCAGGGCCTGTTCCACGGCCGGCTAGTGGCGGGCAACTTCGTCCCGTCCCAGCAGACCGACTTCATCTTCACGGTGGCCGGCGAGGAACTCGGCTTCGTCGGCACGATCGTGATCGTCTTCCTGCTCGGCGTGGTGATCGTCCGGGCCCTGCGGATCGCGACCCGGGCGGACGACCTGTTCGGCCTGCTGGTCGCGTCCGGCATCGCGATGTGGTTCACGTTCCAGTCGTTCGTGAACATCGGCATGACGATCGGCATCATGCCGATCACCGGCCTCCCGCTGCCCTTCGTCTCCTACGGCGGCTCAGCCGTCTTCGCCAACATGATCGCGATCGGCCTGCTCCAGTCGGTCCACCGCCGCCACACCGTTTTCGAATGACGCAGCTGTCGAAATGACGCACCGGCCGGACGACCTGCAGGTTCGGCTGACGCGCCATCCGGGTGACCTCGAGCCCGGGGGAGGGTCACCCGCGTCCGGCCCCTCGTTTCGCTGGGGTGGAACCGGGATCCGTTCGGATAACCTGGTTTGATGCCTGTCGAATCGGTGTACCCAGCGCTTGAGCCGCTGCTGCCGCGCGTGCGCAAGCCAATCCAGTACGTCGGCGGCGAGGTGGGCTCGGTCACCAAGGACTGGGACAGCGCGGATGTCCGGTGGGCGCTGTGTTACCCGGACGCCTACGAAGTCGGGCTGCCCAACCAGGGCATCCAGATCCTCTACGAGGTGCTGAACGAGCGCGCCGGCGTGCTCGCCGAACGTACCTACACCGTGTGGCCCGACCTTGAGGCGCTGATGCGCGAGAACGGCGTGCCCCAGTTCACCCTGGAGGCGCATCGGCCGGTCGGCGCCTTCGACGTGCTCGGGGTGAGCTTCGCGACCGAGATGGCGTACACCAACCTCCTGACCGTGCTTGACCTGGCGGGCATTCCCCTGTTTTCCGCCGAGCGGACCGAGGGTCACCCCCTGGTGATCGCCGGGGGCCACGCCGCGTTCAACCCCGAACCGGCGGCGGACTTCCTCGACGTGGTGGTCCTCGGCGACGGTGAGCAGGCCGTGCTCGCGATCACGGACCTGATTCGCGGCTGGAAGCAGGCCGGGCAGCCAGGCGGGCGGGACGGGCTGCTCCTCCGGCTGTCGACAATCGCCTATGTACCTCGTTTCTACGACGTATCCTACCACTCCGATGGAAAGATTTCAAAAGTAGTTCCGAATCGCCTCGACGTACCGTCCACAGTTTCGAAATATACCGTGATGGACCTGGATGCGTGGCCCTATCCGCGCCGGCCCGTCGTCCCGGTCGCGGAGACCGTGCACGAGCGGTACAGCGTGGAGATCTTCCGCGGCTGCACCCGCGGCTGCCGGTTCTGCCAGGCCGGGATGATCACCAGGCCGGTGCGGGAGCGGTCCATCACCACGATCGGCTCGATGGTCGCGAATGGCCTCAAAGCCAGCGGCTTCGACGAGGTGGGACTGCTCTCCCTGTCCAGCGCCGACCACAGCGAGATCAACGAGATCGCAGTCGACCTGGCCGACTGCTACGAGGGGACCAACGTCGGGCTGTCGCTGCCGTCCACCCGGGTGGATGCCTTCAACGTGACCCTCGCCGACGAGCTGAGCCGGAACGGGCGCCGGTCCGGGCTGACGTTCGCCCCGGAAGGCGGGTCCGAGCGGATGCGCAAGGTGATCAACAAGATGGTCACGGAAGAAGACCTGCTGCGCACCGTCACGACCGCCTACGGCAGCGGCTGGCGGCAGGTGAAGCTGTACTTCATGTGCGGGCTGCCGACCGAGACGGACGCCGACGTGCTGGCCATCGCGCAGCTGGCGCGCCGGGTGATCGCGGCCGGCCGGGAGGCGACCGGGCGGCGCGACATCAGGTGCACGGTGTCGATCGGCGGCTTCGTGCCCAAGCCGCACACGCCGTTCCAGTGGGCGGCGCAGTGCCCGCCAGAGGTAGTGGACGCCCGGCTGCGCGCGCTCGGCGGCGCGCTGCGCGCGGACCGCGGCTACGGCAAGGCGATCGGGTACCGCTATCACGACGGGCAGCCCGGCCTCATCGAGGGCCTGCTTTCCCGCGGTGACCGCCGGGTGGGCGCCGTGATCCTGGCGGCGTGGCGGGATGGCGCGCGGTTCGACGGGTGGGGCGAGTACTTCTCGTTCGAGCGCTGGCAGCGGTGTGCCGAGACGGCTCTGGCCGGGGAGCCGGTCGATCTCGCATGGTACACTACGCGCGAACGTGGTTACAGCGAGGTGCTCCCCTGGGATCACCTGGACGCGGGTCTTGACCGCGACTGGCTGTGGCAGGACTGGCAGGATTCCATCGCTTCCGAGGGTTCAGGGGTTTCTGGGGGCGCGGCCGAGGTGGAAGATTGCCGCTGGACTCCGTGTTATGAATGCGGGGTTTGTCCCGCCATGGGTACCGAGATCCAGGTGGGCCCGACGGGAGAGCGCCTTGACGGGAGGCGGCTGCTTCCCGTAGTGGGCGGGAGGTAGCGTGGCGGAACCGGCACCCACCAGGCCTGCGGTGCAGCATCTGGTGGTCCGGTATGCTAAGCGTGGAAAGATGCGTTTTGCCAGCCACAGGGACGTGGCGCGCGCCTTCGAGCGGGGAGTGCGCAGGGCAGGTCTGCCGATCGCTTATTCAGCCGGGTTCACGCCGCACCCGAAGATTTCCTATGCGGGCGGTGCGCCGACCGGTGTGGCGAGCGAGGCTGAGTACCTGAGCCTCACGCTGACTGCCCGGCAGGATGAGACGCAGGTGTGCCAGCGGCTCGACGCGGCACTGCCTGATGGGATTGATGTGATCGACGTCACGGAGGATGCTGGGGTTGACGGGAGACCGTCCACGGGCTCTGGCGCGTCGCCGTCCGGTGGTTTTGGCCATCTGGAGGCATCCGAGTGGCGAGTGGTTCTACCGGGCGTGAGGCCGGCGGCGGCGCAGCGGGCCGTCGCGGGTTTTCTCACCCTCGGCGAGGCGCCGGTGGAGCGCCTTACGGACAAGGGCGTCCGGCGGCTGGATGCCCGCGCGGCCGTGGTCGAGATGAACGTGGTCGAGATGAACGTTGTCGAGATGGGACCGACTACGGCTGATCCTGACGGCGGTCAGCGTGCCGCTGTGACAGGCTACGAGGATTGTGCCATTCTCCGAATGGTTGTTCTACATACGGCGCCTGCCGTGCGGCCCGAGGATGTCTTGACCGCGCTGCGCGAACAGGCCGGCATCGTTCCGTCTTCGCCGCCCATGACCACCCGGCTGGCGCAGGGCCCGCGGGCCCGGCTGGCCGGGGAGGCCCTGCTCACCAGGGAGAAGGGGTCATGACGGCGATGCGGTGGTGCCAGGGGGCCGTACCCGTGAAGACAGAGATAGGTTACGAGGCTCGGTGCTGTCGGGCTCGCGCGGTAACCGCGCGAGCCCAGGACCGCCAGCGCGGCTCCGCCTGGGCCTTCGTTTACAACGTGCTCCCGTGCGGTGTGCGGATGCGTCGCGGAACGCCGCCAGCTAGCGGAATGCCGCCAGCTAGCGGAATGCCGCGGTACCGCGCGCCCGGGAGCCTGACTGGAGATTGCCCGAATGCTCGAGAGCGAGCTGTACGACAGAGAATTCAATGACAACGCCGCGGGCGGGCGTGGTGCCGGCGAGCTGAACCCGGTCGTGCCCGCGGCGGTGTTCCAGCCGCCGCAGGTGGTGTTCCAGCCGCCGACGGCGCGGCCGGAGCCCGTTCGGCCCGAGCCCGTTCGGCCCGAGCCTGCGCCGCCGGCCCAGACAGCCGGTTCCCCGGCGCCGGCCGGGACCAGCGGGAACGCTGACGGCGCCGGTGGCCCCGGCGACGACGACGACGGCACGGCAGCGGGGCGCCGCCGCAGGCGGCGGCCAAGCCGCGGCCGGGGCAGGAACGGCGAGGCGGACGCCGCGGCGGAAGCCGGCGACGGCCAGCCGGACGCCCAGGCTGGCGAGGGAACCCAGGACGCGCAGCCGGACGCGGCGAGCGGCGAAGGCCGGCCGGAGGCCCAGGGGACCAGGCGGTCGCCTGCCCGCACGCGCAGCCGCCGGACCAGCGCGGCCAGGGACAGCGCGGCCAGGGACGGCGCGGACACGTCCGCGGGCGCCGGCGCCGACACCTCCGCGCAGGCCGGATCCGCGGACGGCAACGGGGACGCCGGCGCCAGCGGTGCGGCCGAGGACGACGCCGACGGCCCGGGCGGCAGTGCGCGCCGGCGCCGCCGCAAGCGCCGCCGCGGTTCGGCCGACGGCGTGGCCGGGCCGGACTCGCTGACCACGGACGACCCGCCGGACACCGTCGTGCACGTCCGCGAGCCGAACGGCAGTGACGACGTGCGGTCGGTCAAGGGCTCCACCCGGCTCGAGGCCAAGAAGCAGCGGCGCCGTGAAGGCCGGGAGACCGGCCGCCGTCGGCCGCCGATCGTCACCGAGTCGGAGTTCCTCGCCCGCCGCGAGTCGGTCGAGCGCTCCATGGTGGTCCGCCAGCGCAAGGACCGTACCCAGATCGCCGTGCTAGAAGACGGCGTGCTGGTCGAGCACTACGTGAACCGGTCCACCCACCAGTCCTATGTCGGCAACGTCTACCTGGGCAAGGTCCAGAACGTGCTCCCGTCAATGGAGGCCGCCTTCGTCGACATCGGCAAGGGCCGCAACGCGGTGCTCTACGCCGGCGAGGTGAACTTCGACGTCAGCGGGCTCGAGGGCCAGCCCAAGCGGATCGAGTCGGCGCTCAAGCCCGGCCAGTCGGTGATCGTGCAGGTCACCAAGGACCCGGTCGGCCACAAGGGCGCCCGGCTGACCAGTCAGGTCAGCCTGCCCGGCCGCTACCTGGTCTACGTGCCCGGCGCGTCCATGACCGGTATCAGCCGCAAGCTGCCCGACACCGAACGGACCCGGCTCAAGCAGATCCTGAAGAAGGTCATGCCCGAGGACGGCGGCGTCATCGTCCGCACCGCGGCCGAGGGGGCGGCCGAGGAGGAACTGGACCGGGACGTCGCCCGGCTCGCCGCCCAGTGGGAGGCGATCGAGAAGAAGGCCAAGACGGCCAGCGCTCCCGCGCTGCTCTACGGCGAGCCCGACCTGACCATCCGCGTGATCAGGGACGTGTTCAACGAGGACTTCGGCAAGCTCGTGGTGTCGGGCGACGATGCCTGGGACGTGGTGGACGAGTACGTCAAGTACGTGGCCCCGCACCTGGCCGGCCGGCTCAGCCGCTGGCAGGGCGACCGGGACGCGTTCGCCGAGTACCGCATCGACGAGCAGCTGGCCAAGGCGCTCGAGCGCAAGGTCTGGCTGCCGAGCGGCGGGTCGCTCGTCATCGACAAGACCGAGGCGATGACGGTCATCGACGTCAACACGGGCAAGTTCACCGGGCAGGGCGGGAACCTGGAGGAGACCGTCACCCGGAACAACCTCGAGGCCGCCGAGGAGATCGTCCGCCAGCTCAGGCTGCGCGACGTGGGCGGCATCGTGGTCATCGACTTCATCGACATGGTGCTCGAGAGCAACCGGGAACTGGTGCTGCGCAGGCTGCTCGAGTGCCTGGCCCGGGACCGGACCAAGCACCAGGTCGCCGAGGTGACCTCGCTCGGCCTGGTCCAGATGACCAGGAAGCGGGTGGGCGCCGGCCTGCTCGAGGCCTTCTCCACGCCGTGCGAGTGCTGCAACGGCCGCGGCGTCATCCTCACCTTCGACCAGGACGCCGACAGCCAGGCCCCGCACCACACGCACGGCCGCGGTAACGGCGGCAATGCCGGCCGGGTTCCCGCCCCCGCTGCCATGGCCAGCCCGGCCTCGGTGGCCGCCCGGTCCCGCCCGGCCGAGAGCCCCCCGCCCGCCGCCAGCAGCCCGGCCGCCGTGACGCCTCCGGCCGACGCTGGCGCCCCGGACGGTCCATCGGCCGACGCCTCGCAGGCCCCCAGCTCCCAGCCAGGCCCCGCCCAGCCGGGTGGGGCCGAGGTCGCCGACGCCGCCCAGGCCACCAACGGCCAGGTGCCAGGCACACCGCCCGAGCCCGCGCGCTCCGGCAGCGGCCGCCGCCGGCGGCGCAAGCCCTCGGGGCTGGCCACGCCTGTCCCGGCTGACACGGCGGCCGCAGCTTCCCCTGCCGACGCAGCGCAGGCCGCCGACGGTGCCGCCTAGACCGGCCCTCAACCGTCACGTTGTCACATCGTTGCGCCAATCGGGCCCGCGCCAGGCCCGCGCCGGGCCCGAAAGACGGATGCCGAACGAGCCGGGTTCGTGCAGGCGCTGAGGTCTGGTAACCTTAGCGGTCGGGAGTTGCCCGCTGCGCGGGCCCCGTGTGCACGTTCAAGCGAGCCCGCCGTGGTGAACCGGAGTTCCGAGGCACGCTAGGAAAGCGCAAGGAAAGAGAGAGTTCTCGGGTGTACGCGATTGTGCGCTGCGGCGGCAGGCAGGAAAAGGTCGCGCTGGACGAGGTCGTCACCGTCGACAAGCTGCCTGGCGAGGTCGGCTCGAGCATTACGCTCCCGGCCCTTCTGGTGGTAGACGGCGACCGGGTCATCAGCGACCCCGCCGAGGTCGGCCGCTATCAGGTCACGGCGGACATCGTCGGTGACGCGGCAGGCCCCAAGATCAACATGATCCAATACCGGAACAAGACCGGCTACCGGCGGCGTCTCGGCCACCGGCAGCGGTACACCCAGGTCCGGATCACCGGCATCGGCGCCGAAGCCACGAGCGTCGGTGCCACGAGCACCGACGCCAAGGCCGCCGGCGCCACGACCACCAAGGCGAAGGCGGAGGAGGACTGAGATGGCACACAAGAAGGGCGCGTCATCCAGCCGCAACGGCCGCGACTCGAAGGCCCAGCGCCTCGGCGTCAAGCGTTACGGCGGCCAGCTCGTGAACGCGGGCGAGATCATCGTCCGCCAGCGCGGCACGCACTTCCACCCAGGCGAGGGCGTCGGCCGCGGCGGTGACGACACGCTGTTCGCGCTGGTCGGCGGCACCGTTCAGTTCGCTAGGCGGCACGGCCGCCGGGCCGTGAACATAGTCCCGGCCGAGCCTCCGGCGTAGGCTCGCCAAGGGGACGCACAACGTAGGACCAGAAGGCGGGCCGGGCAACAACCTGGCCCGCCTTTCTCGTGCATAAAGGAAAGGAACATCGTGGCGGAGTTCGCCGACCGGGTCACGCTGCGGGTGCAGGCCGGCCACGGCGGGAACGGCTGCGCCTCGATTCACCGGGAGAAGTTCAAGCCGCTCGGCGGCCCGGACGGGGGTAACGGCGGACACGGCGGTGACGTGATCCTCCAGGTGGACGCGAGCGCGGCCACCCTGCTCGACTTCCACCGCCGCCCGGTGCGCCGGGCCGGCAACGGCCGGCAGGGCGAGGGCTCGAACCGCACCGGTGCCGACGGCGCGGACCTGATCATCGGTGTGCCGAACGGGACTGAGGTCAAGACGGCCGACGGCGAGGTGCTCGCCGACCTGGTCGGCGTGGGCACCCGGTTCGTCGCCGCCGCGGGCGGCCGGGGCGGTCTCGGCAACGCGGCGCTGGCCTCGCCGCGGCGCAAGGCGCCCGGATTCGCCCTCAAGGGCGAGCCGGGTCAGCAGCGCGACCTCATCCTCGAGCTGAAGACGATCGCCGACGTCGGGCTGGTCGGCTTTCCCAACGCGGGCAAGTCCTCCCTGATCGCGGCGATGTCCGCGGCCCGGCCGAAGATCGCCGACTACCCGTTCACCACCTTGATCCCGAACCTCGGCGTGGTCGAGGCGGGCGACGTCCAGTACGTCGTAGCCGACGTGCCGGGCCTGATCCCGGGCGCCAGTCAGGGCAGGGGCCTGGGCCACGACTTCCTCCGCCACGTGGAGCGCTGCTCCACCCTGGTCCACGTCATCGACTGCGCGGCCGAGGAACCCGGCCGCGACCCGGCCGCCGACCTGGCCGCGATCGAGGCGGAACTGACCGCCTACGGCGACTCGACCGGCGCCGAACTCGTCAGGCGGCCGCGGCTGATCGCGCTGAACAAGATCGACGTGCCGGCCGCCCGCGAGCGCGCGGACCAGGTCAAGCCCGAGTTCGAGGCCCGCGGCTACCCGGTCTTCGAGATCTCCGCCGCCACCGGCGAGGGCCTGCGCCAGCTGGGCTTCGCGATGGCGGCGCTGGTCGCCGCGGACCGCGCGGCCCGCCCGGCCGAGCTTCCCGCCGAGCGGGTCCGGGTCAAGGTCGCCGTCAAGGCCGCCGACGAGCCGGGCTTCGAGGTGGTCAGGATCGGCGACACCTTCCTCATCAAGGGCGAGAAGCCGCAGCGCTGGGTCAGGCAGACCGACTTCAGCAACGACGAGGCGGTCGGTTACCTGGCCGACCGGCTGGCCCGCCTGGGCGTGGAGGAGGCCCTCGCCGAGGCGGGCGCCGAACCAGGCGCGGAAGTCCTGATCGGCGACCCCGACGACGCCGTGGTGTTCGACTGGGACCCCGCCGCCCCGATGAGCAGTGGCGCCAGTTCGTCCGCCCGGCACGGCAGGCACAAGGACCCCAGGCAGCGCCTCGGCCCCCGCGGCACCGACCCCCGGCTGTCACCGTGACGATCGCCGTCCAGCGGCCGGACATCGCCGCGGCGTCCAGGGTCGTGGTCAAGGTCGGCTCCTCGTCGCTGACCACCGCCGACGGCGAGATCGCCGACGAGGCGATCGCGGCCCTGGCCGCCGCCCTCGCGGCCCGCAGGCAGGACAACACCCAGCTCGTCCTGGTCTCCTCGGGGGCGATCGCGTCCGGCCTGGTCCCGCTCGGGCTGTCGCGGCGCCCCCGCGACCTGGCCACCCAGCAGGCGGCGGCCAGCGTCGGCCAGGGCCTGCTCATCGCCAGGTACACGGCCGCCTTCGCCCGGCACGGCATCCGCACCGGCCAGGTCCTGCTGTCCGCCGATGACCTGATGCGCCGGACCCACTACCGCAACGCCCAGCGCACCCTGGACCGGCTGCTGGAGCTGGGCGTGCTGCCGGTGGTCAACGAGAACGACACCGTGGCCACTGACGAGATCAGGTTCGGCGACAACGACCGGCTGGCCGCCCTGGTCGCGCACGTGACCCGGGCCGGCGCGCTCATCCTGCTGTCCGACGTGGACGGCCTGTACGACGGCGATCCGCGCCGCGGCGAGGCGCAGCGGATCACCGAAATCCGGGAAAGAGCCGACCTGGACGGGATCAGGCTGGGCCGGGGCGCCAAGGCCGGCCAGGCGGGCGAGAAACAAGGCATCGGCGGCATGGCCACCAAGGTGGAAGCCGCGATGATCGCGTCGGCGGCCGGCATCCCGACCGTGGTCGCCGACGCCGCCAGTGCCGCGGCCGCGCTGAGCGGCGCGCCGGCGGGCACCTATTTCGCGGCGGCCCGCGGCCGCCGCCCCGCGACCAGGCTGCTCTGGCTGAAGCACGCCGCAGTGGCCCGCGGCAGCCTCCGGCTGGACTCCGGCGCGGTGGAGGCCGTCGTCAGCAAGCGCGCCAGCCTGCTGCCGGCCGGCATCACCGGCGTCGAGGGAACCTTCGACGCCGGTGACCCGGTCAACCTCTGTGACGAGGACGGCAACGTCGTCGCGCGCGGCCTGGTGAACTACGACGCCACCGAGATCCCCGGCCTGATGGGCCGCTCGACCAGGTGGCTGGCGAGCAAGCTAGGCCAGGAATACGAGCGCGAGGTCGTGCACCGCGACGATCTCGTACTGTGCTAGCCCGGGGGGACTGTGCTAGCCCGGGGGGACGACCCCCCGGAACCCCCCGGTGCGCTCCGCGCCCCGCTGCGGTGCCCGCCGTAGTATCGCGCGGCCGGAGGGGCCTCCAGGCCCCTCGCGGACCGCGTGATGTCGGAGCTTCGCTCCGAACTACTCGCCGTGTGGCTCGGGGCTAGTTGTCGTCTCCGCCGCTGGGGGGGCGGTTGGACAGCCGGTCGAACAGCCCGCCGCCGGCCCGCGCCGCGCCTTCGGCGACACCGCGGAAGATGCCGATCAGCGGGTCCTGGGAGCGGTTCCACGAGTCCTGGTAGGCCTTGGCCGCGTTCCTGATTTCCTCGCCGACCGAGGCGCTGCCGTCGGTGTCCCGGCGCGGGTAGTCGCCGCCCAGGATGCGCTCGTACTCACCGTGCGTGGCCCAGTAGTCCAGCTCGGCGAACCTGACCACGGCGAACGGGTGAGTCGTGCCCTGGAGCTGCAGGATCTTCAGGATGCTGTCCCGCAGGTCGGGCACCGCGTCGTACTCGTGCGCCTGCTCGCGGAACGCGTCCGGGTTCAGC
>Ga0208827_1000888_pt1 | contig 13497 bp, 9 predicted proteins | sample Sb_taG_5_FD_187709 | JGI IMG/M metagenome (GOLD analysis project Ga0208827, IMG submission 187709) | Peat soil microbial communities from Weissenstadt, Germany - Sb_50d_8_FC metaG (SPAdes) (version 2) | ecosystem: Environmental > Terrestrial > Soil > Wetlands > Peat | place: Germany: Weissenstadt... | reverse complement strand
CTTCCACCCGGCCCTTCAACTCGCCCTTCCGGAACTCCGGTCCCAGCAGATCGTGATCCAAAATGTCGTCGAGAATCGGCATTCGCTCGCTCTCCTCCTTGATTACCTGCCCTAACTTGCGCAAACCCGCCACGATCGCCAATCGATCGAGCGCCGTCTGCCGCGCCCCCTCTTCCAGCTCCGCGATCCTCTCCAAAACCTCATGCACCGTACGGCGCGAGTCCGGCAGTCTCGTGAGGAGCGCGATAATATTATCGCCGATCCACGGACTCCGGAGCAGGCTGGCGCCGTCCAGTTCCCGAACGTCGGCCACACGGAAGTACTGTCTCATCTTCGGACTGCGGTACTCCGCCGCCATCGTTAACGGCGCCTGTCCCCACGTACAGCACCACCTGCGTGGCGAAGCGCGCAAAGCGGTGATCGATCTTCAGATAATATTCCGCCATGCGGCGCGCTATGGTGGGATCGTTGGTGCTCTGTAGCTCGATGTGGACAAGTTCGCCGGCGGCACTCTCGCCCAGCAGATCGAGGCGCGCGTTGGTTTCGGGAAGTTCGACGTTATGCCATGTGGCGATGGTGGTCCCGGCCAGCTCGCGGGTGATGTGGAGCACGTAGGCAGCCGACTCTGCAAAGTAATATCATGAGCTTTCGGTCCCATTCTCAATTAGATGCAGAGGCCGCAGCCCACCTATAGCCAAGCTCGAAGATCTCACGCGCGGCGCCGCCGTCAAGGGAATCTTGCCCGATTGCCTGGTCACGGTAATTGACGTCAAGTGGTACGGTTCGGCGGCAATCGAGCTCACCTACAAGGACCCCACCGGGAAGCCCAACGTGGTGCTCCTTTACCGGGATCGTGAGCCCACGCTGGAAATCGGCGAAGCCGGTCGGCCGTGGAGCTTCGACGGCGACGGTAAGCTGTTCCGGCTCGTCTCTGAGGCGCACCGGATCAACCTCGCTCATCTGTTTGACCCGCTCCTCGCCATCCACACCTCGATGGTCGATCCGTTGCCGCACCAGATCACTGCTGTCTACGGTGAGATGCTGCCGCGGCAGCCGCTCCGGTTCCTCCTGGCGGATGACCCTGGCGCCGGCAAGACGATCATGGCCGGTCTGCTCATCAAGGAACTGCTAATCCGCGGCGACCTGCACCGCTGCATGATCGTATGCCCCGGTAATCTCGCCGAGCAGTGGCAGGACGAACTTTACCAACGATTCCAGCTCCCCTTCGAAATCCTGACGAACGACAAGCTCGAATCGGCGGGGGTGCCCTCTGGGCCGGGTAACTGGTTCGCCGAGAACCCAATGGCCATCTGCCGACTGGACAAGCTGAGCCGGAATGAGGACGTCCAGGCGAAGCTGGCCAACACCGACTGGGACCTGGTGGTTTGCGACGAAGCCCACAAGATGTCGGCCACGTTCTTCGGCAGCGAGGTCAAGTACACCAAGCGCTACCGCCTCGGCCAACTCCTCGGCCAGCTCACGCGGCATCTGCTGATGATGACGGCGACGCCGCATAACGGCAAACCGGAGGATTTTCAGCTTCTCCTGGCCCTGTTGGACAGCGACCGTTTCGAAGGCCGGTCGCGCGACGGCCTGCACACCGTCGACGCCTCTGACCTGATGCGCCGCCTGGTAAAGGAGCAATTGCTCAAGTTCGACGGAACGCCGCTGTTCCCCGAGCGGCGGGCATACACGGTCGGCTATAAGCTCTCCGACGCCGAAGCCGCCCTGTACAAGAGCGTTACCGATTACGTCCGCGAGGAATTCAACCGGGCCGATGCGCTGGAAAACGAAGGCCGCAAGGGAACCGTCGGATTCGCTCTGACCATCCTGCAACGGCGACTTGCGTCTTCGCCAGAGGCGATCCTGCAATCCCTCCGGCGCCGCCGGGAACGGCTCGAGCGGCGCCTGCGCGAAGAGCAGATTCTCAAACGCGGAGCGGCCCTTCAAGACGACGACCAGCGATTGCCCAGTCTCACCGAGGAAGACATCGCCGATCTGGACGATGCACCCGATTCAGAGGTCGAGGAGACCGAAGAGACCGTCGTCGATCAGGCGACGGCCGCGCGCACCATCGCCGAACTCCAGGCCGAAATCGAAATCCTGAGAAACCTGGAGGCGCTGGCTCTGAAGGTCCGCCGCAGTGGAACCGACAAGAAATGGGAGGAACTCTCATCCCTCCTCCAGAACCACGCCGAAATGTTCGATGCGCATGGCCACCGGCGGAAGATGGTCATCTTCAGCGAGCACCGCGACACGTTGAATTACCTTACCGAGCGGCTTCGCGCGCTCCTCGGCGCTCCCGAGGCGCTCGTCACCGTTCACGGCGGGATGGGCCGCGAGGAGCGGACTAAAGCCCAGGAAGCGTTCAAACAGGACAAGGACGTTCTCATCCTGCTGGCCACCGACGCCGCCGGCGAGGGCATCAACTTACAGCGCGCGCATCTGATGGTCAACTATGACCTGCCCTGGAATCCCAACCGTCTGGAACAGAGATTTGGACGCATCCACCGCATCGGGCAGACCGAGGTTTGCCATCTCTGGAACCTGTTGGCGGAAGAGACACGCGAGGGCGACGTATACAAGCGCCTCCTAGAAAAGATTGAGCTGGAGCGGGAGGCCCTTGGTGGTGGGGTCTTCGATATCCTGGGCCAGCTCTTCCGCGAGCAACGGCTCCGCGACCTGCTCATCGAGGCGATCCGGTACGGTGATCGGCCCGAGGTTAAGGCCCGCCTCCATCAGATCGTCGACAACCTGACCGACCGCAAGCACTGCCAGGAGCTTCTGGAAGAGCGCGCGCTGGCCAACGACAGCATGGATGCCTCCCAGGTTCAGAAGATTCGGGAGGACATGGAGCGCGCCGAAGCCCGGCGACTTCAGCCGCACTTCATCGAGTCGTTTTTCCTGGAGGCCTTCCGGATATTGGGCGGTTCCATCAAGGAACGGGAACCACGCCGCTTCGAAATCACCCACGTGCCCGCCCTAATCCGCCAGCGGGACCGTCTCATCGGCACCGGAGAGCCCGTCCTGGGCAAGTATGAACGGATCACCTTCGAGAAGTCCCTCTGCGCGGTTCCCGGCCAACCGCTGGCCACCTTCGTCTGTCCCGGCCAGCCGCTCCTGGGCGCAACCATCGATCTCATCCTGGAACGGAATCGCGACCTCCTGAAGCGCGGCACGGTGCTGGTAGACCCCGACGACGCTGGCGACGCAGTCCGCGCGCTTTTCTACCTGGAACACACCATCCAGGACGGCCGCACCGATAAGTCAGGCAACCGCCGCGTGGTCTCCCGGCAACTACAGTTCGTGGAAACGGATTCCACCGGTTCCACCAGGAACGCCGGCTACGCCCCTTACCTGGACTATCGGCCGGCGACGCCTGAAGAGGGGACCAGTCTGGCCGCGACGCTCGAATCCCAAGCGTGGTTAAGGAGCGACCTGGAATCGGTGGTGGTTGGCCACGCGATCGCCAATCTGGTTCCGATCCACCTCGACGAAGTTCGAAAGCGCCGGGAGGACCTGGTGACAAGGACCACGGCCGCCGTCAAGGACCGGCTGACCAAAGAAATCACGTACTGGGATCATCGCGCCAACCAGCTTAAAGATCAGGAGCTTGCTGGCAAAATCAACGCCAAGATCAACTCCGGGAGAGCCCGCCAGCGAGCCGATGAGCTGCAGGCCCGCCTTCAGAGGCGGATGGCGGAGCTCGAACTCGAACGCCAGATTTCGCCTCTGCCCCCGGTCGCCATCGGCGGCTCTCTTGTCGTCCCCATAGGGCTTCTCCATAAGCTGGTGCCGTCTTTCCCCGCCGACGCGGTTTCGGCGGAAGCCCGGAAGAAGATGGAACTGCTCGCCATGCAGATGGTAATGGATGCGGAGAAACAGCTTGGCAACGAACCTCGGGACGTGAGCGGTAAGAAGTGTGGGTACGACATTGAATCGAAGGTCGTGGCGAACGGCAAGCTGCGGTTCATCGAGGTGAAGGGCCGGGTCGCCGGCGCCCTCACGGTAACAGTCACCCGAAACGAAATCCTTACGGCGCTGAACAAACCCGACGATTTCATTCTGGCCATTGGGCAGTTGGATGGCGCCCAGCAGAAGCTCGTCTATATTCGCCGGCCCTTCCAACAGGAGCCAGAGTTTGCGGTGGAGAGCATAAACTACAAGCTCCCGGAGCTGTTGGCGCGGGGGGAACAGCCCGCATGAGCACGATCCTTGCGGAATTTGAGGCTTGGCTCTCCGAACCGGAATCGGAGCGGTTGGAGTTCAAGGAGGCCAAGTCGAATTTTCACTTCGAGACGCTGGCGAAGTACTGCGCCGCGCTAGCCAATGAAGGCGGTGGCAAGATGATCCTCGGCGTCACCGATAAACGTCCGAGGGCCGTTGTGGGAACCAAAGCGTTTGCGGAACCTCCGAGAACCGTGGCAGGTCTGGTCGAGCGACTGCGGCTGAAGATCGAGTGCGAGGAGATCCAGCATCGGTGCGGACGGGTTCTAATCTTCCACGTTCCCTCCCGTCCCATCGGCATGGCAGTGGAAGCCGATGGCGCTTTCTGGATGAGAGCGGGTGAGTCGCTCCGTGCGATGACGCAGGACGAAGTGCGGCGAATCGTCCTCGAGGCAGGCCCCGACTACAGTGCGGAGACTTGCCCTGAAGCTGGAATCAGCGACCTCGATTTGCAGGCGGTGGAACGATTTCGCGGGCTCTGGATGGAGAAGTCCGGCAATGCATCCCTGGCACGCACCCAGGTGGAACAAGTTCTGGAGGATGCCGAACTCCTCCGCGGTGGCCGAATTACCCACGCGGCTCTCATCTTGTTCGGTACGCACAAAGCACTGGGCCGCCACCTCGCGCAGGCCGAGACCATCTTTGAGTACCGCTCGTCGGAATCATCGATCCCCTACCAGCAGCGGCTGGAATTCAGACAAGGGTTTTTCACGGCGCTCGATGAACTATGGAAAGTCATCAACCTACGCAATGAAGTTCAGCAGTATCAGGACGGCTTGTTCGTAAAGCAGATTCCGACCTTCAACGAGCGTGTAGTGCGAGAAGCGATTCTGAACGCCGTCACGCACCGGGATTATAGACTGGCCGGCTCCGTCTTCATCCGCCAGTTTCCTCAAAAGCTGGAAATTGTCAGCCCGGGCGGCTTGCCCGCCGGAATCACACTCGAAAACATCTTGAATCGCCAGTTGCCGCGAAACCGCCGCGTCGCCGAGGCCTGCGGCAAGTGCCACCTCGTCGAGCGGTCCGGCCAAGGCATCGATCTGATGTTCCGGAACCTGATCGAGGAGGGCAAGCCACGACCGGATTTCACTGGAACGGACGACCACCAAGTCTCGGTCACACTCTGCGGGGAGGTGCGGAATCCGCAGTTCCTGCGGTTCCTGGAAAGGGTCGGGCTGGAAAGGCAAACGTCGTTTGGAACTATGGACCTGATCACGCTCGACTACTTGCAGCGGCAGGAGCCAGTCCCTGAGGCATTCAAGCCTGGGCTGGAGCATTTGCTGGAAGAGGGCGTGATCGAGCGCATCGGCCGGGGACGCGGGGTACGGTTCCTGTTGTCGCGGCGGTTTTACAGTTTTCTCGGGCGGCGGGGGCGCTACACCCGAGAAAAGGGACTGAATCGAGAGACACAGAAAGAATTGCTGGTGCGGCATATCAGGGAATCCGAACCAGAAGGGGCGCGACTTGCCGACCTGCAGGATGTGCTACGGGACCTCTCCCGTAAGCAGGTACAGACGCTGCTGCGGGAGTTGCGGGATGGCGGACGCGTGACGGTTGTGGGCGTCACTCGCAGCGGACGCTGGCACCCGGCTCAGAAGGACTCTTCGATTGCTCCGAATCCAAAAGAAAGGAGCAATCGGAGGCAATCGAGGAGCAATGGGAATTCGTAGATGGCTGGTTTTTATAGACTTACCTTTGCGCCATTCTCCGCACGTGGCGCAATTCAAGCGCAATCTGCCGGGGGCGGATGGCAAATCCAGGGGCTTCAGCCCGTTTGGGGATCGCTGCGTTCCCGGCTTTCCGCGCTGGAAGAATTGGGCGTAGTCGAGCGCATCGGCCGAGGCCGTGGTGTCAGGTACCTTCCGTCGCAGAAGTTCTACAGTGAGATCGGCCGCGCTGGGGCCCACACTCGCGAGAAGGGCTTGGACCGGCAAACGAACCTCGCTTTGTTGTTGCGGCATGTGGGGGAAAACGCGGTCTCAGGCGCTCGGCTCCAGGATCTGCTCGACGTGCTGCGGCATCTTTCCAGAGACCAGGTGCAGGGACTCCTGCGCGAACTCAAGGACGCCGGGCGGATCCATCCCAAGGGCACCACCAAAGCCGGGCGCTGGTTTCCCGGCAGAGGAGACTGAAAGCACTGATGCCCTTCTCTAAAACGCAATCCCACGCAAAAAAACCGCAATCCAATGCGACCGGTCTTTTATTTTCTATGATATACGCCAGGACTATTACGCAATCGGCGCCAATGAAGAAGAAGCTTATAGAAGTCGCGCTGCCGTTGGAGGCGATCAACAAGGAGTCGGCGCGGGAGAAATCGATCCGGCATGGACACCCGTCGACGTTGCATCTCTGGTGGGCGCGGCGGCCGCTCGCGGCGTGCCGAGCGGTCCTGTTCGCTTCGCTGGTCGATGACCCGTCGAGTCTTCCCGAGCAGTTCCCGACCGAGGCCGACCAGGATAAGGAGCGGCAGCGGCTCTTTTGGTTGATCGAAGAGTTGGTGAAGTGGGACAACTCGAGTAACGAGACCGTTTTGAAAGCTGCCTATAACGAGATATTGAAGTCCACGGGAGGTAACCCGCCTCCGATTTACGATCCATTCTGTGGGGGCGGGTCGATTCCGCTCGAAGCGCAGCGACTAGGGCTGGAATCGCAAGCCAGCGACCTGAACCCGGTCGCGGTCCTCATCACGAAAGCTCTCATTGAGATCCCGCCCCGGTTCGCCGGGCAATCGCCGATCAATCCGGCCGCTAAGGCGAAGATGAGTGGAAAAGGGATGTGGACCGGCGCTCGTGGGCTCGCGGATGACATTCGGTACTACGGCCAGTGGATGCGCGACAGGGCCTTTGAACGCATTGGACATCTCTATCCTAAAGTGAGGCTACCAGCGCACCACGGCGACAGCGAAGCAACGGTTATCGCCTGGCTTTGGGCGCGAACGGTAGAATGCCCCAATCCAGCATGCGGCGTTCGGATGCCGCTGGCCCGATCGTTCGTTCTCTCTACGAAGCCCGGAAAGAGGGCATGGGTTGAGCCTGTGGTGAACCACACCGCAAGAGCAGTGACTTTCAAGGTCTGCACCGGCAGCGGGGATCCCCCCGAGGGGACTGTGCACCGCCGTGGTGCCCGTTGCCTCGTCTGCGGAACCGCTGTCACTCTCGACTATATTCGTTCCGAAAGCCGTTCAAAGGGACTATCGGCGCAGCTCCTTGCAATCGTTGCAGAAGGAGTCCGAGGTCGCGGATATATAACCGCAAGTCCTGAACATTCCGCGGTGGCGAATAGCGCTACTCCAGTTTGGCATCCCCAAGGTGAGATCGCGGATAACCCGGGCCACACGAATGTTTATCGATATGGATTAACGAACTGGAGCGATCTATTCACTGCCCGACAACTTGTTGCACTTACCACTTTTAGCAACCTTGTGATCGAAGCACGTGAAGAAGCGCTAGCGGATGGCGCCAGCCCCGCAAAAGCCGACGCGATCGCGACATATTTGAGTTTCGCCGTGGACAAAGCGTCCGATCGCAACACAACGTTGTGCGCCTGGGAGGCAAAGATGGACCGTATGCGAGGTACGTTTGGCCGCCAGGCACTTCCCATGGTATGGGACTACATTGAAACAAATCCGTTTGCCGGTGCTGGCGGCGATCTCGCTGGATGCGTAAATTCTCTCTGTGAGGCACTTGAGGTCTTATTGCCTCGCAAGCCAGGTGTGGTCCGCCAACTTGATGCGATGTCACTTCCGACCGAGGGCCAACACGTTGTGTTCTCTACAGATCCTCCGTATTACGACAATATTGGCTACGCGGATCTGTCAGATTTCTTTTACGTCTGGCTCCGCCGTAACCTCGGGGCGATCTACCCTGAGATTTGTAGCACATTGCTGGTCCCGAAAAAGCAGGAGTTGGTCGCGACGCCCTATCGATTCGGGGGTAGTAAAGAACTCGCGCAGAAGTTCTTCGAGGAGGGTTTTATTTTACTAAGTCTTTCGGCCAGATGAGGACGAGGCAAGATCAGGCGTTCCCATTGACGGTCTACTACGCCTTCAAGCAATCCGAGTCCGAGGAGGAAGAAGAGGATGGGACCGTAGCGCTGGCTTCGACTGGATGGGAAACGATGCTGCAGGGACTCCTATTGGGTGGATTCCAGATCACCGGCACCTGGCCACTTCGCAGCGAGTTGCAGACGCGGAACATTAGCCGTGGCAGCAATGCACTGGCGTCGTCAATCGTTCTGGCCTGTCGATCCCGGCCAAGTTCTGCGCCCATCACCACACGCAAGGACTTTCTTACATCGCTAAAGAAGGAGCTTCCACACGCCCTACGCGATCTACAAAAAGGCAACGTCGCCCCTGTCGATCTAGCGCAGGCCGCCATCGGACCAGGCATGGCCGTCTTTTCCCGTTACAAGAAGGTTCTCGAAACCGACGGCTCGCCCATGCGGGTGCGAACCGCCCTCGCGTTGATCAATCAGGGCCTCGACGAGGTTCTCACCGAACTGGAGAGCGAGTTCGACCCCGATACCCGATGGGCGTTGGCTTGGTTCGAACAGCACCAGTTCGACGAGGGCCAATACGGAGAAGCCGAGGTGTTGGCCACGGCGAAGGCGCTCAGCATCGCGCACCTCGCGGGGGCTGGCCTTCTACACTCCCGCGCCGGCAAGGTCCGACTGCTGCGCAGGGAAGAGCTTCCCGAAGACTGGGACCCTTCCACAGTTGGCCGCCTCACAGTCTGGGAAGTCACCCAGCACCTGATTCGCCGCCTCGACCAAAAGGGCGAGAAGGAAACGGCGAACCTGAAGGCGAAGATCGGCGGAATGGCCGAGATCGCCCGCGACCTCGCCTACCGGCTCTATACGCTCTGTGAGCGCAAGGGCTGGGCGGAAGAGGCCGGTTACTACAACAGCCTCGTGGTGGCATGGCCATCCATGGCGTCGGAGGCATTTGAGTTGAAATAGGAGGTGCGGAAATAGCCGTGGACACAACCGAACAGGAACAACTGCTTCAACAACTGGCCACTGACTGCATACAGACCGATCGGGACCGGTTCCAGTCGCGCAGCGAATACCCGCGAGACGTGCGGGATTGGGACCTGTCGGATGTCAGCGTGTTCAATGAGGATTGCGCCGGCCTGATCAGCGTATGGCGCGATCCTGAGACACGGGTAATCTACGTCGTGGACGGACACCGCCGCTTGGAACTCGCACGCCGGACAAACACGTCCACTGTGTGGGTGCAGTTTCTTGGCGCAAGGACCGACGCGGAGGCTTTCGCGAAGGGAGTCGTTATTGGCATCGCTGAGTGGATCTTCGGTGACGCAGACAACGTAACCTGGGCCTGCGCCAGCCGACGGGCCGCTGTTGAGCGGGCCTTGCACACCGGATGGCTCGATCCGGGTAGCGAGGCTGCGTGCGAGTTGTACGAGTACTATCCCGATCTTGGGCGCCGCTATAACGCCGGCTGAGGCGCGCACCTTGCGGGAGAATGTACGGCCATTCTGGTTGTGGCGCCGCCATCCATGACGCACTCGGAACTGTTTCAATAGATAGGAAGCCACCCAGATGACTCGCGAAGAAGCCATTGCGGAGATTACGCGGAGGCTGGTGGAAGCCTGCCAGCCCGTCCGCGTTTATTTATTCGGATCGGAGGCGCGCGGCGACGCCGGCCCCGATAGCGACCTGGACTTCCTCGTCGTTGTTCCCGACGACGCCCCCGAGGACGTGATGCGCGGCAGACGCCTGCGCCAGGCGATCGGCGGGATCGGCCACGCGGTAGACGTCATTCCGTGGCGGCGGAGCGACTTCGAGGGACGCGCGGCCTATGTGGTCGCGTCGCTGCCTGCAACGGTTGTGCGAGAGGGGAGGCTCCTCTATGACGCCGAACGAGTGGCTGCTTGACGAAACTCGCAGATGGGTGCAACGCGCGCAGGGCGACTTGCGGGCGGCTGAGATTCTTGCAACTGAACTACCGGCCACGGCGCTTTTCCATTGCCAGCAGGCAGCGGAGAAGTACCTGAAGGCCTACTTGACCTGGAACCAAACGGCCTTCCGCAAGACACACGAGCTGCAAGAACTGGCAGCGGCGTGCGCCGTGATTGATCCGGCCCTGCAATCCGCTCTCGACCCGGCCATGGCGCTCTCGAAGTACGCCTGGCAATTTCGCTACCCGGGTGCGCCTTACGAGCCCGACGCCCAGGAAGCGGCGCTCGGCCGGGCTCTCGCCGAACAAGTGCGGGCGGATATCTCAAGCCGGTTACCGCAAGCCGCGTTAAGTTGAGGAGAATCGAGCCATGGCAATCACCAATAGCGAACGAGTCGGCAAAGCTCTGGACCTCCTCAACACCGGATTGCGCCCCTACGTGGAGCGCGAGTTGAAGGCCACTTACAAGGACCGGTGGGTGGATACGGCGCGGCCGAGCTTCCCGGAATGGCAGCACACGGGCAAAGAGGGCAAGGGACTGAACTGGGACACGCAGGCCCTGCTGCAAGTGATGTGCGAGCTGTGGAACGACTGCTTCAAGAAGATCCTCGGTCCGTCGGACCGGAACCTGGCGTTCGAGCTTCGCGACGTGCGCAACAAGTGGGCTCACCAGAAGGCCTTCACGACGGATGACGCCTATCGCGCCATCGATAGTGTTTCGCGATTGCTGGCGGCGGTCTCGGCGGCGGAGGTCGAGGCCGTCGAACAGATGAAGGCCGAGATCCTGCGCGTCAAGTTCGAGGAACAGCTCCGGACCCAGAAGCGGAAGGAATCGAGCATTGCGGTGGAAGGCAAGCCAGCGACAGGGCTGCGTCCGTGGCGGGAGATTGTGACGCCGCATCCGGATGTGGCGTCCGGACGCTATCAGCAGGCCGAATTTGCCGCCGATCTCTGGCAGGTCTATCTGGGCGAGGGCTCGGACGAATACAAAGACCCCGTCGAGTTTTATCGCCGGACCTTCATCACCGAAGGCTTGCAGAAGCTGCTCGCCAACGCACTGCAACGCCTCGCCGGAAAAGCGGGCGACCCGGTAGTGGAGTTGCAGACCAATTTTGGCGGCGGTAAGACGCACTCGATGCTGGCGCTTTGGCACCTGTTTGCCGGCGTACCTGCGGGACAACTGTCGGGACTGGAAACGGTCACGAAGATGGCGGGAGTCTCCCAGCCGCCCAAGATTCGGCGGGCTGTGCTGGTGGGTAACCGGATGTCTCCGGCCGACCTCCACAAGAAGCCGGACGGAACGGTCGTGCGGACGATGTGGGGCGAATTGGCGTGGCAACTGGGTGGCAAAGAAGGCTACGCGATGGTGCGGAGCGCCGATGAGAAGGCGGTCAGCCCGGGTGACTCGCTGCGGTTGCTCTTTAATAAGTACTCGCCGTGCCTGATCCTGATCGATGAGTGGGTGGCCTATGCACGGCAGCTCTACAACAAGTCGGACTTGCCGGCTGGCGATTTCGACGCGCACTTCACCTTCGCGCAGACATTGAGCGAGTCGGCAAAGCTGGCGGATAAGACATTACTGGTGGTCAGCATTCCGTCATCGCAGAATGAGATTGGGGGCGAGGGCGGACTCGCAGCACTGGAGCGCCTGAAAAACGTCATCGAACGGGTTGAAACGTCTTGGCGACCGGCGAGCGTCGAGGAAGGCTTCGAGATCGTCCGGCGGCGCTTATTCCAACCGATCACCGATCCGGAACTGTTTACCGCGCGAGACGCGGTGGTGAAAGCATTCGCGGACGAGTATCGCAAGTTCGCGCAAGAGTTCCCTTCCGAGGCGGGAAAATCCGAGTATGAGCGCCGGATGAAGGCGGCGTATCCGATTCACCCGGAATTGTTCGACCGTCTGTACAACGATTGGTCCACTCTCGATAAATTCCAACGAACCCGCGGCGTGCTGCGCCTGATGTCGGCGGTGATCCATGCGCTCTGGGAGCGCGAGGACAAGGGGCTCATGATTCTGCCGGCAAGCGTGCCGGTGGACGCGCCTGCCGTGCAGAGCGAATTGACACGGTATCTGCCGCCGGTGTGGGACCCGATCATCGAGAAGGATATCGACGGGCCGCACTCGCTGCCCCTGAGAATTGACCGCGAGAACCCGATGCTGGGGCGGTACTCGGCGGCGCGCCGGGTAGCCCGCACGCTGTATCTCGGTTCGGCTCCGACTCAGGATGCCACCAAGAAAGGTCTGGAAGACCGCCAGATCAAACTCGGATGCGTCCAGCCGGGGGAGACATCCGGGACCTTCGGAGATGCGTTGCGGAAGCTGGCCGACCAGGCGACGTACCTCTACGTGGATGGGAGCCGCTATTGGTACGCCACGCAGCCGAGTGTGAACCGTCTGGCCGAGGAGCGCGCCGAGCGCTATCATCCGGAAGACGTGACGGAAGAGATCCGGCGACGGCTGGCGGAAGAGGCGAAGCATCGTGGGGACTTCTCCAGGGTTCATTCGTGCCCGGCAGGTCCGAGTGACGTAGTGGATGAGCCCGAGGCGAAATTGGTCATCCTGAGCCCGGACCATCCGCACAGCGCAAAGACGGATTCGAGCGCGGGCCGGCAAGCGGCGGCTGAAATCCTCAATCGCGGTTCGGCGGGCCGGAACTGCGGCAACATGCTGGTCTTCCTTGCCGCCGACAAAACACGGTTCGTGGACCTCGACAAGGCGGTCCGCTCTTACCTGGCGTGGAAGTCCATCGAGGAGCAGACGAAGTCCCTTAACTTGGACCAGTTCCAGACCAGTCAGGTGGAACAGCGTCTTATCAGTTCCGACCAGGCAGTGAAGGGCCGAATTCCGGAGACGTATGTGTGGCTGCTTGCGCCGGGGCAGAAGCGCCCGGAGCCTGGCCAACCGTTCCCCGCAGTCGAGTGGGAGGAGTTTCGGTTGCAAGGACAGGGGTGGCTCGCGGAACGGGCTTCCAAGAAGCTGGAGAATAACCTTCTCTACACCAGTATGGCGGGCACCGTCCTGCGATTTGAAATTGACCAGGTACCGCTGTGGCGTGGGAACCTTCGGCGTGAAGCAGTTGGCGGATGACTTCGCCAAGTATCTCTATCTGCCGCGCGTGAAGAACGCCCAGGTGATTCTGGACGCGATCCAGGATGGAGTGGGCCGGCTCACGTGGTCACATGACACCTTCGCTTACGCGGATTACTATGACGCCACGGCCGACCGGTACCGTGGTCTCGAGGCTGGACGCCGACCGACTGTTCAGATGACCGCGAACAGCGTGGTGGTAAAGCCAGACGTCGCCGTGCGGCAGATCGAAGCCGACCGGCCGCCACCACCGCCTCCACCT
>Ga0208827_1000886_pt1 | contig 13498 bp, 10 predicted proteins | sample Sb_taG_5_FD_187709 | JGI IMG/M metagenome (GOLD analysis project Ga0208827, IMG submission 187709) | Peat soil microbial communities from Weissenstadt, Germany - Sb_50d_8_FC metaG (SPAdes) (version 2) | ecosystem: Environmental > Terrestrial > Soil > Wetlands > Peat | place: Germany... | reverse complement strand
CGGGGCGGCGCCCCCGGCCCCTCCCGGCGCCCCCGTCACCGCGCTCACCAATGGCGGCGGTTCGGGCACCACCGGCAGCTCGACGTCCGCCAAGTCCAAGACGAGTACCAGCTCCAAAACCGGCAGCGGCTTGTCATCGGGCGCGTCGGGCCTCGGGGGCGCCTCCACGGCGGCGTCAGGGTCCGGTGCCGATCCGTCGGTGGCGCTCACCGGGGGCAGCTCGTCGATGGCCCTCACCGGCGGCGACCCCGTCCCCACCGTCATGCTCGGCGCGGCGCTGGTAGTGGTGGGTTGGTTCGCGCGCCGGCGCCTGCTCCTCGCCCGCCGGTCTCCGAGAGTCGAGTGACCCCGTTGGCGTATCGCGCGGCTCGGGCCCTGGCGGCAATGTCAACGTTGGTGGGTTCGGTGCTGCTCGCTGTCCTCGGTGGCGGCACCCCGACCGCGAGCGCGCAGACAGATCCCACCGCCCTGGTGGGAGAAGGAGGTTCGTTTCTGTCGCCTGTCACCAACCTGCTCCTCAATACCGACACCAAGAACGGGCTGTCCCCGCTCAACCCGTCGTTCTCCGACAGCGACCTCGACAACGCCATCGCCGACTTCGCCGGCTCGGGACCAGGCGACTTCGCCGCGGACTTCGTGGTGTCGGAACGCCCCCTCACCACCGCCGAGGCCGCTACGGCCGCGGCCAACGGCCGATCCTTCGCCTACGTGCCATTCGCGGCCACCCCCGTCGCCATCGCCACGTTCGCGATCTGCAACCCAAGTGATCTCTCGGAGAACATCGTGACCGCCTCGACGTTCTGCCGAGGGATTCCTCTCACGCCAGCCCTGGTGGGTGAGATAGTGACATCCGGCCTAACCAGCACGAGTGTGCAACCTAACGCCAACCTCCCGAGCCCTCTACTGGCATGGAGCGATTCTCGGCTGACCCAGGCATCTGGCCAACCCATCCCCGATGGCGGCGCCATCGGGCTGGCGTCGACCCTTTCTCCGTCGGCCGAGAACGCGGCTTTGATGTCTCTCTTGGACAGCGACACGACAGCCAGAGCATTGCTGGACAATGCTCTGGCGAATCCCGCTAACTCGGCTAGCGCGACGACAGACACACCCAGCGAGATCTGGCCCTTCCATCTTCAGCACGCCTACGTCGACGGCGACGAGGGCCTGCTGGGTCACGAGTTGACGATCATCGCCACCACCAACGCACCTGGGTACGTCGACAGCTGGGGCGCGCTCGGAGGGATCGATGGGAACGCCCACGACGCATTCCCCCTGTCGGCGGTGTGGGCCGGGGCGCCCGAGGGCACGCCCTGGAACGTTCCCACGGCGGCGATAGGGAACGCCGCCGACAAGTTCGTTCCTCCCACCGAGCAGGCTGCCGCCGCCGCCGAGACGGGGGCCGGGATGACGATGAACCCGACCACCAACCTGGTGACGTTCAATCCTGACCCCAGTGACTCCGGCGCGTACAACAACTACCTGATGGTCGAGAGCTATCTGGTGGTGCCCACCAAGGGTCTTGACCCCACCAAGTCCATCAAGCTGGCCCAGTTCATCCGGTACATCCTCGGCCCCACGGGTCAGTCCGAGATCGCCGTCCTCGGGGCCGCTCCAGCCACCTTGGCCGAGGTGACGGCCGGGTTAAAAGTTGCCTCCGAACTCGACGCCGAAGCCGTGACCACGTCGTCGTCGGGGTCCGGGAGTTCGGCAACGGGAAGCTCGGGTTCGAGCACCACGAGCAATTCCGGTGGTAACGGGTCGAATGCCGCGGGCCTGTCGTCGGCTTCCCCTGGTGACAACGCGTCCTCCGGGGATTCCGCCACCACCGGATCGGCCTCCGACGGCGGCTCGGGGCCCACTTTGGCATCCACTGGTGCCGACCCGCTGCCGCTGGCGGTGTTGGGTTTGACGGCGGTCGTCATCGCCGGGATTGGGCGGTGGCGCCTCCGACGACGGATCATGCGACGGAGGGTCCTCCCGTGACCGTCGCCCAGTACCCCGGTCAGGGATGGCAGCCGTCGCCACCACCACCGTCGGCAGTGACGCCCCCGCTCCCGCCCTCTGGTTTCGTGCCGGCCCCGAGCCAGTCGTCCATGCAGACCAAGGACGTCAGCGCATGGTTCGGGCGACAGAAGGTTCTCGACAGGGTCTCGTTGACCATGCAGCCCGGCCAGGTGACCGCCCTCATCGGGCCGTCCGGGTGCGGCAAATCCACCTTTCTGCGGATCCTGAACCGGATGCACGAGCTCGTTCCCGGCGCGGCACTGTCCGGGTCAGTGGTGCTCGACGGCGTGGACATCTACAGTCCCGACCTTCGGGTGACCGAGACTCGCCTCAAGGTGGGCATGGTCTTCCAGAAGCCCAACCCGTTCCCGTCGATGACCGTCGCCCAGAACGTACTGGCCGGCCTGAGGCTGTCTGGTCTGAAGGCCACCAATCGGGACGCACTCGTTCAGGAGTGTCTGGAGCGTGCTGGGCTGTGGCGCGAGACCCGAAACCGTCTGAACGAGGCCGGCATGGCACTGTCAGGTGGTCAGCAGCAGCGCCTGTGCATCGCCCGCGCCTTGGCCGTCCGACCTCGGATCCTGCTCATGGACGAGCCGTGTTCGGCTCTCGACCCCATCTCCACGGGTGTGATCGAGGAGACAATCAAGCAGTTGTGCCACGACGTGACCGTCGTCATCGTGACCCACAACATGCAGCAGGCCCAGCGCGTATCTGACCAGTGCGCCTTGTTCCTCCTCGACGCCGAGGGCGAGCCCGGGCACATCGTGGAGGCAGGTCCCACCGAGCGAATGTTCGGTGATCCGCAGGATCCACGCACCGCCGACTACGTCCAAGGGCGCTTCGGATGACCCAGGTCGTCAGGTTCGACCCGGTCGGGATAGACACGTGGCGTTCCGGCGCGGGCCGGTGGAAACGCCAGGCGCAGCAGCGGTGGCACGAAGCCCCGGCGCGAGTCCGGGCCACGATCCAGATGGCTGTGCTCTTGGTCGTGGTGGGGGTTGCGTACAACTACTCGTTATCAACACTGATCCAGAATGCCGGTCTCGAGACGCCGCTTGCCTATGTGAGCCTCGTACCCGCCATCGCCCTCGCCCTGGCTGCCGTGCGGGCCCGTCCGGCGCGGCCTGAGCCGGCCATCCACGATCGCCAGGTCGACTACATCGTCGGCCTGCCTTTGGTCGGCGGCGCGTTGGCGGCCAACTTGCTCTTGCCGGGCAAGTTGTCGGCAATGTTCTGGGTGTGGCGGATCGACCTCCTGACTCTCCCAGTTTTCGTGGCCGGCGCCGTCGCCATCCTCTTCGGGGTGCGGGTCTTGTGGCGCCAGAAGCTCGCCATCAGCTACCTGTTTCTTGGATGGCCCTACCCATATTCCTCGGTACTTCTGCGGATCCTCGATGCCTTCACCGCGGCGACGCTTTATGGTATTCGTGAGATCATCAGGGTGGTGCCGGTGGCAAAATCTGTCACCTCACCTGATGGAACGCTTTTCGTCATCGTGCATCATGGACAGTCGTTTCCCCTCAGTGTCGTTTCCGCGTGCTCCGGGGTGAACAGCGTCGTAGGTTTCTTGCTCATCGGATCGGCGTTCGGTGCCGTGGTCCATGGGCCCATTGTCCGCAAGGTCCTGTGGCTCACTGGGGGCATACTGCTGCTGTGGACGATCAACCTGGGCCGGATCACGTTCATCTTCTGGGCGGGAAGAACGTGGGGTGAGCACGTCGCCATCGATATCTTGCACCCGTTCATAGGCCTTGTGACATTCAGTCTCGGCGTGCTGTTTCTCGTCCTGCTGATCCAACCGCTCGGGATGCAGATCGGGGCAATTCCTGCGCCGATGCGTGTGCACTCGATCCGTTCCCCACGGGCGACGACCCAAGGCAAGACGTCTCCGGCGGTCCCCAAGGTCTACGCGGCGGTGATCGTTGTCACGGTAATCGCCATCGTACTGGGGATAAGCAATATCGGGCTGAAGACCTACAATCTTGTCGCCGACGCCTCGGGTGAGCCGAAGCTTGCCGCCTACATCACGGCCCCGGTCGCCCCAGTGGGATGGCGCACCCGGCGGACCGCCGTCTTCAACTGGGCCAAGCCACTCTTCGGCGACACCTCGATCTGGGACCGTTATGTCATGGTCGCCACGACCGGAGGGGATCTCCACGCCTCGGTCCCCGTCGTGGCCGACGTGATCGTCACTCCTGACCTCGAGAGTTTTTCAGCCTATGGCGTTGAGGCCTGCTATCAGTTTCACGGCTACGCGCTTCGCGATGTTGCCCAGGTCAATGTCGGTGGGGGTATCACCGGACAGGCGATGTCTTACACGTCACATACCTACGGCAGCTGGTCGATCGTCTACTGGATCATCCCCGTCAAGTTCGGCACGACCACCATGTACCAACGCGTCGTCCTCTACGTCCAGAATGCGGGCAGTGGGATCGTCGTCCCGGCCACTGCGAAGATGTCCGGGATTACCAACGTGGCTGGCTCGCTCGGCCCGACAGACCTGCCGCTGATCCGAAACCGGGCGTTCTTGGTATCGTTCGCACGCGAGTTGATCCAGGCCGAGGCGCACCGCCCGACGTCCACACGAGTACTTGCCGTGCCGACGAGTGCCGCGTTGCCGGCACCCACCAAGGTTCCGGCGCTTCAGGGTGTCGTCCCGTCGGTGTCTCTCACCGGCAATTGATGGGAATTTCCATGCAGTCGGCCCTGAGCGCAGGCTCTTCGACGCCACGCGAGAGCTGGCGGCTACTTCGCCCATGACTACCGTAGAAGCCGTGCCATGGACCGATCGATCCCCTGAGCGAGGGCCGGCTCCCGGGCCTCACGGGCCTGCTCCAGAGCGTTCGGCCGTCGAGGGACAGCGCGGGACCGTCGAGCCCGGCCCGCTCTACCGGCGGTTCGTGAAGGAGCTAGTCTCGGAGCGACTCGAGCTCGCAGGTGCCGACGCCACCGACGTCGGAGACCGGACTCTCGATTGGCATGCCATATGGGCAAGCGGGGAGGGCGCGGCAACGCCCGAGGAGGCGGTGGGTCGCGTGATCCTTGCGGCGCACCGAGCCACGACGGGCCGCGCCCTGGGGCGGGCAACGGTGCCTGGGCCGGCGCCGGCGGTCACCGGGGCGGTCCCGGACGCGACCGCGAGCAACGTGGTCGGCCCCGGGGAGTGGCCGATATCGCACGGAGTGACCCTTCTCGATCGCGAACTGGCTCCGATGGCCGGGCACCTGGGTACCGAGCCCGAGCACCCGGTACTCCCCGCCCAAGGGCCCCTCATCGACGTTCCGGTGACTCAGACCGCCGCCATTCAGTTCCCCGTGGTCGAAAGGCCGGCACAGGAAGTGCGGGCGACCGCCATCGCGCCTCCAATCGCCAGGGGCGTGACACGCTTTCGTCGACGTCAAAAACTCGCCAACGCCTTCGGTTGGGTCCGCAACATCGGTATCGTCATCATTCTCTTCGCCGCCTGGCAGCTGTGGGGCACAAGCATTGCTCAACACCAGGCCCAGCTGACGCTGCGGGCGCAGTTCCGTTCCCATGCCATGCGTGCGTCCCCTCCCACCGGCGGCGTCCACCTCATCGGTGCCGACGTGAGGGTGCCGGAACCGGCGGAAGGGTCGGTCGTTGCCTATCTCCAGATTCCTTCGATTGGCGTCGACCAGTATGTGGTGGAGGGGACAGCCGAGGGAGATCTGGCCAAAGGACCCGGTCACTATATCGGGACGGCGATGCCGGGCCAGGCCGGCAACGTCGCTATTGCCGGCCACCGGACGACCTACGGTGCGCCTTTCAACGAGCTCAACGAACTGTCGCCCGGGGACTCGATTGTGCTCTCGACAGATTCCGGTGAGAGCCTTGACTATGTCGTCACCCAACCACCCGTTGCCGTCTCGCCCAATGACGTAGCGGTCCTAAACGCGTTTGGAGATAACAGGCTGACGTTGACGACCTGCAACCCGAAGTACTCGGCCACTCAACGGCTCGTCGTCCTCGCACTTCTGCGCGAACCGTCGGGATCAGGACCCGTCGCGGTCCCCAGTGGTGGCCAAGGACCGTCGAGGCAGGCGTCTCACGTGATCGAAGGTGGGTCAGGCGAGTGGAATCTCCTATACCTCCCACCCGTCCTCCTGGTGGCCGTCCTCCTGGTTCTCCTCGGCTTGGCAAACCAGCGGGCGTCAGGATATTTCGGGCGCCGGGGACGGTGGCTCATTTTGGTTCCCATGTGGCTCGCCGGCCTATACGTTTTGTTCGGGTTCCTGACCAGCTTCCTACCCGCCACCCTCTGAGATCGAGGTGGGAACATCGCCCCGAAAGCGGGGGACGAGTAGGCGTTTATTGGAGTCCACCTCAGTTAGCGTGCCTAACCGGCGCAGAAGCCCGAACTCTCTTTGGCGACCTGGATCAGAGGCCGAGGAGAGGGCGACCTGAGCCCGTCTCAGTAGCCCAACGAGTATGGGTCGCGGACTGAGACCCGCGGCTTCACTTCTTGCGGTTCTGACCAATTTTGCAGGTGACGAGGGGGTACCTCGTGCCCATCTGCTCCGCGGTCCGATGATTGCCTGTTGCCTTGGCAATGGAGTGTCGCACCGTGTGACCCACTGTCTCAAAGGCAATGCCATCGAAGTAGACGCCGAACCCAACGTCCGGCGCACGCACCGCCGGACATCGAACGTTTCTGGCAATACGGGACGTCTGCGCCTTCGAATAAGGTGAGCAAGACTCGTGCGCTCAATTGTTCGACGCCAGGCGTCGGTGTCGCCGAGCCGTCGTCGACCGCAAGACAACATGGCGGGCTCGGTGAATTCGGTTGCGCGAAAGTGAAGTTGCGGCTTACTCGGAGACGATTGGGTGGAGATGGAAGTGAACCCAGGCGTCACCGACTCGCTCGAGTCATTCGGATTCCGTTCGGTCAGGTTGCCTGGGCGACTCGGCTCAATCCCGACGGTCGCAGAAGGTGGCTGTGACCGCGCCCTTGTGGCATTGTCTTATGTTGGTCTGCCATGGCGGGGGTCCGACTGCCTACCTGAGTTCACGAAAATATCGCGTGATTGTCACCCGTTGTTCAGTCCACGCGCTATCGAAGCGAACATCGTTGGTCGAATGCTTCCCTGCGCCTTCAGTCTCTTCGCGCCCCTGGGCGGTCGGCTCTGAGGTTCGCTCGTACAATCCGACGCCGACCGAGAGTCGCCGCGGCGATGAGCGTGAGGCCAAGCAACCCCACGAGCACGAACAGTCCGCTGCCGTCACCGGATCGCGAATTGATGACCGACGTGTTCCTGACCAGCGTGGCGGGTGTGTCTGAAGCGTAGGCCGAAGCTGGCGACACGGGCAATGACTTCGGGGGGATGACATTGGAAGAGGTCGTTGTGTTGTTGGATCCTAGGTTGTGTGTGGTGGCAGAGCCGAAGTGCTTGCCGAAGGAACCAAAAGATCGAGATCCTCCCGGCAAATGACGAGACGCCCCATCCTTTGGAGATGTCACATTGTCTTTTTGGCCGCCGCCCGTGCCAGTCGCGTTGAATCGGCCAGTGGTGTTGTCTTCTTCGTTGGGTGTCGGGGAGTAGCCCACGGCCGGGAGGTGGGTAGGGTCCCCTCCGAAGGAGGCGGTGTCCCCCGTAATGGCCAGCGAGAACAGGTCAGTCGTGCCCTCGTCGATCGAACACGTGGCGAACCCTGCGGCGTTGGTCGTGGCTACGCACAAGGCGCTGCCGACTGCCGAGAACCACACCGCCGCGCCTGAAAGGGGGGCACCCGCGCTGCTGAGGGTGGCGCTCAATTGGTAGAGGTGTCCCAACCCGATCCGGGCCGGAGTGGCCACGAGCAGCGAGGTCGGAGCCTGGCCTACAGCCGCGACTGCGGCTCCCGAACTCGAGCTAAAGAGTGAGCTCCCCGAATAGGTTGCCTCTACCAGGTGCGGGCCGTCATCCAGGTACAAGGCCATCACTGCGGTGCCTTCGGAGCTGACGGGTATCGCGTCACCCATGACCCAGCCGTCCACGGTGAATTGCACCGTCCCACCGGCGGGGGCGGGCGAGACAGAGGCCGTGAGCCCTTGGGCGGAGGTTCCCACTTCGGGTGCCACCGCCACCGTGGTGGATGTCGGCGTTGGCGTCGTAGGGGCTGTCGTAGGGGCTGTCGTAGGAACTGTCGTAGGGGCTGTCGTAGGAACTGTCGTAGGAACTGTCGTAGGAACTGTCGTAGGAACTGTCGTAGGAACGGTCGTAGGGGCTGTCGTAGGAACTGTCGTAGGAACTGTCGTAGGAACGGTCGTAGGGGCTGTCGAAGGGGCTGTCGACGGGGCTGTCGTGGCGTTCAGCAAGGCGTCGATGTTGCCGTCCGCCGTGTCGCCGCCGAGGTAGGGGAGCCCGTAGGTGTCCTCGATCGAGTGCAGGATGCCAACGGTGTCGACCGGTGCGGAGTCATGTTGGGGACTGGCCTTCAGCGCAGAGGACACCACGATGGTGGGAACGTGGCCACCAGAGCCACCGTCGATGCCGGACGTGTCAGAGTCGAACGCCTCATCCCACTCGATGATGATCTCACCACCGGACTGGTACCACGCCGTCGACTGCACCGACGGAACGAATGATGAGAGAAATGCGTCGCTGTCGGCCAACTCCTGAGCCGCAGTGTCGACTGGCACACCTGTGTGGCCGTCGTCAGTCAAGTTCGGCGTGTACCAGACGAAGTCCGGCGGGTGAGCACCGTTGAGATCCGAGATCGTTGTAGACGCGTCGGCAATGGTGATCTTCGTGCTGGGAAAATAGACCCATGGGAAGTGGCGAACGGCGTACAGTCCGGAGTCACTTATGGGATCGGTCGGGAGGTTCTCGGCGTATGCAGTTTCCGAAAAGCCAGCTTCGGCGAGCTGATCAGCGAGCGTCGTGACGCGGGGGAAGCTGCCGGACGATGGCGGCTGGTCGACCGTCACCCCCTGAGTCGAGCCTGACACGATATCGAGGTAGTTGGGCAGCGACGGGTGCGCGATTGCATACGACTCGGTTGCTGAGCCGTACGTCGAGGCAAGGCTGTTGATGAAGGGCACGGCGGGATTCCCGATGATCTGGCCAGAACCCTCGTTCTCCATCATGACCATCATCACGTGCGGTGCGGACGATGGCGAAGCAGGCGTGGTGATGGTACTCAGCGGCGAGGTGAGCGTTGTCGACGACGGCGGTTTGGTGGTGGTCGTTGCGGAAGGCAGGCTCGTGGCTGAGCCGCCAAAGTCAACCGTGTATGCCGCCTCGGACTGAGGAAACTGGGTGATCTCGGAGTTGATCCCGCCGGATCCACCGTCATAGCTGAAATAGGCTTGCAGTGCGATGTCATTTGCGGCGTTGTTGACCAGGCTCGCCACACCATTGATGTACGACGGGTCATCGGACCCGTTCAATCCCCACTCGGGGATCGCCGCTGGCAGTCCTTGCGACTGGGCAAAGGCGATCACCGTCTCGATGTTTGCCGAGTACCCCGTGTAGTCGTATTGGTCGACGCCCACATAGTTGACGTAGGCGGAACCCGGCCATGTGTCGTCCCACGTCCGTCCCGGTGCCTCGTTGCCTGTTCCGCCATTGGGGTTCCACATGAAGCGGAAAGCTTGACCGGGAACCGCACGCATAGTCGTGACGATGTTCTGGAAGGTTGAGATGTACTGGACTGCAGAGAAACTGAGCTGGTTCCAGTCTTGGAACCATCCGTTGATGTCCTGGTTCTGCTCCCACATGATGCGAATGATGGCGTCGCTCTGCCCGGCGGACACAAGAGACTGACCGATGGCGGTGGCCTCGGACGACGTCAGAGCGCCAACGCCCAGCATGAGGGTCATCGATGTCGACGGCGGCATATAGGTGCAGTAGCACGAGCCATCGGCGTAGACAGTGTCGATCGTGGGGGTCACACCGAGTTGCTCACCCAGAGAGAGAACATCGGCGGGAGCCTGCGATCCCACGAAGAATCCATCTGGGACCGACGACGCTCCATCGCTTCCCGAGAAGTTCGGCACTTTGGTGTCGACGATCGTGGCGAGGCCTGCCATGCCGAGGAGAAGAAGCGCCACGAACCTCCGGGCCCGGCGCCGCCATAACGTCGCCGGAGCAATGGGCCTGCCCCAACGATCGATCATCGCGGACCTGCTCGGCCGATCGCGTTGAGGTCGTGGACTGGTCCCGTGCGGACCGCGGCATCGTGGTGCGAACGATGCACGGACACCGACGGGCCGCAGAAGACTAAAATTAGACCCGTCATTGGATCAGACGATCTGGCGAGGAGACAGACGTCGCAAAAATACCTCTCCGCTCTCTTACAATATCCGTTCGGTCATGTGGGCCACCGAAAGTCCGGCCGAGAGACTCTGCTCTCGCGTCAACTTGGGTCAGGGCGCGCCGATAGGGGGATCGAGCCCTCGCCGGAATGTGCACCTCAGCTCGCTCGCCTTCCTCCTCGGGCGCGTCCTGACCTACTAACCCGGTCGGCAGAGCTTTCGTGTGGCCAGGCTGGTTGAATCCACGGTATGACCAGACAGTGAATTCTTGGTGACGAAGAGGCGAACACAAGGGCAAATTCGGATGAACCATTCGCGACCGGAGTATTCATGCGCTCGCATGGGTAGTCGGTCGCGAGTGCGGTACCAACCCCTGGACAGTGGCGGGATCCATTGTGGTAAATTTCAACGCGCACAACTCCTTCAACGTACGATTCGTTACCCACTTCCCTGGGAGGCCGCGATGCCCACCCCTCCGTTTGAAACCAGCCAGAAGAGCGGGTTCGCTCTTGCCGGTTGGAGTGCCCCGCGGAGCCTCGACGACGAAGCGTTCGAAACAATCGGTCAGACCGTGCGGCACGCAGCAGGGGCGATCGACGGCTTGAAGGACATCCTTGAACGACTTCAGAACTCCGTTGCACAAGCGACAGAACAGCGACGTAACGATATTGAGATCGGCCAATTATTTACAAGGGCTCAGGAGTTCGTCGAGGGAGCTGTGACCGAGGGTCACGAGCTTGCGCAGCGGATCATTGCTGATGCAGAGTTCGAAGCAGCGCGGATTATCGCGGCGGCAAAGCAAGAAGCGCATGGCTTGATCGAAGAGGGACGGTATTCGGCGTCCCTACCTTCGGACGCTGTCAGAGCTCTGCAAGCGACCATCGTGAAGTTTGCTCGCATGAACAGCATGCTCGTTGAAGAGCTATCAAATCTTAACGGAGCATTGGTGACCCGCGAGTCACAACAGACGGCATCCACACGAATGGCTGCCGAGGGGTTGTCCCAATTGGAATTCGAAGGCCCCCCCCGTGCGGCAGAGACCCAGCAATCGCGACTGATAGGGGATCGGGCAGACGGAAATGTGATCGAGGGGCCGCAACCCGAGCAACAAGGTTATTGGAGCACTGTGAGGGAAAGAGGTAGGCAAGCACCGAGTGCTCGCCTCGGCCGACACAGCGCACCAGATGCCCAGGGGCGGACGCATTGAGGTCATCTCATTGGCATTTGACGCCCGCGCCGCTGCAGGCGACCTCTGGGAGTCCTCCGCAGTGAGGACCCAGCGTTCTTTCGTTTGAGTCAGCGTCCGTCAATCCGGTGAATTGCGCCATTAGTACTAGTCCGGTGTCTATTCGCGGCAGCAATAGTGATCGTCGGGGACGCCGCTAGCGGCGCCGTCGGACCTCGTGTCAGTCGCGTGACGAGCTTTGTTCGCTACCGAATCGACAGCGGAATCGAATGTGCGACGCGGTTTTGAAATTGGAGTCGTGCATGCGGCATTCTGGATATTGCTTTGGATCGGCGCATCAAGCCTAGGTCCGACCACCGTGAGTTCGGTGACAGGTCTACGGTGGTTCGAGGATCATCCTGAGGAAGGACCTTCGGGAAACCCGCCTTCTTTCGCGTTCCGGTCTACGTGACCGCTGAAGGGCTTTGATCGTAAGGTTTCTCAAGCCGTCACGTGTCATTCGCGCGACGTTCACCTTAGACCGGTACCGTCGGTGGTGGCATGAACGCGGAGACAGGAGATCTCACGAGTGATTGGCCCCGTCGGACAAGAGTCGGGCGCATTGTCTCATTCTGGCTAACGAAGAAGGTCTGGCCAACGTGACGCGGGGACAACCAAGCAATCGACCCCCCGGGAATCCCGGTCATCGTGATGCGCGCGAGGGCAAGACAGTGATCCTCGTCGTCGAGGACGAGGAGTCCTACCAGGAAGCACTGTTTGCAGGCCTGTCGCGGGAGGGATATGACGTCGAGCTTGCTTCGGACGGAGCCGACGCTCTGCGGCGGTTTGTCGAGCATCGGCCCGACCTCGTCGTTCTGGATTTGTTGTTGCCGAAAATGTCGGGGATCGAGGCCATTCGAAGGATGCGCGCGATCGCGTCCGTCCCGATCATCATCGTGTCGGCTCTTGACACGGAGACGGACATCGTCCGTGGCCTGGAACTGGGAGCCGAGGACTACATCTCCAAGCCTTATCGCTTGAATGAACTGGTGGCACGTATCCGCTCGGTCCTCCGTCGCGTGGCGCCACCTCCGCACGTCGAGCCGGCGGTTCTCCAAAGGGACCCGTTGCGCGTCAATGCCGTTGTTGTCGGCCCATTCCACATTAACTTTGCTCGGCGCGTTGTGACAAGAGAGGGCGAGCCTATTCACCTGAGTCGTCGCGAGTTCGACCTTCTTGCCGTATTGCTCTCGCCGCCCGGACAGGTCCGCACCCGCGAGGAATTGATCGACGGACTTTGGTCCGGTCGAGACCTTTCCGATACACGGACTCTCGACACACACGTCAGGAGGCTTCGCGTGAAGCTGGAGCCCGATCCTCGAACGCCCCGGTATCTGGTGACCGTACGCGGGGTGGGATTCCGTTTCGAACCCTAAGCAGTCCCATCGACAATCTGGAAATGTACGACGCGCCTCTACGACGTGCGGTTTGTCTTTCGGAGCCGGTGCCAAAGCATTGAGGCAACTCCGACAACTCCACCGAACACGGCGATGGACTTGGCGTTGTCATGCTGGCGGTCGGGGTGCACACTGCGACCGGTTCCTCTTGGCGTTGTGATAATCGTTGGCTTCGTCGGAGGAGATGTCGGCGTTGTCATCTGCGATCGAGGAGATGGTGCCGATGGGGGGGGAGGTGGAGGCTCTAGCGGTGTCGGCAGCGGGGGCTGTCGTGGCGGCGGAGGCGGTGGCGGTGGCGGCGCGAGTGGAGGCGGCGCGAGTGGAGGCAGTTCCAGAGACGGAGATGCGTCGCTCTCATTCGACTCTGGCAAGTATTCATTGAGCGCGGACGCGACAGCTCGCAGTCCGTCGAGCTCACTGGCGATCGTCTCGGCCACTCGAGCTGCGACGATCTCCAAGGCCTGCTGCTCCTCGGATGCTTGCAGGGTGCCAAGAGCCTCTCTGCCATTCAAAGGAGCGAGCGAGGAATCAACCTGCTCGGCAACCTCTTGGACCTCCACCTCCGCGAGGGCCTGAGGCGGGGGAGGCTCCTCGTTGCCCACTTCGGACGGG
>Ga0208827_1000883_pt1 | contig 13515 bp, 9 predicted proteins | sample Sb_taG_5_FD_187709 | JGI IMG/M metagenome (GOLD analysis project Ga0208827, IMG submission 187709) | Peat soil microbial communities from Weissenstadt, Germany - Sb_50d_8_FC metaG (SPAdes) (version 2) | ecosystem: Environmental > Terrestrial > Soil > Wetlands > Peat | place: Germany: Weissenstadt... | reverse complement strand
CGCCGCGTTTGGTCTGGCTCTGCACGATACGCCGCAAATCGTCTACATTGCGTGCCAGGCGGTCCATGCTATGCACAACCACGGTATCGCCTTCGCGGGCATAGACCAGAAGCGCCTGCAATTGCGGCCGCTGTGTGTCTTTGCCGGAAACCGTGTCCGTGAAAACCCGGTCCACTTGAAGATGCTCAAGCTGCCGTTCCGGGTTTTGGTCGTAACTGCTTACACGGACGTAGCCAATTCGTTGACCTTTATTAACCAATGGCATAAGGCACCCCCATTCTGTCAGGATGATGTCTAAGAACTTTGCCAGCATCTGTCAAGAAACAAGAATCGTAACCCTAATTTGACGGATGCACGCCAAAGTGTCTGACGTCTGGTTGGGGTACACTTCAACCTGACAGGCGGTGTGACAACCTGACAGGCAGTGTTGCTGAAAGGACACGCCGTGCTGGAAAATGCACTTGCCTTACCAAAAACCATTGACAGGTTCCGAAGTTGAACATCTCGGCGTTGGTCGCCTGGTGAGAAATACCGATGTGGATTACGAGCTACTGAAGAGGACTTCTGACTTCACTGAAATCGTCTTCTGACAATGACAACCAGGCTAAGTACATTTTACCGATGAAGATTCCATCGTTCTGCTGCAAGAACTTCTGAAACTGCTGCAATCGTCTTCTGAAAATGACAACAGATGCAAAAAGTTGCGCGCCTGAAATGCGAAAAAATAGGTGCAGGCGTCTTCCCTAAGCTTCGCTTAGGAAAAATTGCACGGTGCAAGTCTGGGCAATTTCCCCGGGAAAGTCGGCCAGACAGCCAGCCAACTGACTGGCCAGCTTGCCATCCGGTTTGCTTGTTGGCTTGTCCTCCAACTGGCATGTAGGCTTGCCGTTCTGCCAGCTTGTCAACTTGAAAACGTGCAAGCTTGAATACAGCACAGCTTGCAATCCGGCTTGCTGGCCAGCATGTCGTCAGTCTGGTATGTAGACTTGCCGTCCTGCATGCCTGTCAGCATGCAAGCGTGCCAGCTTGCAGAGAACGCAGCTTGTCATCATGCTTGCCTGCGAACAAGCTTGCCTGTCGTATTGCTTTCAAGCCGTTTTGTCATCAAGCCATCCTGTCAGTGTGCCGACATGCCGGAGAGCTTGCCGGACGGCATGCCAGCTTGCTGCATTTATTGCTTGCAAGCCTACCAGTGCCTAGTGTAGTGTCCGCCCATGATCATCGTCGTCGCCAATGCCAAAGGAGGGGTCGGGAAGAGCACGGTAGCCGCGCATCTCGCTGCCTGGCTTCACAAACAGGGGCACACGGTCACGCTCGCCGATTGCGATATACAGCATTCATCAAGTGACTGGACCACTGAGGCCGTGCCCGAGGTCAAGACTTTACGCCTCGACAGTCCCGATGACATCCTCGACCGCCTGCCGGCTCTCGGCAAACAGGCCGACTATGTCGTGGCCGATGGTCCCGGCGGCAACACCGAAACCAGCCGTGCTTTGCTGCTTCGCGCCGACTTGGCGCTAATTCCCTGCAAGGCCAGCATGCTCGAAATCCGCGCACTGTCGCAGGCAACCAATGTGCTGCGGCAAGCCCAGGACATTCGCAAAGGAAAGCCACGGGCGGTCATCGTGCTCAGCATGGTCGGCAAGAACTACCGGCTCACCCAGGAGATGAAAGACGCAGCGGCGGCGCTCGACCTGCCGCTCGCCAAGACGGCGCTCACCTTGAAGCAAATCTACGCCGATGCGCCCGGCCAGAAGGCCGTCGTTTGGCAAATGGGCAGCCGCGGGCACGAGGCAACGAAGGAGGTCGAGTCGCTGTTTCGGTCAGTTTTGCCCGAAGCATGCAAAGCAAAGACACCGCACCGCAAACAACGGAAGGCGGCTGCTTGAACAGGGAAGGAGGCGCATGTGGCAGAAAGAAGACCGCTGACTGAAGGATTGAAGCCCGTGGAGCGCGCGGCCGAGGAGGCGTTCGTGTTTAGTACGAAGCCCAAGCCACAGGTGCCAGCTCCGACTCAGGTAACGCCGGCCCCGGAGGCACGCGCGGTTTCCGAGCAGCGGGGAGGGGAGGAACGGGCGGCTACTACCATTGGCCGGTCACCACTCACCGTTCGCCTTCGCGCAGACTATGCCGATTCGCTGAAACGCGCCTCCCTTGAACGGCAGCTTAAGAAACTGACGCCGAATACGCTTCAGGACATCCTCGAAGAGGCCCTTGAGCCGTGGCTGCGCAGCAACGGCTACCTGAACTGAAGCAGCGGGCGACATGGCGGAGGAGATCACAAGGATGACACTGACTCCGCAACAGAGGCGGCTGCTCGACACATCGGTTGCTATCCGCACCCACCCGCCCGAGCGCATCGACTTTCTGCATACGGTGCAATGCCAGATTGGAATTCCTTATCGCAATCCCGGCGACAGCGTGCGCGAATGGGACCGCAAGCAGGGCCACGCATCGCTACGCATCGAGGCCGGATCGGTCATTGACCCTGAAACCGGTAATTTCGTCCATGTAGGTCTGCCTTACGGCGAGAAGCCCAGGCTGGTACTCATCCACATGGCGACCGAAGCCGTCCGCACCGGCTCGCCAGTGGTTGATGTGGAAGAATCCATGACTGCGTTCGCGCGATCACTGGGCCTGGAAACCAATGGCCAGCAGCTCAAGTCACTCAAAGACCAGCTGGCCCGCCTGGCAGCTTCAACTGTCCGCATGGGAACGGTAGAAGAGGGGAGGGCGGTCCAGGTGAATACCCAGTTCGTCAGTGCCTTCGACCTGTGGTTCCCCAGGCAGGCCGACCAGCGCGTACTGTGGCCGTCGACGGTTCGCCTTAGCGAAGAGTACTTTCAGAGCCTCGGCCAGCACGCCGTGCCGCTTGACCACCGGGCCGTCGCGGCACTGGCATCGTCGTCCATGGCCCTCGACATTTACGCCTGGCTGGCTCAGCGGCTGCACCGGGTCCCTACCGGGAAGCCCCAATTTATCGCATGGGATTCAATGCACGAGCAGTTCGGGCAGGGATTCGCCCGCATTCGGGATTTCCGCCGTAAGTTCCTCCAAACCCTACACCAGGTCGGCTCGGCGTACCCGGCGGCGAAGCTTTCGGCTGATGATGGTGGCCTCACTCTGTCGCACAGTCCGCCGCCCATTCCGCCGCGGACGAGCGTCCCAAAACTGCTGTGACCGTGCTCAGTCACTCAACTGAAACTGGTCAACCCTCTGAAAACACTGGAAACCGCCACGGTAAGTTGGTCGCGCACAGAACCCGCGGCAACGGCCTGGGATACCCAAATTGGGACGAGTGGAGGGAGGGGACGAGTGCTCGGTAAACAATTCAACGGGCAAGGAATAGCCACGGTAACTTGGTCGCGCTTTACCCGGAGTGCTGGTTGTGGACAACCGGCGGGAAGGAGGAAGTTATTCACGGTAATTTGGTCGCGGGGCGCACGGTAACTTGGTCGCGCCCTGTACGGAAAATCGCGGATCACGCCACGGTAACTTGGTCGCCCAAACCTATAGTAATATTACCTATAACTTACTTACCGTTAGTTTATCGACGATTTTCTGTGGACAACTCGTACTTTACGCAACTTCCCCAAAACCACCCAAGGGGATATTCAGGTACCCAAGCACAGATGGGCCCCTCCCATTCGCATGCAAATCAAACAGGAGGAGAATAAAGGAGTGGGGGTTACCTAACCAGACCCGATGTGCGTTCGCGCTTCTATGGGGTTTCTTGGGGGACAATTCCGAACGGACTAATACGATGCCGTCAGCTGTCCGATTAAACGAAGGGCAAAGATCACGTCAAGGCCGGCGAAAAAATCAGTTTTTGCAATAAGTTGTACCGACTTCATCGTTGATGAGTATATCAGCCACGAATAGATTTGGTCGTCGTAGTTACCGCTCACCCCACAATAGTGGCGCAACTGGATGGTTGGGCGTTCGCTAGCATGGGGGCATGCCTCGGTGAGACTGCCCAGGATATCGGGAATTGTGGAAGCTTATTGCCGTGTTGGAGGCGCACCTTCGCGATTTGGAAGCGCGTCTCGGGCAAAATGCTTCGAATTCCTCGATCCCACCGTCGGCGAATCCGCCCCAGGCGCCCAAGCCCGTGGTCAAAGAACCTACCAGACGCCAGCCTGGCGGTCAGCCAGGACACCCAGCGTATTAGCGTGTCTGCCTGCCGCCCGATCGCATCCAGTACACTATCCCTCTGATTCCGAATCGGTGTGAACGTTGCCAGGCACCCTTGCCAGATCGGCCCGGATCGAACGATCCGCAGCCAACCTGGCATTAAATCGCCGAACTGCCTTCGGTTGCGGCCGTGATCACCGAGTAGCAGGGGCGCGCAGAGATTCCGGAGATGCTGCGAACCCATGTCATCGGTGAACGGCTGGGCGCAGCCATGTCTATTCTGGTCGCTTCTCCCCATGTCAGCAAACGCGGCGTCGAGGAAGTGGTAGAGACGGCCTTCGGCGTTCCCGTGTCGCTGGGCACGGCGGCCAACATGGAACAGGAAATGAGTCAGGCGTTGGCGACGCCCCATGCCCAAGCCCGGCAAGCGGTCCAACAAGCCCGGGTCAAACACGTGGATGAAACGAGTTGGAAGCAGGCGAGACAAAAGCTCTGGCTATGGGCGGCAGCGACAGCGCGCGTGGCTTGTTTCGTTATTTATGCCGGTCGCAACCGCCCGCGGACTGGCCGAAGTGCTGGGCGAGCGCATTACGGGGATCGCGTGCAGCGATCGCTTTGGGGTCTATGGCTGCTTGGCCGCTGTCTTTCGACAAGTGTGCTGGGCGCACAGCGTGACTTCCAGAAAGTCGTTGATCGCAGGGGAGGGAGCCAACCGTTGCGTGAAGCGGGCTTGGTTATAGTGAGTTTGGTGTTTCATTGGTGGCATGCCTATCGTGGCGGAATCATCAATCGCAAGACCTTGCAACGCGAAGTAGAGCCGATCCGCCAGAGCTTGCAGTTGAGGCTTGAGCAAGGCTGCGCCTGCGCTGACGCGCGGACTCCCGCCTCTTGCCAGAATCTGCTGCACATCGAGTCGGCCATCTGGACGGTTCTGTATACCAGAGGTGTTGAACCAACCAACAATCATGCCGAGCGGCTATTGCGTTCCGGGGTGCTGTGGCGAAGGATATCATTTGGTTGTCGCAGCGCGGCAGGCTGCCGTTTTGTGGAATGCATTCTAACTGTCACGCAAACGCTACGTCTGCAAAAGCGGCCGGTGTTGGACTACCTGAATCAAGTTCTGCTTGCTCATCGCGGCAGGCTACCTGCACCAAATCTGCTCACCGGTGGGTGAACGCTTACGAGCATCGAGCCGATCAGTTATCTGGTTTTGGGAATGCTGGAATGGGAGGACAAGCTCTTGGCCTCGAGTCCGGAGAAGTCCAGGCCATTCCGGGAAGCAGCGGCTCGCCGCGTTTCTCTTGGTTCAGGATGATCGGATCGAACCGTTCCACGACAACTCGAAATCTCGCGCATCGGCCACGGAGCCACGCCAGCCTGCTTCCGCAGCCCGGACGAGGTTATACATCTCGCGCGCGGTCACATAATGAAAGTGAAATCGCTCATCTTCCCGGGCGCGCCGGGCCAAACCTTCATGGAATCGGATCATCGGCTCGCCGAGTAGGACTTTCTGGTTGGACTCCGGGGCTCCGTGCGTATGCAGCTTCACGAAGAACCAATCGGGCCTGGAGGGCACTTGAACGCGGGCGCGCAGCCAAAGGTCCAAACGCTCCTGGCTTGGAGGCTGGTTTCCCTGGATGCAGCCGTTCTCCAGCCGAGGGAGGATGCCCCACTTTCGTTGCTTCCAATTAAGAAGCAACGGGCCCTGGATCAGGAGGAGGGCGTTCTTGGGCGCTGGCCCGGAGCCGACGTCGATACCCCAATCATGAGATCTGGGCCGAAGTGGGTCGTCGATGGCATAATAAATGCTATTGATCTTGCGCGTCTGAGTCGGGCTGGGAGCGGAAGGCAGGGTCAGGTCGGCATAGCAGCCCGTTTCACGCAGCACGTCTAGTTCATTGTTAACGCCGCACCAGCGCCCGTCCGGACGGGAATTGTCCAAGGCCCAATTCCCATGGATGAAGGCGTAAGCCAGTTTGCCGGTCCGCTTGTCGCGCGCCAATTGGCGGTGGCGCTCGGCCATCATCTCCTTGAAGGCGACCAACCTTTCCGCTAAATACTGTGCGGTATCGCCATCATGATGGAGGTGTACTTCCACCTCACCCATGCCTTGCTCGCAAAGCTGGGTAAGGGCGGTGACATGAGCGAAATCGTATTGTTCGAGGGGAAAGAAGAACGAGTGGCGCGGGGGCCGACCGTCACTGTCTCGGTACGACCCAAAAAGTTGCGGATACGTCTGCAGCCAGTTTTGAACGCGCCGCCAGGCCACGTCAGGCGTGACGTTGCCATTAATAGGTTCGAAGTGGTCGGCAATGCAAAGGAGGAGATGAGTTTCTTGTCCGGGGCGCGGCCGTCGCCGTCGACCGCCCTCCAGGATGTAGGAAGTTAGCCAGCGATTCAAGTGGCGCCTGCGGATGTGCCAACCGGCGAAAACGGCCGCCAAGGTGATCGTGGAAAAAATCGCAACCAGGATCATCGTGATGATTAGAATAAGGAATGAGGCGTCTCCTGTCCACGATTACTCTTGGTCGCACTCACTTAGAACGCCCTGACAGGGCAGCCCGGCCGCCCGGAAGAATAGCCGCGCCTCCCTCGTGGGTTGATGGCTTCTCAGCGGGTGACGATCTTGCGAGGACGGACCGGAATGCATCGCCCAAATCGGGCAGTCGGATTGCGCCATCATCCAGTGGTTGCCGAACTTGAGTGGGAGAGGCGTGATTGACTCCAATGCGAGGTGATCGCGAGAAGCTCCTCCGATCTTTAATGAATCCGCACTCTGGCTCATGCCAGTTATCTACCGCAAATGTTAAACTTCCTGCTTCCGGCACGCCGATTAGTTCTGTAAGCTTCACCCTTCCCGGCGCGTTTTCCTCGGAGAAAACCGCGGGGCGCTTCAAGGTCCCTGCTATGAAGTCAAAACTACTACTTTGTATCGCGGGTTTCGCAGCATGCGGTGGAGGGTGCGGCCCACTCGCACTTACGGCACGCACAACAGTGATTGAGCCGGTCGAGTACTGCATGAACCTCAGCGAGTTTGAGGAGCGCCATCGCGATCATCAGCTTGCGGAGGCAACCTGGAAGAGAATCTGCGAAGCTCACCACGAAGAGCGGTACTCGCCGGATTACGGCCGGGGCTTCGTTGATGGATTTGAAGACTACCTATACGCTGGAGGCAACGGCGAACCGCCGGCCCTGCCGCCGCGTGACTACTGGAAACCCAAATACGAGAGCCCCGAGGGGCGCAAAGCCGTCCAAGATTGGTTTGCCGGGTTTAGGCATGGAGTTCTGGAGGCCCGCCTGGGCGGCTATCGCCAACTGGTTTTGGTGCCGGCTTCATCCCCGCCGATGAGCGCGGCCACGCGGTTTAATCCGACGATTTCCGGTCCGCCGCGAGACTTCACCGTTCCCGGCGCTCCTTTTGCAAACGAAATCAACCCTGGGAGCATCTCTCCTCCTGTCAATCCTACCGAGGTGCTGCCGCAGCCAAGCAAGGCCCAGCCGCCTTCCGCGACACTTCGAGAGAAGAGCCCTGATGGCGGGGTAACAATAAGTCAGCCAACCCCGATAGTAGACGGGAAATAACCATGGACAAGGTTGCTCAAACCGGCACATGGAATGCCATCCGCCTGCACTCGGGTCTGCCAGTGCGCTGGTTGGTGGCACTCGTACTCGCCAATGGACTCCTGAGCGGGTGTGCTTCCTTAAGCAACCCCGTCGCCAATGGCATTCCTGTTCGGCTTGTCCCGCCGGAACTACTCGCTGAGCCGCGTGAGGACAAGCAGACCATTCCCCTCACGGCGCTTCGGCAAAAGCCACCGGATAGCTATCGTCTGGCTGCTGGAGACGTGCTAGGGGTCTGGGTGGAAGGCGTTTTGGGCCAGGAGGATCAAGCTCCTCCAATCCTTCAGGGCCTGGCAGGCACTCCGGGGGCTTCTGCCAGCGTGGGAAGCGGCGGCAGGCCGCCCGCGATCGGCGTACCGATTCCCGTTCGCCCAGATGGTACCCTACCCCTACCACTTGTGGATCCGGTAAAGGTCGCTGGCATGACGCTCGAAGAAGCCGAGCAAGCCGTGGCCAAAGCCTACACTGTGACGATCAAGGTCCTGAAACCAAATAAGGCTCGAATTATTGTCACGCTCGTTCGCCCCCGGCAGTATCACGTCCTGGTCATTCGACAAGATTCGGGTGGCCTCACTATCGGCGGCACGGGAGTTATCGGCAATACAAAACGAGGAACGGGCGCTGCCATCGATTTGCCAGCCTATGATAACGACGTGCTGAATGCGCTTGCTGTGACCGGTGGATTGCCAGGACTGGACGCCGTCAATGAGGTGGTTATTGAACGCGGCGCGTTCGATCCCGATCGCGATCCCTCGGCCTGGCTCCAGGCTTACTCGACCGGTACGTCCGGTTGCAATCCTTTTGCTACCGCCGGCCGGAATACTCAGTTCATTCGTATTCCGATCCGGATGCGCCCGGGCGATCCGCTGCCTTTCCGGCCGGACGACGTGATTTTGCAGACCGGCGACATCGTTTTCATCGAAGAACGAACCACGGAAGTGTGGTATACGGGTGGGCTGCTGCCCCCGGCCGAGCATGTCCTGCCGCGTGATCGGGACCTGGATGTCATCCAGGCGATCGTTCAGGGCGGGTTCGCGCTCGTCAGTCCCGGCGTCGGCTCAGGCAACCTTACTGGTACCCTTATCGCGCCCGGAATCGGCTCACCGATCCCCAGCTTACTCTCGGTCACTCGGCGCACGCCCAATGGCCAACAGGTTACCATTCGCGTGGACGCCAACCGGGCCCTCCGCGACCCTCGTGAACGCCTGCTCATCCAAGCAGGCGACATCGTCATTCTTCAGCAAACCCCAAGCGAGGCCATTGCCAATTACATCCTTCAGAAGTTCAGTGTGTCGGTGGACTGGATGTTCATCCACGGTCCGCACGAATCGGGAACCGCCGCCACCACTCTTCCTTGAGTCTGGCTCCCGTAGCGCCTGATGATGAAGAAGATTCGATCTAAATAGGGAGTTTTCGCTCCTTCGCGCGTCGGTCAGCGCTTTTTCTGCACTACTTCGAACGCCGAGCCTTTGACCTTCCTCAATTCCTCGTGTAGGTTGCCAATCCGAAGGTCAGGAGTCACTGAGATGGCCCACTCGATGCCGTTGTCTGCAACGAACATCCCATGCTTTTTCAGCCCCTTTAGGATGGCTTGCACCTGCGGTGAGAAGGTCGAAATGTCATAATCTTGACGAAGCCGCAGCCGTTCTCCCATGCGTGGGAGTCGGGGGTCTTGGCTACGGCTCGCGTAGTGACGCGCAGGGTAAACGAACTCCTTGCGCGTTTTCCGAACCGTGACCCGCATGGCATGGCTTACGATACCTCGCTTTAACTCGTCGTAGCGGATGATCGCCGGGAAAAGCGGCATACCGGCCGCATCTGTCGAAGTCCAGCCTTCTGGTCTCGGCGAATTCCTTCTGAGGTCGAAAACCGACGCCTGGGAAGCCACCCAACCTGTGTCTGTCCGCACCATGCGAGCGAATTCGTAGAGCATGCCTCGCGAGGGATCTACGACGATTCCATGCCTGTCTGCTTTCGGGTCATCGACTCGCTGCACTTCTTCCAGCTTTTTGCCGGGATATTCAATTGGCCAGCCTTCAATGGGTATGCTCTCGGGTACTGGAAAGGGGCCGCCGTCCGATTCGTCCGCATAGGCGCCGATTTTAACATCAACCATCTTCTGGTTGGGGGGTACCAGAACAAAGCCCATGTCTGGGTTGTAGCGCAAGGGTTTATCGAGCCCGATTGAAGCAATCATCGCTTGGGAGTCCGGGGAAACTGGCCATTGGGAAACATCCTCCTTCCAGGGATTGTCGGGGGGGAAAACCTGCAACGATTCGACAATCCGATCGGCTTCTTCCGTATTAAATAGCAAAGGCTTCGAGCACGAGGGTATGGCTTCATCCACTTCTGGATTTGCTTTTTCCGCTATCGAGCCAACGCGTGCACCCGCCCCTTTGGCATGGGCAAGCTGCTCGCGTGCATGTCCTTCCCCATTTTCCCTAACTCGCCGTTGCTCTTGTGCCCAACGCTCGTCAGCAACCAGGTTTTGCCGCGATTTGTTCACAGCGAGAATTCTGGCGGCGCCTGCGACAAGTGATAGCGCGAGCGCCGCGAAGGCACCTACCGCCAGCAAGCTCCACACGCGATCGTGCCGGCACAAAACTTCGATCGACTTCTCAAACTGGTTTTTTAACATCTCGGCTTCCACTTGGATTTAGGCAGACCTCATTCGCTCTATTCGAGCATGACGGACTTAGCCCAGGTTAAGCTACTACGCCCTTGCCATCCATATCAAATCAGGGCTTACGTTCATTTTATGCCCAAAGTTTTCACTGCAATCCAACCGGTTCCTCAAGCCGCCGCAGCCAGGTTGGGAGCGTCACGCCCAGGCGATGGAGAAGTACCCTTTGGGAAACATCGGGCGTAGTGACGCAACGAGTCGATTGTTTCGACCTAGTCGTCCATCTGTCCCGCGCGTCGGCGTTGCGACATCGCTGCACTTGCAGAAATCGCGGCGCATCACGCAGGCCGCTGCGCTGCATCCATTGCGCCAGTCTATTCCAGAAAACGTTTGCCAAAAAGCACACGCAAAATGCCTGCATGCACGCGTTCGGCCTTATGATGCCAGATGTCACTTTCGATATATTACGATATGTACATATGTAAATTCATAAACCTGTCTACTCCCCAGCACAGCTTGGGCGGAAAGTTGGCAGATCCGCGACATGACTGCCATGTCGCAAGAGCCAATGGTCAACGAAGAGATCATCGCCCGGCAACCGTCGAAAGCAGAGGCAATCATTCGTCTGCTGATGGCGCGCATCGCGAAGAAATCCCGGCGGATTGCCAAGCTGGAACGGTTACCTCTTCACCACGGAGCGTGAGGGCGCCGGGGCCGTCCAGCGGCCTAACACAAATCCCATTCTCGGCAACCGGATTGAGTGTAGGGAAATTTAGGTTCTTCCCGTGACGCTGGTAGCGATTCAATGCAAATATTTGTGACCTAGAATCTATCAGGAGGAAGCCTCGCAAAATGTCCCACGCAAGCGAAGGGCAGGACAAGAATTCCCGACCGGCAAGTAACGGATGGGCCTGCTCTGAAATAGCTGTCCTGAAATGATGCGCAGCGCACTACGATGGACCTTATTTCATGCTCTATGGGTGCCGCAACCGCGGCATGGCGACTGATACTAGTTTTCCGGCGTTCCTTTCGTCGTCAGGTTCGGCAGCTGGCGCTGGCAACGCATGCACGGATTTGCAAGTGGAGGGATGCCCGGCAGGCATGATGACAATACTTCAAGCGCTCGACCTGGCCATGGAACATCATCGCGCAGGCAGCCAAGCCCTGGCGGAGCAGATTTACCGTCAAATCTTGGAAGTCGATCCCCATAATCTTGGTGCGCTGCACATGCTTGGCGTTATCGCCTACCAGGATGGTAGGAATGATCTTGCCATTGAATGCCTTGGCAAAGCCGTCACTGTTAAACCGGACTTTGCCGAGGCGCATTGCAACTTGGGTGCTGTATTCTTGGAGTGCGGAAAGTCGAGGGAGGCGATGGCAAGCTGCCAGGAAGCCCTCCGTCTCAATCCAGGTCTTGCCGAAGCGTATAACAACTTGGGGTCAGCGCTCAGGGAGCTGAGGAGGCTGGAGGAAGCTGCTGCCAACTACCAGCAGGCATTACGCCTCCGGAGAAACTACGCCGAAGCGCACAACAACTTGGGAATTGTGCTGAGGGACTTGGGAAAACTGGATGAGGCGGTACGCTGCCATCACGAAGCTCTACGCCTAAAGCCGGATTCTGCCGAGGCATATACCAACCTGGGAGTCGCCCTCAAAGATCTTGGAAGGATCGAAGAAGCGGTCAGCAGCTATCGGGAGGCTCTCCGCCTGAAGCCGGACTATGCCGAAGCACTCAGCAACCTGGGCTTGGCCCTCAAACAGCAGGGAAGACTGAATGAGGCAGTACGCTGTCACCAGGATGTTGTTCGCCTCAAGCGGGATTCCGCCGAGGCGCATACCAACTTGGGAGTTGCTTTGAAGGACCTGGGAAGGCTCGAGGAGGCCATCGGTAGCTATCAACAGGCTCTCCGCCTGAAGCCGGACTATGCCGAAGCACTCAGCAACCTGGGAGTTGCGTTCGCCGAACAGGGAAAGCTGAATGAGGCGGTACGCTGCCACCACGATGCCCTTAGTCTCAATCCGGATTTTGCCGAGGGGCATAACAACCTTGGAAGCGCTCTGGTGCAGCGGGGAAACCTGGCGGAGGCCGTGACCTCCTATGAACGAGCGCTCCTCCTCCAACCGGACTTTGCCGAGGCGCACAAGAACCTGGGCATAGCTCTCCTGGCGCTGGGAGAGCTGGTGGAGGCTGCCGCATGCTTTCGCCAGGCCATGCGCGTCGACCCTCGCCACTTCTCAGGCGGCGCCCACCTGGCGCAACTGCTCCGCGGCCGATTGCCGGACGAGGAACGAGACACGCTTGAGCAAGTAATCGCGGCAGGCTCACTCACCGAGGATGAGCGTTCGGCCCTGCACTTTGGCCTCGCCCACGTGTACGACGCACGTGGCGCGTTTGCCGAAGCCGCCGAGCATCTGCGCCGGGCAAACGCGCTTCAGTTGCGTGTGCTTCAAAAGCGGGATGCGCGTTTCGATCCGGTCAAACAACGAGTCTTTCAACGAGCCTTCATTGACTTGCTGATCGCGAGCTTTACACGCGAGTTCTTCGCGAGCGTTCAGGGTTACGGGCTGGAGATAGAGCGGCCAGTATTCATCGTCGGTTTGCCGCGATCGGGAACCACACTTACCGAGCAAGTCCTGGCGAGCCATTCTCAGGTCTTTGGGGCAGGGGAGCTGCGTTTTGGTTTTCAGACTTTCGAGTCGCTGCCGCAAGTCCAAAACCGACAAGTCTCGCCGTTTCTGTGCCTGGCGGACCTGGATCGAGAGACGGTGCGGTGCCTCGCGCAGCGCCATCTCGACCGACTAGCGCAGCTGAACGCTGGAGCCCAGCGCATCGTGGACAAGATGCCCAGTAACTACCTGTTTCTCGGGTTCCTCGTTACTCTGTTCCCGCAGGCGCGATTCATCCACTGCCGGAGGGGATTGCGTGACACGGCGTTGTCTTGCTGGATGACCAACTTTAGCGAGATTAATTGGGCCTGCGATCCGGAACACATTACTGGGCGCTTTCACGAATACCTGAGGCTGATGGAGCACTGGCGGCAAGTCTCGCCTGCGCAAATTCTTGAGGTGCAGTACGAAGAGATGGTGGGCGACCTGGAAGGGACAGCACGCCGGTTGATCAGTTGGATTGGACTTGA
>Ga0208827_1000881_pt1 | contig 13534 bp, 11 predicted proteins | sample Sb_taG_5_FD_187709 | JGI IMG/M metagenome (GOLD analysis project Ga0208827, IMG submission 187709) | Peat soil microbial communities from Weissenstadt, Germany - Sb_50d_8_FC metaG (SPAdes) (version 2) | ecosystem: Environmental > Terrestrial > Soil > Wetlands > Peat | place: Germany... | reverse complement strand
GGGGGGGGGGGGGGGGGGGGGGTACCAAACCATCCCAAATTCCTTACCCGTCAAAAAAGCAGGAGCAATCATAATGTCATCTTCTTCCGACAAACCTTCAGTCAAACTTTGCGAACAACGAAAAGCCAACGGAGATCCCTGCCAATCTCCAGCTCTCCACGGCAAAAGGTTTTGCCACTTTCACGAGGTCACGGGCCCACCACCGATCAATATCGACAACAATGAATCCATCCCTTCCTCTCACGTCTATCTCCCTCAACTCGAAGATGCGGCCTCTATCCAATCGGCCATCTCAGAGGTTTGCGAGATGATGCTCCACCGCCGCATCGAGCCGAAAGAAGCTACCGCCCTGTTCTACGCCATGCAGGTAGCGTCCACGAATATGGCTTTCCTGAACGCTAATAAAAATCAAAAGCTAAATTCGCAGACGAGCTCAGTTCCGTCGTCCGAACCCAAGCTCCTGCCGCCCGGAACAATTCAGGCATGTGAGCAGCCGCGACGTCGCAAACGCCGCCTGCGTGCCTGATCAGATGCCTGATCAGATGAAAGATCGGATCGCCTCGCCCAGCCCTCGGAACGTCGCCGCCATAGTAAAGTAGTAGCAAGCCCCAACCGGCAAGCCTGAGGAGTTTTCGATCTGAATCCAAGCATCCGCAACATCGCCATCATCGCCCACGTGGACCACGGCAAGACCACGCTGGTTGACGCCATGCTCCGGCAGAGCGGCACTTTCCGCGACAACGAGACCGTTGCCGAGCGCGTCATGGACTCGAACGATCTGGAACGCGAGCGCGGCATCACCATCCTCGCCAAGAACACGGCTGTGTTCTATGAGGGCGTAAAAATCAATATCGTGGACACGCCCGGCCACTCCGATTTTGGCGGCGAGGTGGAGCGCGCCCTCAAGATGGTCGACGGCGTTATGCTTCTCGTAGACGCCAGCGAAGGCCCGCTGCCGCAGACTCGCTACGTGCTCAGCAAAGCGCTCGAAGCGAGTCTCCAGCCGATTCTCGTCATTAATAAGATCGACCGCCCCGACGCCCGCCCGCAGGAAGTTCTGAACGAGGTTTACGACCTTTTTATCGATCTCGACGCCAAAGAAGACCAGCTCGACTTTCCCGTCCTCTACACCAACGCCAAGGCGGGCACCGCTGCCATCCATCAGGGAGCGGCGGGCGAGGATCTGCGTCCGCTGTTTGACACCATCGTCGACACCATCCCCCCGCCCCAAGGAGACGCGAACGGCCCGCTTCAAATCCTGGTCGCGAATCTCGATTACAGCGACTATCTCGGCCGCCTGGCCATTGCCCGCGTTTTTTCTGGAACCATGAAGACCGGAGAAGACGTCGCTATCGCCAAGCGCGATGGCTCTTTGCACAAGACTAAGATCACCAAGCTCTTCAGCTTCTCCGGCCTCAAGCGCACCGACATTACGGAAACTTCGCTGGGCGACATCATTGCCGTCGCGGGCGTCGAAGGCATCACGATTGGCGAGACCATTACTAGCGCTGAGGATCCCGCGCCGCTCCCGCCCATCGTCATCGACGAGCCTACGATTGCGATGCTCTTCACGATCAACACTTCGCCCTTTTGCGGACGCGAAGGCAACTACGTTACTTCTCGTAACCTGCGCGAGCGCCTGGAAAAAGAGTTACTCACCAACGTCTCGCTGCGCATGGAAGAGACGGGCAGCACCGATTCGTTCAAGGTTCTCGGCCGCGGCGAGTTACAGCTTTCTATTCTGATTGAGATGATGCGCCGCGAAGGCTACGAACTGATGGTCGGCAAGCCTGAGATCGTCACCAAGCACATCGACGGCAAGCTGATGGAGCCGGTCGAGCATCTCACCGTCGACATCCCCGAAGAATTCGTCGGCGTGGTCATGGAACATGTCGGGTCACGCAAAGGCGAAGTCGCCAACATGCACAATCACGGCTACGGCCGCGTGCGCGTCGAATTCCGCGTGCCCAGCCGCGGACTGATCGGACTGCGAAGCACGCTCCTCACCGACACGCGCGGCACCATCGTCATGAACGCGCTCTTCGCCGGATACATCGAGTGGCAGGGAGAAATCCCGCATCGCCCCACGGGCGCGCTGGTCGCCGACCGGCCCGGGCTTACGACCTCCTACGCTCTCTACAATCTGCAAGAGCGCGGCATACTTTTCGCCGGCCCCGGCGTGGACGTCTACGAAGGCATGATTATTGGCGAGAATGCGAAAGACACGGATCTCGACGTCAACATTGTGCGCGAGAAGAAGCTGACGAACATGCGCGCCTCCACTTCCGACGAAGCGATCCGCCTCGTCCCGTATCGCAATCTCAATCTCGAACAAGCCATCGAATTCATCGCCGACGATGAGTTCGTCGAAGTCACGCCGAAATCTCTGCGCCTGCGCAAGAAGATTCTGCCATCGAATAAGCGAAAGAAAGGTTCGCTGGCAGCGGTCGAAAGCTGATCGCTTCCGCTCGTGTGGAGACGGGGCTTTGCCCCGTCCAAGCCGAGCGCAGCTCGGCAGTTGCCTGCGCTCACAGCAACTCTGGATTCGAATCGTTTTGCCGGAGGTTAGGGGCTCGGGACTGCACCCTCCACTTCATTGGAATACGCACTCTCCAGTCCGCTCTCATTCACTGCCGTGGCCACGTAGTAATAGGTCTGCCCGGCGGCGACCGAGGTGTCGCTATACGCAGGAGTCGCGTCCAAACCCGAATTGATCTGAGTGAAGGGCCCTCCAGCGGAGTTGCCACGGTAGACGTTGTAGCCGGCAATCCCGGAGTTAGTATCTGTCCAGGAAAGAGAAACACTGTGCTGTGGCGCCGCGACGCCTACCCCACTCAGAGTCTGGGTCGCAGTATTCGACGTATTGCTGGCGACGGTGAGGACACCGCTGGCGCTGCCCGAAGACTGCGGCGTGAACGTCATGGTGACCGGCACGCTTTGTCCGGCCGCAATCGTTACCGGCAGGGAAATCCCGGTTAGCGAGAATTCTGCACTGCTCAGGCTGGCAGACGAAACGGTCACGCTAGCACCGGAAGCACTAAGGCTGCTGGACTGACTAACGCTCGTCCCCACGGTCGCATTGCCAAAACTCAACGCCGTAGGAGCGATGGTAAGCTGACCCGGAGCCGTGCCTGTGCCCGTGAGCGAGACGGTCAAAGTTGAGTTAGAGGCGTTGGAGGCCACGGTGATGCCACCGCTTGCGCTGCCCGCCGATTGCGGCGCATACACCGCGCTGAAGGTCACACTTGCACCAGGATTGAGTGTAAGGGGAACGGTCGGTCCACTGATGCTAAATCCCGTCCCGGTAGCTGTGGCCTGCGAGATGGTCACGGCAGAGCCACCCGTGTTGGTGAGTGAGTCCGTCAAAGTCAGGCTACTCCCGACCTGGGCGCTGCCAAAGGCCAGACTCGCAGGATTGGAGGTAAGTTGACCCGCCGCTGCCGGGGCCGGGTTGATGGTCAACGTAAGGCTCGCGCTTCCGGTACCACCGCTGTTGCTCGCGCTCAGCGTCACGGTCGACGTTCCCACCGTCGTCGGCGTCCCAGAAATCAATCCTGTCGTGCTGCTCACCAACAAGCCCGCCGGCAGTCCTGTCGCCCCATAACTGGTGGGCGTGTTGCTGGCCGTGATCTGATATGAAAAGGCACTTCCCACCGTGCCGCTCGCCGTAGTCGCGCTCGTGATCACCGGCACCGCTGGCTTGATGGTCAGCGTTAAGGTGGCGTTTCCGGTCCCTCCGCTGTTGCTCGCGCTCAGCGTCACCGTCGATGTTGCTGCTGTCGCTGGCGTCCCTGAGATCAACCCGTTCCCGCTGTTGACCGACAATCCTGCCGGCAAACCAGTCGCTCCATAACTGGTCGGCGTGTTCGTCGCCGTGATCTGATAGGAGAATGCAGTCCCTACCGTCCCGCTCGCCGTCGTCGCAGTAGTGATCACCGGTGCCTGCGCCGGAGCCGTGCCTGTGCCCGAGAGCGAGACGGCCAAAGTTGAGTTAGAGGCGTTGGATATCACCGTGATGCCACCGTTTACGCTGGCCGCCGATTGCGGCGTAAACACCGCGTTGAAGGGCACACTTGCACCGGGACTGAGGACAAAAGGAACACTCAACCCACTGATGCTGAATCCCGACCCTGTAGCTGTGGCCTGCGAGATCGTCACGCTCGACCCACCCGTGTTCGTGAGCGAGTTCGTCAAAGTCACGCTACTCCCGACCTGGGCGCTGCCAAAGGCCAGACTCGCAGGATTGGCGGTGAGTTGACCAGAAGAAGAATGAGCAGCAGCTATGCCCGTACCGGTGAGAGGTATGGCCAGCGCGGGACCAGCAACAAACAGACTACCTCCGGTCGTACCAGTCGATTGTGGGGCGAACACGACATTCAACCTAACGCTTTGCCCTACGCCCAGAGTCACAGGGAACGAAGGCCCGCTGATTGAGAATCCGCTGCCCGTTGCCTGGAGTGACCAGAGTGTTACCTGCCAGGAACGAGCGTTCGTAAGCACGACAGGCACGGTGGATGTGGATCCTAGCGCCACTTGGCCAAACGACACAATCGAGGGACTGGCGCTCACTGGCTCACTGCTAAGGCCTGCACCCCCAACATTAAGATTAGCGGTCGATCTATTGCTGAAGAATTTGATCGTGCCTCCCGTCCATCCAGTCGTCGTGGGAGCGAAGCTTACACTTAGATCGACACTCTGGCCCGCAGACAAGACCACCGGCAGGCTCAAGGAGGACGTGGTGAATTGGGAGTTGCCCACCGCGATTGCGGAGACCGTCGCACTCGTCTGCCCAGTGTTCGTCACGGTGACAAGCAAGGTTTCGGTCTGACCGACAACGATCGCGCCAAATCGAAGATTCGGGGGCGTGAACGCAAGTTGTGAGTTAGCTGCGCTGGCGCCCACGGAAACCATTCCGAGGAGCAGGATCGCCATCCCGATTGTTAGAAGTTGAACTGAACGGACTAAGAGAGATTGGATGATGGACCGGGGGAGTTGCATGTCACCCAGTTTGAAAGCTTTACGGGTGGCAGAAAAGATTCCGGCAGTACAACGACCACTGGCCCGTAGGCCAATACACTTGTGTTGCCCTTAATTCACTCAAGTCTGAATAGCGTGCGTAATGAGTTGTAATTCCAAGTACTTAGGAGCAAAACATCTTTCCTACTTGCCTTTTCCTCGTGCACCGACGATAAATACAGGCAAGATGATCAGTCGTTGGTGTGCACTTCCTATTATTACTGTCGTGTTGGCGGCGTTACTGGCTGGTTGGGCGCAAACTTCACCCCCTCGCGGTCCTGCCAAGGACGATTACTCCCAGGAGGCCGCGGTTATTGAAGAGATGTCGACCAGGATTGCCTTCGACAATGACGGCAATTTTACCCGTGAGCAAACCAGCCGCGTACGCGTGCAAACCGACGCCGGCGTCAAACAGTGGGGACTGCTGAGCTTTGCTTTTCAGTCCGCAACGCAGACTGTGGAGATCGACTACGTGCGGGTCCGCAAGGCCGATGGCACCACGCTGATTACTCCGCCCGAGAACGTACAGGACTTGGATGCGGAAATCACTCGCAGTGCTCCCTTCTACAGCGACCTGCGGGAAAAACATGTTGCGGTCAAGGGACTAGGCAAAGGCGACATTCTCGAATATGAGGCACACTGGCACACTACGAAACCGCTGATCCCGGGGCAGTTCTGGTTCCAATACAACTTTCACCACGAAGGCATCGTGCTCGAAGAGCGCTTGGAAATGAAGGTGCCCGCCGAGCGCACGGTCAAGGTGAAGGGACCGCAAGCCGCGCAGACCGTCACCACCGAGGTGGGCTCCCGTGTCTATACCTGGACTTACTCCAAGCTGCAAAGCGCCAAGGAACCTGGCAGCGACCAGCAGAAGCAAACCGAGTCAGAGCGAGGCCTTCTTCCTCCGCCCGACGTCCAAATCAGCAGCTTCCAAAGCTGGGAAGAGGTGGGCCGCTGGTACTGGAATCTGCAAAAGGACCGGATCGAGCCCACCCCCGCAATCCGCGCCAAAGCGGCAGAACTCACCAAGGGCATGACCGATGATGCCGCCAAGTTGCGCGTCCTGTACAGCTTCGTGAGCACGCAATACCGCTACATTGGGATCGCGTTTGGCATCGGACGCTATCAGCCGCACGCCGCCGAAGATATCCTCACTAACAACTACGGCGACTGCAAGGACAAGCACACACTGCTGGCTTCTTTGCTCCAGGCTTCTGGCGTTACGCTCTATCCGGCTCTCATCAATTCCAGCTGGAAACTCGATCCTGACGTTCCGTCTCCGGCGCAATTCGACCACGTCATCGGCTATCTGCCGCAGGGCAAGGGAAGCGACAAGGACGCCATCTGGATCGACACTACGATCGAGGTTGCGCCCTTTGGCTATCTAGTTCCGCGTCTGCGCGACAAGCAGGCGTTGGTGATGTCGGGAGACAAGTCGATACAGCTGGTAACCACGCCCGCTGATCCACCTTTCCCCAGCACGGAAGCCTTCAAGATCGATGGCAAGCTAAGCGACGACGGCACATTCGACGCGAAAGTTGAGGACGCGACTCGAGGAGATAGCGAGGTGATACTGCGTGCGGTGTTCCGCCAAATGCCGCAACCTCAATGGAAGGACTTGGTGCAGCGGATTTCCTACGCCATGGGCTACTCGGGCACTGTTAGCGACATCAGTGCAAGCACACCCGAAGCGATCGGCGAGCCTTTTCGCTTTTCTTATTCCTACAACCGCAAGGACTATCCCACCTGGAAGAGCGACCAGCAATTTACCGTCCCTGGGTTGCCGTTCTTCATGCCACCGGTCAGAGATGATGCAAAGTATCCTATTTGGATTGGATCTCCCCTGGAGACGGTGTCAAATTCCAAAGTAGAGCTTCCCAAGGGCTATAAGCCGCAAACGCCGTCAAACGTGGACCTGAAATACGACTTCGCGGAATACCATGCCTCCTATTCCAATTCCGACGACGAGAGTGTGCTCGTCGCGAAACGCCGGTTGCTGGTGAAGCTGCGCGAAGTTCCAGTCGCCGAGTTCGACGACTATCGGAGCTTCCTCAAGAACTTGCAGAACGATGTGAACCGATATGTGCAGGCGTCGTCCTCCAGCGCGCCGGTGATTTCAAACGTGCCGTTTATGCCGACTGTTCCGCCTCCCTCGACATTCCCGCAATTCCTACGCGACCTTCGGGAATTGCCCGAGAGCAATTCTCATGACGCGAACCGGCTGGAAGCCGATGCCCGAATGGCCGTGAGCCTGGGCGATCGTCCAGCTGCCCTTAGCGGATTCAAGCGCGCCGTGGAAGCGGATCCAAAGTTTACGCGGGGCTGGCTTGAGTTGGCCTTGGCGTACATGTCATTCGGGCAGAACGATTCCGCTCTCGACGCTTTGCGCAAGGCCATCGAGTCCGACCCCAAGCAGTTAGTTGCGCGCAGGATTTACGCCCTCGTGCTTACGGGTTTGCGCCGCCCGGATGCGGCTATGGATGCCTGGCGTGAGACCCTGAAGATCGCTCCGGGTGACCGTGAAGCGAACTCTGGGTTGGGCACGTTGCTCGTGCAGCAAAAGCGCTACGGCGAGGCCTTGCCTTACCTGGAAGCCGCCGCGGACAGCGACAATTCCCCATGGGCTCGGTTCCGTTTAGGTGACGCTTACTTGCGGGCTGGACAAATCGAAAAAGGCGCGGCCGATCTGGAAAAAGTTGTCGAAGCCAACCCAGGCCCAGGGATGTGGAACGACGTCGCGTACGAACTTGCCGACGCCAACGCCGACCTCCCCAAAGCTTTGGAATATGCACAGCACGCGGTCGATGCGCAGGAGACGGAATCGCATTACGTACACCTTCCCAACCTTCTCCCAGACGACCTGGCGTGCACGCAGAAAATCGGTTTCTTCTGGGATACTTTGGGATGGGTTCATTTTCGTCTCGGACACCTCGATCAAGCGGAAAACTACCTCCAGGCAGCGTGGTTGCTGCAGCAGGCGTCAGTGGTCGCCGATCATCTCGGGCAAGTCTATGAGCAGCAAAAGCAAACGAAGAAAGCGATCCACATGTATCGCCTGGCCCTGGCCATACCTGAGGCGCATGCTCCCGGCGGCTCATGGGAGGAGACCCGCCACCGTCTCGAACACTTGACGGACGCGAAGGCGCCTACGGCGATGGGTCTGCCTCGCGGCGATCCGAGTGGCAGTGAATTGAGCGAGTTGCGAAGCGTCAAGCTCAAACGGCTGGTTCCCGGATCGGCAACGGCGGAGTTCTTTCTGCTCTTTAGCCCGGGCCCGAAGGTCGAGGATGTAGAGTTTATCAGCGGCTCAGAAGAACTTAAGTCCGCTGGCCATGTGCTGTCGGAGACCAACTTCCAAGTCGCTTTCCCTGATGGCAGTTCCGCTCGCCTCGTGCGGCGCGCGATTCTGATGTGTTCGAGCATCTCGGGGTGCGAGGCGGTTCTCTTTACTCCGGATTCCGTCAAGTCCGTGAAGTGATAGGCGGCAAGTAGTCCGCTCGCAATCGGCGTCGCGGGCGCTGACCCTCCGCCCTTTTAGTGCCGTTTGCCCTGTTCCACACCGGACGCTAAACTGAATATCCCGGGGTACCCATATGCTAGTCGTCATGCAAGCGCAGGCCACCGAAGAGCAGGTCCGCGCCGTTTGCCAGAAAATCGAAGCGCTCGGATACCGCGCCCACTCCATGCCCGGCGCGCAGCGCACTGCCATCGGCATCACCGGCAACAAGGGCGAAGTCGAATCCGGCACGCTGGAAGAAATGCCCGGAGTACAGGAAGTAATCCGCGTCTCGAAACCCTACAAACTGGTCAGCCGCGACACCAAGCCCGACAACACCGTCATCAAGTTTCCCAATTCGCGCGCCACCATCGGAGGCCCCGACCTGGCCATCATCGCCGGCCCGTGCGGCATCGAGACTCGCGACCAGGCGTTCAAAATCGCCGAGCGCGTCGCCCGTGCCGGAGCGCAGTTCTTCCGCGGCGGCGCCTACAAGCCCCGCACCTCTCCTTATTCTTTCCAGGGACTGGGCGAAGAAGGTCTGAAGATCATGGCCGAGATTCGCGACCGCTTCGGCCTGCTCATCGTCACCGAAGCCGTCGATTACGAATCGCTCGACCTGGTCGACCAGTACGCCGATGTCATCCAGATCGGCGCCCGCAACATGCAGAACTTCTCTCTGCTCAAGCGCGCCGGACGCGCCCGCAAGCCCGTCCTGCTGAAGCGCGGCCTCTCGGCGACGCTCGAAGAATTTCTTATGGCCGCCGAATACATCATGAGCGAGGGCAACTACAACATAGTCCTGTGTGAGCGCGGCGTGCGTACCTTCGCCGATCACACCCGCAACACGCTCGATCTAAGTATTGTGCCCGCCGTCCAGCGCCTAAGTCATCTGCCGATCATAGTGGATCCGAGCCACGGCACCGGCAAGCGCAACAAAGTAACTCCACTCTCCCGTGCCGCCGTCGCCGTCGGAGCCGACGGCCTGATGGTAGAAGTTCACCACGATCCCGACCGCGCTCTCTCAGATGGAATGCAGTCGCTGTTCCCAGATCAATTCGACGCGCTGATGCAACAGGTCAGGCAGATCGCGGCAGTGCTGGGACGCGGCGTCCCCGCATCGGGCCGTGTCCCCGTCGAAGCGACTAGTTCTGCGGATTAATCGAATGAAACGACATCGCGTTCTGGTCCTCGCTATCGGCTGCCTGGTTCTGTCGTCAGTCGCATTTTGCCAGGATGGCTCGACGAATTCGGCTTCTGAAGGCGTCTTCCATGTGGGGGGAAGTGTGAAACCGCCGCGCCCGATTTATTCCCCCGACCCTGAATATCCGGAAAAGGCGCGCGAAGCGCACCACGTAGGGATCGTTACGCTTTCGATGGTGGTTGGAACCAACGGTCGGCCGCGCGACATTAAAGTTGTCGGGTCCCCCAGTCCGGATTTCGATGACGCAGCCCTGGATGCCGTGGAGAAGTGGAAGTTTGAACCAGCAACGAAATATGGTAAACCGGTGACGGTTCAGATCAACGTCGACGTTACGTTCCGCTTAAATAAATAGAATTTTGCTAGCTCTGATACCCTCATTTATCTCAGTGAGGCTGACTCGTTCTTGCGAAAAGTTCTTTTCATCGCCGTCCTCGTCCCGCTCGTCCTCGCCGCGGGCTGGTACTACTTCCACGAGCGCACTCTCCCTGCCTACGGCCCGCTCTATCGCGAATACGCATATGTAACTAATGGTAAGAGCAACACGGTTACCGTCATCGACCTGCGCACCTTTCGCCCGGTGAGAACGCTGCAGGTGGGAACCGAGCCCACCGGAGTCGCCGCCAATCCGAAGCGGAATGAAGTGTACGTTGTCAACAGCGGCTCCTCGAACGTTAGCGTGATTGATGCGGAGCAGAACAAAGTTGTGGCTACTGTCGGCGTTTACGGACGGCCCTTCTTCATCGATGTTTCTCCTGACGGGCGCCGCGCTTACGTTGCCAATTCCGGTTCCGCCAACGTTTCGGTCCTCGATCTCGACCGTCACACTGTAGCGGCCACGCTCCACGTCGGAGGAAGTCCCGGCCTCGCCCGCGTTTCGCCCGACGGATCCACCGTGGTCGTAAGCAATCGCGCTGACAACACTGTCTCCATCATCGACACCGCGCGCCTCGCCGTGCGCTCCGCCATCAACATTTGCATTCATCCTGAGGACATCGCCATTCTGCCTGATTCCAGCAAAGCGTTCATCTCCTGTTCGGGATCGGGGCAGGTGGCTAGCATCGCTCTTAAGAATGAAAACCGGCAGAATGAAACTCACAACGACAAGTTGCTTGCGCTGCTTGATGTTGGAAAATCTCCGGTTAGTCTGGTGCTGAAACCGGACGGCGGAGAACTGGCCGCTTTCAACTTCGACGCCGGCAGCATCTCCATCATCGAGACCACGCCCAACGAAGTTTCGGGCAGCTATCTCGTCGGCGCGCAGCCTACGCGCGGCGTGGTTTCGCTCGATAACTCGCGCTTGTACATCTCCAACTTCGGATCGAATAACATCGCGGTCTACGACATCGACTTAGGCAAGATAATCGCGTATCTCCCCGTAGGGACGCATCCCGACGCGCTGGCGCTCTCGCAGAACCAGAACTATCTGCTGGTGCTCGACTCCGGTTCCGGAGACCTCGCCGTAATTCAGAAACGCCAGCCAAAGAAGAAATTTGAGCCCTCGGAATATTCCTTGCTGACCATCATCCCCGTCGGCATGCAACCCAACCAGATTGTGGTGAAGTCGTTCCTGGCGACGAAGCTCTTGGATGGGCGCTAGGCAGTGTGCGGTGGAGGATCTATGAATTGTCATCCCGAGCGAAGCGCGGGATCTGCAGTCCGCCGCAAAATGCAGATCCCTCGCCTCGCCCCGGGCCCTTCCGGTGCGTCCTGGAGCAGCCTCTGATTCAACTCCTATTTCGGCATGATTTCGCGCGCCAGCTTGCTCGCTACCACTGTGCGTATCTCGTTGCGTTTCTTTCCCGCTTCGATCATGGCCTCCCGCGATCCGTAATGCTTGGCGATGAGGGTTGCCGCTTTGGCGTCGAGCTGATCGATGGTCGCCCAGTTCGGAACCATGAAGCCGACCGCGATATCCCAGTCGTGCGGGCCATCGGTGGTCACGTTGTACCAGACTTTGTAGTCGCTGATTAAGCCTTCCTTCTTCAACATTTCATACGAAGGCTTCAGGTTCTCGCGAAAATCTTTCCAGAACGGTTCACCCTGACCCGGTTTGATTTCGTAGTAGGTGACCCGCCACACCGGTCCGTAATCATAGTTCGGACTCTGCGCAAGTGCGGGGAGCGTGGTTAGTAGCGTTACGACAAACAGCGTGGCCCAGAGAACTTTTTTCATTCTTGCCTCCTGTTGGTTTTGGGCCTGACGGAATGGCCCTGGTAAGGACGCGGAAGCATATCATCCCGAACAACCGTTTTCAAATCGTCAAAAAGCAGCCGGTAATGCGCACCTTCACCGCAGGCTGCTGGGAGAAGTTTTTCGATATATACTTTCTGGTCCAGATCCAAGACACCCGGCTGAGAGAGTTCAGCGTATGCTACGGGGGTCACGCAAGGATGTGATGACAGGCACGATAAAGTGAGAAGTCTTTAATCTAATATTCGCGAGGAAGGAAATAATCGTCATGAGTCTTAGCCAGCTTGCCCGGTCCATCCGGGAGTCGGCGACTCTCAAGCTGAATGAAACTGCGGCTCTGCTCCGCGAAAAGGGAGAGCCCATCATTCACCTGGGAGGCGGCGAACCAAAGAGTAAACCCCCCATTGATGCAGTGATCGGCTGCGCGGCACTGCTGAACACGGGAGAAATCCGGTACACGGCGCCCGACGGCATTCCTGCACTGAAGAAAGCCATCATTCGCTATACCGAAGAGCACTACAACAAGATTGTGTCGGCCGACAACGTGATCGCTTCGGGCGGCGCCAAGCAGTCGCTGATGGTGCTGCTGCACGCCATCCTCGATCCGAAGGAAGAAGTGATTTTTCCAGCTCCCTACTGGGTGAGCTATCCGGAGATGGTGAAGCTTGCGGGCGGTGTTCCCGTGCCGGTCACGGCGGAGGACGGAACGTTTTTCCCCACCGTCAAAGAAATGGCTGACGCGTGCGGTTCCTACACCAAAGCCATCATTCTGAACAGCCCCAATAACCCGTCGGGTGCCATGTACTCCAAAGAGTTCGTCCAGGAGATGGTCGAGTTTTGCGAGAAGCGGGGCATTTATCTTATCCTCGACGACATCTACAACCGGCTGGTCTTCGACGGCAAGAACGCGCCCGTCGGCTACGACTACGTGAAGGTGCCGCTCGAACAATCGAAGGTGGTGGTGATCAACGGGGTATCGAAGATGTATGCCATGACCGGGTTCCGCATCGGTTGGGCGATCGCGAATGAGCCGCTGATCGAGGCCATGGCGACCATCCAGTCGCAACAGACCTCCGGGCCTTCTTCCCCAGGGCAGTGGGCGGCCGTGGGCGCGCTCAACGGCGTGCAATCGTCGGTGGACAGCCTGCGAATGACGCTGGAGAACAACCGGAACGTGATGATGGAACGCTTGCACGCCTTCGACGGCGTCAAAGCTCACAAGCCGGAAGGCACCTTCTACTGCTTCCCGGATTTCAGCGCATACATGAAGGATTCGCAGAAGCTCTCCAATTTCCTACTGGAGAAGGTGCGGGTAGTCACGGTGCCGGGCAAGGAATTCGGCTTCGAGGGGCATCTCCGGCTGAGTTACTGCGGCACTATCCGCGATATCACCGAGGGCCTGGATCGCATCAAGTGGGCGCTCGATCCGAATTCCTCCAACGAACTCTACCTCGGCGACCGCAAACTTGTGAGGGATTGGCAATGAACATCTACCTCGACGTGCAATCTCCCGCTGTAAAAGAAGCAGGGAAACTGGCCAGTGCCTACGGCCTCGCCAATCATGGTCTGGTCAGTCTGCGGCGCGCCTATTGGAATCTGCCGACGCCGGCGCTTTATGAGGAGAGCAT
>Ga0208827_1000870_pt1 | contig 13626 bp, 15 predicted proteins | sample Sb_taG_5_FD_187709 | JGI IMG/M metagenome (GOLD analysis project Ga0208827, IMG submission 187709) | Peat soil microbial communities from Weissenstadt, Germany - Sb_50d_8_FC metaG (SPAdes) (version 2) | ecosystem: Environmental > Terrestrial > Soil > Wetlands > Peat | place: Germany... | reverse complement strand
TGCCACGCGTTAATTTTAGAAAATTTGCGTCATCCTCTTCCGATCGTGCTCCTGCGAACTTCCGGGCTTCCCGGGCGCCGCAGCGCACCGATTGGAGACCGCCATGGGCGATTTCTGGGCCAATTGGATCGAGGCCGTGCGCTTCACGTGCGAGGCGCAAGGCGTGATCTCGGCGCGGCTCGTGCTGTTTGCCAGCGCGGCGCCGAACGCGGCGGTCGAAGCCGAGCGGATGATTTCTGAAAAAATCGTTGCTTTCGCCGCCGCCCATGATGCAGCGGAGCGGGCGCTGGCCGAAGGGCTCGGCCTCTATGCCGCCGCGGAGCGGGCCTACCAGCCGCTGCGGCGCTGCGTAAGCGCCAATTCCAGCCGTCTCGGCCTGGAGCTGCACTGAAATCTGCGGGATAGGCTGGGCGAGGCCGACCCCACGCCCGTTCGATGCAAAAAAGACACACCCAATCAGAATCGTTGTGGCGTTGCGTGTCTTTGCTTGCCTGCCCGAATTTCGCCTTTAGTAATCGAGCCTAGGTGGGAAATCCCGTTTCGACGGACTCTACCGATGGGTGCGACGATCGATCACCAGGACGCGGGCGCCGGATCAGCCGACGAGCTGAAGGGGCTCGATATCCTATTGGTCGAAGACTCGCGAGATGTCGGCGACGCGGTGAAGATGCTCCTTGAGCTGTGCGGAGCGCACGTGGACGGACCGGCAGCGAATACGGCCGAGGCCGAGGGCTTGCTCGCCGCGCATCGGCCCGACGTTGCCCTGGTCGATTTCCATCTGCGGGGCGGCGAAGAGTCCTCAGGCTTGATCACCCGGCTGCGCCAGCAGGGGGTGCCCGTTATCGTGCTGTCCGGATCGTTCGGATTTGGCCCGGTGCCGGCGGTCGAGGGCGCCACTTTCCTGGAGAAGCCGGTCGCCGAAGCTGACCTGCTCGCGCATTTGACCCCATTCATCGCCAGAAAAACGACCCAGTAAGCGACGGCCTTATTCAGGATACAAAATCAGCCGCCGGTCACGCTCATATGGCGCGCCAATGCCGGCCGCCGGTGCCGGCGATCGATAACGAAGTCGTGGCCCTTGGGCTTGCGCGAAATCGCCTCATCCATGGCGGCAAACAACAGATCGTCGCTTTCGGAAGCGCGCAGCGGTTTGCGCAGATCGGCGGCGTCCTCCTGGCCGAGGCACATATAGAGCGTGCCGGTGCAGGTAACGCGCACGCGATTGCACGATTCGCAGAAATTGTGCGTCATCGGCGTGATGAAGCCCAACAGCCCGCCGGTCTCGGCGACGCGGACATAGCGCGCCGGGCCGCCGGTGCGATAATCGATGTCGGCGAGCGAAAAGCGTTCCGCCAGCCGGGCGCGCGCGATCGACAGCGGCAGATATTGCTCGAGCCGGCCTTCGCCGATCTCGCCGAGCGGCATGACTTCGATCAGCGTCAGATCCATGCCGCGGCCGTGCGCCCATTCGATCAGCTGCGGGAATTCGTCGTCGTTGACGCCTTTGAGCGCGACCGCGTTGATCTTGATTTTCAATCCCGCGGCAAGCGCCGCGTCGATGCCGGCCAGCACCTGGTCCAGAGAACCCCAGCGCGTGATGGCGCGGAATTTTTCCGCATCGAGCGTATCGAGCGAGACGTTGAGGCGCCGCACGCCGGCCGCCTTGATCTCTTGCGCATATTTGGCGAGCTGCGAGCCGTTGGTGGTCAGCGTGAGTTCGTCGAGGTCGCCGCTGTGCAGATGCCGCGACAGCGAGTTGACAAGGGTCATGATGCCGCGCCGGACCAGCGGTTCGCCGCCGGTAAGGCGAAGCTTGCGCACGCCGCGCGCGATGAAGGCGGAGCACAGCCGGTCGAGCTCTTCCAAAGTCAGAACGTCGGCCTTGGGCAGGAAGGCCATATTCTCGGACATGCAATAGACGCAGCGGAAATCGCAGCGGTCGGTGACCGAAACGCGCAAATAAGAGATATCGCGGCCGAACGGATCGACCAGCGACGGCCGCCCGGCGGCACCGTCAAGCTTCCGCGCCTCTGTACCGTTCATCGTCATGCTGTGTGCTTTCACGCGGCCCGTCGGCACGCGTTGCCGCGACGCTTCCCCTGGCATCAAAGCCAGTGTTCCACCGGCTTTAGATAATCAACAATTGTGCCGGATAAAGCCCTGACGGTCCAGGACATCTTGCCCCGGAGCGGCTGCCGCGATCCGAGCCGGTGTTAACGCTGCACTGGCGGCGGCGGGGGGAAGGCCGAGTCAGACGGCTGCTGCTGTGGTGGCGGTGGCGCGCTGGCCCTTGCGGCGGCCTTATGCGGCCTCGGCCTCGGCGCCATCTTGTGTGGCGGCGGGGCCGGCTGCAGCACCACGGCGACCGGATTGGGTTGAATATCCGGCGGCGGGTTCTCGAACATATTATGTTCGGGCATGCGGACGGTGACTTGGACCGTCTGCGGCAGGTAGCCGTTCTTGGCGAACGACACCGATTGGTTTTCCGGCGGCACCGTGAGCGAGCAGGGCGTCAGGCAGGTCTGGCCTTGCGCGGTGCGCACGTCGGCGCCCGGCGGATCGGATTCGAACTGCAAGGCGGTCGGCGGCGGCGGCGACGAGTGGAACGACATCCAGTCGGGCATCGAAAGTGACGAACCCGAGCACCCGGCCAATGCGGTGGCCAAAGCGACAACGCTCGCTGTGACGATAAGGCGTACGCGCAACATGAACACACCCGTCCTTATTCGAACCTAGGCCCGTCGGTTGCTCTGGTAAAGACCAATTGACGCAGGTTGAAACGGTCGCGGGCAGAGTGTTGTGACGCGGCCACGCTGGTTCCAACAGTTGCCGTTCGCTGCATCGGGCCGATAAAACAAGGAATTAGAGATATTTAGGAACGGGCAATTCGCGGCAGCATCAAGGCCGCAGGCCCAGCCGGTTTCGTTAAGGTTAATCGGCGTCGGCTCGCTCGCTACGGCCGCTGCACCACGACACCCGCAATGGCCGTCGGCAATTCGCCGTAGGAACTGATGATGCGGTCCGGCTGCAACGTTGCGATCGGCACTTCGCTGTAGCCGAAGTCGACCGCGATCACCGGCACTTGCGCGGCGCGGGCGGTGCGCACGTCGGTGCCGGAATCGCCGATCATGATCGCGTCCGCCGGCTCGCCGCAGGCGCGCAGGATGGTTTGGCGCAAAATTTCCGGATGCGGTTTCATCACGCCGAACGTGTCCTGGCCGCAGATCGTGGCGAAGTACGGCGTCAAATTCAGTTTCGTCAGCAACAGCCGCGACAGCCATTCCAGCTTGTTGGTGCACACCGCCAGCCGGTGACCGTCGCTGACCAGCCGGTCGAGCGTCGCTTCGATCTGCGGGAAGGGCCGCGAGCGGTCGGCGATATGTGCGGCATAATGCTCGATATATTCACCGTACAGCCGGTCCATCTCCGGCTTGGTGGGCGGGCGTCCTTCTTCGACCAAAGCGCGCTCGAGCATGCCGCGCGAGCCGCCGCCGATCAGCCGGCGGGCCGCCTCGAACGGCATGGCGGGGAGGCCTTCGCGCGCCAGGATCAGGTTGAGCGTGTCGATGAGATCCGGCGCGGTATCGATCAGCGTGCCGTCGAGATCGAAGACGATGGTGAGCATGGCGCTTCGCCTAGCGGGCAAGCGGCCGCCGCGCAAGGCTTTAGGATCAAGGCTCTAGGATCGCCAGCCGAACGCGGCTAGATACCGGCACGCCCGACGGCGTTTTTGCCGGGGCCGGGAGGCCTGCCACCTCATGGACATCGAGGCTCAAAAGCGTGCCGCTGCCGCCCGCGCCGTCGAATTCGTGCGCCCGGGCATGCGGCTTGGGCTCGGCACCGGCTCGACCGCCAAGCACTTTGTCGACTTGCTCGGAGAGCGCACGCGTGGCGGCCTCGACGTGGTGGCCGTCCCCACCTCGGAGGCGACCCGGGCCCAGGCCGAGCGGCTCGGCATCGCGCTGACCACGCTCGACGACACGCCGGAGCTCGACTTGACCATCGACGGCGCCGACGAGATCGCCCCGGATCTGACCCTGATCAAGGGCGGCGGCGGCGCGCTGTTGCGCGAGAAGATCGTCGCCGCGGCTTCCGCCAGGATGCTGGTGATCGCCGACCAATCGAAATGGGTGCAAAATCTCGGCCGCTTCCCGCTGCCGATCGAGATCGCGCCCTTTGGCGCCTCAGCGACCCGGCGCGCGGTCGAGGTTGCGACGGCGGCCGCCGGCTGCCCGGGTGCGGCACCTATCCGCAAGGCGGCAAACGGCCATGCTTTCGTCACGGATGGCGGGCACTGGCTGCTGGACGCCCAATTGCAGCGCATTCCCGACCCGCAGGCTCTTGCGGCGCGGCTTGCCGCGGTCCCAGGCGTCATGGAACACGGCTTATTCATCGGCCTGGCGTGGGCTGCTATTGTCGCCGGTCCGGACGGGGTGCGCCTCATCGAGCGGCCCTAATCCTTAAAGCATGGAGGGAGTGCGCCTATGATCGCCCGTCTTGCACTGCGTCACGACATGTTGCGGAAAGCAGGCATGGCCGCGCTGGTCGCGCTTGCCGCGATCGGCATTACCGCGCCGGCACACGCGCAAAACCAGCAACCGTCCGCCAACGCCATTTTGATCGCCAAGCAGATCGTCCAGCTCAAAGGCGTTCAGCAAATGATGAACCCGATCGCGATCGGCGTCGTCGAGAAGGTCAAGGGCATCGTCATGCAGTCGAATTTCATGTGGGCGAAGGACATCAACGAAGTCACAGCCCAGATGCACAAGGAATTCGATGGACGCTCCGGCGAGATGGTCGACGCCGCCGCGCGCGCCTATGCCGCGCATTTCACCGAGCCCGAGTTGAAGCAGATTTTGACATTCTACCAATCCCCCGTCGGCCAGAAGATGGTCGTCGAGGAGCCGAAAGCCATCGAAGACTCCATGCACGGCGCCGCCGAATGGGCGGACAATCTGTCGGTCGACGTCATGAACCGCATGCGCGCCGAAATGAAGAAGCGCGGACACGATATGTAGCATGTCGGATTTCGACGTCGACCTGTTCGTCATCGGCGGCGGCTCGGGCGGCGTGCGCGCCGCGCGCATCGCCGCGCAGCACGGCGCCCGCGTCATGCTGGCGGAGGAATATCGCCTCGGCGGCACCTGCGTCATCCGCGGCTGCGTGCCGAAAAAGCTTCTGGTCTATGCCTCGCGCTTCCACGGCGAATTCGAAGATGCCGCGGGCTTCGGCTGGACCGTGCCGCACGCCACATTCGACTGGGCGACGCTGATCGCCAACAAGGACAAGGAGATCGCGCGGCTGGAGGCGGCCTATGGCTCGCTCCTGGAGAAGTCCGGCGTCAAAGTCGTCAAGAACCGCGCCACGCTCGCCGATGCCCACACCGTGCAAGTGGCGAACGGCGATCGCGTCAAGGCGGCGCATGTCCTGATCTCGACCGGTGGCACGCCGAGCTTTGGCGGCAAGATTCCCGGCATCGAGCACGCCATCTCGTCCAACGAGGCGTTCCACCTGCCGGAATTGCCACGCCGCGTGGTGATCCAGGGCGGCGGCTATATCGCGGTCGAATTCGCCGGCATTTTTGCCGGCCTAGGCGCCCACGTGACGCTGGTCTATCGCGGCGAAAACATTTTGCGCGGGTTCGACGACGACGTGCGTCAACACCTGCGTATGGACATGGAGAAGCACGGCATCAGGGTGGTCACCGGCTGCACCGTCGCGGCGATCGAGCAGACCGGCACGCATTATTCGGTGCAACTTTCCGGCGGCAATCACATCCCCGCCGACAAGGTGATGTTCGCCACCGGCCGCGTGCCGAACGTCGCCAAGCTCGGACTGAAAGAAGCCGGCGTCGAGATCGCAAAGAACGGCGGCATCGCCGTCGACGAATATTCGCGCACCACGGCGCCGAACGTATATGCCGTCGGCGACGTCACCAACCGGATCAACCTGACGCCGGTGGCGATCCGCGAAGGCCATGCCTTCGCCGACACCGTGTTCGGCGGCAAGCCCACCATTGTCGATCATGCCAATGTGCCGACCGCGGTGTTCTCGGAGCCCGAGGTCGGCGCCGTCGGCCTCACCGAGGCCCAGGCGCGGGCGAAACTTCAGCAAACCGATGTCTACAAATCCATGTTCCGGCCGCTCAAGGCGACGCTGTCGGGCCGCGACACCACGGTGCTTTTGAAACTGATCGTCGACGGCAACACCGACCGGGTGGTCGGCTGTCACATTGTCGGCGAGGGCGCCGCCGAGATGGTGCAACTCGCCGCCGTCGCCGTGAAAATGCGGGCCACCAAGGCCGATTTCGACGCCACCATGGCGCTGCACCCGACCATTGCCGAGGAGTTGGTGACGATGCGGACCCGCAGCGCCACCTACGCCCGGGAAGCCGCGGAATAGGCTGATTTTTCGGGCGAAATCGGCGGGGTGTCGCTGGCCTCCGGCGCCGTGTATAACACCGGAAATTTGTTGACTGTCACCGGGTCTGCTGACTGTCAGGGTGGCGGGACATGGAGACGGTGTGATGTCTACGCGTTTGAACATGGCGAAGTGGAGCCCGGACTCCTGGCGCTCAAAACCGCGATTGCAGATGCCGGATTATCCGGACCAAAAGGCGCTCGGCGACGTCGAAGCCCAGTTGGCGACGTTCCCGCCGCTGGTTTTTGCCGGTGAGGCGCGCAACCTGAAAAAGGCGCTGGCGCAGGTGGCGGCCGGCAACATGTTCCTGCTGCAAGGCGGCGATTGCGCGGAAAGCTTTGCCGAGCATGGCGCCAACAACATCCGCGACTTCTTCCGGCTGTTCTTGCAGATGGCGGTGGTGCTGACCTACGCCGCGGCCGAGCCTGTAGTGAAGGTCGGCCGCATCGCCGGCCAATTCGCCAAGCCGCGCACCTCGCCCACGGAAAAGCGTGGCGGCGTCGAGCTGCCGGTCTATCGCGGCGACATCATCAACGGCACCGATTTCACCCTTGAGGCGCGCACGCCGGATCCGCGCAGACAATTGGAGGCCTACCGCCAGTCCGCGGCGACGCTCAATCTGTTGCGCGCCTTCGCCACCGGCGGCTATGCCAATCTGGCGAATGCACATCAATGGATGCTGAGCTTCGTCAAGGATAGCCCGCAATCGAAACGCTACCAGGAGCTCGCCGGCCATCTCACCGAGGCGCTCAATTTCATGCGCGCCTGCGGCATCGATCCGGAAGTGCATCCGGAAATGCGCACCACCGATTTCTTCACCAGCCACGAGGCGCTGCTGCTCGGCTACGAGCAGGCTTTCACCCGCGTCGATTCGACGACCGGCGACTGGTACTGCACCTCGGGCCATATGGTGTGGATCGGCGACCGCACTCGTCAGGCCGACCACGCCCATGTCGAATATTGCCGCGGCATCAAGAATCCGCTCGGCTTGAAGACCGGGCCGTCGCAGAAGCCCGACGAATTGCTGCGCATCATGGACATTCTCGATCCGGACAACGAGCCCGGGCGGCTGACCTTGATCTGCCGCGTCGGCGCCGACAAGGCCGCCGATCTGTTGCCGCCCTTGGTGCGCGCAGTGAAGCGCGAGGGCCGCAACGTGGTGTGGTCGTGCGATCCGATGCACGGCAATACCATCACCTCGGTCACCGGCTACAAGACCCGGCCGTTCGACCAGATCCTCAAGGAAACGCGGACGTTTTTTCAAGTTCATGCCGCCGAAGGCACCATTGCCGGCGGCGTGCATCTGGAAATGACCGGACAGAACGTCACCGAATGCACCGGCGGCGCGCGCGCCATCAGCGACGAGGATTTGAACGACCGCTACCACACGGTCTGCGACCCGCGACTCAACGCCGAACAGTCGCTCGACTTGGCGTTCCTGCTCGCCGACCTGCTCAAATCCGAGCGCCAGGGCAAGGCCAAGCCGCTGCCGGCGGTGGCGGGGATGTAACGGAAGGCGGACGACAGAGGACAGATGACGGACGACGGAAAATAGAATGCAGGCGACAGCGATTATATCTATCTTATTTGTCCTCTGTTGTCCGTCGTCCGTCATCCGCTGAACCATGAACGAGCGCCCCGCCGATCGCCTTGCCATTGCCGTCGCGCAGCTCAACCCGATCGTGGGCGACGTCGCCGGCAATCTTGAGCGCGCCCGCGCCGCGCGGGCGGCCGCCGCCAAAGACAAAGCCGACATCGTCGCTTTTTCCGAGCTGTTCATCGCCGGCTACCCGCCCGAGGATCTGGTGCTCAAGCCGGCATTCCAGGCCGCCTGCCGCGCCGCCGTCGAGAGTTTGGCGCGCGAGACCGGCGATGGCGGACCTGCGGTGCTCATCGGCGCGCCCTGGGTAGAGGACGGCAAGCTCTACAATGCCTATGCGCTGCTCGCCGGTGGCCGCATCGAGACCGCCCGTTTCAAGGTCAACCTGCCGAACTACGGCGTGTTCGACGAGAAGCGCGTGTTCGCGCCGGGACCGCTGCCCGGGCCCGTCAGCTTCCGCGGCGTGCGGCTCGGCCTGCCGGTCTGTGAGGATACCTGGACCGATTGGGGCGACTACGAGAACGTAGTCGAATGCCTGGCCGAGACCGGCGCCGAACTGCTCATCGTGCCGAACGGCTCGCCCTATTGGCACAACAAGAGCGACGTCCGTCTCAACGTCGCTGTCGCCCGCGTTACCGAGGCCGGACTGCCGCTCATCTACGTCAATCAGGTCGGCGGCCAGGACGAGCTGGTGTTCGACGGCGCTTCCTTCGCACTCAACGCCGACCGCTCGATCGCATTCCAACTGCCGGCGTTCCACGAAACCGTGGTGACGACGCAATGGTCGCGCAGCGGCGGAACCTGGCGCTGCACGCAAGGGCCGATCACGCCGGCCGAAGATCCCGAGCAGGCCGATTACACCGCCTGCGTGCTCGGCCTGCGCGACTATGTCGACAAGAACCGCTTCAAGGGCGTCGTGCTCGGCCTCTCCGGCGGCGTCGATTCGGCGCTGTGCGCGGCGATGGCGACGGATGCGCTCGGCGCCGCCCGCGTGCGCTGCGTGATGCTGCCGTACCGTTACACGTCCAAGGACTCGCGCGACGATGCCGCGGCCATCGCCAAAACGCTCGGCGTGAATTACGCAATCGTGCCGATCGAGAGCGCGGTGGCGGGGCTCGAAGCGGCGCTCGCCGGCGTCTTTGCCGGCGCGCCGCGCGACGTCACCGAGGAGAATTTGCAGGCGCGCGCGCGGGGCACCATCCTGATGGCGATCTCCAACAAATTCGGCGCCATGGTGGTGACCACCGGCAACAAGTCGGAAATGTCGGTCGGCTACGCCACGCTCTACGGCGACATGAACGGCGGCTTCAATCCGATCAAGGACCTCTACAAGACCGAGGTTTTCCGCCTGGCGCGGCTGCGCAACCGCTGGAAGCCGGACGGCGCGCTCGGGCCAAGCGGGGCGGTCATTCCGGAGAACGTCATCATGCGGGCGCCGAGCGCGGAATTGCGCGAGAACCAGACCGACCAGGATACGCTGCCGCCCTACGACATCCTCGATCAGATCCTGGAGCGCCTCGTCGAGCGCGAAGAACCGACCGCGACCATCGTCGCCGCCGGTTTCGACCGCGACACTGTGATGAAGGTGGAGCGCATGCTCTATCTCGCCGAATACAAGCGCCGCCAGGCGGCGCCGGGCGTGAAGGTCACGCTGAAGAATTTCGGCCGCGACCGGCGCTATCCGATCGTCAACCGGTTTCAGGATTCAGGCCAGGCCTTGCCAAAGCCCGACAGCACCCTGGTCAAAAGCGCCGCCATGGCGAAAGCGGGCGCGGCGGATTTCTAACCGTCATTCCGGGGCGCGGCCAAAGGCCGCGAGCCCGGAATCCATAGCCACTGTCCTCGAAGAACAAGCTCCGAGACTATTCTGCGATTCTCGTGGTTATGGATTCCGGGCTCGACGCGGAGCCTGTCATCGGGCCGGCCACTTTGGACCGGACCCGTTGGCGTCGCCCCGGAATGACGCTACCGCGACACGAAGGGCGGTCCGACCGTGCGCACGGTGCGCTTGGAAGGATCGGTGTCGGAGGCGTTTGTCGGCGGCGCGGATGCCGGCGTCGGCGCAGGTGTTGTTGCAGGTGTCGTTGTGACGGCCGCCGGCTGACCGGGCGCGCCTTTGACCGGCTTGGGCTGCGGCGCTTGCGACAATGTCTTCGCGGTCTGGTCGGTGACGACGATGTCGCCGCCTTGCAGCGTCGTGGAATCGTCGGCGTCCTTGAGTGCATCGGCCCAGCTCTGCCCCGGCTTGCGGCACGAGCAGGTCGGCGTGAACTCCTTGCGATAGTGGAACGCGTTCGGCAGTGCGGTGTAAGGCTGGCCGCTCACCGACACTGCCTGCTCTATATCCTCGCCCGGATTGCGGTAGCTGTAGAGCGCGACTTCGGCCGCGGGGCACAGGCGCTGGCACGAGCGCTCGTCGTCGGCGAAGTGGCTCGACATCGTCGAGTACGAGATCGGGAAGTAGTAGCCGTCGCAGGTGCGTACGCAGACTGTCTGAAAGGTGCCGGTCGGCAAGCCGTCGCCGCCAGGATTGAGAATGGTGCCGCCGCCCGAGCCTCCGCCGCCGAACAACTTGTCGAAGAACCCTGTGGGGCCAGCCTCGTTGGCCGCGGCGGTGTATTGGGCGCCGCAATTGTTCTGCGCCAACTGCCCGATCAGGCCGCGGCGCTGGCTGTCCTGGCTGCCGGTGCCGCTCTTGAGCTGCTCGAGATCGGTGGTGGCACGGTCGAGGTTGCCGCGCATCTGCTGAATCTGCGAGGTGATCGGCCCGCATTGCGGCACCAGGCTCGAGAACAGCGACAGGAAACCTTGGCCCTCGCAGCCCTGCTTGTGCGCTTGCGCCAGGGCGCGGTCGAGGTCGGCCTGCTGCTTGGCGACGGCGTCTTCGGCGCGCTTGACCTGGTCGGCGCGGGTCGGATCGGTCGAGCCCGCGTTGACGGCGGCGAGCTGGCTCTCCAGCCGCACGCAGGCCGGGTTCGACGCCGGCTGGTTCGGCGCGCCCTGGGCGGCCGCGGAAGCGGCTAGCGCCACTACGGCAAGTGTTGTTTGGCCAAGACCGCGCAGCAATCTGATGATCATGGACCCCGTCATCCGCCCCCCGAGTGGTGCGGATCAAGCCCGGCAATGGTGACTAAAGTGTGATTCCCTCCCCCCACCCGGGCGCGCGCAAGCGCGGCCCGGGTGGGGGGAGGGGAAAGAACTATTCCGCATCCGGCTGGTTCTCGGGCCGCGCCCGGTCGAAAGCGGGCAGCGCCATGCAGGCGGCATCGACAGCGACGATCTTGGGAAACTTTTCCAGCGGAACCTTCAGCCGCCGCGCATTGGCGACCTGCGGCACCAGGCACAGGTCGGCGATCGTCACCGCTTTGCCGCAAGCGTAAGGCCCGGGCTCGATCAGCGCTTCGAGCGCCTCGAAGCCGGTGATGACCCAATGATGGTACCAGGCGTCGATGGCGCCTTGCTCCTGGCCCATCGCGTGCTTCAGGTAGCGCAGCGGGCTGGTATTGTTGAGCGGATGAATGTCGCAGGCGATGAGGTCGGCGAGCGCGCGCGCCTTGGCGCGCCCGATCGGGTCCTTGGGCAATAGCGGCGGCTCGGGCTGCGTCTCGTCGAGATATTCGATGATGGCGAGCGACTGCAGCAAATGCTCGCCGCCGGGCGTGACCAGAACCGGCACGCGCATCTGCGGATTGACGGCGCGGAATTCCGGCCGCTTGTTGTGGCCGCCGTCCTTGACCAGGTGCACCGACACCGTCTCATAGGCGATGCCCTTGAGATTGAGCGCGATGCGCACGCGATACGCCGCCGACGAGCGGAAGTAGGAATAAAGTTTCACGCGTCCTCCTATTCGTCTCGGTCAAGATCTTGGCCGTCCAAATCTTCGCGGTCCAAATCTTCGCGGTCTATGCCGTCGGTCTCGTTCACCGACTCGGCGACCAGTTCCGCGGACCGCTCGGTGAGCTGCTTGAGCGCGCGATTGAACGCTTCGCGGTCGGCCGGAGTGAGGATCTCCGTGAGCCTGCCGGCAAAGTCGAGCGCATGCGGCGCCACTTCCTCGTACATCGTCCGTCCCGCCGCGGTGAGCGAGAGAAAGGATTCGCGCATGTCGGCGCGGTTGGCGCGCCGCACCAAAAGCTTGCGCTGTTCCATGAGCGCGACCGCGCGCGACACCTTGGTCTTGTGCATATGGGTGTGCGCGCCAATGGCCTTGCCGGTCATGACGCCATACTGGCCGAGCGTCACCAGCACCCGCCATTCCGGAACGCCGATGCCGTAGCGCCGCGCATAGACCCGCGACAGCGCCAGCGAGACGAGGCTCGCCACCACATTGAGCTGGTAGGGCAGGAATTTTTCGAGTTTCAGCGGCGCTCGTTCGGGCGCGGGCGAACCGGTATCGGCCGCGTCCTCGATCTGGTCTCTGCCCGCGCGTTGAGGAGCCATCGTACGAAGATGGACGAACTTGCCCGCCCACGCAACCGACCTTGGGCACCTTCCCAACGGTCGCCGACGAATACAAAAGCTCTTGCGGTGTTGGTATCGGTGATAGGCTACGCGATGGAGCCGCCCGCACGAGGCGGCCTAAAAACGGGGAGGAACAAACGTCATGCAGAAACTCGAGGGTTACGACGATCTCGCCTTGCTCATCGGGCGGCTGTTCTATTCGTCGCTGTTTTGGCTGTACGGCTACTTCAAACTGACCGGCTATGCCGGCACAGTCGGTTATATGACCAAACAGGGCCTGCCTGTTCCGGCGCTATTCGCTGTGCTTGCGATCATCTTTGAACTTGGCGGCGGCATTCTGATGCTTATCGGCTATCAGACTCGCCTGGTGGCGCTTGCGCTTGCGGTTTACGTCGTTGTCGCCGCGTTGATCGCGCACACGCATTGGGCTGACGGAAACCAAATGTCCCATTTTTTTAAGAACATGGGGATCGTCGGCGGCTCGCTCGCCTTTTTCGTGGCCGGTGCCGGCGCCTATTCGTTGGATCGGCGCAAAGCTTGATAGGCATGGCCGGAGCTTATCCGGCCATGAGACCGCGGGACGATCGTCGCCGATAAAGGATTAGCGCGAGCAGACGATGGCGACGAAGTTGTCGCACGTTCCGCCGCTGCATGAGCCCGGGCCGCTCGACGGAATGGCGCCGGTGATGTCGTCGCGGTCGACTTTGCTGAACGACAGCGCCTGGGCGAACTCGCGCGACTTGCAGTATGAATTCGCCACCGCCGCGCCGCATTGCGCGCCCGAGGCGAGGCAGCGGTCGACGCCGTAGCCGTCGGCATTGTTGGCGATGATGAAGACGCGCTTTTCCGCCTGCGCTGAAGCCGCGCCGAAGAGCATAGTGGCCAAGGCAGCGGCGGCAATCACGAAACGCATGAAACTCCCCCAAACGGCGCCAAAACGCCCGCGAATTCGGGTCCCGGCACCGACAATGCGACGCTCGGGTTAAGCTTGCGTTAACTGAGCGCCGCCGCGGCGCCTGTCGCAGGTGCCTTGACGCAAAAGCCGTCCTCGATCATTGTCCCGGCCATGAACGGCCAAGCCACCATCTGCGGCATCTGCCCGGAGATTACGAGCTAGCGACAACGCTGGCTGCGGCCGTCTTTTC
>Ga0208827_1000867_pt1 | contig 13643 bp, 16 predicted proteins | sample Sb_taG_5_FD_187709 | JGI IMG/M metagenome (GOLD analysis project Ga0208827, IMG submission 187709) | Peat soil microbial communities from Weissenstadt, Germany - Sb_50d_8_FC metaG (SPAdes) (version 2) | ecosystem: Environmental > Terrestrial > Soil > Wetlands > Peat | place: Germany... | reverse complement strand
GGATGTCTTCACAGCGATATGCCCCGGGAAGTCTTCACAGCGATATGCCCCGGGAAGTCTTCACAGCCGCGATGCTCACGACGATAACGATGAGCAGCGAGGTCATAGCGATGCAGAAGTTGATAACGAGTTGCCCGGCTAGCACCCAAGACGGGGGCACTGGCGTGGTCGAAAGCCGGCGCAGGATCCCTTGGTCGCGCTAGGACACCAGCGCGGCAGGAAGGCTTATGAGCGCAAGAATCGCGATCGCCATGGAAATGAGGATCGGGACGTACACGGGAAACAGGGTGAGACCCCCCATGCTGGCTTGGGGCTGATGCATGCTAGGAATCTCGCCGAAGAGGATCACGAGCAGCCGGCTTGCCCGGTGGCTGTCCTACCGGAAGTTGGCGAGGTCTAGGGCGGGGCCCAGTGGCTTGCTCAGTCCTCAGCTCACCGCTTTCTTCACGAGCGCGCCGATCCTTGCCTCGTCGGCGGCGGTCAACTCCGTCAGAGCGAAGGCGCTTGGCCACATGGTGCCTTCGTCGAGGTTCGCCTTGTCGCTGAAGCCGAACGTCGCGTACCTCGTCTTGAACTTCTGCGCGCTTTGGAAGAAGCAGACGACCTTGCCGTCCTTGGCATACGCGGGCATCCCGTACCAGAGTCTCGGCGAGAGGGCTGGCGCGCTGGCTTTGATGACCGCATGGAGCCGTTCGGCCATGACGCGATCCGGTTCCGGCATCTCGGCGATCTTCGCGAGCACGGCGCTTTCCTCGTCCGCCTTGCCCGCGCGCGAGCCGCGGCGCGCGGACGCCTTCAGCTCCTGGGCGTGCTCCTTCATCGCGGCTCGTTCGTCGTCCGTGAATCCCTCGTACGTCTTGTCGGTCGCGCTGGTGCCCTTGGCGGACTTCTGCGTGTCCTTCATTGCAGGCTTCCCCCTGCCAGTCTTGATGTGGATGACCCTCATCCTAGGGAGCCGCCGCGGCGGCGGCTTCTCCGAAACTGCTCGGTCAATACCTGGGTGAGACCAGCGACGATATCGAGGTAGTGGCCGACGATAACACTTGATCAGCGTCCGTCGGGGTCCCGCTCCGGCGTCCCCGGCGCCGTCGCGGTAACGGTGACCCGGTGGACGAGGTTCGCCACGGGAAGTCGCTGCCGGGCTTCGTCTTGCAGATCGGCGAGTAGGGCGTCGCCGCCGGGATCGCCGAGGTCGAGGGCGACCCGGTAGACGCGGGTCCACAGGTCGTGCCATTCGGGCCGGGCCGCCACCTTGACGTCGGCAAAGCCCGCGCCGCGCAGTAGCCGCGGCCAGTTGGTATGCATTCTGCTCGGCAACCGGGGGTCGCCTGGCACTTTGGGTTGCCAGTTGGTCAGGACCAGCCGCCGTCCGGGCCGAAGCACCCGCCGTGCCTCACCGGCGGCTGCGGCCGCATCGGTGGCGAAATGGAATGCGTCAATGGACACGGCAGCGTCGGCGCTGGCCGGTGGAAGCCCAGTACGGGTGAGGTCACCGACGACGAACCGTGCCCGGCCGGCCAGGCCGAACAGCGTCGCCCGGTGCGCGGCCTGACCTACCCCGACGGCCGAGAAGTCCACCCCCACCAGGGAAACATCCGCCTCCCGCGCGAGCCATAGCCCGGGACCGCCGCGGCCGCAGCCCAGATCGACCAGCGTCTGCCCGGGCGACAAGCCCAGGGCCAGCGCCACCTGGCGCAGCAGGCCGACCGAGACAAAGGAGAACGGCTCGACCTCGGGCGGCAGGTCAGGCGCGGCTAGCTCCCAGACCCGCCGGATGCCGGGGGAGGCTGCGGCGACCGAAAAGGCCTCGTCGAAGTCGGCCGCTGTCGGCGCGGGCGTGCGGACGGCCGGGGGCAGATCGTCGCGGTCCTCGGGCATCGCTCATCTCCGGGCATCTGCGCGGCCACAAGAGAAAGTCTGTCACCTCGAGCCGCCGCCTAAGCGACCGCGCCCGGCCTGACGGCGGTGAGACCGGGCGCGGTCACGACTAGCCGGTGATCAGCTGATGCGGACCACCTGGCCACCGGTCGGGCATAGCTCCGGGCCCTCCGCCGCGATACCTCCTGCGCCGGAGCCGGACAGCAGGCCGGTGACGATGCACTTGACGCCATGGCTGGTCACCAGGTCAAACGACCCGGTTAGCCCGACGCAGGTCTGGCCTTGCTCGCCGCCAGCCACGCATACGTCACCGCCCGAGCCGGCCTCGGCGAGATAGAGTCCGCCGCCAGGCGCCGGCGGGAGCCCGCGCGGGTTGTTGAGGTGATCGGCGACGACCTTGAACCCCTCGTCGTGACCACGCGTCTGCGCCCCCGCGGCAGACGGCGTCGTTACCGCCAGCGTGACAGCCAGGCCCCAAGGCCAGCAGGCCTCCAATCAGGGTCAGTGGCCGACGGTTTACTGCGGGCTTGCCCATGACATCCCCTCCCTCCAAGCCGACTTCCCGCCGCGGCCCTGACCGGACGGCCCGGGCGCGGCGGCCGTCCCCGCAGCCGACCAGGCTCACGTGGCGTCGGGATGCAGGGCGTGTGGAGATCATGTGAAGGCGGCCGGGGACGCCACGGGCTCCAGTTGGGCATGCAGGCATCGCCCATCGTGCAAACGATAATGACACACATTGTCCGCCTGGCTCCTGGAAGGAGCCCGGCATGTACGAGGACGAGGACAACGACGGCAGGTACCCCGACGAGAGCCCGGTCGAAGTCCGCTACCCCCGCAGCAAGCAGGAGGAGCAGAGCGACCGCGAGCAGTGGCCGTGGCTGCCTGGAACGATTTTAGAACAGTGCGGCCCGGACGAATGGTATGTGTGCGTCGAGGTCCGCGAGCTGGCCGTCCTGCGCGACGGCCGACGGGCACCGCGCGGCACGGCCAGCCGTAATCTCTACTACCTGTGCTGCTTTAGGGACCGCTCGGAGATCCGGCCGCGCACCGCATCCAGTGGTGCCGCCTCGGCGACGAGGCCCGGGGCGGGCGGGAACCGGGACCGGGCCCGTCGGCCGTCCCCGGATTCCTAGTGCCCGCTGGTTACGGACTTTTGGCTCTTTCCGCGTCGGCCGGGCGGTGGCAACCATGATGGCATGGCTGCTATCGCGACCAGCTACGAGTCGCTGCTCAAGGTACGCAAGGGTGCGGTGGACATCGTGGATGTCCCCGAGTTCGGGTTCGTGGCGGTGACCGGGACCGGTGAGCCCGGCGGTGCCGAGTTCACCGAGGCGGTGCAGGCGCTGTACAGCGTGAGCTACGGCGCGCATTTCCGGCTGAAGAAGCTCACCGGCCAGGCGCCGCGGGTCATGCCGCTGGAAGGGCTGTGGTGGGTGGACGACCCGGCCCAGCAGGACATCGTCGCCGCGGTGGCGCGGGGCGAGGTCACCATGGCCGGCAGCGATCGCGGCAGCTGGCGGTGGCAGGCGCTGATCATGCAGCCGGACCCGATCGACGCGGAGCTGATCGCCGCCGCCACGGCGGAAGCGGCCGGCCAGAAGGACCTGCCCGGCCTGGCCCGCCTGGAGTACATCCGGTGGGCGGAGGGCCGGTGCGCTCAGCTGCTGCACGTCGGGCCGTACGCCGCCGAGGCGCCGTCGATCGCGGCACTGCACGAGGCCATCGCGGAAGCAGGCTACCGCCCCCGTGGCCGCCACCACGAGATCTACCTCGGCGACCCGCGCCGCAGCGCGCCGGAGAAGCTGCGGACGATCATCCGGCATCCCGTCGAGCCGGCGTGAGGCCCGCCATGACCAGGATCAACGGCGAGATCGTCATCGAGGCACCAGCGGACGTGGTCTTCGACTTCGTCGCCGACCAGCGGAACGAGCCGGCCTATAACCCGCACATGGTGCGATCCGCGAAGGTCACGCCGGGGCCGGTCGGGACGGGCACCCAGTTCCGCTCGGCGGTCAGGTCCCGGGGCCGGCTCGCCGAGATGGCTATCGAGTACACCGGCTTCCAGCGGCCATCCCGGCTGGCCTCGACCACGAGGATGGCTCAGGCCGAGTTCAGCGGGACGCTCACGTTCGAGCCGGCTGGCGCCGGCACGCGGCTGCGGTGGTCATGGGACGCCCGGTTCACCTGGCCGCTGCGGCTGCTGGCACCGGTCCTGGCCCGGGTGGGCGGGCGGCAGGAACGAGCGACGTGGGCAGGGCTCAAGCGGTACCTGGAGTCCTCCCAGCACGCGGCGGGCCCCGGCACCGGGGAGCAGCCTGGCCCCGCACCCGCCGCGGCTGCGGACGGGAACGGCAGCCAGCCGCCCGGCCAGGGCCGGGCGGGCGCGGCGCTGCTGGCCGCGAGCGTGGCCGGGGTGGCGCTCGCCCCGCTTGCGCTGCGGCGGCTCGGCCGCGGCGGCAGCCTGCTGGTGGCAGCCGGCTGCGGGGCGCTGTTCGCCCGGGATGCCCAGATGACGCTGACCGGCGCGCCCGCCCGGCTCCGCCCGCTGCCCCGGCTCCTGCTCCGCACCGAGGTGCCGGTGTCCGGCAGCGCCGCCGGGGCGGCACTGCTGGCCTGCTGGCAGCAGCGGCCGGGCGTGGTCCGGGTCGCCGCGGCAGCCGCCGCGGCGACGTTCGCCGTCCACGCCGTCCGCGAGGCCATCTACCTCAGCCCGGATCACGGCGGCGAGGTGCCGGCCGCCCACTAGAGTTCGACGGCATGGGACGGCTGGACGGCCCGCTGGGACCGCTGAGTGCTGCTGGTGGGATTCCTCTACGACGAGATCGCGGAACCCCGGTCTTTGGCTACCAGACGCGATGTCGCGACGCTTACAGCGTCGAAGCTCTGATCGCAGAGCGTAGTCGACCCGCCGATGGCAGATCGCGCCTACCGCCGATAGGCGCGGTATTCGGGTGTGGAAGTTCCGCCGGATGACAGCGACCGAACTGGACGTTCTGTGCCGCGCTGGCCCTGGTCACCGGTCAGGCGCGGGGCTCCTCATCCCGGCCAGGCGAAGAAATCGCGTGCTAGCGGCCAGCACAACCTGAACGTGCCGCCAGGCGGCACCGCCAGCCAGCGTTGCTCCAGGTCGCGGACGGCCCGGATGGCCATGGCGATCGCCTGGTCATCGACCCGGGCCAGCAGGTCCTGCAGTGACGGGTCGTTCTGCCGGGCGGCCCGGTCGCGGACCCCGGCCGGGGTGTCCGGGCCATCACCCCAGCGGTTGGCCACGCAGTTGGTGATCGTCTTGGCCCGGCGGTGCCCGGGGGTGAGCCACATCGCGGCCGGGATCCCGGCTGCTGCCCCGGAGACGATCCGCCCCCGCTTGTGGCGCTGCGGGTCGCGGGCCGCGGCCGCGTGGCCGGCGGCCGCGTGATCGCCGGCGGCCAGTTCTGCCCACAGCCCGTCATCGATGCCGGACAGGGACTCCACGGCCAGGTGCGGAAGGTCATGGATGACATGAACGGGCCCGCGCCGGGTCATCCCGGCAACCGTCAGCCAGGCACGGTCGCGGTCGCCCGGCCCGGCGGCCTTGACCAGGGTTACCTCCATCACCGGCGGGCTCATCCGGGCACGACGCGGATGCCGTGACGCGCACCGGTCCGGGTCCGCTCATCGTCGCCGCAAGCAGCGTTGATCTCGCGGAAGTAATCTTCGATGCCGCCCGGGACGGCGATCAGCAGCAGCCGGGCGGCAGGGCCCGCGGACCAGAACCGGTGCGGGCGGCCGCGGGGCAAGAACACGAAGCTGCCCGCCGCGGCGTCGAACGCCTCCCCCCCGCAGCGGACAGACAGCGCGCCGTCCAGCACGTAGAAGCACTCATCGTCCCGGTCATGCACATGCAGCGGCGGCCCGGCGCCGATGCTGGTCTCAAAGACGCTCAGGGCGCCGCCCGCCGACTGCCGCGACGCCTTCAGGCCGGGATCGCCCGCCAGGCCGGCGCCAGCCGCAACCACATAGCCGGTCAGGAAGCCGGTCATGACATCCATCATCGTGCCCGCGTCCCAGCACCGGCACGCTAACGCCCGGCGACCAGAGCCCGGACTCGCGTCGCACGCTAAGCCGCCGATCTGGCGCAGGCCCGCGCCGCATGAGGTTGTCGTTCTGCGCCGGCGTCCTGTTCGCGACCGCCCCCTGCCGGCACCTCGGGGATGCGGCGCCAGCGGCGACGCCGAGCGTTATGGGCGAGTGATCTGGGACACGTGCTGGATCACTGACCGCGTTCTGAACCGTGGTTCCGGTCGCTTTGCGAGCTGCGGATCAGCGCGCGAAGGTCTCGAATCGCCTCGTCGTTCAATAGACGCCCGGGACGTTGTCGTAGTGACGCAGTTGAGAAGGACACTTCGGAACGGCGGAGCTGGCTGACCCAATCCGGTGACGCGTTTCCCTAGGCGAATTGCCCGACGAGGTTTGCGCGGCCCGCCAGCGGGCCCTTAACATCGTCGACGCCGGCCTCTCGGGCTCTGCGCCGCCGGCATGCCCGCGGTCACTGCGGGCCCGGCGGCCAGCGCGTGCTAGCCGGGCAGTGCGGTGAGCTTCTTCGGCGCGAGGACCCGGTAGCTCTCGGTCACGAGCTCACGGATCTCCTCCCAGTCCGTGTCGTCGGTGAGCAGCACCCCGATGCGATCACGGCCGGCTCGCGAGGCGAAGAACGGGCGGCCAATGGACAGCAGCGCCTCGCGTTCGTCTGGGTCTGCACGCAACACGAGCAGCGGGACGGGCTTGCCGGCCGGGCCCTCCCGTGCCATTAGCAAGCAGAACGACCTCCGCCGGATGTCGAACGACTGCGCCCAGCCGTCGACCCGCACCGTCACCTCGGGCAGCGCCAGGCATAGCGTGCGGACCCGCTCGACGATGTCCTCCGGGACCTCTACGGGCGCCCTCACGCGAGACATCTGGCGCGCCGCTGACGAACCACCGTCGTACCCTTGCCGCACCGACGACCTACCGGCGGAACGCGGCTCGGACTGCAGCTGCGGTGGAGCTGAAGTACCCGGGTGGTTCGATGAAGCCCCACTCGTGGAATGTCGAGCCGTTGCTGAGGGCGCGCCGGTAGCCGAAACAGGCGAGGTAGAGCGTCCGGATGTACATGACCGCCTCGAGCCGGCCGAGTTCGTCGTCGGCCGGCTCGATGTGCCGGCGGTAGGCGTTGACGGCAGCGTCGATCCGCTCCTGGTTCGGCCGACGTGGATTCCACGAACCGGTGCCCCAGATCAGGTAAGCGAAGTCGGCGAAGCGCGGTCCGCGCCCGGACGCCTTCCAGTTGATCGCGACTGGCCCTTGTTCGCTCAGGACGGCGTGATCGGGGGCGTGGAGGAGGTTTCCGTGGAGCAAGCCCTCCGGAAGGCCGTGACCGTCGTCGGCCGAGCGTACCTGGTCGCGGAGCTGCTCGAATCGCTCGCGCCCGGCGGCCGCGACCTTGGTGTCGACGGCGTCGAGAAACGACAGGGCCGCCAGCAGGTCCTGACGCGGCGTGCCCTCACGGCCCGGGTCCTCACCACTGGCTCCACCCGGGCGGCCGGCGGAATCGTCGTACGGCAGCGCGTGCAGCCGTCCGAGCAGGTCACCCATCATGGCGAACTTCGCGGCACCGTCGGGGAGCCGGGCGCCTTCGACGAACCGCGTCACCAGGACCGCGCTGCCATCGAAGTCAGATACCGCATCGTCGACCGCCAGGCGCTCCGCGGGATAGTCCTGCCGCTCCAGGAATCGCAGGATCGCGGCGTCGCCCTCAACACCGGCACGCGGCCGGGCGGGGGGGAACGCGCGGGCGACCCACGGGCTGCCGTCATTGCGGTCGATGCGGAACACGTAGGTCTTGTGCACACTGAGCTTCGTCGCCGCGACCGGGTCCACGCCGTAGCGATCCCGGAGATGAGCGAGTAGCCGCTCAGGAACTGGCTCGTGGTGCATCCGCGCACCGAGACCCTCGAGATCCGTCAGCGCTTCGGTGTAGCGCTGCCCAGTCTCCCCGGCGTGGCGCCGGACAACCTTCTTGAAGCTGGCGTCCTTGGTCATGGACAAGCCTCCCCTTGACACCCTCGTCCCCCAGCGACGCGGTGTTGGAAGATGGCCTGTGACATTGACGACCGAGAGGGCGAATCCCCTTCGCCGATGGAACCCCGGCTGGGGCGGATGTTCCACAGCTCGGCGACCGGTCGCCGCCGTGAACAAACTCTTCCTGAGACGCTCGGTCTTCGTCAAGCGCTTCACCCACGAGATGACACCCCGGGAAGTGCCGGCAGGGAGGCGCGGACCACCAGGAGCGATGCAGCCCACCGAACCTCGATCGCGAGCCCAGCCCGGATGCGCGACCCGAATCGATCTGACCGCATACGCGGCGACGGGCGACCGTCCCAGAACGCGCTCCCGCTCAAGATCCTCAGGCGCCCCCAACCGCCGGAACCGGGCGCACAGAATGATGGCCTCAACGCGCTCATCGGGGGACGCCTACTCGGCGTTCGGGAGTGTTTTTCGGGTCCGTGCGCCGTGCGGATTGTGGCATCCTGGGACGGCCGGAGCGACCCGGTTGCGTGCCTCCGGCCTGCCAGCGCTCGTTGACCGACCGGCCGTAAGCAGCCGGTCGGGCCGGGTGCGCGGACCGCAGGAGCCTTGGAGGTGCGCATCACGTGAAGTTCGCCGATTACCCCGACTCGGAGCGGGCCGTCGCAGTCAGCACGTTCGACGCGCGCTTCGGCGAGATGGAACGGGTTCTGTGGTGCTTGTCTATTAATTCCCGCGCTGGGCTGCTTACCGGAGAAAGCTCGCCTGTGCTTGAGGCTCTGGTCTGGACGATCAAGAGCTGGTGGGGAGTGCAGGGCGTCCAGTCGGAGACGAAGGCACAGATGGCCAGGGCGCTGGCAGAGTCGATGACCTGGTCACCGGACCTGTTCGGGCCGCCGGTGCCGGAATACGGCCCGGAGTGTGCCGGGTACGCGTGCGAACGCGTAGCCGAGCTTGTCAGCCGCAGCATGTCGCTGGGTGTGCCACGGCGTGAGTACTCGCTGGCCTCCAAGGTTCTCCACTGGCTCATGCCCTGGCGGGTGCCCGTCTACGACAGCTTCGTCCGCAGGGCACTCGGCGTCCCGGGGTCATGGGATCACCCCGAGGCATATCGCAAGGTCGCGGTAGAGGTTTTCGCGATGGCCTACACGATGACTGGGGACTCCTCCTGGATCGGCTCCCTCGAGCCGAGGTCACCTCTGCGCGCGCTCGACAAGCTCGCATGGTGGCTCGGCGGCGGCAGTACGGGCGCTGCCGCTGAAGTTCGCGACCCCTGGCAAGTCGCCCGCGGACTTGGCCTCAGCCCTGATCAACACCCTCTGCCCGCCTAACCGGTACCTATGCAGTCGGCGCGCCGCGCTATCCGTGGCGGGGAGCGGGCTGGCTATCACAAGCAGATTCGCCATAGAACGTAAGTGGCCAGAGTAGATCCGACGTGCCGGAACCGCCGATATGCGCGGCTGAGAGTGCGGCGCTGGTCCTCGGGCGCGTCATCCAGAACCGGAAGCTCTGCGTCTACGGGGTCGTGCCGCCGGGGGTTGCGCGAGATAAGCCAGAAGGCCGAGCTCAGCTCTGCTGGTCCGGATGCAGATAGCCCGCTTTAGTACAAAATGCCTTTTAGGTCCTATTCGGGTTAGCGTGTGCTGGTGACCGCAGCGCAAGCGGTAGAGCATGAAGGACCCGCCGACATCCCAGAATAAGAGTAGTGTGCGTGTCACTGGGCGGGAGCCTGAGGCCCGCGGTGCGAATGACACGCCCGATCACCCGCCGCAAACCCGTGAATACCCCGTCCTCGTCACGTCTAGCGAGGATCAGGCCACATGCAACCAGACACCGACGCCCTGCTGGCCAACCTCGTCGAAGAAGCCCCGCCGCGTGAGTTCGTGACGGCGATGCGGGGCTATGACCGTCACCAGGTCGACGAGCACATCAGGCAGATCGAAGCCGAAGTTCGGCAGCACCGCGAGCAAGCCTATGCCATGCAGCGGGAGCTGTCCGAAGCCCGCCGCCAGTTCCACGAGCAGGAACGACCCGCCTATACCGGCCTCGGCGCCAGGATCGAGCAGCTGCTGCGGCTTGCCGAGGAACAGGCGGCCGAGGTGGTCCAGACGGCTCGATCGGAAGCCGGCGAGATCAAGGCCACGGCCAAGGTCGATGCCGCAGAGCTGCGGGCCGGCGCCGAGAACGATGCTACCGAGCTGGGCGCGAACGCCAAGCGCGAGACCGGCGAACAACAGGCCGCCGCCGAGCGCGAGGCCGACTCGATCAGGACTACCGCCCGGCGCGAGGCCGGCGAGCTGACCTCCGCGACCGAGCGCGAGGCCGCCAAGCTCCGTGCCACGGCCGACCACGAGGTCGCGGAGCAGCAGGCCACGGCCGAGGGTGACATCGCCAGGCTGCGGACAAGCACCGAGCGCGAGGCCGCCCAGCTGAAGGCGACTGCCAAGCGCGAGCGGGACGAGATCCTCACCGCCTCCAAGCGCCAGGCTGACGAGATGCGCAGCCATGCGCAGCGGATCCTGGAGGAGAGCGAGGCCCAGCGGGCCCAGACGGAATCCGAGTTCGAGATCCAGCTCGCGACACGCAGGGAACAGGCCGAGCGCCAGGACGCCGAACGGCTCGCTGCCGCCCAGTCTGCGACGCAGAAACTCGTGTTCGAAGCCGAGCAGCGCGCCTCAACCGCGGAGCAGCGGGCAGCGAAGGCCAGCGCCCAGGCCGACCAGGCTCGCCGGGACGCCGACCAGCACGCCAGGCAGCTGGTCGGCAACGCAGAAAAGAACGCCGACCAGATCGCCGGCCAGGCCAAGACCCGGGCCGAGCAGTTGCTCGCCGAGGTCAACGCTGATGCCGAACGCCGCCGCGCTGCTACCCACCGCGAGGTCGACGACCTCACCAGGCAGAAGGACAGCATCGCCAGCCACCTCGCGCAGGTGCGCCAGTTGCTGCCAGGCATGAATGCGGTGCAGGCGGCACAGACGAAACCTGCCATAACCGGCGACTCGAATAAGTAACCCTTCCGGTAGTGGTTAATTCGGGATGTAGCGGTGCAGGCCGCAGCCTGCCGCGACCGAGTTGCGGGACGGATCTCGTCGCGCTGCGTAATCGGCCCTCGCTGCAGCAACGCGCACACTGCCGCCGTTCGGCGCGTCAGTCACAGTTCACTTGGTGACCGTGGTCGTGACGCCGAACTGGGATTTCTGCGCGGCATGCAACTGGCAGGGCATAGTGACCGTGCAAGCTACGGCGGACGATGCTATACATCGTCTTCGTCAATAATGCCCCTCGGCACGCGCGATATCCTCGACAATTCGCGCAAGCGGTGCGCGCGGCCTGAGGCGCGCTTGCGGGCCTGAGCCGCGGAGCGTGAGAGACCGAGCCCGTCGGGTTCGGACGGGACGCAGGCGGGGACTGAGCGAGGCGGGAACATGCGCCCTTCTTGGTCAGCGGACGGAGGCTGAGCCCACCCGATCGTGGTCGGTCTTCGTGACATCGATTCCCGCCCGGCGCAGGGACGCCTCCACTCGGTTAAGCGAGAGCACCTCCTCGGGGTACCAAGCGCCCGGTTGCGCGGAGACGCGACCGTCCCGGCCGAGGAGTGCCGCGGCGAACACGATGCCGCTTGAAGCTGCCATCCGGAAGTCGCCTTGACCGACCACGAGCCTGTAATCCAGGCGCCGCCCTTCGCGCAGTACTGCGACCGAGTGCGCCACTGGTTCACGGCTGGCCTCCTCCACGGCTGTACGCCGGCCCGGCCCCAGCGCCGCCCGGGGCAGCTTCGAGATCAGCCGGACAGCGTTCAGCGTGCGCATCATCGCGCCGAGGGAGCGTTCGGCCAGGCAGATGTAGGGGCTGACGGTGAGCCCGTCGGCCATCGGCCCGAGCCAGCCTCCGTCCGGCTCGGCGAAGCCCAGCACCCGGCGCGAGCCGAACGGCTCCGGCAGCGCCACCTGCTTGACCCGGTGATGACCCTGCCCGGTGAAACCGCGATGGGCGAAGTCGGCGGAGGCAGCACCTCCGGTGCCCTTAGCGGTCACCGTGAACACTAGCTCGGCCTCGTCGGCGCCTGGATTCTCCTCCAGAAGCTGGGCAGCCAGCAGGTTCGTAGGCACGGTCGCGATGCCGGCATTCATCACGACCGTGCCTTTCGCCTGCCCTGCCTCCCGACGCAGGGACCGCATTGCCGTTGCGGGTCCGGCCGACAGGTTCAGCAGCACGCCCCCGCGCTTCAGGACGTGTCGTTCGGCGGCGAGCGCCGGGTCCGGGACCGTCGTGATGACCAGGTCCACTCCGTCGAGGGCGGGCGCCAGGGTCGCGGGATCCGTCAGGTCGACGTAGTGGAAGTCCGGCGGCGGGATAGGGTCGCGGCTGGACTGGCGGACCGCCCAGCCGTGCCGTCGGAAGGCATCGGCCACGAGCGCACCAAGGGCTCCGCGCGCGCCGATGACGAGCACAAGAGGACGGGTGCCGGGGACGTTGTTCGAGATGGACATCGGATTGCTCATTGCTCCTCTGGTTGGGCGGTCGGGTGTTGGGCACGATGGTCGCGTCGAGCACGACCATCAGCTGCGCCGTCGCGATGACGGCCAGGGCCTTGCGTGCCTCCTTCGGGTGCTGGCTAGCCGCTCGGGTGCCTGATCGGCTGACCGCCCGGTCCTGCGTGCCGTGCAGGCGGTCTGAGCGTGGACGGCTAGGCGGCGAGCTGGCGCGCCCAGCGCATCCGCTCGGCCGCCACATCCGGGTGATCCCCGAATTCCTGCGCCATCTTTTCGGCGCAGCCGCGCGTGCCGAGCCGCTGCACGGCGCGGCTGATTGCGCTGGCGATCATGTCGGCAGTGGGAGTGTCGGATGGCTGCAGCGTGGAGGCGAACACTGCCTCGGACCGCGCCTCGCGGGCGGTCGGCTGCGCCAGCCATAGACGTGCGCTGGCATCCATGTCGCATTTCTCCTTTTTCATGGTTCGCCGTCAAGGCCACCAGATATGCGGCGACCGCTCCCACTGGCATGGCGATGCCATAGCCAGCCAGGAGCCCCGCGACCAGGGCGGCGATCACAACCGGCCGAGGATCGGCCTCCGACCCCGGCCCCGCTGCTGCTGACCCCGCCGGCGCGCCCAGCACATGCGCGTCGCGGCAGCGTCGGGGTGGTCGCCGAACTCCTGGGCCATCCGGGCGACGCAGCCGCGCACGCCGAGCCGCCGGATGGCGCGGTGGATTGCCTGGGCCACCGTTTCGGCGGTCGGCGCGTCCGATGGCTGCAGCCCGGAGGCGAACAGCGCAAGGCACCGAGCGTCGCTAACGTTCAGCCTGGTCATGGCGAGCTGTGTAGTAGTGGGCATCTCCCACCATCCTTATTCCGCCGGCGAAGGGTCCTGGGCTTCTGGATACGGATGCGTTTCACTGTCATCTCCTCGGCCAGTCGCCATGTCCGGGCCCGGTTAACAAGTAGCCCTGTGATCCTGTTCGGGACTGGTTCTGCAAGCGACGGTATGAGCCGGCGCCGCCATGGGGCGTCACCCGAAGGTGCCCACGCGGTGGAATCTTCCGCGGCCGGCCCCGGGGCACGACAGTGCGGCCGGCAGGTCCGGGGGCACGACAGTGCCGCCGGGGATCGGGCTGCGGGTGCCGGGTTAGGAAGCTGGCCGGCTCGCCGGCCGGGGTCGTGGTACTGGCCACCGTCGATGCCGCCCAGTATGTGCTGCGCGCGCTGCGGGCCGGCGCGGCCTG